>Ga0209375_1000174_pt1 | contig 60120 bp, 50 predicted proteins | sample GraSoiAngelo_131_FD_185888 | JGI IMG/M metagenome (GOLD analysis project Ga0209375, IMG submission 185888) | Grasslands soil microbial communities from the Angelo Coastal Reserve, California, USA - 14_0929_02_30cm (SPAdes) (version 2) | ecosystem: Environmental > Terrestrial > Soil > Grasslands ...
CTCCAGTACCTTCCCGACGACCCCTGGGGCTTTCCAGAGGTTCGAGGGCGGCGGCTTGTACGAGCCCGATGCCTTCGTGACGAAGCTCAATCCTTTGGGCTCCGCCCTCGTCTACTCCACCTACCTCGGGGGCATTTCACGTGACCATGCCACCGGGATCGCTGTGGACGCGGCGGGCAACGCTTACGTGACGGGCAACACATCATCCGTCCAGTTCCCGACCACTCCCGGAGCCTATCAGACCACCTTCGGCGGCTCCAACGACGTCCTTATTTACCAGGGAGATGCCTTCGTCGTGAAGCTGGATCCCACGGGGTCCGCCCTCATCTACTCCACCTTTCTCGGCGGAAGTGGCGATGACATCGCCTATGGAATCGCCCTGGACTCCTCGGGCAACGCCTACGTGGTAGGAGCCACCGCGTCTACTGACTTCCCGACGACCCCTGGGGCTTTCCAGCCCACCTTCGGGGGCGGCGAGGCCCATGTCTTCGTGACGAAGGTCAACCCCCTGGGCTCCGCCCTCGTCTACTCCACCTACCTGGGTGGGAGTGACCATGACGAAGGCTTCGGCATCGCCCTCGACGGTTTACCCAGCCCGAATGCCTACGTGACAGGCGAGACCCGCTCGACCGACTTCCCCATCATCCCGGGCGCCATCCAGCCCACCTTCGCGGGTGGCACCGGCTTCGACGTCTTCGTGACGAAGCTCGATCCCACAGGCTCCGCCCTCATCTACTCCACCTACCTCGGCGGCCCTGGCGACGATTACGGAAATGCCATCGCGGTCGATGCTCTGCCGAACCCGAATGCCTACGTGACGGGTGTGACTGCCTCGACGACCTTCCCGACGACGCCGGGGGCCTTCCAGACCAGCTTCGGCGGCGGCCCCCCTGACAGCCCCGTGGACGCCTTCGTGGCGCAGGTCACCGAGGCGACAGTTCCAGGCGGGCCGTTCACTACCCGGGTCACCGGCGGGGGAACGATCAATGTCGCGGGCGGCATCGGGAACTTTCACTTCATCGTGCAGCGCCAGACCGACGGGACGCTCAGCGGTCGGCTCCAGTACGTGAACCACGCTACCGGCGCTCAGGTGCAGAGCGTGATCTACACCTCGCTGGTGATTGCCGGCAATACGGCCACATTCGACGGCACCTGCACCCTCAATGGCGCGCCGTGCACCTTCCGGGTCGAGACGATGGATAATGGCGAACCCGGGACGACCGACACGTTCACGATTTCCTACCCATTTCCGGCGCCGACGGATGGCGGCACGCTCCGGAGCGGCAACATTCTGATCCGGTAGTCGAGAGCACCGCGCATCCCCCGGCCAGGAGAGTCGAGGGCCGCGCCGTCGCGGACCCTTGAACCTGGCCGCTCAGATCGGCACGAGGACCCCCTTGATACGGCGACGACCACTATGGGATGGGCACGAGGCGGCGGCGGCGAGAATCCACGGAAAGCCCTAGGCCTTCAAGGCTGTACGCCCCAAGCAGCGGTTGCGTCCCCTTCTTGCCAAAAAGCACCAGAGTGGTTACCGAACGGCCATCCCACTTCCAATCGGACTTCTCCAATTTTCCACCGTGCCTTTCCGCCATCGGCAAACTGCGCGGTCTCCTCACGAATGGGGAAAGTCTTTAACTCTGAGAGAATTTCGCGGGGGGGGCGACGCTGAAGAAGGCTCCGGTATCGACAAGGCGCTGATGGCGCAACCTTCCCTGGACGTAAAAGATCTCCAAAAATCTGTCGCATCTCGACGAGGGAGATGGAATCCTGCTGCTGTTCTCCGACGGGGAACGATCATGGTCGTCGGTCCCGGGGCTGACGAACTAGGTGATTAGACTGGTTGTATACTCGGCCGGGAGGGCCTCGCGTGAGCGATTCTGGCGCTGACGTGACGGCGTTCGGTGGGGACGAGCAGACGGCCGATCTCAGTCGTGTCTGAAGGCGTTCCGTGAGATTCGGAGCCGCGTCTCGGGACCGGTGAAAGTGCGCCGGTTGATCGACGAGGGGCGTCGCTCTTGAACCCGGAGGCGAATCGAATGCTCCAGGTCCTTGCCGACGAATCCCTGGACCGGCGGCAACGCGATGCGCTGGCTCATCGACGGCTATAACGTCATCCGTCGGGACGCGGACCTCCGGGCCCAGGAGGCGGAGAGCCTCGAGGCCGGGCGGACGGCGCTGCTCCGCCTCGTCGCGCGAGTCGCGCGGGCAGGGGGCGACCGGTTCACGATCGTCTTCGATGGCGCTCCCGCCTCCCGGCCGGCGCCGGCGGGAGGCCAGCTGGAGGTGATCTTCTCGCGCCCGCCCGAAAAGGCCGACGACGTGCTGGCACGGCTCGCGCGCCAGCTGGGCGCGGGCTCCGCGATCGTGACCTCCGACCGGGCGGTGAGGGACGCGGCCGGTCGCGCCGGCTGCGCCGTCATCAGCGCCGACCAATTCCTGGACGCGTTGTCCGCCGAGTCGGAGCCACACCGCACCTACGGCAGGCCACCTACGGATGAAGGCGACCTCGCGGACCACGCTACAAAAGACAAAAGAGACCACGCGGACCCCGCTCGAAAATCCGGAAACCCGCGGCGCCTGTCGAAGGACGCACGCGCGGCCGAGCGGGCGCTCCGCCGCCTCCGTGGGCCTTGACTCCGGGCGCCGCGTATGAAATAACTCCGCGCAACTACCTATGGAGGACCGGAGCCTGGAGGACCGTGAGCTGGCTGAGCGTCACCTCTTCATCATCGCGCGCGACCAGGCGAGCCTCTGGGAGTACCTTCGGCGCGAGTTCGCCAGCGAAACGAACGTGGAGGTGATTCTGGACCGCCGCCTCGGGCGTGACCGGCGCTCCGCGTTCGATCGTATCGCTCCCCTGGGCCCGATGGGCGAGACGATGGACGACCGGCGCACCGGTGAGCGCCGCATCAGGGATTACGTGGCCGCCCAGCTCCGTTCGATCGGCTACGCGATGCTCCGGATTCGCTGACGCGCAGCTGAAGCGCTACCTCGCTGCCGTACGGCCCGGCAACCCGACGAGGCCGAAGACCCGGTAGATGCGGCGACGATCACTACGGGCCTGCGGACCAGGCGGCGACGGCGGGAATCGACGGTTAGCCCGAGGCCTTCAAGGCTGTACGCTCCGAGCAGTGGTTGCGTCCCCTTCTTGCCGAAAAGCACGAGAGTGGTTACTGAACGGCCATCAACTTCCAATCGGACTTCTCCGACTCTCCACCGCGCCCTTCGGCCATCGGCAAACTGCACTGTCTCCTCACCAACGGGCGAGACCTTCAACGTCGAGAGGACTTCGCGGGGGGCGACGCTGAAGAAGGCCCCCGTATCGACGAGAAAGCGAAGTTTGTGCTGGAGGCTCCGCTTGCGCGGATGGCTCAGCTTTCCCTGAACGTAAAGGATCCCCATCTCGCCGTCATTTTACTCGCCAGTCGCTGACATCTGTAGCGTATCCAAAGATTGACACTCTGAAGCTGAGGGTGGCACCGTGAGGGCGTGGCGATCGTCCGCGCGCTCGGCGGTGGGCTGCTCGCGCTCGTCACTGCGCTCCCCGCGTGGTCGACGCCCGCCCCAGTGGAGGGCACCGTCGTGCGCGTCGTCGACGGCGACACGATCCACGTGCGGATCGGCGCCCGCGTCGAGAAGGTCCGCTACATCGGCGTCAACACCCCCGAGGTCCATCACCCGACCAAGGGCGAGGAGCCGGGAGGCCGCGAGGCGGCCGAGGTCAACCGCCGGCTGGTCGAAGGCCAGGCCGTCCGGCTCGAGCTCGACGTGCAGGAGCGCGACCGTTACGGGCGCCTGCTCGCCTATGTCTGGATCGGCGACCTGATGATCAACGCCGAGCTGGTGCGTCTGGGCTACGCCCAGGTGATGACGATCCCGCCCAACGTCCGCTACCAGGAGATGTTTCTGAAGCTCCAGCGCGAGGCGCGGGAGGCCGGCCGGGGCCTCTGGCGCCGCGCGTAGCCGCCAGAGGCGACCGGCTCTGCGCCCTACGCTTTCGTTCGGAGCCAGCCGTAGCGGGTATTGCTTCGCCCGCCACCCATCTCGACGTACTGCTTCCTCATCTTCGAAAAGTTGTCGTCGGCAACGCCCTGATACTCGAGGAGCGTCAGCAGCGAATTGGGGATCTGCGACTCAAAGTTCTGAGGGACGGGTTTGTAGACCCCGTGGGCCGACGCCTCGCTCGCCCCGGGTAGCTTGTACAGCCCCGCCGAGTTCAGGCCGAGGATCTTACGCCGGCTGGCCTCGGTGAGCGCCGGGTAGCCCCACCGCTCCTGGATCTCCTCGGGGATCTGGAACCGCCAGAAGGCGTCGATCTGCCACTGGGGACCGCCATACCAGAGCGAGTCCGACCCAAACACGATACGGTCGGGGCCCATGAACTTCAGGAGCTGGCCGATGATATGCGCCCACACCGTGGGGAACGTGACGACCGATCCAGCGAAGGTCGTGCCGAGCTCGGCGTACACGTTCCGGAACGGCGCGGCCAGCTCGGCGAACTGCGTCGTCCAGCTGATGTCCGGCACTTCCGCTCCCTGCACGACCCGCGTCGGTCCGGACCTGATCGTTTCGAGAGAGTCGAGATCGAAGAACCCGTTGCGGATGCAGGAGTGGTAGATGATGAAGTTGAACTGAGGCCAATCCCCCGCCGCCTTGGGGATGTCGGTCGGGTTGCCGCGCTCGGGGACGTCGGGCGGCCCCGGCGCCAGGCCCTTATGCACGCAGATGTTCCAGAAGCCCGGGTGCTTTCTGAGCTCGTGCTTATTCCGGGCGATCACCTCGTAGATTGGATAGGCCACCAGCTCGTCGTCGAGCCGCCACCTCGCCATGGCGCTCTCGGGGTTGAAGTCGAGCTTGGCCGCGGTGGCGATGTTATAGCCCTTCCACGAGTCCGGATGGAACGTATCGATCTGCCACTGCGTGTAGTCTCCATAGACGGGATCGTGGAGGTTGCCCACGCCCGGATAGAGCTGCCCGTGCGCCAGCATTCGCGTGGACCCCGCGATCTGGTTGACGAAGTCCCTGACGCCGGCCGTCATATGCCCGGTGAGGTTCTCGGCGCCGAGCGACTCCGCGATGGTTTTCGGCGGACGGTTCGGCTCGCCAGCCACGGGAATGCTGCCGAGGTTGGCGTTGCTCAAGATCGAAACGGTCACCTGGCTTTCGAGGAAAAACCGCTGGATGTACTTTGCCAGGTGGAACTCGCTTCCGGTGTTCGGGGTCTGGCCGAGCAACGGGTTCCACGGTGTCCAGGCATTGCCGAGCTCATCGAGTAGCCCTGTGGGGTTGTTCGGGTTGACGAGGAACCGGGCGGCCGTCGAGGCCGGCCCCGGCCCCTGGGCGATGGCGCGCAGGGATCGTCCCTGGGTCTGAGTGAACCGCACCATATGGGTCTGATCGTCGAGAACGAACAGGTTCTGCGGCGGCCCGCTCGCCGCGAAGGCCTCGGATTCGAACATGTCGATCGGCCTCACGTCGAAGAACCGGCCAAACACCTCGTTCATGGCCAGGAGGGCGGCGGCCATTCACCCCGTTCCGGCAAGAAACTTCCGCCGGCTGATTCCGAGCTTCTTCGAAGCGGAGTCGGCCAGCTCCTTGATCCGCGCCTCCACCTGCCTCTGCTTGTCCGTCTGCGGGTAGGGCATGTACTCGCCGTTCGATACCATCTGCGTCGGGATCGGCGAGTCGAAGCCCTCCGCCTCGTCGGCAGGCGTACACTTGGTCAGCTGCGCATCGCTCAACCACGCGTCTTCTTCCCGGGACCCCGGGGCTCTCTGTGGCATCCTTCCCTCCTGTCTGTGCCGCATGACTGCCCTCGCGATCGCTGCGCTTCGACGTCCTCCTTTCTCGGGGCGTCCGCCCTGGCGTCAGCGCCCGGACTGGACGCCCTTCAGCGAGTAGCCCAGGCCGCGCTCCTTGCAGCTGAAGTTCCTGGCGTCGTCGACGGACCCACTGCCGTTGTAGACGGCGACGGCCGGGTACGGGCAGAGGGGACGGGTGCGATCGACCGTGCCCGTCGCCGTCGCGTGCGACGCGATGATCGCCTCGGGCGCGATGCCGCCCTCCACCCAGCTCTCGAGCGCGCCGAGCGCGTCGAGGGTATTCGGGCCGGGCCCACCGCCGCAGTGGTGCATCCCGGGCGCGAGGAAGAGACGGAAGAACTCGTCCGCCTTGTTCTTGTTGCCCATCGCGCGGCTCACATCGTCGTAGTACTGGATCGTGCGGTCCGCGGTCAGCGCGTGGTCCGCCCAGCCGTGCCACATGATCAGCTTTCCGCCCGACGCGTGGAAGGCGGAGAGGTCGGGGTTGGTGGCGTTGAGGAACTCGCCGCTGGCAGCGAGCGCAGCGGGACCGGTGTCGAAGTTGAACGTCAGCGAGTTGAAGCTCGGCCCGAAGACGAAATACCGCATGTACTGGTCCTCGAACGTGAACTGGAGCGGCGGGCCGAACACCGAGGGCCCAGAGATCCAGAGCTGCCAGCCGTCGCCGCCGTCCTCGGCGCCGGGCGGAAAGCCGGGATGGAGCTGCTCACCGGAGGAGTTCGTGGGCCCGGCGTAGACCTTCTTCAGCGCCTCCACCTGCGCCGTCGTGAGGCAGGTGGGTGCGTCGCCGGCGGGGCAGGTCAGGACGCTCGGATCGAAATGGCAGCGGCGCGGGTTATCGACGAGGCCGTCGACGAGCCCGTCGACCGCGTCGCACTGATCCACCACTGCGTTCGCGATGACGGTCAGCTTGGCTGGCGGGATCGGCGCGGCCTGGAGCGCCTGCTCGTCCCAGCTGAAGCCGGTCATCAGCCCGACCCAGTCGAGGGCGGGGGCGCCCGAGACGATCCCGTTGAAGTCGGTCGGGTAGCGCTGCGCCTCCATCGCCGCCTGACGCCCGCCGTTCGAGCAGCCCTCGAAATACGAATAGCTCGGAGCGCGCCCGTACGCCCCGCTCACGATCTGCTTGGCGGCGACCGTGACGACGTGGATCCCGCGGTGGCCGAAGTTGACCTGCCGGTCCGGACGGTTGAGCGCCCACGAGCCGTCGAGCGCCGCGGCTGGCGCACCGCCCGTGTGACCCGTGTCGGTCGTCACTTCCGCGTATCCGCGCCGGATCCCGTTCCCGGGCGGATTGATGGAGCCCACGAACCCGCCGCCGCCCTCGTGATAGAACTTGCCGTTCCAGGTGGTCGTCGGGAGCCTCAGCTCGAAGTTGATCTCTGTGTCCACGTGACCCTGGACGCGACAGTACTCGGGCAGGCCTCCGCCGGCGGGCACGACCGTGGCCGACGTGATCGTCGTGCTCGGCACGGAGAGCCCCGTCAGCGCAGCGCACTGGGCGGCCGTGAGCGCGTGCGCCGGGGCGGCGGCCAGGAGCCCCGCGAGGAGCACGGCCGCGAGCGCGCCGAGCATCCACATTCGCTTCGTCTCTCGTGATTCACGCATCGATCGTCCTCCTTTGAGTGAGTCGCGCCCTGCGCCGGTCGTCCCCCTCGATCACCGCCCCTCGCCGTTCTTGAACAGCTCCAGGGGGACCGCCTGGCCCATCGCCGCATACCCGGCGTTGTTCGGGTGCAGGTGGTCACCGCTGTCGTAGATCGGCAGGAAGAACGTCGGGTTGCTCGGATCCCGCGTGACCTCGTCGAAGTCGATGAACTGCTTGTGACCGGCGATGATCTGGTCGGCCTGGAAGATCGTGTTCGAGGAGTCGTTGATCCCCTCGAGGACGATCACGTGCGTGACGCCCGTCTGGGCCAGCACGTCACGGTCGAATCGCGACTGCGCGTTCACGCCCGCCGTCGAGGGCGGGAGCGCATCGGTCAGAACGCGGTTGCCGGCGATGCCCACGTTCAGCACGCCCAGCTTGTGGTTACCGCCGACCGCCATGAGCCGCCGGGCCAAGTGATCGGGCCACCGGTTGTTGGTGTCGTTCGTCGACGCGGTGCCGTCAGTGATCGAGTCGCCCAAGGTCACGACGGCGGCCGTCTGCGTCGAAGCCAGCACTTCCACGCCCTTCAGGAAGTACCACGCGGTGCGCGTCGCGGCGGCGGGCAGGTCCGGAGCGCCGGCGAGATTTCCCGTCGCGAAGTAGTTGGTCTGGCGGCCGCTGGAATGGAACGTGTGCGATGACCCGGAGACCAGGGTATCGCCGGGCAGGTAGAGGTCGACCGCGACGTCCGAGAGCGGCGGAACTTCGAGGTCGACCGCGTCGCTCACGACGGTGGCGCCCGGCACCATTCGGATCGACGGGCTGCCTCCGAACGTCAGCATTCGGCCCGAGCCGGGCACGATGGCCGCCCCGGCGGCGCGGAGGGCGACGTGCGCGGCGGCGATGTCCAGCGGCGCCGTCCCGTAGGTGTTAGCGAGCCTCACCCGCACCGCGCTGCCGGCGACGCTCGTGTGCACGATCTGTCGCAGAGTCTGGTCCGCGATGTGGTTGGTCGCGCTCGGCACCTGCGCGACTTGCGCTGTCGTCCAGGTGCCGACCCAGTGCAGATCGCCGTTGCGCTCGTCCGCGAGCGTCGCCGGGCCGGTGGCGAGACGCACGAGGGCCAGGGCCACCGCCGCCGCCGTGACCCGCACGAACTGACGACGACCGAGAGCCTTCATCCGGAGCCACGCGTCCCTCATGTGTGCCTCCTTCCTGGCTACCGATCGGCAGGCGAGGTGACCGGCCGCTCCTACACCCTCGTCCGCACCCAGCCGTGGCGGGTGTTGCTCCGGTCGCCGCCCAGCTCGGCGTACTGCTTCCGCATCGTCGAGAAGTTGTCGGCGGCGAAGCCCGGAAACTCCAGGAGTGTCTTCAGACTATTGGGGATCAGCGATTCGAAGCCTGCCGGGACGGGCCCGTACTTGCCCTGATTCGCCTGAGTTGCCCCAGGCAGCTTGTACAGTCGCGCCGAATTCAGGCCGAGGATCTTCCGCCGGCTCGCCTCGGTGAGCGCTGGGTAGCCCCATCTCTGCTGAAGCTCCTCGGGGATCTGGAACCGCCAGAAGGCGTCGATCTGCCACTGGGGGCCGCCATACCAGAGCGAGTCCGAACCGAAGACGATGCGGTCGTCGCCCATGAACTTTAGGAGCTGGCCGATGATGTGCGCCCACACGGTGGGGAACGTCACGACCGACGACGCAAAGGTCGTCCCGAGCTCCGCGTAGACGTTTCGGAACGGCGCCGCGAGCTGGGCGAACTGGGTGGTCCAGGTGATGTCGGGCACGCCCTCGCGGAGCACGCCGGACTGGATCTCCTGCAGGGAGCCGAGGTCAAAGAACGCGGGCCGGATGCAGGAGTGGTAGATGATGAAGTTGAACTGAGGCCAGTCGGTGGCCGCCTTGGAGATGTCCGTCGGGTTGCCGTGCTGGGGATCGTCGGGCGGGCTGGGCGACAGCCCCTTGTGGATACAGAGGTTGAAGAACCCGGGGTGCTTCTTCAACTCCTGGCGGTTTCTCGCGATGACCTCGTAGATGGGATACGCGACCGCCTCATCGTCGAGTCGCCAGAGCCCCATAGGGCTGGTCGGGCTCAGGTCCACCTTGGCCGCGGGGGCGATGTTGTAGCCCTTCCACGAGTCCGGATGGAAGTTGTCGATCTGGTACTGCGTGTAGTCGCCGTAGACAGGATCGCGGAGGTTGCCGACGCCGGGATAGATCTGCCCATGCGCGAGCATCCGCGTCGATCCCGCAATCTGGTTGACGAAGTCCCTGACGGCCGCCGTCTGCTCACCGGTCAGAATCTCATTGGCGAGGGACTCCGAGATGTTCTGCGGCGGACGCGCGACCCCCGGACCCAAGGGGACGGCGGCGAAGTTCGCGTTGCTCAGGACGGTGACGGCCACCTGGCTCTCGAAGAAAAACCGCTGAATGTACTTCACGAGGTGGAACTCGGCGCCGACGTTGGGGATCTGGTCGAGGAGCGGGTTCCACGGCGTCCACGCGTTGCCGAGCTCGTCGACACCGGCAGCGTTTCCGCCGGTCCCGTTGAACGGATTCGTCGTGAACCCCGCGGCCGCGGACGCTGAGCCCGGCCCCTGCGCGATCGCCCGCAGCGCGTTGGGGAAGTTCTGGCTCGATCGCACCAGGTGGGTCTGGTCGTCGAAGACAAACAGGTTCGACGGCGTTCCGGTCGCGGCATACGCGGCCGGCTCGAACATCTCGATCGGGCTCACGTTGAAGATCCGCCCGAACACCTCGTTCATCGCGAGGAAGGCGGCCGCCAGGCCCCCGGTACCTGCCAGGAACTTCCGCCGGCTCATCCCGAGCTTCTTCGACGCCGAGTCCGCGAGCTCCTTGATCCGGGCTTCCACCCGCTTCTGCTTCTCCGTCTGCGGACACGGCATGTACTCGCCATTCGAGACCATCCGGGTCGGGACCGGGGAGCAAAATGGCTCGGTCTCCGCCGGCGCGCAGCGCGCGAGCTGCTCGTCGCTCAGCCAGGCGTCTTCTTCACGCGATCCAGGCCGTCGATTCATGCTCGTCCTCCTTGTGGGTGGGTGAATGAGCCGGGTCCACGCCGGGTGGCCCTCTGGGAGGCTTACGTCCAGAAATTCTAGGCGTCAAGAAAGTTTCAACGATTCCCGTAATTCACCTGACAGGGGGTTTGACGGATCGACGACTGAGAATCGGCGGTTTTTGCTGAAGAATCCTCTGCTCAGGTGGGCCGGGCGTCGAGCGCCTTCACGTAGCGCAGCATCCGCGGATCGCGCTGGTAGCCCGCCGTGGCGAGCGAGTCCCAGAACCCGACGGCGTGCGCCTCGTGGCGTTCGACGAGCGCGGACAAACGCCGCGCGCCCTTCGCGCGGAGGGCCAGCTCGGCCTCGTGGACGAGCCTCCTCGCGAGGCCGCGCCGTCGCGCCTCCGGTGCGACGGCCAGGCGGTAGATGTTGCCTCGCCACCCGTCCCACGCGCCGATCACGCTGCCGACGATGGCGCCCTCCTGGACGGCGACGAGGAACCCGTCGCCGTGCTCGCTCCGAACGAGCCGCAGCAGCTCCTCGAGCGTGTCGGTCGGACTCGGGATCGCTCCCGCGCGCCGCCAGAGGGTGAGCACCGCCTCGCACTCCTCGGCGCGGCACGGCCGAATCGCGACCGCCCCGGTGGGCTCCTGGCCCTCGATCATCATGCCGGCTCCGTCTCATTGACATGTTGCGCACATGCAGTTATCTTCGCCACATGCCCAGGATGATCCAGCTCCGTCACGTTCCCGATGACCTCCACCGCAGGCTGAAGGCGCGCGCGGCCCTGGAAGGTCTGTCCCTGTCCGACTACCTTCTCCGGGAGGTCCGACGCGTCGCCGAGCGACCGACGCTGGCCGAGCTCCGGTACCGGCTCGCCCAGCGCACGCCGGTTGCCACTCGTGTCCCACCGGCCAAGGCCGTGAGAGCGGAGCGAGAACGAACGTGATCGTGGTCGACGCTTCCGCTCTGCTGGAGGTGCTTCTCAACACCTCCGCGGGGCAGCGCATCGCCGATCGATTGTCCGCCGCGGGCGAGACGCTCCACGCGCCGCACCTCGTGGACCTGGAAGTCGCCCAGGTGCTGCGACGCTACGCAGCCTCGGGCGAGATGGAAGCGCGGCGCGGGCTGCAGGCGCTCGAAGATCTGGTCGACCTTCCCCTCGTTCGCTATCCTCACGACCTGCTCCTATCCCGGATCTGGGATCTCCGCGACAACCTGACCGCCTACGATGCGGCCTATGTCGCTCTCGCTGAAGCCTTGGCGGCTCCCCTGGTGACGCGGGATGCGGCGCTGGCGTCGCCCGGCGCCCACCGCGCCAGAGTCGAGCTCATGTAATTACGTGTCTGGCCCCCGCCGCGTCGCCGTCCGGCGGCCATGGTGCGCGGCGGGATTTGCGCCCGCCTGAGCGCCCCCGTATCATACGAGCAGCCGATGACGATCACGCGCGACTTCGCCCTGGATGCCAAGTACCGCCGCGAAGAGGGGCTCATCTTCCTGTCCGGCATCCAGGCCCTCGTCAGGCTGCCGCTCGATCAGCACCGCGCCGACCGCCGCAGGGGCCTCAACACCGCGACGCTGATCTCCGGCTATCGGGGCTCGCCCCTCGGCGGGCTCGACCTGACCCTGGAGCGCAATCCGGATCTCCTTCGCGAGCACAACGTCGTCTTCATCTCCGGGCTCAACGAGGACCTCGGCGCGACCGCGATCTACGGCAGCCAGCTCGCCAACCTCTTCCCCAGACCCAAGTACGACGGCGTCGTCGGCATGTGGTACGGCAAGGGCCCGGGTGTCGACCGCACGGGCGACATTTTCAAGCACGCCAACTTCGCCGGCGTCGGGCGTTACGGCGGCGTGCTGGCCCTCGGCGGCGACGACCCGCTCTCCAAGTCGTCCACGATCCCGTCGCACTCCGAGGTCGCCTTCTACGACGCGCTCTTCCCTGTCCTTTTCCCGGGGACCGTCCAGGAGATCCTGGACCTCGGGCGGCTCGGCTTCGAGCTCTCGCGTTACAGCGGGCTCTGGGTCGGCTTCAAGATCGTCACCAACGTCGCCGATGAAATCGGCACCGCCGAGGTCGCGCCCGATCGCGTCGTTCATGCCGACCCCGGCTTCGCGTACGACGGGCGCCCGTGGCAGCAGCGACAGAACCCGCTCCTGATGCCGCCGTGGGGGCTCGACACCGAGCGTGAGATCCACTACGGGCGACTCGAGGCCGCCCGTGCGTTCGCCCGGGTCAATCGGCTCAACCGCGTCACGCTCGACACGCCGAATGCGTGGCTCGGGATCGCCGCGCCCGGCAAGACCTACTACGACCTGCGCGAGGCGCTGCGCGAGCTCGGCCTGGACGACACGACGCTCCGGCACTACGGCATCCGGCTGCTGAAGATCGGGATGCTCTTCCCGATGGACGCGACGACGATCCGTGACTTCGCCCGGGGGCTCCGGGAGCTGCTCGTCATCGAGGAGAAGCGGGCGTTCTGCGAGCTCTTCATCCGCGACATCCTCTACAACGAGGCCGAGCGCCCGCGCATCCTCGGCAAATCCGACCTCGAGGGCCGCCCGCTCGTGCCCGCCGACGCCGAGCTCGACGCGGATCGGATCGCCCAGATCGTGGCGACGCGGCTCGAGCGGCGGATCCCGCGCGAGTCCATCACCGCGCGGGTCGCCCTCCTCGGGGCGCTCCGCGAGCGCCCGGCGCCGCTCACGCTGGCGCGCCAGCCGTACTTCTGCTCGGGCTGCCCGCACAACCGCTCGACCGTCCTGCCGGAGGGCTCGATCGCGAGCGCCGGCATCGGCTGCCACGGCATGGCGCTCCTCATGGACCGGCGGACGATGGGGCTCACCCACATGGGCGGCGAGGGCGTGCAGTGGGTCGGGATGGCGCCCTTCACCGAGACCCCGCACATCTTCCAGAACCTCGGCGACGGGACCTTCTTCCACTCGGGCTCGCTCGCGGTCCGCCAGGCGATCGCCGCCGGCACGAACATCACCTACAAGATCCTCTACAACTCCGCGGTCGCGATGACCGGCGGCCAGGACGCCGCGGGCGCGATGCCGGTGCCGGAGCTGACGCGCTCGCTCCACGCCGAGGGCGTCCGGCGCATCGTCGTGATGACCGACGAGCCCGACAAGTACCCGACGAGCGTCCAGTGGGCCCCGGGCGTGGAGGTCTGGCACCGCGATCGGCTCGACGAGGCCCAGCAGCTCTTGCGCGCGGTCCCGGGCGTGACCGCGCTGATCTACGACCAGCGCTGCGCGGCGGAGAAGCGGCGGCTCCGGAAGCGCGGCAAGCTCCCCGATCCCGCGATGCGGGTCTTCATCAACGAGGCGGTCTGTGAAGGCTGCGGCGACTGCGGCGTGAAGAGTAATTGCCTGTCGGTGCAACCGGTCGAGACGGAATTCGGACGAAAGACGCAAATTCATCAATCCTCCTGCAATAAGGATTATTCCTGCCTGAACGGCGACTGCCCGTCGTTCCTGACGGTCGTGCCCCGGGGCACGGCCGCCAGGAAGGCGCGGCGGGTGTTCACGGTGGATCGCGAGCTGCCCCCGCCGCCGCTCCGGGTGCCGCGAGACTCGAACGTCTTCATGATGGGGATCGGCGGCACGGGGGTCGTGACCGTCAACCAGGTCCTCGGCACGGCCGCGCTCCTTGACGGCAAGCACGTCCGCGGCCTCGACCAGACGGGCCTGTCCCAGAAGGGCGGTCCTGTCGTCTCGCACCTCAAAATCTTCGAGCAGGCCCCGGAGGTGTCGAACAAGGTGGCCGCGGGATCGGCCGACTGCTACCTCGGCTTCGACTTCCTCGTCGCGACCTCGCCCCAGAACCTCGACCACGCGAGCCCCGACCGCACGATCGCGGTCGTCTCCACGAGCAAGGTGCCGACCGGCGCGATGGTGACCTCGACCGACGTCGAGTTCCCGGACCCGGGCGGGCTCGTCGCGTCCATCAACCGCTTCACCCGCAAGGACGAGAACGTCTACCTCGACGCGCAGGTGCTCGCCGAGACGCTCTTCGACGACCACATGGCGGCCAATATGCTCGTGCTCGGCGCCGCCTATCAGGCGGGCGCCATTGCCGTGAGCGCCGAGGCGATCGAGGAAGCGATCGTGCTCAACGGCGTGTCGGTTCAGATGAACACCCACGCCTTCCGCGCCGGCCGGCTCTTCGTCGGCGATCCCGTGTGGGCCAAGAGCCTGAGGCGGCGGCGTCTCGGGGCGGTCGAGGTCCGGCCGGAGCTCGGGCGCGAGGCGCGCGCCCTCGTGGAGCAGGTGGGGGCCACGGGCGAGCTCCGGCGCCTCCTCGAGACCCGCGTGCCCGAGCTCTGCGCCTACGCGAGCCCGGCGTACGCGCGTGAGTACGTGGAGTTCGTGAGGCGCGTGCACCTGGCCGAGGCGGCCATGGTGCCCGGGGAGACGCGGCTCTCCGAGGGCGTCGCGCGCTACCTCTTCAAGCTCATGGCCTACAAGGACGAGTACGAGGTGGCGCGGCTGCACCTCGCGCAGGACCTCGCGACGGCGCTGGCGGCCGAGTTCCCGGGCGGCGTGACGGTCCGGTACCACCTCCACCCGCCGTTCCTCCGCGCCCTCGGCATGACGCGGAAGCTCAAGCTCGGTAAATGGTTCGACGGCGTCTTCCGACTCCTCGTCGGCCTGCGCAGGCTCCGCGGAACCGCGCTCGACCCGTTCGGGTACGCCGAGGTGCGACGCGTCGAGCGGGCGCTCCCCGGCGAGTACCGGGCGCTGGTCGAGAAGGCGCTGGTCTCGCTCTCGCCCGAGACGTACGAGGCCGCGGTGAAGCTCGCCCATCTGCCCGACGTGATCCGCGGCTACGAGGCGATCAAGCTCCGGAACGTCGGGCGCTTTCGCGACGAGGTCCGCGCGCTCGGGTTCTGAGCGCCGATGAGGACGCGATGAAGAACCTCGACAAGCAGCTCCGGACGCTCCAGAAGCAGCTCGCCGAGCTGCGCGCCCGAACCGGTCGGGCGCGCGGCCAGGCGCGGCGGCGCCTCAAGCGGCTCGAGCGGCGGACGCGGGTGAAGGTCGCGCGCACCGTGCGCGTGCTCGAGCCCAAAGTGCGCCGGGCGGTCGTGGAGGCGAAAGTGATCGCGCGCGGGGTTCGCGCGGGCGTCAGCGCCGGCGTCGCCGCGTACCGCGAGGGCCACCCCCCGAAGCGCTGACCCCTCAGGCTTCCGGGCGCGCGCGCCCGCGCTTGAGCGCGCCGCGGTGCTTTTTCGCCTCCAGCCGACGCTCCGTCGCCCCGGTGGGCGGGCGCGATGGCCGGCGCGGCCGCGGCTCGCGGAGGGCCGCGGCGACGAGGGCCCGGACCTTCTCGCGGGCGTCGTCCAGGTTCCGGGCCTGGTTGCGGGTCGCCTGGCTCGTGACCATGAGCCGGCCGTGGGCGTCGAGCCGGCTCTTGCTCGACCCGCTGAGCCGTGCGCGCGCCGCGTCGGAGAGTCCCTCGATCGCGCCGAGGTCGACCCGGAGTTCTACCTTCGTCGCCACCTTGTTCACGTTCTGACCGCCGGGCCCCGAGGCGCGCGCGGCGCGGATGTGGAGCGCGTGCCCGGGCACTCGGACCGATTCGCTGACGACGATCGCCGCGGCCATGAGGGCGATTGTATCGGGACTTGATAGGATGGACGTAGATCTCGGGAACCACGGCGTCCCGTGGAGCGCGAGGGACAACCCGTCGAGTGATCAAGGAGGAATCCATGGCAGAAGGCGAGATCGACTTCATTCAAATCGCCGGAGTCGGGGATCGCCTCTACGGGCTAAGAAAGGAGGGCGACGTCTGGGCATTCGACAGGATGGAACAGACGTGGAAGCGACTTCCGATGGCGTTCAAGCAAGCCGGAGGCCGGCCCGGGGAAAAGCCCGCCGTATAATCCTCCGGGTATGACTGCCGCCGAGCGGCGGAAGCTCACCGACGTCGCGCGGGGCGCCCGGCCCGCGGACCTCGTGATCCGCGGCGGAACGCTGCTCAACGTCTACACGGGCGAGCTCTATCCCGCGCACGTCGCCGTCAAGGGCGAGCGGATCGCGTACGTCGGCGGGCGCGAGGACATGGTCGGGGCGCGCACGACGGTGCTCGACGCGACGGGCCGGATCCTCGTGCCGGGTTACATCGATCCCCACGTCCACCCCGCCCACGTCACGACCCCGTCGGCGCTCGCGCGCTTCGTTCTGCCGCGCGGGACGACGAGCGTCTTCGCCGACACGCTCCAGTTCATGGAGCTCGGCGGTGTGCGTGCATTCCTCCGCGTGGCCGACGCGCTCGCGGGAGCGCCGCTCAAGTTCTACTGGATGGTCCGCCCCCACGCGCAGTCCCGCACGGCGGACGAGGCACGCCGCTTCCCGCTCCGGGACCTCGTGAAGGCGGTCGCGCACCCCCGCGCCGTGGCGGTCGGTGAGGTCACGCGCTGGCCCGACGCGTGGTCCGGCCGCCCGGACCTGCTCCGGCGCCTGGCGCTCGCCCCCACGCGCTTGCCGCGCGTCGAGGGCCACACGGCCGGGGCGGCAGGGGAGAAGATCGCCGCGATCGCGGCGGCGGGCTTCACCTCCGACCACGAGCCCATCACCGCGCGCGAGGTGCTCGAGCGCGCGCGACACGGGATCGCGGTGATGCTGCGCGAGTCATCGCTCCGGCCGGACTTGAACGGGCTGCTCGACGCGCTCAAGGAGGCCCCGGCGCTCGTCTCGCGCCTGATGCTCACGTGCGACGGCTCGATGCCGGCGTTCCTGCGCGCCCATGGCTTTGTGGATCACCTGCTCCGCGTGGTCCTCGAGCGTGGCGTGGCGCCGGTCGACGCCTACCGCATGGCGACGCTGAACCCGGCGACCTACTTCGGCCTCGACGGCGACCTCGGCGGGATCGCGCCCGGCCGGTATGCCGACGTCTGCCTGCTCGACGACCTCGCCGAACCGCGGCCGGCCGCCGTCGTCGCGCGCGGCCGGCTCGTCGCTTCCGACGGCCGCCTCCGCGCGCGCGTGGCCGAGCTCGCGTGGTCGCGCGTCTTCACGTCGGCCGAGGCGCGGCTGACCGTCGGCTGGCGGGCGCGCGCCGCCGACTTCGCGCTCCCGGCGCGGCCGCGCTACCCGGTGATCGGGCTCGTGAGCGCCGTGATCAGCCGGCTCGAGGAGCGTCCCCTCGGCCCGGGTGATCTCCGTGCGGCCCTCCTCGACCGCGGTGGGCGCTGGGTCGCGCCGGGGATCGTCGCGGGCTTCGCCGACCGGCTCGACGGCCTGGCCGCGACCATCAGCACCGACTTCAACATCGTCACGCTCGGCCGGAGCCCCGAGGCCATGGCGCGCGCGGTCAACCGTCTGCTGGAGCTCCACGGCGGCGTCGTCGTCGTCGACGGGGCGGACGTCGCCTATGAGTTGCCGTTGCCGCTCGGCGGGGTCATGACGCGCGGTTCCGTCGAGGAGGCTGCCGACCGCGAAGAGGAGTTGCGCGCGGCGCTGGTCGCGCGCGGCTACCCGCACCACGAGCCCCTGTTCACCCTCTTCTTTCTCTCCGCGGACTTCCTGCCGGCCGTGCGGCTCACGCCGCGCGGCGTGTGGGACGTCAAGCAGAGCCGGCTGCTCCTGCCGTCGCGGCCGTTGTAGCGGGGGCCGCGAGGCCGGGTCGAGCCGTGGGTGGCCTGAGGAAGGTGCGTGCCCGCCAGCGACGCCTCGCGCTGGGCGTGCTCCTCGGCGCCTGCGCGCTCGCGGTACTGGCGTTCCCCCTCAGGAGCCGCTGGTGGGGTGGCTTCATCCTCGCGATCGCCGAGGCGGGAATCGTCGGGGGCCTGGCCGATTGGTTCGCGGTCACCGCGCTCTTCCGCCGCCCGCTCGGGCTGCCGATCCCTCACACCGCCCTCATCCCCGCGAACTGGGAGCTGATGGCGGCGCGCGTCGGCACGATGGTGGGTAGCCGTGTCCTCACGCGCGAGTACGTGACGCAGGAGATCGAAGGCGTGGACCTCGCGGGGCTCCTCGCGCGCGGCGCCGAGCGTGTGACGCGCCGGGACCTCGAGGCGCTCACGCTCACCCTGGGACGGTGGGCCGCCGCGGAGCTCACGCCGCGGGCGGCCGGCGACCTCGCCGTCCGGCTCCGCGATCGGCTCCTCGGCCGCCCCACGGCGCCGCTGCTCGCCGGCGTCCTCGAGGTCGCGTGCCGGCGGGGCTTGGACCAGCGCGCGATCACCGCCCTGGCGCGCACCCTCGGCGACGCGCTCGACCGGCCGGCCTTCCGAGAGGTCGTGGGCGAGGCCGTGGATGACGTGCTCGCGCGCTACCGCGAGCGCATGGGCGCGTACCCGCGCTTCTGGATGGCAGTCGCGAGCCTCCTGGGGCTGATCGACCGCGAGCGCGTCGTCGCCGCGCTCCACGCCGGCCTCCGCCAGGTCGCCGCCGACCCCGACCATCCGGTGCGGCAGCGGCTCACCGAGGTGTTGGCCGGACTGCCGGCGCGGCTGCGCCGCGAGCCCGACCTCGCGAGTCGCGTCGAGGCCGCCGCGCGGGACCTGCTGACGACACCCGCGGCCACGCACGTCCTCGAGGAGGCGGCGACCGCGCTCCAGGCGGCGCTCGCCGCCGACCTCGCCGGAGGGCACTCGGAGACGGCCGCGTGGATGGTGGAGCGACTCGAGCGCGCGCGGCGCGCGCTGGCGGCCGACGCGGCGTTGCGCGGGGAGATCGACCGCTGGGTCAAGGCACGGGTGATCGAGGCGGTCGAGCGCCACCACGACCGGCTCGCAACCTTCATCGAGAAGGGCGTGCTCGCGCTTGGCCCCGAGGGCGCCGTCCGACTCATCGAGGAGCACGCGGGCGACGACCTCCAGTACATCCGGGTCAACGGCACCGTCGTGGGCGGTCTCGCGGGCGGCCTGCTCTACGCGATCCACCTTCTGCTGCGCCTGCTCTAGGACCTCGGACGGGGCGCGTCGCGGGGAACCTCGTTGTCGCGTCGGAGGTTTTCACGTACACTCAGCAGCCGGTTGCCCGAGCCCACTGGAGGTCATCGCATGACACGCGCGCGCATCGCTGCGCTTCCTGCATCGTTCGCCCTGCTCACACTGACCCTCGCGAGCCCGGCCACGACCGAGGCGCAGACGCCGAAGTCGGGCGGGGTCCTCAACATGATGCTGCGTGAGGACCTGGCGCAGGGGTTCGCCATCCACGAGACCGCCACGATCTCGACGGTCTGGCCGGCCATGCCCTGTTTCAACAACCTCGTGCTCTTCGACCCGCTGAAGAAGACGGAGAGCGTGGACACGGTCGTCGGCGAGCTGGCCGAGAAGTGGTCGTGGCAGGACAACTTCCGGAATCTCGTGTTCTTCCTCCGCAAGGGCGTGAAGTGGCACGACGGCCAGCCGTTCACCGCGAAGGACGTCAAGTTCACCTTCGACATGCTCCGTGAGGCGGCGGACGCCCCCGCCAAGCTCCGGATCAACCCGCGCAAGGACTGGTACGCGAACGTCGAGGCGATCGAGGCGCCCGACCCCTCCACCGTGGTCTTCCGCCTGAAGAAGCCGCAGCCCTCGCTGCTCCTGATGCTGGCGTCGGGCTACACGCCCGTCTACGCCGCCCACGTTCCGCCCGCGAGCTACCGGACGGGCTGCGTCGGCACCGGGCCCTTCAAGCTCAAGGAGTGGCGGAAGGGCGAATTTGTCGAGCTGGTGCGGAACCCGGACTACTTCGTCAAGGGCCGGCCGTACCTCGAGGGGTTGAAGTACTTCCCCATCGTCGAGCGCGGGACGCGTCAGGCGGCGTTGCAGGCCGGGAAGCTCGACGTGTCCTTCCCGGGCGAGACCACCAAGACCGCCGCCGAGCAGCTCAAAGCCGCGGTGCCGCAGCTCGTGGTCACGCCGTACAACCAGAACGTCAGCGACAACATCATCATGAACGTCAAGAAGCCGCCCTTCGACAACCCGAAGGTGCGGCTCGCGGTGAGCCACGCGATCGACCGCCGAGCCCTCGTCCGCGCCGTCCATCAGGGTGGCGCCGTCGTCGGCGGCTCGCTCGCGCCCAAACCGTGGGGCTTCTGGGGGCTCGCCGAGAAGGACCTGCTCGGGCTGCCCGGCTACGCGACGAATCCCGCGGACGAGAAGGCCAGGGCGAGGCGGCTCATGGCCGAGGCGGGGTACTCGCCCGAGAAGCCGCTCCGCGTCGAGATCGTCACGCGCGCCATCGCCGTCTACGTGGACATGGCGTCGTTCGTGATCAACGAGCTGAAGCAAATCGGCATCGACGCCTCGCTCAAGCAGATCGAGACGGCGCAGTGGCACGCGATGGCGACGCGTGGGGACTACCAGATCGGGGCGAACCTGACGGGTATCGGCCCGGACGACCCCGACGCGAACTTCTACGAGAACTACGCCTGCGGCTCACCGCGCAACTACAGCCAGTACTGCAGCGAAGAAGTCATGAAGATGATCGACGCCCAGTCGCAGGAGCTCGACCCGAAGAGGCGGCTGGCGATGGTCTACGCGATCCAGAGGAGGCTCGAGGCCGACGCCGCGCGCCCCATTCTGGACTGGAAGCTGGACTATTTCACCGTGTGGCCGCACGTGAAGAACCTGATCCCGCACCAGTCCATCTACAACTTCGGACGGATGCAGGACGTGTGGACCGACAAGTAGCGTCGTTTGCGGCGTGAAGACGTACCTCGCTCAGCGCCTCACGATCGCTGTGCTGACGCTGCTGGGCATGTCGATGGTCATCTTCGCGCTCCTGCGCCTGGTGCCCGGCGATATCGTCGACATCCTGTTCTCGACGGCCGGGTACGTGAGCCCATCCGAGAAGCAGGCGATCATGAAGGAGCTCGGGATCGACCGGCCGTACTGGGTCCAGTACCTCGACTGGCTCCGGCAGATCGGCACGGGCGACCTGGGCAAGTCCTACCGCTACGACGTCCCGGCCTGGCAGATCGTCCGCCCGCTCCTGCCGGTCACGCTCGAGCTGGCGGCGCTCTCGATGGTCTTCGCGGTCCTCTTCGGCGTGCCGACGGGCGTGGTCAGTGCGGTACGGCAGGACTCGACGCTCGACTACGTCCTGCGCGTGTTCAGCCTGGCCGGGCTCTCGATGCCGGCGTTCTGGCTCGGCATGGTCATCATCCTCGGGCTCGTGACGTGGTTCCGGTGGATCCCGCCGCTCACGTACGTGTCGCCCATGGAGGATCTCAAGCTGCACGCGGTGCAGTTTCTCCTGCCCGCGCTGGCGGTCGGGTACCGCTCCTCGGCGCTGATCATGCGCATCACCCGCTCGTCGCTCCTCGAGGTGCTGCGTGAGGACTACATCCGCACCGCGCGGGCCAAGGGCCAGAGCGGGCGTGTGGTGGTCTGGCGCCACGCGCTCAAGAATGCGATGCTCCCGGTGGTGACGGTCATCGGCATCGAGTTCGCTTTCCTCATCGGCGGGCTCGTGGTCACCGAGACCGTGTTCAACCTGCCGGGCGTGGCACGCTTCCTGGTCCAGGCGATCCTGTGGCGCGACTACCCGATCGTCCAGAATCTCGTCATGTTCATCGCGATCGTCGTGATCCTGTCGAATCTCCTCGTGGACATGCTGTACGGGGTCCTCGACCCGCGGGTGCGCTATGGCGGTTAGCAACGTCGCCGAACTTCGCCTCACTTCGTTCTCAGTCTCACGCAGGCTCGCCTCGGGCGGCGACCGCCCTACGGCTTCGCACTCCCACGCCGATCCTCACGTACAACTGCGTACGCTCCGGTCGGCTCCTCCCTCGGGCCTCGTGATACTCGTTCGTCGACGTTGCTCAGGCGTCGAAGACCCGCGGGTGCGCTATGGCGGTTAGGCCCGCGGAGATCGCCGTCGCGCGGCTCCCCCGGGCGCGTCCGGGCGCGTGGCCCGTGCTCGCCCGCTTCGCCCGGAAAAAGCCGCTCGGCGCTGCGGGCGGTGTCCTCATGGTGGTGATGGTGCTCACGGCGGTCTTCGCGGATCTCTTGCAATCGCACGACCCGATCGCGACAAACGCCGCGTACACGCTCGGGCAACCCAACGCCGAGCACTGGCTCGGCACCGATCACCTGGGCCGCGACATCTACTCGCGTATCGTCCACGGCGCGCGGGTGTCGCTCATCGTGGGCCTCGCGTCGACGCTCCTCGGCTCGGTGCTCGGCGGACTCGTCGGGCTGCTCTCGGGCTACATCGGCGGCTCGACCGATCTCGTCGCGCAGCGGGTCCTCGACATCCTGCAGGGCTTGCCGCTGCTCGTGCTGGCACTCGTTATGTCGGCCGCGCTCGGCCCGGCCATCCACAACGTGGTGATCGCGATCTCGATCCCGATCATCCCACGCGCGGCGCGCGTGATCCGGTCGAGCGTGCTGTCCATCCGCGAGATGCAGTACGTGGAGGCGGCTCGGGCGCTCGGCGTCCGGCACCTTCGAATCGCCTTCCGCCACGTCCTGCCGAACACCGTCGGGCCGTTCATCGTCCTCTGCACGGCTCAGCTCGGGAGCGCTATCCTCGTCGAGGCGACGCTGTCGTTCCTCGGGCTCGGGGTGCCGGAGCCGTACCCGTCGTGGGGGCGCATGCTCTCTGTCTCTGCCGCGGAGTACGCGCAGAAGGCGCCCCACCTGGTGCTCTTCCCCGGGATCGCGATCAGCCTCGCCGTGTTCGGCTCGAACCTGCTCGGCGACGCCCTCCGCGATGTCCTGGATCCCCGGCTCCGGGGCGCGTGACAACGGTGGCGACGGGCGCCAGAATGCGCGAGCGTGAGATTGCGGCGGGGGGCGGGCGTGGCGATGCCGGGTGCGCGCGCGCAGGGTAGCGTGTAGGCGTGAGTCAGCGTGAGATTGCGGCGGGGTGCGGGCGTGGCGATGCCGGGTGCGCGCGCGCAGGGGTAGCGTGTAGGCGTGAGTCAGCGTGAGATTGCGGCGGGGTGCGGGCGTGGCGATAGCCCGGGTGCCCGCACCCTGTAAATAGTCAGGAGGATTGTCATGAAGATGTACGTGGCGGGTCAGTGGCTCGACAAGGCCCAGACGATCGAGGTGCGCAACTCGTACGACAACAGCCTGATCGACACCGTGCCGCGCGCGGACGCGACCGACGTCGAGCGCGCGCTCCAGTCGGCGGAGCGTGGGGCCAAGGCGATGGCCCGGCTCACCAGCTTCGAGCGCTGGAAGATCCTCCACACCGCGGCCGAGAAGATGGCCGCGTGCGTGGAGGAGCTCGGCACGTTGATCTCGAAGGAGGAAGGGAAGATCCTCGCGGAGGGACGCGCCGAGGCCCTGCGCGCCGTGGACACGATGATGGAGTCGGCCGAGGAGGCCAAGCGCGTGCACGGCGAGACGGTCGCCCTCGATGGGGCCGCGCACGGCCGCGGCAAGTTCGGCGTGACGATCCGGGTCCCGTGCGGGGTCGTCGTGGCGATCAGCCCGTTCAACTTCCCGCTCAACCTCGTCTGCCACAAGGTGGGGCCCGCCCTCGCGGGCGGTAACGCGGTCGTGCTCAAGCCCGCGACCGACACGCCGCTGTCGGCGCTCCGGCTGACGGAGATCCTGCTGGAGGCGGGGCTGCCACCCGAGGGGCTCAACACGCTCACCGGTTCCGGCGGTGAGATCGGGGACCTGCTGGTGGCCGACCGCCGGGTGAGGAAGATCACCTTCACCGGCAGCCGTGACGTCGGTGAGCGCATCTGCAAGACGGCCGGCATCAAGCGCGTGACGATGGAGCTCGGCTCGAACTCGCCCGTCGTCGTGATGCCGGACGCGGAGCTCGACAAGGTCGCCGCGGCCGTGGCCGCCACGGGGTACGCCAACGCGGGGCAGGTATGCATCTCGACCCAGCGCGTGCTGACGGCCGGGAAGGTGTACGGCGCCTTCCTGGACGCCCTCCGCCCGAAGGTCGCCGCGCTGAAGGTCGGCAACCAGCTCGACCCGGCGGTCCAGGTGGGGCCGATGATCCGCGAGAAAGAGGCGATCCGCGTGGACGAGTGGGTGAGGGACGCCGTGGCGAGCGGCGCGCGCCTGGTCACCGGCGGGCGGCGGCAGGGTGCCTTGTACGAGCCGACGATCGTCGCCGACGTGAAGCCGGAGATGCGGATCTCGTGCGACGAGCTGTTCGGCCCGGCGGTCGCCGTCACGCCGTTCAACGACATCGACGAGGCGATCGCGCTCGCGAACGACACGAACTACGGGCTGGCGGCGGGGATCTTCACGGAGAACCTCGAGTGGGCGTGGAAGTTCGCGCGCGAGGTCCAGTCGGGCAACCTCCACATCAACTGGGGGCCCCAGTGGCGGGCCGACCGGATGCCCTACGGCGGCCTCAAGGAGTCCGGGTTCGGCAAAGAGGGCCCGGCGTACGCGATCAACGAGATGACGGAGCTCAAGATGGTCGTGTTCCACCTCTCGTCCTGAGACGACGCGGTCCGAACGAAAGGAGTCCGGGGATGGCTGACGGGCGGCTCTGCTGGCTGCCGGCGACCGAGCTGGCGACGCTGATACGGCGGAAGAAGGTCTCCCCGGTCGAGGTCGTGGACGCGATCCTCGACCGGATCGAGCGGATCAATCCGAAGCTCAACGCCTTTGTGACGCTGACCGACGAGGCCGCGCGGCGGGAGGCGAAGGCGGCCGAGCGCGCCCTGATGAGACGGAGTACTCTGCTCGGGCCGCTCCACGGCGTGCCCTTCTCGGTGAAGGACCTCGTCGTGACCAAGGGGGTGCGCACGACATTCGGCACGCCGCTCTACCGCGACAACGTGCCCACCGAGGACGCGCCGATGGTCGAGCGCATGAAGCGCGCCGGCGCGATCTTGCTCGGCAAGACCAACACGCCGACGTTCGGCTGGATCGGCGCCACCCACAACCTCCTCTTCGGGCCGACCCGCAACCCGTGGGACCTCGAGCGGACGCCGGGCGGCTCGTCGGGCGGCGCCTCCGCGGCGGCGGCGGCGGGGCTGGGCCCCCTCCATATCGGGACCGACGGGGGCGGCTCGATCCGCATCCCCGCCTCGTTCGCGGGGATCTTCGGCCTGAAGGCCTCCTACGGGCGCATCCCGGCGTACCCGCCGAGCGGCGCGTGGAGTCTCTCGCACATCGGTCCGATGACGCGGACCGTCGCCGACGCAGCGATGATGATGAACGTCTGCGCGGGCCCCGACGAGCGCGACCAGTACTCGCTCCCCGCCCCCCGCGTCGATTACGTGAAGGCGCTCCGCGGGAGCGTGAAGGGGCTGCGCGTCGCCTACAGCGACGACCTCGGCGGGGCCGACGCGGTGGACCCCGAGGTCCGTGCCGTCTCGGCCAAGGCCGCCCTCGCCTTTCGGGAGCTGGGGTGCCGCGTGGAGACCGTCGACCCGCGCTGGCCGTCGCCGCGCGACTGCTGGGAGCAGACCTTCTGCGGCGGCATCGCCACCCGCATGGCGCCGTACGTCGACCGGCGGGAAGAGATCGAGCCCGGCCTCTACCGGATCATCGAGGCGACGCTCCGGAACCCGCCCACCCGGTACGTTCAGGCGTGGTTCGACCGGCTCGCGTGGTGGCAGCACCCGCGCGAGTTCTTCGAGACGTACGACCTCCTGCTGACGCCGACCATCGCGTGCCCGCCGTTCCCGATCGGGCTCGACAATCCGACCGAGATCGCCGGCAAGCGGGTCGAGCCGTACGCGTGGATCCCGTTCACGTACCCGTTCAACCTGACCGGGCAGCCCGCTGCGTCGGTGCCATGCGGGTTCACCAACGAGGGGCTGCCGATCGGACTGCAAATCGTCGGGCGTCGCTTCGACGATGCGGGCGTCCTGGGCGCCGCCGCGGCGTTCGAGCGCGCCCGTCCTTGGGCCGACCGGCGCCCGCCCATCGACTAGGAGGGGTCCGATGGAGAAGCGCTCGCGCCCTGTGGTCGATGTTTCCAGCGCCGGCTTCGCCGGCGCAATCGATGTGCGGGCGACACCGCCGCGGGTGACCGGTGGGGGGTATCGGGGGGAGCGGCGTCGCTCCCCCCGACGTTGACCATGGAGCGGCTGCTCTTCATCGTGTCCTCGGAGCGGCGGGAGCTGTACGAGAACCTGCGGCATGTCCTCGCCCACGAGAAAGGCGTCGACATCATCCTCAATCGCAGGAGGGTGAAACGTCGCCGCCGGGAGGAGCCCCCTGCGGCCGATCGCCGGCGATTCGCGCGGCGCTCGAGGCCCCACGAGGACGTCGAGATCCACGCGCGCGGCTGGACCGTCGTCCGCCTGCCGTAAGAAAACCTGCACATTGACGCGGGCGACGTCCGCGGCGACGCTCGTCGGCATGACGCTCACCGAGCTCCTCGTCGCGATCGCCCTGCTCTCCACCACCTTGGCGGCCACCCTGACCGCGCTCGAGCAAGGGCAACGCGCGTACGCGCTCGGCGCCGCGCGGGTCGAGGCTCAGCAGAACGGCCGGATCGCCCTCGAGCGGCTCGCGCGGGAGATCCGGAACGGGGGCGCCGGAGGCGTCGGGTTCGACGCGATCTCGGTGGCCGAGCGGGAGCGCGTCGTCCTGCACGTGGACCACGACGGCGACGGGCGGGCCGATGCGCGCGGCGAGACGATCACCTGGCGCCTGGCGGGCACCGTGCTCCGGCGCGACGACGGCGGCGGGGCGCAGCCGATCGTCGACGGCGTCCAGAGCCTGGTGCTCGAATACCGGGACGCCGCCGGACGTTCCACGACCATTCCGGGGGAGGTGCGGACGGTGGTGATCACGCTGACGACGGTCGGTGCCGGTGGCGCTGGCGCCATGACGCTGACCACCCAGACCCGTCTCCGCGCCCGGTGACGCAGCCCAGTCCAGTAAAATCCGACTTGGAGCGATGAATCCACTTCGCACCTTGCTCAGGCCACCCACGGTTCGAGCCGGTCTCGCGGCGCCCGCTACAATAGTCTTCGCGGCCCTTGTTGCAATGGTCTCCTGCGCGACCGTGCCCCTCACCGGTCGCCATCAGCTCTTGCTCCTCTCGGAGGGTCAGGAGGTCCAGATGGGGCTCGACGCCTACCGAGAGGTCCTCAAGAAATCGAAGCTCTCCACGGATCCGGTGGCCACCGAACAGGTGAGGCGCGTCGGTCGGTGGATCGCCGAGGCGACCGGCCGCACCGACTACCAGTGGGAGTTCAGCCTGATCGAGGACAAGCAGGTGAACGCGTTTTGTCTGCCGGGCGGCAAGGTGGCCGTGTACACGGGCCTCTTGCCGATCACCGGTGACGACGCGCGACTCGCCGCCGTCCTCGGCCACGAGGTCGCCCACGCTATCGCCCGCCACGGGGGCGAGCGGGTGAGTCAGGGGCTCATCGTTCAGGTGGGCCTGGCCGCCACCCAGGTCGCGCTGGCACGCAACGATCCCACGTTCGTTCGGCAGGCGACCGCACTCCTCGGCGCAGGAGCCACGGTGGGGCTGATCCTGCCCTGGAGCCGCGCCCAGGAGTCTGAGGCCGACCATCTCGGCCTCATCTTCATGGCCAAGGCGGGCTACGACCCTCACGCGGCGCTCGACCTCTGGCATCGGATGGCCGAGGCTGCGAAGGGGCGCGAGCGCCCGCCCGAGTTCTTGTCCACCCATCCGTCGGAACCGACGCGGATCGCTCAGATCGAGGCCTGGATTCCGGAGGCCATGCAGAACTACCGTCCCCGCTGATCCGACCCCATAGCACCATCCGGTGGGTCGAAGTGGGGTGATCTCCACAACCCGTCGCCCACAGCCTACCTAGCCGGAATCCCACGAAAAATCGAATGTTTTTCCTTGACATGACCTTTCAGGTGACGCTAACCTGCCCATCCAAGTGGGACAAAGTGGGATGAAGTCCCGTCCCCGACCCATGAACGGAAATGTTTATTGGGCGCTACCAGCACACGATCGACCCGAAGGGCCGGGTGAGCATTCCGGCGCGATACCGGAATGCGCTCGCGCAATACGACGGCAACCTGGTCGTGGTGCCCCAGGATCAGTGCCTCAACGTGTACCCGTTCGCGGTGTGGGAGCGCGTCGTCGGCGCGCTCAACGAACAGTCGCAGTTCGACGAGCGTCTGCGTCGTGTCGGCCGCCTCTGGATCTCGCGCGCGCGGGAAGCCGAACTCGATGGCGCGGGACGCATTCTGCTTCCGCCCGACAGCCGGCAGCAGGCGGGGCTCGCGAAGGACGTGACGCTTGTCGGCCTGGGGCGTGAGTTCTTCGAGATCTGGGACCGGAAGCGGTTCGAGGAGTACGAGCGCGCGAATGGTGACGCGCTGGGTGGTGATTTCGCCTGGCTCTCGCAGGTGGGAGTGAAGTAGTCCACGTTCCGGTGCTCGTCGACGAGGTCGGGTTTCTCCTGCGACCGCGCGGCGAAGGATGGGTGATCGATGGGACGGTGGGGATGGGCGGTCACGCCGAGGTGCTCCTCATGACGAGCCCGGCGTCCGTCCGGCTCCTGGGGCTCGACGTGGACCCCGAGGCAGTCCGGCGTGCGGGCGCACGGCTCGCGCGCTTCGGCGACCGCGTGCGCCTCGCGCGCGAGAGCTTCGGGAACCTCCGGAGCGCGGCCGAAGCGCACGGCGTCGGGCGGGCGCACGCGATCCTGCTCGACCTCGGCGTGTCGTCCGACCAGCTCGAGACCTCGGGGCGCGGCTTCTCTTTCCAGCGGGACGAGCCGCTCGATATGCGCCTCGATCCCTCGCGAAGGGAGACCGCCGCGGAGCTCGTGAACCGGCGCACCGAGGTCGAGCTCGCGCGGATCCTCGTCGAGTACGGTGAGGAGCGCCACGCGCGCCGGATCGCGCGTGCGATCGTGCGGCGGCGCCCGCTCCGGACGACCGGCGACCTCGTCGCCGCCGTACGGAGCGCGGTGCCTCGCGCGGCCTGGCCCCGGCGGCTCCACGTCGCGACGCGCACCTTCCAGGCGGTGCGAATGGCGGTGAACGACGAGCCTGCGGCGCTCCGCGCGGCGCTCCACGCGGCGCCCGCCCTGCTCGAAGTCGGCGGCAGGCTCGGCGTGATCGCCTTTCACTCGGGCGACGATCGCATCGTGAAGCAGACGTTCCGAGCGCTCGGGTCGGCGGGCTTCGCCGAGCTCCAGCCGTCACCTCTCGGGCCTGGGGACGACGAGGTGCGGGCGAATCCCCGTGCCCGGAGCGCCAGGCTGCGCGTACTGGAGCGACTTCCGTGACGACCACACAGCGGCTCCATCGTGAACACGACCCGCGCGCCGGGCGGATCCTCGTCGCGGCCCTCGCCGCCGCGGCGCTGCTCGTCGGCGGCGCGCTCACCGTCGTCGGGATGCGGGTGCAACAGGTCCAACTCGCATACCGGCTCGACGAGGCGCGCGCGCAGCAGGCGCGCGCGCGGGGGAACGTCCGACAGCTCGAGATCGAGATGGCGACCCTTCGCTCGCCCGCGCGGGTGGAGGCGCGCGCCCGGCGGCTCGGGCTGCTCGCGCCGGGGCGCGATCAGATGCGGCTGGCGCGCGAGTACGTCGCCGGCGGGACCAGCCTGGCGGCCACGCGGTTGGGCCGCATCGAGGCTCTAGCGAAGTGACGCACGGCGACCTCCGAGCGCGGGTCCTGATTCTCGCGGCCGTGCTCGCCGTGGCGTTCGCAGGGCTCACCGGGCGCCTCGCATGGCTCCAGGTCGTCAAGAGCGCCGAGCTCGCGCAGCTCGCCGAGCGACAGTACTCGCGCACCGTCGTCCTCCACGCCCAGAGGGGCCCGATCCTCGACCGCCAGGGGACGCCGCTCGCCACCTCCACGCCGACCGAGTCGCTCTTCGTCCAGCCCCGGAGCGTCGGTGATCCCGTGCGCGTCACCGCCCGGCTCGCGCCGATTATCGGCCTGCCGCCCGCCGAAGTGCACGCCGTCCTGACGAGCTCGCGGTCGTTCGTCTGGCTCCGGCGAAGGCTTCCGCCGGCCGTCGCCGCAGGGGTGCGGGCGCTCCGCGAGCCTGGCCTTGGCTTCCTGCCCGAACCGCTCCGCCTCTACCCGAACCGCGAGCTGGCGGCGCACGTCGTCGGGTTCGAGGGCGTGGAGGGCGGGCTCGAGGGCATCGAGCGCGCCTTCGACGGCGAGCTCGCGGGCACCCCCGGCAAGGCGATCGTCGGCCGCGACGCGCTCGGTCGGGAGGTCGCCGCGCCGCACATGCTGGAGCCGCCCCAGCCCGGGCTCGGTGTCATGCTCACGCTCGATCGGGCGATTCAGTACATGACCGAGCGAGAGCTCGACGCTGCCTACCGGCGGACGGGTGCCAGGTCGGCGATGGCGGTCGTCCTCGACCCGCGCACCGGTGAGGTGCTGGCCCTCGCGATCCGGCCGACCTTCAACCCGAACACCTTCCTCGACGTGCCGTCCCGGGACCGCTGGCGCGACCGCGCGGTGACGGACCCCTTCGAGCCCGGCTCGACCTTCAAGGTGATCCTCGCCGCGGCCGCGCTCGAGGAGGGCGTAGTCCGGCCCGAGGATCGCATCTACGGCGAGAACGGGTCCGTGACCATCGCGAAGACCACGATCCATGACTGGAAGAAGTACGGCTGGCTGACGTTCAGCGAGGTTCTGCAGAACTCGTCGAATGTGGGCTCGATCAAGGTGGGCCTCGCCCTCGGGCGCGAGCGGTACTACCGCTACATGAGCGCCTTCGGCTTCGGGGCGGCGACTGGTGTCGGGCTCCCCGGCGAGAGCCGTGGGCTTCTGCGCGCTCCGGGGCGCTGGTCGCTCCTGTCGCTGCCCACGATGTCCATCGGCCAGGAGGTCTCGGTGACCGCGCTCCAGATGGTGGCGGCGTTCGGAGCCATCGCCAACGGCGGGACGCTCATGCAGCCGCGGATCGTGCGCGCGACCTTCGACGCCGCAGGGCAGGAGGTCCGGCGGTTCGAGCCGAGGCCGGTCCGTCAGGTGATCTCGCCGGAGACGGCCCGCACCCTGACGCGAATCCTCGTGAGGGTCGTCGAGTCCGGCACCGGGCACAACGCGGCGATCCCCGGGTACGAGGTCGCGGGCAAGACGGGGACCGCGCAGAAGCTCGATCCGGCGACCCGACGCTACTCGCGGTCGCCGGGTGTGCTGTCCTTCGTCGGCTGGGCGCCCGCGGACGAGCCGCGCTTCGTCATGCTCGTGACGCTCGACGAGCCGAAAAACGAGATCTGGGGGAGCGAGGCGGCCGCGCCGATCTTCAGCGCAATCGGCCGCGGGATCCTGCGCTACCTCGAGGTGCCGCCGCGCGACGCCCTGCCCGTGCAGATCGTCACCGGGCCGTCGCCGGAGGCTCCCGCGGCGGCTGTGACCGCGCCGGTGCGGCTCGTCAGCACCGACGGGACGGTCGACACCAACGGCCGCCGCGTGATGCCGGACCTCACGGGGCGAACGCTGCGAAGTGCGCTCGCCGCGCTTGCGCCGCTTCGTCTCGCGGTGGAGATCCAGGGACAGGGTCGCGTCGTCCGTCAGGCGCCCCGGCCGGGGGAACCGCTCCGGCTGGGCCTCACCGCCCGGCTCACGCTGGCGCCTGGGACGGCGAAATGAGATGCCGCGCGGGATGCCTGTGAGCGAGCTGCTCGCGGCGCTGCCGGTCAAGACCGTCGTCGGGGCGCCGCCGTTCTCGGTCGCATCCATCACGGACGATTCGCGCCGGGTCGAGCCGGGGGCCTGCTTCGTCGCGATGTCGGGGCTTCGACAGGATGCGCGCCGGTTCGTGCCCGAGGCGGTCCGTCGGGGGGCCACGCTGATCGTCACGGAAGGCGCGCCGCTCCCCGACGTCGCCGTCGCCCAGGTGCTCGTACCCTCAGCCCGAGAGTCGCTCGCCCGCCTGGCCGACGCGTACTACGGCCGCCCCTCGCGCGAGCTGGTGCTCGTCGGGATCACCGGGACGAACGGCAAGACGACCACCTCGTACCTCGTCGAGGCGTCGCTACGCGCGCGGGGGCTCGCGACCGGCGTCATCGGCACCGTCCAGTACGTCCTCGGGGCCGAGCGCCGGCCGGCGCGCCAGACGACCCCCGACGCCCTCGAGCTCCAGGGGATGCTGGCGCTCATGCGCGAGCGTGGAATTGGCGGCGTCGCCATGGAGGTGTCCTCCCACGCCCTGGCGCTCTCGCGCGTGGACGGCGTCGCGTTCGACGTCGCGGTCTTCACCAACTTGACCCAGGACCACCTCGACTTCCACGGCACTTTGGCCGAGTACCGCCGCGCGAAGCGCCGCCTCTTCGAGCTCCTCGCCCGATCGGGGAAGCCCCGGCGCACGGCCGTGATCAACGGGGACGACCCGTCGGGGCAGGCGATGGTCGAGGGACTCGATGTGCCCGTGCTGACTTTCGGGCTTCGCGAGGGCGCCCACGTCCGTGCGGTGGACTACGCCTCCACGCTGGAGGGGCTCCGGATGACGGCGGAGACCCCCGCCGGCCGCCTGGTCCTGACCTCGGCGCTGATCGGTGAGCACAACGTGATGAACCTGCTCGGGGCCGTCGCCACCGGCCTGGCGCTCGGCCTCGAGCCCGCCGCGATCGGCGTCGCGCTCGCGACGGTCGGGACCGTCGCCGGCCGATTCGAGCAGGTGAGCGCCGGACAGCCGTTCCTGGTCGTCGTGGACTATGCCCACACTCCCGACGCGCTCGAGCGCGTGCTGACCACGGCGCGCAAGCTCACTCGGGGGCGTCTGGGCGTGGTCTTCGGGTGTGGCGGCGACCGCGATCGCGGCAAGCGCCCGATCATGGGCGAGATCGCCGCCCGCCTCGCCGACCGGGTCTGGGTGACCTCGGACAACCCCCGCTCGGAGCGCCCGGAGGCGATCATCGACGAGATCCTCGTCGGTGTGCGCGCGGCCGGTGCCGAGCCAGGCCGCTACGCGGTCGAGCCCGACCGCTCCCGGGCGATCCACGACGCGCTGCATTGGGCCGACGCCGGTGATACGGTGGTGATAGCGGGTAAGGGTCACGAGACGTACCAGATCGTCGGTTCCGACGTGCTTCCCTTCGACGATCGCGAAGTCGCCCGGCGGATTCTCCAGGAGCGTTCGCCATAGGAGCCCGGATGCCACTGTTCACCGTCCAGGACATCGTTCGCGCGACCCGGGGCGCACTCGTCGCCGGCGACCTCGGCGTCCCCGTGACGGGGGTGTCGATCGACTCGCGTGCGCTCGGCGTCGGCGAGGCGTTCTTCGCGATCCGGGGCCACCGGCTCGACGGTCACGCGTTCCTCGCGGACGCGGCGGGGCGGGGCGCCGCCTGCCTGGTGGTCGACACGCTCCACGACGACGCGCCTGCCAACGTGCCGCTCGTCCTCGTCGAGGACACGACGAAAGCGCTCGGCCTGCTCGCGGCCTATCACCGCGCGCGGTTTTCGATCCCGCTCGTGGCGGTGACCGGCTCCAACGGCAAGACCACGACCAAGGAGCTGATCGCGGGCGTCCTCGGCGTGCGCTGGCACGTCCTCAAGCCCACGGGGAGCTTCAACAACCAGTGGGGCCTCCCGCTCACGCTCTTGAAGCTTCTCCCCGAGCACGACGCGCTCGTGCTCGAGCTCGGCACGAACCGGCCGGGCGAGATCGCCTACCTGGCCGAGCTCGCGCGGCCGACGGTCGGCGCGGTGACGAACGTCGCGGCCGTGCACACGGAGTTCCTCGGCTCGCTCGACGGCGTCCGTGAGGAGAAGGCGGCGCTCGTGCGCGCCGTGCCCGCCGACGGGTGGGTCGCGCTCAACGTCGACGACCCACGCGTCGCCGGGATGGCGCGCGACGCCAAGGCCCACGTCGTCACTTACGGGCGCGCGCCGACGGCCCACGTCCGCCTGGTGGGAGAGGTCGTCGAGGACGCGCGCGGCCTGGCGTTCACGCTCGAGGCGGCGGGCGCGCAGCAGCCCGCGACGCTCGCCCTGGCCGGGCGCCACAACGTGATGAACGCGCTCGCCGCGGCCGCCGTGGGCGCGGCGCTCGGCTTCACGCTCGACGAGATCGCGCGGGGGCTCGCCGGCGTGCGGCCGGTCGCCGGCCGCTGCGTGTGGCGCGAGGCCGGCGGCGTCCGGATCCTCGACGACACGTACAACGCCAACCCGGTCTCGGTGCGGGCCGCGCTCGACGCGGTCGCGGCGCGCCGGGGCGCCGGCCGGCTCGTCGCGGTGCTCGGCGACATGCTGGAGCTCGGCGGGATCGCCGACGAGGCCCACCGCGAGATCGGCCGCGCGGTCGTGGCCGCGGGCGCCGACGAGTTGGTGGGCGTCGGGCGCTTGGCGCTCTTCGCCGTGGAGGCCGCCCGCGAGGCGGGGCTCGCCGAGGCGCGCCACGCGACGACGTTCGAGGACACCGTGGCCCACCTGCTCAAGCGCCTGGTTCCCGGCGACACGGTGCTCGTGAAGGGGTCGAGGGGGATGCGCCTGGAACGGGTCGTGGACGCGCTCGCGGCGCGCCTGGCCCGGGAGTGAGGACGGCGGATGCTTTACCACTTCCTCGTCCCGCTCGCGAAGGATCACATCCTCTTCAACGTCTTTCGCTACCTGACGTTCAGGTCCTTCATGGCCCTGATCAGCGGGCTCGTGATCTCGCTCCTGATCGGCCCCCCGCTGATCCAGAAGCTCCGGGAGCTGCAGCACGGCGGCGAGACGATCCGCGAGGATACGCCGGAGCGCCATCGGATGAAGAAGGGCACGCCAACCATGGGTGGGATCGTGATCATCGCCGCGATCCTGTCCACGACCCTGCTGTGGGCGAATCTGGGGAACCGCTACGTGTGGGTCGCGATGCTCGCGACGCTCGGCTTCGGGCTCCTCGGCGTGTGGGACGACCTGACGAAGCTTCGCACGCGGAAGGGGCTTTCGATGCGCCTGAAGTTCGGCATGCAGGTCGTGCTCACGGGGGCGCTGCTCCAGATCGTCTTCTGGCAGCCGCCCTCCGCGTGGCTGCCGGTGCTGGCGATCCCGTTCTTCAAGGGCTGGCTCATCAACCTCGGCTGGCTCTGGATCCCGTTCGCGATGCTGGTGGTGATCGGCGCGTCGAACGCCGTGAACCTGACGGATGGCCTCGACGGATTGGCGGTCGGCCCCGTCATCATGGCCGGCGGCGCCTTCGGCGTCATCGCCTACCTGACCGGCAACTTCAGGGCGGCGGACTACCTCAAGATCCTGAACGTCAAGGGCGCGGGGGAGCTGACCGTGTTCTGCGGCGCGCTGATCGGCGCGGCGATCGGGTTCCTCTGGTTCAACTGCCATCCGGCGGAGGTCTTCATGGGCGACGCGGGATCGCTCGCGCTGGGCGGTGCGATCGGGACGCTCGCGGTGCTCACGAAGGCGGAGCTCCTGCTGCCGTTGATCGGCGGCCTCTATGTGGTCGAGGCGGGGTCGGTGATCGTCCAGGTCGCGAGCTTCAAGCTGACGGGGCGTCGGGTCTTTCGCATGGCGCCGCTCCACCACCACTACGAGCTCTCGGGCTGGGCGGAGCCGAAGATCGTCGTGCGCTTCTGGATCGTCTCGTTCGCGCTGGCGCTGCTGGCGCTGACCACCCTCAAGCTGCGATGACTATGAGTGCGAAACCGGAGCGTACCTGGGGCAGGCCACCCACCGAGTGCGGCGGGCTCGCGGACCCCGCTACAACGGTGATTGGAAGTGCGGAGCCGGAGGGGGCGCACCTCGGGGCAGGCCACCCACCGACGGCGCCGGCCTCACGGACCTCGCTACAGTGATCACGGAGGGGCATGAGGTCGACATGGTGACGCGAGGTCGGGCGTACCTGGAGTCGCTCGCCGGCCGACGAGTGACGGTCGTGGGACTCGCGCGCAGCGGCGTCGCCGCGGCGCGCCTCCTCCGGGCGGTCGGCGCACAGGTGACCGGCATCGACTTGAAGCCGCTCGAGGCGCTCGGCCGCGAGGCGGCCGCGCTGCAGACGCTGGGCGTCCGTCTCCTGACGGGCAAAGAGACGCGCGGCGCCTTTGACGGCGCCGACCTCGTCGTCGTGAGCCCGGGCGTGCCGCTCGACGGCGATCAGCTGGTGCCGGCGCGCGCTGTTGGGCTGCCGATCATCGGCGAGCTCGAGCTCGGCTGGCGCTCGCTCGAGGCGGAGACGATCGCGATCACCGGGACCAATGGCAAGACGACGACGACCGCCCTCACGGGGGCCCTGCTCGCCGAGCAGCCCCGCCCCGTGCTCGTCGCCGGCAATATCGGGACCCCGCTCGCGGCGCACGCGCTCGGGTTCCCGCCGGACGGTCTCGTCGTCTGCGAGGCGTCGAGCTTCCAGCTCGAGTCGACGGAGACCTTCCAGCCGCGCGTCGCCGCGGTGCTCAACATCACTCCGGACCACCTCGACCGGCACGGGAGCCTCGCCGCCTACGTGGACGCGAAGGCGCGGATCTTTGCCAACCAGACGTCGGCCGACTGTGCGGTCCTCAACGCCGACGACGAGGCGACCGCAGCGCTCGCCCGACGGACGCGCGCCCACGTCGTGTGGTTCAGTCGCCGCCGTCCGCTGTCGCACGGGGTGTTCGTCCGCGACGGCCGGATCGCGGCGCTGCTCAACGGCGATGTCGAGGAGATCTGCCCGATGGCCGAGATCTTCCTCCGGGGCGCGCACAACGTCGAGAACGTGCTCGCCGCCACGGCCTGCGTGCTGTGGATGGGGCTCGCTCCCGAGGCGATGCGACGGGCGATCGGCCGGTTTCGGGGCGTCGCGCACCGGATCGAGTTCGTCCGCGATCGGCGGGGCGTGCAGTACTACAACGATTCGAAGGGTACCAACGTCGCGTCCACGCTCAAGGCGCTCGAGAGCTTCTCCGAGCGCATCTTGTTGATCGCTGGTGGCAAGGGCAAGGGGCAGGACTTCGAGCCCCTCGCCACCGCCGCGCGCGGGCGCGTCGGCCACGTGTTCCTGATCGGTGAGGACGCGCCCAGGCTCGCGGCGGCGTTCAAGGAGGCGTCGATCCCCCTGACGCGCTGCCCGTCGCTCGAGGCCGCCGTGGACGCGGCGCGCCGCCTGGCCGTGCCCGGCGACGTGGTACTGCTCTCGCCGGCGTGCGCCTCGTTCGACATGTTCGAGAATTTCGAGCATCGGGGCGACGTCTTCAAAAAGCTCGTGGAGAGGTTGGACTGATGGCTCGCGCGATCCCGTTGGGGGGGTCTGGGGGAGGAGCGGCGGTCGCTCCCCCCCAGACCAGATAGATGCCGAGGAAGCTCGCACCCGACCTCTGGCTTTTCGGCGTCGCCGTCGTGCTCCTCTCGGTTGGCGTGGTGATGGTCTATTCGGCGAGCGCGATCGTCGCGGGCGACCGCTTCCACGATCCCTACTTCTTCCTCAAGAGGCAGCTCTGCTGGGCGCTGCTCGGCGCCGCGGGCCTCTGGGTCGCGCTCCGCGTGGACTACCGGCGGCTCGAGCGGTTCGTGCTGCCGCTCCTGGTCGTATCGGTCGCGCTGCTCGTCCTCGTGCTCATCCCGCCCATCGGCCAGGCGATCAACGGGACGCGCCGCTGGATCCGGCTCGGGCCGGTGTCGTTCCAGCCGGCCGAGCTGGCGAAGCTCACGCTGGTCGTCTACCTCGCGGCGTTCCTGGGCAGGAAGCGGGACTCGCTCGACGACTTCCGGCAGGGGCTCCTGCCGCCGCTCGCGGTCGCCGGAACGCTCGGCGCGCTCGTGCTCGCGCAGCCCGACCTCGGCAACTGCCTGACCCTGATCGCGCTGACGTTCGCGCTGCTGTTCCTGGCCGGCGGGCGACTCGGGCACCTCGGGCTGATTCTCGCCCCCGCCGTGCCGCTCATCGCGATCGCGATCTGGGCGGCGCCGTACCGCCTCCGGCGGATCACCGCGTTCCTCGACCCGTGGTCGGACCCGCGCGGCAGCGGGTTCCAGATCATCCAGTCGTGGCTCGCGTTCGGCAACGGCGGCGTGCTGGGCCAGGGCATCGGCGCCTCAAAGCAGAAACTGTTCTACCTGCCCGAGGCGCACACGGACTTTATCTTTGCGATCGTCGGCGAGGAGCTGGGATTCCTCGGCGCGGCGGGGGTGATCGCGCTGTTCAGCGTGTTTGTCTGGCGCGGGCTCCGGATCGGGCTCCGCGCCCCCGACGCCTTCGGCGGGTATCTCGCGCTGGGGATCACGGTGCTGATCGCGACCCAGACGCTCGTGAACCTGGGCGTCGTGCTGGGCCTCCTGCCGACGAAGGGGCTGCCGCTGCCGTTCATGTCGTTCGGCGGCTCGGCGCTGCTCGTCACGCTGCTCTCGACCGGAGTGCTCTTGAATATCTCGCAGCACGCCAATGTTTAAGCGCTACCAGCAGATCCACTTCGTGGGCATCGGGGGCGCCGGGATGTCCGGCATCGCCGAGATCCTGTTGAATCTCGGCTACCGAGTGACGGGGTCCGATCAACGGCGAAACGAAGCCGTTGAGCGACTCGAGGCGCTTGGAGCAAAGATTTTCATCGGCCACGAGGCGGGTCATGTTGAAGGCGCGCACGTCGTCGTCTACTCCTCGGCCGTCTCGCGCGACAACGTCGAGGTGCAGGTCGCGCGCCAGCGCGCGGTCCCGACGATCCCCCGCGCGGAGATGCTCGCCGAGCTGATGCGCCTGAAGTACGGCATCGCCGTCGCGGGCACACACGGCAAGACGACGACCACGTCCATGATCGGCGCGGTGCTGGCGGAGGGGCGCTACGACCCGACGATCGTCGTGGGCGGTCGCGTGGCCAACCTCGGATCCAACGCGCGCCTCGGCCAGGGGGACTACCTCGTCGCGGAGGCGGACGAGTCGGACGGCTCGTTCCTGAAGCTGGCGCCGACGCTCGCGGTCGTCACCACGGTCGACGCCGAGCACCTCGATCACTACGGCACCCTCGAGGCGATCCGCGAGGCGTTCGTCCGCTTCGTCAACAAGGTGCCCTTCTACGGCTCCGCGGTCCTCTGCCTCGACCAGCCCAACATTCAGATGCTCATTCCGCGAATCGAGAAGCGGATCATCACGTATGGCCTCGAGTCGAGCGCCGACCTGGTCGCACGCCGGCTCTCCCTCAGCGGGATGACGAGCCGCTTCGAGGTGTACCAGCGCGGGGGCCTCCTCGGCGAGTGCACGCTCCAGATCCCCGGACGCCACAACGTGCTCAACGCTCTGGCGGCCATCGGCGTGGGCCTGGAGATCGAGATCCCGTTCGTCACGGTGGAGCGCGCCCTCGCGGGCTTCGCCGGCGTCCAGCGCCGGTTCCAGATCCGCGGGCGCGCCGCGGGCGTCACCGTGGTCGACGACTACGGCCACCACCCCGCCGAGATCCGCGCGACGCTGGCCGCCGCCAAGGCCGGGTTCGACTGCCGGACCGTGACGGTCTTCCAGCCGCACCGCTACTCGCGCACGCGCGACCTGCGCCAGGAGTTCCTCACGGCGTTCAACCAGGCGGACGTGCTGATCGTGATGGACATCTACCCGGCCGGCGAAGCACCGATCCCCGGGGTCACCGCCGAGGACCTCGCCGAGGGGATCCGGGCCCACGGCCATCGCGACGTCACCTACCTCGGCAGCGATCGGGCGCGCGTCGTCGAGCACCTCTGCGAGACCACCCGGCCGGGGGATCTCGTGCTGACGCTCGGCGCGGGCGACGTGGGGCTGCTCGGCCCCGAGCTGCTGAAACGCCTCGAACCCGACGCTCTGAACGGGAGGGCGCAATGCTAGGAGAGATCCGCGGGGAAGTGCGGTTCAAAGAGCCGCTGAGCTTCCACACCTCGCTCCGCATCGGCGGCCCCGCCGACATCTTCGTCGTCCCCCAGGACGTCGACGACATCCGTCACGCGCTTCTCTTCGCCGAGCGCGAGCAGCTGTCCGTGGCGGTCATCGGCGGCGGGAACAACCTGCTCGTCCGTGACCGTGGCGTGCGCGGCGTCGTCCTGCGGCTCGAGGGATGCCTCGGGCGTGCCGAGTTCCACGGCGAGGAAGCGATCGTCGGTGCGGGCGTGAGCCTGTCGGCGCTCATCCGCGAGGCGGCGGCGCTGAACCTCGGCGGGATCGAGTGCCTGGTCGGAATTCCGGCGACGATCGGCGGCGCACTCGCGATGAACGCCGGAACGGCCGACGGCTGGATCGGCGATTTTGTGAGCGCAGTTTACTTTCTCCACCCGGACGGCTCGCTCGGCGAATTCAAGCCGACCTCGGGCGCCTTCACCTACCGGGCCTTCGACGCGCCACCGGGTGCCGTGCTCATCGGCTGCCGCTTGCGGCTCACGCGTCGACCGCTCACCGAGGTCCAGAAGGACATCAAGATCCGCTTGAAGCAGAAGAAGGCCACGCAGCCGCTCGCCCTCGCGTCGGCGGGGTGCGTCTGGAAGAATCCGCCGGCCGACGTGGCCGGGCGGCTGATCGAGAAGTGCGGGCTCAAGGGCAAGCGGATCAACGGCGCGGAGATCTCCTCCAAGCACGCGAACTTCATCGTGAACCGAGGCGGCGCGACCGCGGCCGACATCCTGGCGCTCATGGACCTCACGCGCGACCGCGTGCAGCACCAGTTCGGGATCGCGCTCGAGCCCGAGATCAGGATCCTCGGCGAATAATGCCGAGCGGCCTCGGGTCGCCGCGGAGTCGGGCCGCCCGTGTCCCGGACCTGGGCGAGCGCTCGGCGTTCGTCGCGAGCCAGCGGGTGGGCAAGGACCGCCGGCGCGCGCGCCGGCGCGCGCGCCTCCGGCGCCTGCTCCCGCTCCTGGTGCTCACCGCGGCCGCCTGGTTCGCGGTCGTGGTCTTCAGCCACTGGCTCCTCACCACTCCGCGCTTCAGTGTCGCGACGGTGGACGTGCGCGGAGCCTCCCGCGTGCCGCCGGCGCGGATCCTGGCCGCTGCCGCCGTCGAGCCGGGAACCAGCCTCTTCCGTCTCGATCCGCGCGCCATCGCCGGCCGCGTCGCGGCGATCCCCGAGATCCGGCGCGCCGACGTCGTCCGCGAGTTCCCGGACCGGGTCGTCATCAGCGTCGAGGAGCGGCGCCCCTTCACGCTCGTGCACTCGGGGCGCCTCCACTGGCTCGACGAGGAGGGTCGGCTCCTCGGCGCCTCGCCCGAGGCCGTCGTGCCCCAGGTGCCGGTCGTGAGCGGTCTCTCCGACGACGAGGTCGCCTCGATGCGGAGCGCGCCGAGCCCGAAGGCGCTGGCCGCCATCGCGCTCATCCGGGTCCTCCTCCGGACCGGCAGCGCGCTGGCCGCCGAGATCTCCGAGATCGACATGAGCCGTAAGGACGGTCCGGTCCTATACACCGTGGACGGCGTCGAGGTGCGCCTGGGCACCGAGGAGTGGGAAGAGCAGCTCGCGCGCCTTGAGGGCGTGCTCACTCAGGTCGCGGACCAGGATGTCCGAGCGGTGGACCTCAGGTTCCGCGACCAGATCATCCTGCAGCGGCGGCGCTCGTGATGCGACGCCCGAAGGTCCCGGACCTGATCGTCGGGCTGGACGTGGGCACGACGAAGATCTGCGCCGTGATCGGGGAGCCCGCCGCGCACGGCGGCCTCGACGTCGTCGGCGTTGGGACGGCGCCCTCCCGCGGCCTCCGGCGCGGGATCGTCGTCAACATCGACTCGACGGTCGAGGCGATCAAGGCCGCCGTCGCCGAGGCCGAGCAGATGGCAGGCCTCGAGGTCGCGGGCGTCTACGCGGGCGTCGCCGGCGGCCACATCCGCGGCGTCAACAGCCGCGGCGTCGTCGCCGTCTCCGGCAAGGACCGCGAGGTGGACTCGACGGACGTCGAGCGGGCCGTGGAGGCCGCGCGCGCGATCAACCTGCCGCAAGACCGTGAGATCATCCACGTGCTGCCTCAGAACTTCGTCGTGGACGACGGCGACGGTATCCGGGATCCCATCGGGATGTCGGGCGTGCGCCTCGAGGTCGAGGTGCACGTCGTCACCGCCGCGGTGACCTCGGTCCAGAACGTCGTCCGCTCGGTGAACCGCGCGGGCCTCGCCGTGCACGACATCATCCTCGAGCCGCTCGCCTCGGCCGAGGCGGTGCTGTACGAGGACGAGAAGGAGCTCGGCGTCGTCGTGGTGGACATCGGCGGTGGGACGACCGACGTCGCGCTCTTCCGCAACGGCGCGATCTGGCACACGGTCATCCTCCCGCTCGGCGGCGACCACATTTCGAACGACATCGCGATCGGCCTCCGCACCCCGTTACCCGCGGCCGAGGACCTGAAGAAGCGGTACGGGTGCGCGCTGACGGCCCTGGTGCCGGCGGAGGAGACCGTGGACGTGCCGTCGGTCGGCGGCCGGAAGCCCCGCCAGCTCTCGCGCCAGGTCCTCTCGGAGATCATCCAGCCGCGGGTCGAGGAGATCTTCACGCTCATCGCCCGCGAGTTCGGCCGGGCGGGATTCCAGGACGCGGCGACGGCCGGGGCCGTCGTGACCGGCGGCACGTCGCTCATGGAAGGCGTCCCCGAGCTGGCCGAGGCGGTCTTCGATCAACCGGTCCGGCGCGGCGTGCCGCTCGGCGTGGGCCGCCTCGCCCACGTCGTGCACAGCCCGATCTACGCGACCGCAGTAGGCCTCGCCCTCCACGGCGCCCGCCGGCGGACTCAGACTGAGACGGCCGCGGGGGCGGACGGGAGCCTGTTCGGACGGCTCACGCGGAGCCTGTCCGGTCTTCTGAATGACATCTTTTAGGACGGGTCGAGGCGAGCAGCCGCCACTGTTTCCGTCCGACGGCACGCGCTCACCGGGCCGGCGGCCCAAAGCCGCCGCCGGCAGACACCGGAAGGAGGACCTGATGGAGAGGGATCGCACACGGCGCCCGCTCTTCGAGCTCGACGAGGTGCCGCAGGCTGCGAAGATCAAGGTCATCGGCCTCGGCGGTGGCGGCAGCAACGCGGTGAGCCGGATGATGGCGGCGGAGTTCACGGGGGTCGAGTTCATCGTCGCCAACACGGACGTGCAGGCCCTCCACGCCTCGCCCGCGCCCGTGAAGCTCCAGCTCGGCGCAAAGCTCACGCAGGGCCTCGGCGCGGGCTCGAACCCGGACATCGGCCGGCAGGCGGCACAGGAGGACCCGGACCAGATCACGCGGCTCCTGCACGGTGCCGACATGGTCTTCATCACCGCGGGGCTCGGCGGCGGCACGGGCACGGGCGCGGCACCCGTCGTCGCGTCGCTCGCCAAGGACCTCGGGATCCTCACCGTGGCCGTGGTGACGAAGCCGTTCGCGTTCGAGGGCCGACGCCGGACGGCGCAAGCCGAGGCGGGGCTCGAGGCGTTGCGGGGCGTCGTGGACACGCTCATCACGATCCCGAACCAGCGGCTCTTGTCGGTCGTCGACCGGGGCACGCCACTGATCGAAGCCTTCCGCGTCGCGGACGCCGTGCTCCAGCAGGCCGTCCAGGGCATTTCCGACCTGATCCTCGTGCCCGGGCTCGTGAACCTCGACTTCGCCGACGTCCGCACGATCATGTCGGGGATGGGCATGGCGATGATGGGCACCGGCACGGGCCGGGGCGAGCACCGCGCGCTCGACGCCGCCCAGAAGGCGGTCGCGAGCCCGCTCCTCGACGACACGTCCATCCAGGGCGCGCGTGGGATCTTGATCAATTTCACCGGCGGAGCCGACCTGTCGATCCACGAGGTCGAGGAGGCGGCGCGCATCGTCCAGGAGGCGGCCCACGAGGACGCCAATATCATCTTCGGCGCGGTCATCGACCCACACATGACCGATGAGGTCCGGATGACCGTGATCGCGACGGGGTTCGCCGAGCGGAAGGAAACGGTCGGTGTCGGCGGGAAGGTCGTGGACCTCCCGCGCGCGGCGCGCGCGAGCGCGGCCGGGGCGGGGAATTGGCGCCGGCGCGCGGGGGAGTTGCGCGCGGAGATCGACGACGCGGTCGGCGACGGCGATCTGGAAGTCCCGGCGTTCCTGCGCCGACAGGCGGATTAGCCGCGCGGCGATCGCAGGACGCTGAGCCTGGTGGGCGACACCTCGCTCCTCTCCCACGGACAACCGCCCGCGTATCTCACCTTCGCCTCGCTGACGGCCCTCGGGCTGCCGAACGCGACCACCACGCGCCACTGCCCGGGCGTCGCGTCGTTCGACGAGCCGATCCCTGGCTCGCCCTTCCGCGGCGACGCGATCCGGATGCTCACCGAGGCCGGCCTCGACCTCGCCCGGGTGAGCTACGCCAAGCAGGTCCACGGCGCCGAGGCGGCGCAGGCACCTGCCGGCGGAGGCTTCGCCGGCACAGTCGATATCCTCGTGACCGTCGAGCCGCGCGCGCCGCTCGCGATCTTCACGGCCGACTGCCTTGCGATCATCCTCTACGATCCTGAGGTGCCCGCGCTCGGGGCAGCGCACGTCGGCTGGCGGGGCACGGTGCGCGGCGCCGCCCGGGCCGCCGTCGCCGCGCTGGGGCCGCTCGGTGCCCGCCCCGAACGACTCCACGCGGCCATTGCGCCCTCGATCGGCCCGTGCTGCTACGAGGTCGACGAGCCGGTGACGCGCGAGCTCGCCCGGGCCTACCCGGACCGCTGGAAGGCGTGGGCCACTCCCGGGCGGCCCGGGCGGGTCATGCTGGACCTCTGGTCCGCCAACGAGGCGTTGCTCCGGGGGGCGGGCGTCGATCCGGCGCGCGTCGAGAACCCGCGCCTGTGCACCGCCTGTCACCCGGAGCTCCTCTACTCGTACCGCCGGGGCAGTCGCGGCCGGCTGGTCACGCTCGCCGCGCTCCCGTAGTGCGAGCCGAGCGGCGGCCGCGGAGGCTCGGCGACGCGCGCCGCGAGGCGAGTCTGTGACCGAGCCCCCGCCGTCCGAGGTGAGCCTGTGATGTAGAATCGCCGTGCGGCTATGGACGACATCCGGGCCAGTCTCGAGCGTGTGCGTGAGCGCGTCGCCCGCGCTGCCGAGCGCGTGGGGCGCCGGGCGGAGGACGTGCTCCTGATCGGCGTCTCGAAGACCGTCGAGCCCGCGCGAATCCGCGAGGCGATCGCCGCCGGGGTCCCGGCCCTCGGCGAGAATCGGGTTCAGGAGGCGCGTGCGAAGATCGCCGAGCTCGGGCGGCCCGTGCCATGGCACCTCGTCGGGCAGCTGCAGACGAACAAGGCTAGGAACGCCGCCGAGCTCTTCGATCTGATCCACTCGGTGGACCGCGCAGAGCTTGCGCGGGAGCTCGACAAGCGGGCCCAGCAGGGGGGTCGGCCGGTCGAGGCCCTCGTCCAGGTGAACGTGGCCCGCGAACCGTCGAAGGGGGGTGTGGCCCCCGAGGGGCTCGACGAGCTGCTGGAGAGGGTGGCGAAGCTCGACCACGTCAGGGTGCTCGGGCTGATGACGATTCCCCCCGAGGCCCCGGACCCCGCCGGCGCGCGCGTCTGGTTCCGAACGCTCGCGAAGCTCGGCGAGCGCCACGGGCTTCGGGAGCTGTCGATGGGGATGAGCGGCGATTTCGAGGTGGCGATCGAGGAGGGGGCGACGATGGTGCGCGTCGGGACGGCGATCTTCGGACCGCGCCCGGCCGGGCCCCCAAAGGAGCCACGCGAGCGATGACGATCAAAGGCAAGAAGATCGGGTTCGTCGGTGCCGGGAACATGGGTGAGGCGATGATCAAGGGACTCCTGGCGGCGAACCTCGTGCCGCCCACGGCCATCTGCGCGACCGACGTGCGCCTCGAGCGCCTCAAGGAGCTCGACCGGCAGTACGGCATCCAGATTGCCGCCGACAATCCGGAGCTGGTCCGTCACGCGGACGTCGTCATCCTGGCGGTGAAGCCGCAGATCATCGAGCCCGTGCTGAAGGAGGTCGCCCACGCGCTGACGCGACGGAAACTCATGATCTCCATCGCCGCGGGCGTCTCCACGGCCAAGCTCCGCACGATCGTCGGCAAGGACGTGCGGCTGATCCGCGTGATGCCGAACACCCCGGCGCTCGTGCTCGAGGGCGTCACCGCGATCGCGAAGGCCGAGGGGCTCGAGTCGGACGACCTCGACACCGCCGGCGAGATCTTCAGCGCCGTCGGGCGAGTGGTCGTGCTGGACGAGGAGCTGCTCGACGCGGTGACGGGGCTCTCGGGATCCGGCCCCGCCTACGTCGCGCTCGTGATCGAATCGCTGGCCGACGGCGGGGTGAAGATGGGACTCGACCGGATCACGGCGATGACCCTCGCGACCCAGACGGTGCTCGGCGCCGCCAAGCTCCTGCTCGAGACGGGTCTCCACCCCGGCGCCCTGAAGGACATGGTCAGCTCGCCCGGCGGCACCTCGATCGCGGGAATCGCCGCCCTCGAGGAGGGCGGGATCCGCACCACCTTCATCAAGGCGGTCGAGCGCGCCACACAGCGTTCTCGGGAGCTCGGGGTGCTAAGATGAGGGCGTGTTCGTCTTGGGGAACCTCATCCACGCGGTGGCCAACCTCATCGACCTGGTGCTCAACGCGTATCTCCTCATCGTGATCGCCCGCGCCGTGCTCTCGTGGGTGAGCCCGGATCCGTACAACCCGATCGTGCGCTTCATTATCCGTGTGACCGAGCCGGTGCTGGGTCCGATCCGCGACCGACTCCGACTCCCGACGGTCGCGATGGGACTCGACCTGTCGCCGATGGTCGTCCTGCTCGCGATCTACTTTCTCAAGTCGTTCCTGGTCGGCTCACTCCACGATATCGCCGCGAGCCTCAGGTAGCGAGTCGGAGGGTCCGATGCGAATCAGTCCCCTCGACATCCGGCAGCAGCAGTTCACGGTGCGGATGTTCCGCGGCTTCGACAAGCACGAAGTGGACGCGTTCCTCGACGACGTCGCGGACGACTACGAGACCGTGCTGAAGGAGAACGCGCTGCTCCGGGAGCAGCTCGCCACGCTCGAGGAGCGCTCGCGGGGGCTCGCCGAGCGCGAGCGGGCCCTCCAGGACACGCTCGTGACGACGCAGCGGCTCGGCGACGAGATGAAGGCAGCGGCCCGGCGCGAGGCGGAGCTCCACATGCGGGAGGCCGAGTTGCGGGGCGAGAAGGTCGTGGAGGGAGCGCGCAGCGAGGAGGCAAAGATCCGGAGCGAGATCCAGTCGCTCCGGCGCGTGCGCCGCCAGCTCGTCGAGGACCTGCGTTCGACGCTCGAGAGCTACTACCGCATGATGGCGGCCGACTTCGGTGAGGACGCCGGCGAGCCGAAGGGCTGAGGGCGCCCTGCTGCGCCTGCGCGTGCAGCCGCGCGCCTCGCGGGACGAGATCCTCGGCTGGCAGGACGGGGTCCTGCGTGTGCGCGTGACGGCGCCGCCGGTCGAGGGCGCGGCCAACGTCGCGGTGGTCGCCCTCGTGGCGCGCGCGCTCCGTGTCGCCCCGGCGACGGTGCACGTCGTCGGCGGGAAGAGCAGCCGGGACAAGCGTGTGCGCGTGGCCGGCCTGACCGATGCCGACGTGCGAACCCGCCTCGCGTGAAGCCCGACAACTCCGATAACTTCCTGTCGCCGGTCTGGTGGGCCGACGACCGGCTGATGCTCGTGGACCAGCGGCTCCTGCCCGCCGAGGAGCTCGACCGCGCGTACGGGCGGTGGGAGGACGTCGCCGACGCGATCCGGACGCTCGTCGTGCGAGGCGCGCCGGCGATCGGCGTCGCGGCCGCCTTCGGCGTGGCGCTCGCCGCGCGCCAGAGCCGGGCGACGACGTTCGACGCCCTTCTCGGAGACCTCGAGGCGGCGATCAAAGGCCTGGCGGCGACGCGGCCGACCGCCGTCAACCTCTTCTGGGCGCTCGAGCGGATGCGGCGCGTGGCCCTCGCGTCCGTCGGCGTGCCGCTCGATCGGGTGAAGGCCCGGCTCCTCACCGAGGCCCAGGCGATTCGCGACGAGGACATCGCGGCGAACCGGGCCCTGGGTACCCACGGCGCCACGCTCGTTCCGGCGAACGCGCGCATCCTCACCCACTGCAACGCCGGCGCCCTTGCGACCGCCGGCTTCGGCACGGCGCTCGGCGTGATCCGGGCGGCTCACGCCCAGGGGAGGGTCGACCGCGTGTGGGTCGACGAGACGCGGCCCGTGATGCAGGGCTCGCGGCTCACGGCCTGGGAGTGCGCGCGCGAGGGGATCCCGCACACGCTGATCGCCGACGTCGTGGCCGCCTCGCTCATGGCGCGCGGTCAGGTGGACCTGATCGTCACCGGCGCGGACCGGATCGCCACCAACGGCGACACGGCGAACAAAATCGGCACGTACGCGCTGGCGGTGCTCGGCCGGCACCACCGGGTGCCGTTCTACGTCGCCGCGCCGTTCTCGACGATCGACCCCGCGCTTGCGTCGGGGGAGCATATCCCGATCGAGGAGCGCGATCCCGCCGAGGTGCGCCGCGTGGGCGCCCAGCAGACCGCGCCCGCCACATCGCCGGTGTTCAATCCCGCATTCGACGTGACGCCGGCCGCGCTCATCACGGCGATCATCACCGAGCGCGGCGTCTTCCGTCCCCCGTACCATTTCGCGTGACCGTCCGGGCGCCGCCGCGCCCGACGCTCGGGGAGGTCAACCCGTGGTGGTGTCGAACCGCGAGACGCGCATCGCCCGCGAGTACCACGATCGGACGGCACACTCGCCCTCGTCGGTCCGCACGAGCAGCCACGCTCTCGACTGGGACATCAAGCCGTTTCCCTTCAAGGTCTACACGGATCTCCCTCCGCTCGCGCTGCCGCGCGAGGTCGACCCGCTCCCGATCGACACCCTCGCCGCCCTCGCGGCCGGACCCAAGGGGGCCGCCGCGCGCGTGACCCTGGCCGACCTCACCGCGCTCCTCTACTACGCGGCAGGGGTGACCAAGAAGAAGACGTACGCCGGGGGCGGTGAGGTCCTCTTTCGCGCCGCCCCGTCGACGGGCGCGCTCTACCAGACCGAGGCCTATGTCGCCGTGGGCCGGGTCGACGGGCTCGAGCCCGGGCTCTACCACTTCTGCCCGGGCGACTTCGCGCTGCGGTGCCTCCGCGCGGGCGACGTGCGGGCATTCCTCGCCCACGCGGTCGCCGACGAGACGATCGCCCGGCGCGCGGCGACGGTTCTTCTCACCGCGATCTACTGGCGGAACACGTGGAAGTATCAGGCGCGTGGCTACCGCCACCTCTTCTGGGACTCCGGGACCCTGCTCGCGCACCTCCTGGAGGTGGGCAGTGCGCTCGGGCTGGCGCCGCGTCTCTACGCGGGCTTCGTCGACGCCGCCGTCAGCCGCGCGCTCGGCGTGGACGCCGAGCGTGAAGCCGTCCTGGAACTGGTGGCGCTCGGGCCCGAGGGGGCGCCCGCCCCGCCCGTCGCCTCGGTCGAGGACCGCCGCCATCCGTACCTGCCGCTCTCGTCATCCGAAGTCGATTACCCCCTGCTCCACGAGATCCACGCGGCCTCGATGCTCGCTACCCCCGACGATGTTCGCGTCTGGCGCGAAGCCGGGCGGGGGCTCGGGGGGCGCGTATCGGCGAACGTGGCCGAGGAGGGCGGCCCCCGGGCCCTCGTCGCGCTTCCGGCGCCGCGCGAGGCATCCGGGCGCGTCCTAGGGGAAACGATCCAGCAGCGGGGGTCGACGCGGCAGTTCAGTCACGCGTCCTTGAGCGCGGCGGAGCTCGCGACCGCGCTCTGGGCCGCGACCCGCCCGATCGACGCCGACGTCCCCGCGGGGCTCGTGGATCTCTATCTGATCGTCAACGCGGTCGACGGAGTCACGTCGGGGGCGTACTGGTACCGCCCGGAGGCGCACGCGCTCGAGCTCTTGGCGGCGGGCCACTATCGGAACGAATCGGCGTACCTCTGCCTCGAGCAGCCCCTCGGCGGCGACGCCGCGGCGGTGATCTACTTCCTCGCGCCGCTCGCGCGTATCCTCCCCGTGCTCGGCAACCGCGGCTACCGCCTCGCCAACCTCGAGGCCGGCATTGCCGGCGGCCGCGCCTACCTCGCCGCCTACGCGCAGGGCTTTGGCGCCTCGGGGCTCACCTTCTACGACCGTCACGTCGTCGAGTTCTTCTCGTCGCACGCCGCGGGCAAGGACGCCATCTTCGTCGTGGCACTCGGACGCGGGGCCGGAAGCGGACGTGTTACCATCGGAACGACACCGAGCCGTCCAAGGAGGCCGTCCGCATGAAGAAGTACCAGTTGATGGCGCCGGGCCCGACACCGGTGCCGAGCGAGGTCCTCCTCGCGATGGCGCAGCCGATGATCCACCATCGGACGCCGCAGTACGAGGCGTTGTTCACCGAGGTCCGCGCCGGGCTCAAGAAGATTTTCCAGACGGCGGCCGACGTCCTCCCGCTGGCGTGCTCCGGCACCGGCGCGATGGAAGCGGCGGTCGTCAACACGCTCTCGGCCGGGGAGGCGGTCGCGGTGATCCGGGCCGGGAAGTTCGGCGACCGCTGGGTCGAGATCTGCAAGGCCTACGGCGTCACCGTCGTCGAGCTGGCGGCGCCCTTCGGTCTCTCGGTCCCCGCCGAGCGCGTGGCCGAGACCCTCCGGGCGCACCCGGGCGTGCGGGCGGTGCTGACCCAGCACAGCGAGTCGTCCACGGGCGTGCTCCACGACGTCCGCGGCTACGCGGCGGCGACGCGTGGGACCGATGCGATCCTCATCGTGGACGCGGTGTCGAGCCTCGGAATCGCCGATCTCCCGATGGACACCTGGGGCGTGGACCTCGTCGTCTCCGGCTCGCAGAAGGGGCTCATGCTGCCGCCGGGCGTCGCCTTCTGTGCGCTCGGGGAGAAGGCGTGGGCGAAGGCGAAGACCTCGACGTTGCCGAAGTACTACTTCGACCTCGCCGAGGAGCGGAAGGCCGTCGTAAAGAACGAGGCACACTTCACGCCCGCGGTGGGCATCGTCGTCGGGCTCCGGGAGGTGCTCCGAATGCTCGAGGCGGAAGGGCTCGCGAACGTCTTCAAGCGCCACGACCGGCTGGCGCGGGCCACGCGCGCGGGCGTCGAGGCCCTGGGGCTCGAGTTATTCGCAAAGGCGACGCCGAGCCCGGCGCTCACGGCCGTGGCCGCGCCGAAGGGCGTGGACGGCGAGACGATCGTCGCCGCCTACGCCAAGACCCACAACATCACGATCGCGGGCGGACAGGGTGAGATGAAGGGCAAGGTCTTCCGGCTCGGCCACATGGGATACGCCGCGGAGTTCGACGTGATCATCGCGCTCTCGGCCCTCGAGCAGGTGCTCGCCGATCTCGGCCAGCCGGTCGATTTCGGCGCGAGCGTCCGCGCCGCGCAGAAGATCTTCGCCGAAAAGTCGTGAAGCGGGTCCTCGTGACCGACGGCCTGCAGGCCGTCGGCGTCGACGCCCTCGCGAAGCAGGGGCTCGAGGTCGACGTCGTGGAGACGCTTCCGGAGCCGGCCCTCGTCGCGCGCATCGGCGAGTACGAAGGCCTGATCGTCCGTAGCGCCACCAAGGTCACTCGCGTCGTGCTGGTGGCGGGCGCGAAGCTCGAGGTGGTGGGTCGCGCGGGGGCGGGCGTGGACACGATCGACGTGGACGCCGCGACCGAGCGCGGCGTGGTCGTGATGAACACGCCGGGAGGCAACACCACTGCGGTCGCCGAGCACACGCTGGCGCTTCTTCTGGCGCTCGCGCGGCGCGTCCCGGCGGCGGACGCCGCGCTCAAGGCCGGCCGCTGGGAGAAGAGCCGGCTGCAGGGCGTCGAGCTCTTCGGCAAGGTGCTGGGCGTGCTGGGGCTCGGACGCATCGGGTCCGAGGTCGCGCGGCGGGCACTCGGCTTCCGCATGCACGTGATCGCCTACGACCCCTATCTGACGCGCGAGGCCGCCGAGCGCCACGGCGTCGAGGCCGTCGACCTTGACGAGCTGCTCGCGCGCGCCGACTTCATCACGCTCCACGTACCGCTCACGGGGGACACGCGCCATCTGCTCGGCGAGGACGCGCTCGCCCGCGTCAAGCCCGGCGTCCGGATCATCAATTGCGCCCGGGGTGGCATCGTGGACGAGCGGGCGCTCGCCGACGCGATCCGGGCCGGGCACGTCGCGGGAGCGGCGCTCGACGTCTTCGAGCAAGAGCCACCGCCCCCCGACCACCCGCTGCTCGGGCTCGAGCAGGTGATCGTGACGCCGCACCTCGGTGCCGCGACCGACGAGGCCCAGACGGCCGTGGCGCTCGCGATCGCCGAGCAGGTGGCCGATGCGCTCCTGCACGGGATCGTCGTCAACGCCGTCAACCTGCCGTCGATCGACGCGGAGACGTACCGCGAGCAGGCGCCATGGCTCGGGCTCGCCGAGAAGATGGGGCGCTTCCTCGCGCAGCGGACCGAGGGGCGCATGCGGGAGGCGCGCCTCACGTATTCCGGCGAGATCGCCACCCGGTCGACGGCGACGCTCACGCTCGCGTTCGTCCGCGGCCTCCTCGGCACGATCCTGTCCGAGCGGGTCACCGATGTGAACGCCCTCCCGGTCGCGAAGTCGCGCGGGCTCAAGGTCACCGAAACCTCCACGACGGAGGCCGAGGACTATGCGAGCCTGGTGGCGGCCGAGCTCGTGACCGACCGGGCAACCTCGTCGGTCGCGGGGACGGTCTTCTTCACGCGGGAGGCGCGCTTCGTGCGGATCGACGGGTTTCCCATCGAGGCGCTGCCCCAGGGCTGGATGCTCGTCTTCGCCAACCTCGATGTCCCCGGCGTGATCGGCCGCATCGGCACGCTCTGCGGCGGGCACGGGATCAACATCGCCGGCATGCAGCTCGGTCGCGAGCGGCGAGGCGGGCGCGCGGTGTCCATCCTGAACCTGGACGACCCCATGCCCCCCGCGGTGCTCGACGAGATCCGGGCGATGCCGGACATCGTCTTCGCCAAGCTGGTCAAGCTCTAAGAACCTCGGCGGGGGGTGTCGCCTCCCTGAAGGTGCCAAAGACCCTGTCCCAGAAGTGGTCGCCCACCATGAAGTTCACGTCAGCGTCGTGATGGAGCTCGTGCCGGCGGCGGGCCGTGCGAAACCACCGGCGCCGTTCGAGCCCCGGCGCCAGAAGATGAAACTGGGTGTGGACAGCGTTGAAGAGGACGACGAGAACCACGATCTCGCCGATCGCGACCGCGAGGCGCCAGCCCGCGACGAGGACCCAGGCCAGCGGGGCCTCGATCACGAGCCAGGGGAGCAGCGCGGGGATGCTCGAGGCGCGGCCCGAACCGTAGTGGAACTGCGTGGACCGTGTGTGGCGGGAGTCCGGATAGAGCGTGTGATGCCCGGCGAGGTGAAAGGTCCGGAGCGGGCTCCACGGCAGATGCGAGAACCAGTGGCCGGCCCAGAGCGCAAGCGTCGTCGCGCACCGCCGAGGCGGGCGCCCGTCTACGTCTTCAAGCACGCGCTGATCCAGGAGGTCGCGTACGCGAGCCTGCCCGAGTCCGGGCGCCGCGCGCTCCACGCCGCGGCCGGGCGCGCGCTCGAGACGCTCTACGGGGGGCGTCTCGAGGAGGCGTACGACAGCCTCGCCTACCACTACTCGAAGACCGACGACAGTGCCAAGGCCGTCGAGTATCTGACCCGCTCGGCCGAGCGCGCCGCGCGCAGCTACGCGCACGAGGAGGCCGTGCACGGGCTTCAGGAGGCCGTCGCTCACGCGGGGCGTCTGCCCGAGGTGGAGCGCGACGCGCGACTCTTCGATCTCCTCCTGCGCCAGGGGTTCTCCCTAACCGCCCTCGGGCGTGTCCAGGAGGTCCTCGACCTCCTCCTGCCGAATCAGGAGCGCATCGACCGCCTGGGTGACCGCGCCCTCGCGGGCCGCTACTACTTCCTCGTGGGCCGTACGTATAGCTTCCTCGGGCAGTACGAGCGGGCGGCCCAGAACGCGGAGCGCGCGATCGCCGAAGCCAGGCAGTGCGACGACGAGGCGACCATGGGCAAGGCGCACTCGCTCCTGGCGATCCAGAGCGTGCTGTCGGGCGAGGCGCACCAGGGCCTCGAACACGGCCGCCAGGCGATTGCCCTGCTGGAGCGAACAGGCGAGCGATGGTGGCTCGGCCACGCCTACTGGATAGTCGGACTGAACTACACCCAGATGGGGGAGTTCGAGTCCGCGCTCGAGGCGGAAGGTCGCGCCCACGCGATCGGCGAGGACATCGGCGACCCGAAGCTCCAATCGTTCGCGTCCTGGGTGAGCGGAATCATCTACGCCTCGGTCGGTGAGTACGAGGCTGGCATCGAGGCGTGCGAGCGGGCGCTCCGTCGAGCGCCCGACCCTCTCGAGCGGGCGATCGCCGCGGGCTGCCTCGGCTACGCGTATCTCGAGAAGGGGGACACGGCCGCAGCGATTTCACACCTCGAGCGCTCCGTCCAGCAGTTCACGGAGTTCCGCTACCGCCCCTTCCAGGGATGGTTCTCGGCGATCCTCGCCGAGGCGTGTCGGCGCGAGCGCCAGCTCGAACGCGCCACGGACCTCGCCAGGCAGGGGCTGGTGATCACGCGCGAGGCGAACTTTCGCACGGGCCTCGGCTGGGCTCAGCAGACGCTCGGCCGGATCGCCCAAGCGCGCGGCGCCTACGCCGAGGCCGAGGCGCACCTCACCGCGGCGCGGGAGACCTTCGCGGCCATCCGCTCGCGGTACGAGCTCGGCCGCACCTACCTCGACCTCGCCTCGCTGGCGCGTCTCCAGGGCAACCGTGAGGCGCTCGTGACGAACCTCCGGGCCGCGCACGACCTCTTCCGGACCCTCCGGGTTGAGAAGTATGTCAGACTCGCAGCGCACCTCGCCCGCCAGTTCGGCGTCGTCCTGTCCGGCGAACCGCCCGCCTGATGGTGGGCCGATCCGCGGTAGAATGACGGGGTTGTGAGCAAGCTTAGGCTCTTCCTCATACGGCACGGCGAAACGGTGTGGTCGCGCGAGCGGCGGTTCGCGGGTTCCCGGGACGTCCCGCTCGCCCCAGAGGGGCTCCGCCAGTGCGAGGCAGTCGCCACCACGCTGGCGTCCCAGATCGTGGCGACGGTCGACGCGAGCCCGCTCGAGCGGGCGCGCGCCTCGGCGGAGGTGATCGCCAGACCCCACCGGCTCCCCGTGGTGACCGAGCCGGCGTTTCGCGAGATGGCGTTCGGTGCGTGGGAGGGGCTGACCCGCGGGGAGGTCGCCGCGCGCTTCCCCGACGACTACGAGCGCTGGCGCACGACCCCGCACCTCCTGCGCATCGGGGGCGGGGAGACCCTCGGCGAGGTCGGTGCGCGCGTGACGGCCGGCGTGCGCGAGCTCCAGGAGGCGCACGGCGGGGAGACGGTCGTGCTGGTGAGCCACGCGGTCGTGATCCGGCTCGTCGTCCTCGCCGCGCTCGGCCTCGGTCACGAGCGCCTCTGGACCGTGGACGCCGCGCCCGCGGGGATCACCGAGATCGAGTACGAGCCCGGCTGGGCGACGGTGCACCGGATGAACACGCTCGCCCACCTCGAGGCGCTCAAGCGATGAGGCCCCACGCACCCGTGGCAGACCACCCATGGTGCGAGCCGGCCTCGCGGATCCCGGGACGATGAGGCCGCTTCACCCGCAGCTCCCGAAGGGCGCCCGCGTGTACCTGCCGGACGAGGCGGCGCGCAAGCGTCACGTCGAAGCACGGCTGCTCGACGTGTTCACGCGGTGGGGCTACCGCGAGATCGTCACGTCCACGTTCGAGTACGCGGACGTGCTCGCGATGGGCACCGACGAGAGCGTCCAGGAGAACATGTTCAAGCTCGTGGACCGTGAGACGGGCCGAATGCTCGCGCTCCGCGCCGACATCACGCCGCAGATCGCGCGCATCGTGGCGACGCGGCTCCGGGACGAGCCCAAGCCTGTCCGGCTGGCCTACGTCACCAACGTGTTCCGCTACGACGAGCCGCAGATCGCGCACTACCGCGAGTTCTACCAGGCGGGCGTCGAACTGATCGGGCTCGAGAAGCCGGAGGCCGAGGCCGAGATCATCGCGATGGCCATCGAAGGGCTGCGCGCGCTCGGGCTCGAACGCTTCCAGATCGACCTCGGGCACCCCGACTTCTTCCGCGGGCTGTGCGAGGAGGCAGGCGCTGAGCCGGGGCGCGTGCGCGAGCTCCGGGCGGCGCTCGCGCGCAAGGATGCCTCCGCGCTGGAGCGGACCGTGACCGACCTGGCCCCGGCCGCGCACGTCGGCGAGGCGCTGCTGGCGCTGCCCTCGCTCTTCGGTCACGAGGCCGTGCTCGACCGCGCCGCGGGCTTCGCGCGTAACAAGCGGTCGGCGAAGGCCCTGGCGAACCTCGCGGAGGTGTACCGGCTCCTCACGATCTACGGGCTCGCCGACGCGGCCCTCCTGGACCTGGGCGAGGTGCGCGGCTTCGACTACTACTCCGGGACCTACTTCGAGGCCTACGTGTCGGGCTTCGGCGCATCGGTCGCCGCCGGCGGGCGGTACGATCACATGCTGGCGCGCTTCGGCTACGACTGCGCAGCGGTCGGCTTCGCGTTCGACGTGGCCCGCGTCCTCTCAGTGATGGAGGCGCAGGGCATCGCCGTCGCGCTGTCGGGGCCCGACGTCTTCATCATCGACTTCACGCGAGACAAGACCGCGGCGCTATCGCTCGCGCGGCGGCTGCGCGACACGGGGGCGTCGGTCGCGCGCGACATCATCAGTCGCGGGCTCGAGGAGTCGGTCGACTACGCGCGCGCGCAGCGCGTGCGCCACGTCCTGGTCGTCGGGAGCCCGCGCACGCAGCCCGAGGAGATCCTTGCGCTCGACCTCGCGGACGGTTCCGAGCGCGTCCTGGCCGTGGCGGAAGTCCTGGCGGAGCCCGGACGCTTCTTCAGGGGAGTGGGCCATGCCTAACATCGTAGTGGTCGGCACGCAGTGGGGGGACGAAGGCAAGGGGAAGATCGTCGACATCCTCGCGCCCCACGTGAACGTCGTCGCACGATTCGCCGGCGGCAACAACGCCGGCCACACGGTCGTCGCCGGGCGCGAGAAGTACGTCCTGCACACGATCCCGTCGGGTATCCTCCACCCCGGCTGTCGCTGTGTCATCGGCTGCGGCGTCGTTGTCGACCCGGGGTCGCTGATCGAGGAGATGGAATCGCTCGTGCAGCGCGGCGTCACGCTCGACGGCAACCTCTTCATCTCGAAGAACGCGCATCTGATCATGCCCTACCACCCGGCGCTCGACCGCGCCTCGGAGGCCAAGCTCGGCAAGCGGCGGATCGGCACCACCGGCAAGGGGGTCGGACCCGCCTATGTGGATAAGGCGGCGCGCGTCGGGATCCGTATGGCCGACCTTCTCAACGAGCAACTCTTCCGTGAGAAGCTCGAGCTGAACGTCGCGCAGAAGAACCGGCTCCTGCGTGAGATCTACGACGCCCAGACCTTCTCGGTGGAGGAGATCCTCAACCAGTACCTGCGCTACGCCGGCTGGCTCGCGCCCTACATCACCGACACGGCGCTCCTGCTCTCGCGCTGGATCGAGAGCGGCTACAGCGTGCTCTTCGAGGGCGCGCAGGCGACGATGCTCGACATCGACCACGGCACGTACCCGTACATCACCTCGTCGTCGACGACGGCCGGCGGGGCGGCGACCGGCACCGGCGTGCCACCCACGCGGATTCACGGCGTCCTCGGCGTCTCGAAGGCCTACACGACGCGCGTCGGCGCCGGGCCGTTCCCGTCCGAGATGTCGGGGCCGCTCGCCGAAGCGATTCGCGCGCGCGGCCACGAATACGGCTCCACCACCGGGCGGCCGCGACGCTGCGGCTGGTTCGACGCGGTCGTCGGACGCTACGCAGTGCGGATCAACGGGCTCGACACCGTGGCCCTCACGAAGCTCGACGTGCTCGACCAGTGCGAGACGGTGAAGATCTGCGTCGCCTACCGGCACGGTCGCGAGGTCCTCACGGAGTTCCCCGAGGACGAGACCGTCGTGGCCGCGGCCGAGCCCGTCTACGAGGAGGTCGAGGGCTGGCGCGCCTCGACCATCGGCGCCAGGAACGAGGCCGACCTGCCGGCGAAGGCGCGCCGCTATATCGAGCGGCTCGAGGAGCTGGAGGGTGTACCCTTCTGTCTCATCTCCACCGGCGCCCAGCGCGACGAGACGATCCTGTGCGAAGAGTCGCCGCTGCTGCGCTGGTTTCCCTCGGTCCGGTCCAGCCTCGTCTAGCGTGTCGCCGCCACGGACCCATCGGCTGCTCTTCATCGTCGGGCGCCAGCGCCGAGCGCTCTACGACTCGCTTCGACGCACCTTCGAGAACGACGACACCGTGCAGATCGTCCTCGACCGTCGCGTGCGGGAGCGTCGCCGGCGCCGGCCCACCCGGCGCACGGCCGAGCGCCGTCGGAGCGAGCGCCGCGCCCAGCGCGCGATCGACGCCCAGCTCGGCGCGCGTGGCTATGCGGTCGTCGGCGTGCTGACCTTCCTGCGCGCACCCGCTGGCACCCCCGAGCCCGCCGGGCGCAAAGCGCGGTAGAATCTCTTCGGTGCGCTCGGCACGAGCCGTTAGCTCAGTTGGTAGAGCACCTGACTTTTAATCGTCAGGATGAAGTGAAGCCCCTCGGTAAATCGCTGATTTGCCGAGGGGTTTTGTTTCTGCGTTTGGCTGGCGTGGGGCAGTTTGGGGTGGGTTTCAGGCCGTCGCGGGCATAACGGCGGGCATAACAGAAGGGTCGTCCGCGGACCGACGGAATACGAATCTGGCGTGAGGTTCCACGCTCTGTCCTACTCCCTCGCTGACCGGTCGCGTTTCGTGCCGTGCTCATGGGGCTCGGCGCTGGTCGGTAAGGATCACGATGATGTGATCGAATGCGACGACGCGCCCCCAAGTGCGATGACGAAGTAGCCCGGCTCGGCACGCTCGCGCCGAGCGCGACCGCTGCTCAATGCGCTCCAGGGTTGACCGCACGCTGCCTGTCGGTAATCGGATACAGCGGGCGCGCTTGTTCGTTCCACAGGCCGCGCGCTATAGTCGATTCGAGAACGAAAGGGGGCGACGGCGGCGCGGTTTCGTGAGGCGGCCGGATCGGTTCGCTACCCCGTGGAGAGGGGCGAGGCCCGGCCGCTGGCCGTCGCTGAGCCCGCCCCAGAGGGCGCTTCGCGGCCGCGTCTGCTCGACCGCGTTCGCGACGCTCTGCGCGCTCGCCATAGCAGCCGACGCACGGAGAAGTCGTACGTGGCCTGGATTCGCCGGTACATCGTGTTTCACGGCAAGCGCCACCCGGCGGAGATGGGAGCGGTCGAGGTTACGCAGTTCCTCAGCTCCCTGGCCCAGCAGGACCACGTCGCGGCCTCGACGCAGAACCAAGCACTGAGCGCCCTGCTGTTTCTCTACCGTCAGGTCCTCCAGGTCGAGATGCCCTGGCTTGACAACGTGGTCCGCGTCAAGCGCAGCGAACGGCTCCCCGTTGTCCTGACTCGCGAGGAGGTTCGTGCCGTCATCCGAGAGCTCCAGGGCCCGCCGCGGCTCATGGCCATCCTGCTCTACGGCGCAGGGCTGCGTCTGCTCGAGTGTGCCCGCCTCAGGGTGAAGGACGTGGACTTCGCCACCAATCAGATCATCGTGCGCGCCGGCAAGGGCGACCGCGACCGCGTGACGATGCTGCCCGCCGTGGTGAAACCCGATCTCGTCCGGCATGTCGAGATGGTCAGGAGGCAGCACGAAGCCGATCTCCGGCACGGCGCCGGCTGGGTGGAGCTCCCGTGGGCGCTGGCCCGGAAGTACCCGAACGCCGGCCGCGAGTGGGCGTGGCAGTGGGTGTTTCCGGCCACGCGTATTTACGTCGACCGGGAGACGGGCCAGCGCCGCAGGCATCACCTGCACGAATCCGTGCTTCTGCGCGCTGTGAAGGAAGCGGTGCGGCGGGCGGGCATCGCGAAGAGAGCGACGTGCCACACCTTTCGTCATTCGTTCGCCACGCACTTGTTGGAGGACAACCACGACATCCGGACGGTGCAA
>Ga0209375_1000178_pt1 | contig 59844 bp, 52 predicted proteins | sample GraSoiAngelo_131_FD_185888 | JGI IMG/M metagenome (GOLD analysis project Ga0209375, IMG submission 185888) | Grasslands soil microbial communities from the Angelo Coastal Reserve, California, USA - 14_0929_02_30cm (SPAdes) (version 2) | ecosystem: Environmental > Terrestrial > Soil > Grasslands ...
GGCTCGACGGACATGACCATGCCGGCCTGCAGCACCGTCTCATCGCTGGGCGCGAAGAACGGCAACTCGTGAATGTCGATACCGATGCCGTGCCCGGTGCGGTGAATGAAGGCGCGGCCAAACCCCGCCTCTTCGATGAGACGGCGGGCGGCGCGGTCCACCTGCTGGCACGTCACACCGGGCCGGATCGAATCGAGGGCCGCCTGCTGCGCCCGCCGCATGACCTCAAAGACCTGTCGCTGGTGATCGGTTGGCGGTCCGATGAAAATAGTGCGTTCATCCTCGGAGTAATACCCGTCGGTGGTGCATCCTGTTCCGTGGATGACGACGTCCCCTTGCCGCAGCGACCGGCCGGAGGGGATGGAGTGCGGTAACACCGATTTCTCCCCTGAGACCGGCCGCGATCCCGCGGTGACGTGGTAGTCGGGGTGCCGCCGCGCGGCTTCCAGGAGCATGGCGGCATCCCCGTGGGCCATGATCTCGATTTCGGTCGTGTGCGGGACGCTCGCATCCACTTCGACCCGCATGCCCACGTCCGCCAGCGCGGCACCGATGCGGATGAGCTCAAGCTCGTGGTCGTCTTTCACCATCCGGCGCGCTTCGACCAACCCTCGCACCGGTACGAACGGCTCTCCCCACGCCTCGGAGAGGTAGGCATATCCGTCGACCGAGAACCCGCCGGGCTCAAATCCAATCCGCCGGCCCCGCAGGCCGCATTCGCGCATCGCGTCCACACAGTGGTCGATGGCCACCTGCAGCGTGGACTTGCCTCGCAGTCCCCCCAGCCCGGTGTCGGCGTACGTGCGGATGGCGGGAATGACCGACGTGGCCCGGGCATGGGTAGCTTCTAGCTCGGGGATGAGCAGCAGCGGAGAGTCGCCGGCCACGACCAGGACCGGCCGCGAGTAGGTGATCGCCCGGAACCCGGAGACGTAGTAGGTGTTGGCCGGCGTGCTGACCAGCAATGCGTCGAGGCCCGCATCGTGGACGTCGGCCAGCACCGCGTCAAGATGTATGGACATCATGCGTCATCGCGAGCGCAGCGAAGCGATCTCCTCCCACGAGGAGATTGCTTCGGGGCTTCGCCCCTCGCAATGACTAAATGACGTCTCATCCGGATTCCAGTTCCTTTTTCATCTGATGCATATACACGTGGAACCCCAACCGTTGCCAGAACGGGATGGCGTCATTGTTCGCCGCGACGGTGAGCTCGACGAGTGTGACCCTGTGCTGCGACAGCCACCGCAGGATTTCCTCCACCAGCTGGCGGCCGATGCCCCGGCGGCGGTATTCGGATTTCACGAAGACGTCATGAATATATCCGCGGTAGCGATGTTCGAAGAAGGAGGGCAGGGTCGTAATGCGGCCGACGGCGTAGCCCACGACATCGAGGTCATCCCTGGCCACGACGGCGATGGCGTCGTTGCGGCTGATCAGCGTGCGCAGGTAGGCGCCGTACTCGCGGGGCCAGTGCGGCGACGGCGTGAACGCCGGGTCCAGTTCGGAGTGGAAATCCGCCAGCTGGCCCCACACCGGAAGGATCTCCTTGATATCTTTGATCGTGGCCCGTCGGATCTCGAGGGTCATAAACGCGGACGGTAAGTTCATCATTCCGCCTCCCCGGGTGCCCTCCTGCGCTGCGCCCCCGGCCGTAGGTGGCGCCCCCGGAACCGTAGAAAGCCATCGCACATGGCCATCGTCGAGGTTAAGGATCTCTTCAAGCGATACGGGGATGTCGTCGCCGTGGATCACATCGAATTCATGGTCGCCCCAGGCGAAGTCTTCGGCATCCTCGGACCAAACGGCGCGGGTAAGACCACGACGCTGGAGATCATCGAGGGGCTGCGCCATCCCGACGGTGGGCGTGTGGTGGTCGACGGGATCGACGTGCAGCGGTCCCCGCGGGAGGTGCGATCGCGCATCGGGATGCAGCTCCAGCAGGCCGGTTTCTTTGACCGGTTGACCGTGGACGAAACCCTGCAGTTTTTCTCGGCATTCCACCGGCGGGCTTTGCCGGTTGCCGACGTGATCCACCGCCTGCAGCTCGACGAGAAGCGACGGGCACGGGTCGATACCCTCTCCGGCGGTCAGCAGCAGCGGCTGTCGGTGGCGGTCGCGTTGATCAATGACCCGCGGATCATCTTCCTGGACGAGCCCACTACCGGTCTGGATCCCCAGGCGCGACGCGCGCTGTGGGAGGTCATCACCTCCTTCCGCCGGGAGGGCCGCACCGTCATCCTCACCACCCACTATATGGAAGAGGCGCAGCACCTCTGCGACCGGGTGGCGATCATGGACCACGGGCGGATCGTGGCCCACGACAGTCCCCGCGGGTTGATTCGCGCCCATGCCCCTGGGACCACCGTGTCGGTGTCACCGGGCGGCGGGCAGGTGCAGTTTGATGGGCTGCCTGGTGTCCGGACGGTGCAGCAGGCGAATGGGGAAATCATCCTCATCACGTCCGATCCGCTGCGGACTGTGCAGGCGTTGCTGGAGCTGAACCGCAGCGGGCAGGTGAACTTCCACCAGCTGCGCGTGGAGGAGGCGACGCTGGAGGACGTCTTCCTGCACCTCACCGGCCGGAGGCTGCGGGAATGAGAGGCTTTTGGGTCACGGTGCAGATGGGGCTGCGGATGTATCTGCGCGATCGCGGCGCCGTGTTTTGGGGCATCGTGTTTCCACTCATCCTGATGACGTTGATCGGGCTCGCCTTTGGGCGCACGGGCAGCCCGACGTTTGCTGTGACCGTCGTTGATCAGAGCGGCGGGCTGTTGGGGCGGGGTGTGCTGCAGGGATTGCGCCAGGTCCCCCTGCTGCGGGTGGAGGAGGCCGCCGACATCGACGCGGCGCTGGCGCGCTTGCGGGCCGGCCGGTTGACCCTGGTGATTGTGGTGCCGGCCGCGTCATCCACTGACCCCATCCGCGCATACTTCGACCAGGCCAGAGTGACCGACTCCCAGATGGCGCTGATGATCCTGGAACGGTTCGTGGCAGAGGCGAATCTCCGGCTGGCCGGCGCTCCGCAGGCGCTGCGACTGCAGGCCACCGGCGTGGCCGGACGGATCGAGGTGCGCTTCTTTGACTTTCTGCTGCCGGGGATCCTGGCCATGACGGTGATGCAGACGGGTCTCTCTGGGGTGACCTGGGTGGTGGCGACGTACCGGCAACGCCTCATCCTCAAGCGCATCCTCGCCACCCCGGCCCATCCCGCGGCCTTTCTGGGCGGGCTGGTCGGCCGCTACACGCTGACCAGCCTGTTTCAGATGGCGGTGATCATGCTGGTTGCCGTCCTGGCGTTTCATGCCAGGATTGCCGGCAGCCTGCTGACCCTGGGGGCGCTGATCGTCCTGGGAACGCTGGTGTTCGTGGGGATGGGATTTGCCATCTCCACCGTCGCCAAATCCCCGGAGGCTGCCAACCTGCTCGGCAGCGCCATCAGCTTCCCCATGATGTTCCTGGCTGGAACGTTCTGGCCGAAGGACTTCATGCCGAAGGCGATGCAGCCGGTGATCGGATTGCTGCCGCTGACCCCGCTGGTCGACGTGATGCGCGGGGTGGCGACCCGCGGTGATCCGCTGACCTCATATCTGCCGGGATTGGCCTACCTCGCCGCGTGGGGAGCCGTCTCGCTCCTGGTGGCGGCGCGGCGGTTCAAGTGGGAATAGGGCGGAACCTCTCGTTCAGACCAAACGTTCTCTTATTCGGAGTAGGTAGGGTCGTGAGGTGTTGGGAATGGCGGAGACATTGCTGGGCACATTCCGGCCGTCTGCGGCCGATCCGTGGGATCGAGCCAAGGCCGCGCACCTGCTCGGCCGGGCCGGATTCGGCGGGACCCCAGACGATATCGCGCGGCTGGCCGGGATGCGCTTTGAAGATGCGGTGGAAGAACTGCTGGAGTACGAGCGGATCTCGGACGAACCGTTCCCCGAGGTGGATTTTTCAGAAGTGCGCGAACTGGCGCAGGCGCTGGTGGACCTGCGCCGCGGCGGCGCCGCCGAGCGCGAAGTGCGGGAAGCCTCCCAGCAGCTCCGCCGGGCCAACGTGCAGAAGTTTCAGGAAATCCGCGCCGGGTGGGTGCAGCGCATGCTGCAGACCCGGCGGCCGCTGCAGGAGAAGATGGTGCTGTTCTGGCACGGCCACCTGGTGTCCGGTTTTCCCGACGTGACATCGGCCGAACACATGGCGATGCAGCTGGCCTTGTTCCGGCAGATGGCGACCGGCAGCTTTAAGGAGCTCATCCTGGCGATTTCACAAGACCCCGCAATGCTCAGTTACCTTGATAACAATAGCAACCGGAAGGGCAAGCCCAACGAGAACTACGCGCGGGAACTCATGGAGTTGTTTACGCTGGGGGTCGGTAACTTTGGCGAGCAGGACGTCAAGGAGGCCGCGCGGGCGTTTACCGGCTGGACATTTGCCGCAAACGAGTTCGTGTTCCGCCGCAACCAGCACGACGACGGGTTGAAAACGTTCCTGGGCCGCACGGGGACCTTCGACGGGACCGACGTCATCGAGATCATCTTTGCGCAGCCCGCCGCCGACCGCCATCTCCCGCGGAAGCTGTTCGAATTCTTTGCGTATCAGGGGCCGGAAGAGCCGGTGATCGACGAGCTGGCCGCTATCTTCCGCCGCAGCGACTGGAGTGTGCGGGCAGTGCTGCGCGCCCTCTTTCGCTCGGCGCTATTTTACTCGCCAAGGACGGTGCGGGCGCAAGTTAAGAGCCCGGTGGAGCTCGTCGTCGGGGCGGTGCGGGCCCTAGGCGTCGAGGTGCCGCCACAGGCGCTGCTGCGGGCGCTCGACCTGATGGGTCAGTCCCTGCTCTACCCGCCCAACGTAGGCGGATGGCCGAAGGGCAAGGGGTGGATCAACACGGCGACCATCCTGGTCCGTTACAACTTCAGCAAGCTGCTGCTGGACGGGACGATGCCCGGAGCGGGTGGTCGCCGGTCGATGACCGGGGGCGCCCCGGGAAGAGTGGGCACGCGGGCGCGGCCGATTCCGCTGGAGCAACTAATCGACGCCGGGCGGGTGTGGACGGCGGGGGATGTGATCACCCAGCTGCTCGACCGGTTCATCCAGGCGCCGCTGGAACCACGGCGGCGATGGGCGTTGCTGCGCGCGTTCGGGACCAACCGCGAGGATGCGCCGGTCACCATTGACAGCACGCAGTTCCCCGACCAGCTCCGCGCCGCCGTGCATCTGATCATGAGCATGCCGGAGTATCAACTTACATGACGGGAACACGGGAACGGGGGAACAGGGGAACGCGTCACAGCTCCTGCGAATGCCGGTTGGCGTCGCGTTCCCGCGATCCCGCGTTCCCGCGATCCCGTCTATTGGAGGGCCATCGATGAACCAAGGCATGACCCGCCGCGAGTTCGTCAAAAAGGGGCTGACGATGGTCGCGGTCGGCCTCACGGCGCCGTCATTCATCACCCGCACGGCGCTGGCGATGAATAACCCATGGGACGTGACCCAGCTCACCAGCCGGCCGGGCGTTCCAGACGACCGCGTCCTCGTCGTCGTCCAGCTGGGCGGGGGCAACGACGGCCTGAATACCGTGATCCCGTATTCCCAGGACGCGTATTATCGCGCACGGCCTACTCTGGCCGTCCCGCAGGCGGGCGTCCTGCGGATCAATGATGAGGTCGGGTTGCACCCCAGCCTGGCGAAGGTCATGGACCTGCACGAGCAGGGCGCGATGGCAGTGATTCAGGGTGTCGGATACCCCAACCCCAGCCGGTCGCACTTCAAGTCCATGGAGATCTGGCAGACGGCTGATCCGGACGGTCGCGTGGTGCGCTATGGTTGGATCGGGCGGTATTTCGACAGCAAGTGCCCGGTGTGCGAGCAGCCCACCGTCGGCGTAAACGTCGGTCCGGCCATGCCGCTGGCCATGCAGGCCTCCAGCGGCATGGGGGTTAGTCTCGAAGACCCGGAGGCCTTTCAGTGGATGCCGGCGTTGAACGGAATCGGGGCGAAGGAAGAACAGGAGCTGTTCAGGCTGCTGAACGCGCCTGCCGTGAGAGCCGGGGGGGATGGGGTCGGGACGATTGACTTCCTGCGCCATACGGCGATGAACGCGTACGTCTCCAGCGCACAGGTGCGTGAGGCCGCGCGGGGCTACCGGGGCGGCGTGGAATATCCGAACAGCCAGTTTGCCACCAGTCTACGGCTCATAGCGCAAATGATCGCGGGCAAGCTCCCCACCAAGGTGTACTACGCCCACATGACCGGATTCGACACGCACGCCGCGCAGCAGGGCGCGCACGAGAACCTGCTGTCGCAGTTTGCCACAGGGGTCTCCGCATTTTTCAAGGATCTAGAAGCGCAGGGGAATGCCGAGCGGGTCATGGTGCTGGCGTTTTCGGAGTTCGGCCGGCGCGTTGCGGAGAACGGCAGCGGGGGCACCGACCACGGCACGGCAGCGCCCATGTTCGTCTTCGCTAAGGGCCTTAAGGGCGGTCTGTACGGCGCGCAGCCCAGCCTGGCCGACCTGGTGGACGGCGACCTCAAGCACGTCATTGACTTCCGGTCCGTCTACGCCACCGTGCTTGACCGCTGGCTCGGTGCCGATCCGGTGGAGATCCTCGGGAGCAGTTTCGATAGAGTAGGGTTTATCTAAGGGGCAGGAGTTCGGTCGGAGTACCCCGAAGGAATGACGAAACCCTATACGGGGGTGACCTTAGTGAGGAAACTTACCGCACTTGCAGCTGCTATCGCTCTTGTGTTCGCGCTCTCAGCGGGGCCGGCGAAGGCACAGACGATTGCGACTCCACCGGTAGTAATTGATCGTACCGCTGTCACCCTGACGTACATGCCAACCGGTGGTACGACAACCTGGAACGCCGCTTTGAGCTATCAATACAGTCCCACGTGGGACGTGCTCGTCAGCTTCATCTCTCCGCCCACCGGTCTTGCCTCTGCGTTCAGGGTGGGCGGGCGCTATCACTTGCGGCGCCTCAGCCCGCAGACCGACGTGTTCGCCAACATCGGGTACTTCAGCCCATCGACGGGGACCACTCACATCGAGCTGGGTGGTGGCCTTGTTCAGACTGTAGCCCCAGGGCTGAGGATGTACGCCGTTTCGACATACAACACTGCAACTACCGTGGCATCGAACCCGTATATATCGACGAATCTTGGTTTCCAATACGAGATTAATCGACAGTGGGCCGTGGTTGCCGGCTACGAAGAACAGACTGGGTTCGGCTACATAGGGGTAAACTTCGACTTCTCGAACCGGTAAGCTACGCAGTAACAGGAACCCCGCCTCCTATCTGGAGGTGGGGTTTTCTGTTTTTATAGGTTAATGAAAGACACCCGATTCGGATAGAATGGCACCATGAAAACATCGTCCGAGTTTCTATCCGCCGCGATGGGGGCGGCCCTGCAGGCCGGAACGCGGCTGCGGGAGATGCTTGGTGATTCGCGCGCCAGCAAGGGGGTCACCACGAAGCGCGGTCCGGCCGACCTGGTGACCCGCGCAGACCGCATGACCGAAGACCTGATCGTCGGCCTGCTCCGGGCGCGTTTCCCCAGCCATGGCGTAGCGGCCGAGGAGGGTACAGCCCACACAGGGCAAGAGTACCGTTGGATCATCGACCCGATCGACGGCACCACGAATTTCGCGTACGGCCTCCCGGTATTTTCCGTCTCAATTGCGCTGGAACACAAAGGAGAGCTCCTTGCTGGGGTTGTCTACCATCCGTCTTTGGACGAGATGTTCGCAGCCGAACGAGGCCGCGGCGCATTCCTGCGCCGGGATGGGCGAGAGGAACCCTTGAAAGTTGCAGACCAGACGACCGTCGCGGATTCCATCGTGGCGACTGGGCTCCCGTACGCAATCCGTGAGACCGGGCGCAACATTCCAGAAACTGGACGGCTGATGCGGACGGCGATCGAAGTCCGCATCCTCGGGAGCGCCGCCCTGAACCTGGCGTACGTTGCGGCCGGCCGCATCGGGGCATTCTGGGAGCCCGGTCTCAACGCCTGGGACATCGCCGCCGGGGCGCTGCTGGTGCAGGAAGCCGGCGGGCGCATCACCGACATGCGGGGCCGCCCCTTCCACGTAGACTGCCGGGACGTGCTGGCCACCAATGGCCGCGTCCACGACGAAATGGTGCGGCTTCTAAGCGCAGCGTGAGATCAGGACTCGCCGGTGCCAGGCATCTTGTGGTTTTCGAACCGTACCCCATACCGGCCACGGCTGTAGTCGTACATCTGATCGGAGAATCGGTGGGGGTCGGTGAAGCCGCGGTGGTCCTCCTTAATCTGCGATAACTGAATCATGAACCGCGCGTCGCCGTTTTGGTAGAAGAAGTACAACGACCAGCGTTCGTCGCGTTCCAGGACCATGTAGTCGGACTGCAGCTCCCGGCTGCGGATAGCGTGCCAGGCCGCGGCAAGGTCGTCCACCACGAATCCGATGTGATGGATGCGGGACGGAATCCCGGGATTGAGAGGGCCCGGGGTCGTGTCGAAGAGGAAGATCGCGGAATTGCCGGTGGTCAGGACGGTCTGATGCGAATCTTCGCGGATCACCTGCATCCCGAGCACCTCTCCGAAGAACCGCCGCGCGTCCTGGCGGTCGGCCACTGCCAGGGCGATGTGATCGAATCCCAGATTACGCCATGCGCCCGGTTGGCCGCGCAGCGGCTCTGACCGCACGGTGAATGTAGTGGTCCGAAAGTGAGCGACCGTCTCCCCGACAAACATGTCCGGATATACCGGGTCCCCACCAGGGGTCCGGATCGTGATCCGGCGTCCAACCCGCAGATGGTCAGGGAGCAGATGCTCGAGCGCCTCGTGGAACACCCCCCTCTCGTCCACTGTCCCGGAGAAGCTCCCACCCTCGGTTTGAAACGTCACCTCGGTTTTCATCGTGTCCTTCTCCCCGTGACCAGGGGCCTGCCCGCTTTTTCTCGCGTCCATTTCATCGGGGTCAGACCCCTTTGTCGCTGCCGGTTGACATGCCGGCCGCTCTTCGGTACTCTAGGCGCGGAAGATAGACCGACGCGTCGGTCTGATTCGTCGGAAACCAGCCCTTCCCTACGAAATGAACCGGTCTACCGCCAACACGCCCACCAGGGAGCGCATCCTCAATGCGGCGATGGAAGTGTTCGCCGCCAGGGGCTACCACGGTACGGTCGTAGACACTATCACGGCGGCCTCTGGGACCTCGAAGGGCGCCTTCTACCACTACTTCCCCAGTAAGCAGGCGATCTTCCTCACGCTGATGGATGAGCTCGCCTCCGATGTGGAACACGGCGTGGAGCTGGTGATCGCCTCGGAGCAGGGCGCGCTGGCCAAAGTGGAGGCCGCCCTGCAGGTCGTGCTGGAGACCGCAGCGGCGCGCCGTGATCTGGTCAGGATCCTGCTCATTGAGGCTGTGGGTTTGGGGCCGACGCTGGAGGGCGCACGCCTGGAGATCCACCGGAGGTTCGCCCGCCTCATTCAACGTCATCTGGACCGGGCGACCACCGATGGCGACATCCCACCGCAAGATACCGCCCTGGCCGCGCGGGCATGGATCGGCGCGCTCAACGAGGTTATCACTCAGTGGCTGATGTCCGGTACCGGCGACTTGATGAGCAGTTTGCCGGCGTTGCGCATACTTCTATTGAGAAGTATCGGGGCCGCCGGGAAGTCATGATGGCGCAGGAGTTTGCGGTTGACCAGATCCTGCAGGCGGTGCAGGCACACCTGGCGTCCAGGCACGTAGTGACGCTCGCCACGTCCTATCATGACGAGCCGTGGGCGGCCACCGCGTTCTACGTCGCGCGCGGCCTCGACCTCTATGTCTGCCAGGGCAAACGGGCCCGCACGCTCGCGCACATGCTGGCGAACCCGCGCACCGGATTTGCCGTGGATGATCGCCGGGCGGATGCCTGGTTGCAGGGGGTGGGTACGGCCGCCGTGGTCCGGACCGCAGAGGACGGATGGGCCCGAGAAGCCCTGCAACGGGCCGCGCCCGAGTTCGCGCATCATTTCACGAATCCCGACTATCCGGTACTGATCATCCGCGTGGATGAGTTGACGTTTGCCGACCGGTCAGGGGGAGTCTACCCGCGGCAGCACCTGGTGCTGGCGGACGGGGTGTGGAGGCTTGCCGGATGACAAGACAGAGGCTGATGATGCTGGCAATCGCGGCGACCCTGTTGGTCTTCGGACCGATGGGACAGGCCGGAGCGCAGGAGCAACCGTTAACCAAACTTCGCGTCGTGCATGTGCCCGTCCTCATCTTCGCTCCACTCTACGTGGCGATCGAGCGCGGGTATTTTGCCCGGCAGGGCATCGACGTCGAACTGATCGGGACGCCTGGCGGTCTCTCATCATTTGCGGTGCTGGCCAGCGGGCGGGCCGAGGTCGTCGTCGGCGGCCTGGGCGCTTCCCTGTTCAACGCCGCCGCCCGGGGGCTGGACTTCAAGGTCGTGGGCCCCGTGCACATGGAGCGGCCGCCGGTCAGCACGCCGCTGGTGGTGAGCAAGAACGCGTACGACAGCGGCGAGATCCGTGCCGTAGCCGATCTGCGCGGCAAGAAAGTCTCAGTGAACGTGATCGGCTCGGCAACGGAGTTCTGGCTGCACAGCGCGCTCCTGCGGGGCGGGCTGACGATCGACGACGTGCAGCTGGTGGCGGTGAATTTTCCCGATGTTCCGGCGGCGCTGGCCAACGGCGCCATAGCGGCCGGATTGCTGGGCGAGCCGCTCGCCACCCTGGCCGAGGAGCGGGGTCAGATTGTCCGGCTGAGCGAAGATTTCGTCAACGGGGTGCAGGTCACCGCCCTGTACTACAGTGGCGACTTTATCCGCCGGTCTCCGAAACTGGCCGCCGGGTTCATGATCGCCTGGCTGCAGGCGTCGCGTGACCTGTATGGTGATGGTTACCGCCATGATGACATCGCGCGCATCGTGGAAAAGTACACCGGCGTGCCTGCCGCGGTGGTGAAGAAAGCGCGTCCACCCTTCCATGAGCCAGACGGCAAGATGAACTTCAATGACTTCGCGCGTCTGCAGGAGTTCTTCCGCAAGCGCGGCGAGCTGACGTATGAGAAAGCCCTGGACCCCTCCGCCTACATCGATACCTCATTCGTGCGTCAGGCGCTGGCCGCGCTGGGACCGTTTGCGGCCAGATGATCAGCGCAGCACCACCGCGGGTGGTCCCGTACCAAACTTGATCAGCGAGGGTTACGATGTGATGCTACGTGCGGCGGATCAAGTTGGTACGGGACTGGCCGGGATCGACGTCGTTGGCCTGAGCAAGGTGTATCCGGGTCTGCACAGCCCGTTCGCAGCAATACAGGACATCACCTTTGCGGTCCGCGACGGCGAGTTCGCGGCGCTGATCGGCCCGTCCGGCTGCGGGAAGACGACGTTGCTCCACATCCTGGCCGGGTTGATCGACTCTACAGCAGGTGCGGTGACCATGCCCCGGGGCCACCCCGGCCGGCTCGGCACCGCGCTGGTGTTCCAAGGGACCAGCACGCTGCCGTGGATGACTGCGCTGGGCAATGTGGCCTACGGGCTGCGCCTGATGGGCGTGCCGCTGGCGGAACGGATCGCGCGCGCGCGGGGGCATCTCGAACGGGTGGGCCTGCTGGCGTTCGCTGACGCCTACCCCCATCAACTCTCGGAAGGCATGCGCCAGCGGGTGAGCATCGCCCGGGCCCTGGCGACTGATCCAGCAATTTTGCTGATGGATGAGCCGTTCGCTGATCTGGATGAGCAAAACCGCCTGTTGCTCCAGGACGAGTTGCTGCGGATCTGGCAGGAGGACCGCAAAACAGTCCTGTTCGTGACCCATAGTCTGGATGAGGCCATCCGGCTGTCTGATCGGGTGCTGGTGATGAGCGCCTCTCCCGGCCGCATCAAGACTGAAGTACCAGTGCCGTTCGGCCGGCCGCGCGACTACCAGGTGATCCGTCGGGATCCAGCCTACGGCGCCCTCAGTGCCCGGTTATGGGGCGAGCTGCGCGAGGAAGTCCTGCGGGCGGGCCGGCCTTGAAGATGCGTGTCGCGGACCGCTGGCTGGCGGTGGTCTCTCCGCTTGGTTTGCTGGTGCTATGGGAAGGGCTGAGCCGGGCGGGAGTCCTGGACCCACGCTTTATCGCGTCCCCGAGTGCGATCGGCCGCACTCTGGTGGCCCTGATCCGCACCGGCGAACTCCCGTACCACGTCGGCGTGAGCGTGGAGCGCATCGTCGCCGGTTTCCTGCTCGGATCCATCCCCGCGGTCGCGCTGGGTCTGGCTATGGGATTGAACCGGTCCGTCCGCGCGCTGTTGATGCCCCTGGTGGCGGCGATCTACCCCATTCCCAAAATCGCCGTCTACCCACTGATCATCTTCTACCTGGGGATCGGCGAAGCTTCGAAGGTGAGCATCGTGGCGCTCAGCATCTTCTTTCTGGTCCTCCTCAACACGATGGCCGGTGTCCTGGGCCTGGACCGGACCTATTTCAATATCGCCCGGGCCTATGGGGCGCGGCCGGTGGATCTGTTCACGACGATCGCATGGCCGGGCGCGCTGCCGGCGATCTTCACGGGGCTGAAACTGGGAATGGGATTTGCCCTCATCGTGATTGTCGGGGCGGAGTTGCTGGGGTCTGATGCCGGCATTGGCTTCCTGATCTGGCGTTCGTATCAGATCTTCGCCATCGATGTAATGTTCGCCGGCCTGCTGGTCACCGCCGTCCTCGGGTGGCTGGCCACCATTGCTCTAGACTGGCTGGAGCGGCGGGCACTGCCTTGGAGACCGAACTGACGGGAACGGGATTGATCCCGAGGCCCGAGGCCCGAGGCCCGAGGCCCGTCTGGTGGAGGGTCTGGTGGCGGGCTGTGCGCCCCTTCTCCTTTACGGCATCGATGACGCCGGTGCTCGTCGGGTCGGCGGTGGCGTTTGCACAGCGGCAATTCCACCCCGGCCTGTTCGCGGTGGCGTTTATGGCCGCCGTCGCGATTCACGCCGGTGCCAACCTCGCCAACGATTACTACGATCACGTCCGTGGAGCGGATACACCGGAGTCGATCGGTCCCAGTGGAGTGATCCAGCACGGCCTCCTTAGGCCGCGCACGGTACTGCGGGGGGCGTTCGCGTGTTTTGCGGTTGCAGGCATCCTTGGATTGCTCCTGATTGCCTCGCGCGGATGGCCCATCCTCCTGATCGGGGTGCTCAGTGTGGCGGCAGGGTACGCGTATACCGGCGGGCCCATCCCCTTGGGGTACGTGGGGCTGGGCGACGGTGTGGTGTTTGTCTTCATGGGTCTTGTGGCCACCGCCGGCGCATATTACGTTCAAACGGCGACGATCTCTAAAACGGTGCTCTGGGCCGCTGTGCCCCTGGCCGCGCTTGTCGATGCCATTCTGGTCGTGAACAACCTGCGGGATCTGGACGAAGACCGAGCCAGGGGGAAACGCACGTTTGCAACATTGATCGGCCGTGCCGCGACCCGGGCGCACTTCTTGATCCTGATCCTCGCTGCGTACGGGAGCATCGCGGCGGGCATCTGGCTGCGCGTCATCCCTCCGCTTTCCGCGCTGGTCATCCTGACGGTCCCGGACGGGGCGCGAGTCTGGAGGGTGGTCAAGGTCGAGACCGACCCCCGGGTGCTCACGTCACAAGGGATCCGGGCGACGGCGCAGCTCCACCGGCGCGTCGGGTTATGGCTCGCTCTGGCCTTCGTGGCGGCCGGGTTGGGCGCCGGCTGAGAGAACCTCCTCGGAAGTTCCATCGAACCGCGTTCCCCACAGCCGTGTTAAGCAACTGTCTCCTCATACTGCCGGGAATATGACCGATTCTCTCACTAGGACCCCAGATGGCAGCGAGCGCGCCACCGGCGTGCTCGACATCCCGCAAAGAGGTGTCGGCCTTCATGAGGCGTGCTGGAATCATCCTCGCCATGCTGATCGCTTTGACGTCCCTCAACACCGGTACCGGCGGCGCGGCGGGATCCACTTCTGCGCCCCAGTTTGTCCCCGATCAGCTTCTGATCAACCTCAAGTCCGGGACCGACCTAAGCCTGATCCTGCAGATGGTGGGCGGCGGGCTGTCGCAGTATCTGGATGGTCTGGGTACCTACGTGGTGAGAGTTCCTCCGGGCACAGTCGAGAGCGCCATCGCCATCCTCCGCACCTACCCTCAGGTCCGATTTGTGGAGCCCAACTATTATGTGCGGTATTTCCTGGACCCCGACGATCCATACGATAATTCGACCTGCTATCCCACCAGCGATGGACAGTGCACGATGCAATGGGCCTGGGCCAAGGTGGGAGCGTACCAGGCATGGGATCTGACGACGGGCAGCGAGGCGGTCAAGGTCGCCGTTGTGGATACCGGGATTGACATCGGAAACCCCGACTACATCATCCCCGATCCGACCGGACATGAGGATCTGGTGACCTGCCGCTCGATCGTCACGCAGAACTTCGTGACGACCGAATCCAATAACGATGAGAACGGCCATGGGACCCACGTGGCCGGGACCATCGGTGCCTGCACCAACAACGCGACGGGGATCGCCGGTGCCAATTGGGCGGTGCAGCTGCTCTCGGCGAAAGTGCTCGATTTTTCGGGATCGGGGACCTACTCGGCGCTCGCCGCCGGCATTCGCTGGGCGGCCGATGCCGGTGCGAAGGTCATCAACCTCAGCGTGGGAGGGTCGCAGCCCAGCAAGACGCTCGAGCAGGCGATCAACTACGCCTGGAACAAGGGCGCGGTGCTGGTGTGCGCCGCGGGCAACACTGGGACCACCACCAAGTCCTACCCTGCCGCCTACGGTGCCTGTATCGCCGTAGCCGCGACCGACGAGATCGATGCGCTGGCCTCGTTCTCCAGTTACGGAGCGGATTGGGTCGATGTTGCGGCGCCCGGGGTCCGGATCCTCTCGACGATGCAGGACGACTACAATACGTGTTTTCTGTGCTCCTGGTACGGGATCTCTCCTGGCTACGATGCGATGAGCGGGACGTCCATGGCCGCGCCGCACGTGTCAGGCCTGGCGGCCTTGATCTGGGCGCGGGGCAAGTGCACATCAAACACCTGCGTGCGGGGGGCGATTGAGTCCACCGCAGACAAGATTGCGGGCAGCGGTGTCTTCTGGAAGTACGGCCGCGTGAACTATGCGAACGCCGTAAAATAGTCAGCCGGTTACTTTGACTTCTCGCGGCAGCCGGCTCAGCACCTCGGCGCCCTGCGCGGTGACCACGACGATCTCCTCCAGCCGCACGCCAAACTCTCCCGGCAGATAGATCCCGGGTTCCACGCTGAATGCCATCCCTTCTTCGAGGGGGAGGGCATTCGCCTGCGTGACCGACGGCGGTTCGTGCTCAGTGATGCCGATGCCGTGCCCGGTGCGGTGCATGAAGTTTGGCCCGTAGCCCGCCTGCTCGATGGTCCGCCGGGCAGCCAGGTCCACCTCGTTGATCGGCACCCCCGGGCGAATCACCGCCAGCGCGTTCTGGACGGCAGCTTCGACAGCGCGGTGGACGTCCCGGTATCGGGCCGGCGGCTCTCCCAGAAACGCCATCCTCGTGATGTCCGAGCAATATCCATCGACCCGGCTGCCCAGATCAAACAACACCGGTTCGCCGGCCTGGGCGCGCCGCGTGCCGGTGTGATGGTGCGGAAACGCGCTGTTGGGCCCAGAGCCCACGCTGGCGGACTTCACCTCCGTGGCGCCCGCGGTGCGGAACCCGGCGTCGACCGCGGCGGCGATGTCTGCTTCGGTCACGCCAGGGCGGCAGGCCCGCCACGCCGCCTGCACCGCCGTGTCGGCCGTGGCGGCGGCGCGCCGCAGCGCCTCAATCTCCTCCGCGCTCTTTCGCATTCGCAGTGGGGCGAGCACGATCGATGCCGGGACAAACTGGGCATCCCGCCATTGATGCTGTAACAGCAGCAGCGCGTCCGCGCGCATCGTGTCGCCGACGCCGATGCGATGTCTGGCTCCGAGCCGCTGCCGGCCCGCGGTCAGCGCCTTCGCCGGCCCTTCGCTGTCGCCGTACGTCAGCATCGGATCGTGGATGTGCGCGCTGGCCTGCTGCGCGTTGAGTTCAGGCACCAGGAACAGCGCGGCATCAGCTGTGATGAAGAGGTAACTCGGCCGCTCGTCGGCAACCGTGGAGAAACCCACGAGATACCGCAGGTCGTCGCCTGGTGGAATGGCCAGCAGGTCGATGCCCTCCCTGGCCATCGTCGTTCTGGATTGTCGCAGCCGCCGCGCGTAGTCCATGCCTGTGTCAGACTCTCCATGAAAGTTCGCGCGTAGTTCACCGGTTCCCCTGTGGAATTTGTTCACTTTGACTGACGTGCGGCCCCCTCGGGCAAAAACGACAGTGCAGGTCCGCGTCAACCAGCCCCCCGGGTCGATGACGGCTGCACCGGGTTGTTCCTGTTGCGTGCGCGTATCGAGCTCCGCGGGGAGTCTTTGTAACGATAGGAGCATCGCCATGAGACGCGTCGGGTTCATTCTGTGCGCTTCGCTCGTCGTCGTTGTCGCCGCTGCTGGGGTAGGTGCGCAGCCGGCACAGAAGGTTCGGCCCCCGGAAGACAAAGGCGGCCACGTTGCCGACGAGGTTCTGGTCGCGTTCCGCGATAAGGATCATGCCCACGCTGTCGCCCGGGCGGTCGGGGCCAGGGTGGGTCGAGTGCTGGAGGGTCTCGGCGTCTACGTTCTGAAAGTCCCGGCCGGCTCGGTGGAGGGGACCGTGCGGGCTCTGACCCACAACCCGATGGTGGAGTATGCGGAACCCAACGGTTACCTGCACGCCTTCGTCACCCCAGACGATCCGTACCTCAGCTCGTGCTACACGACCTCGCACGACGGATGCGTAATCCAGTGGTCCTGGGCGACGGTGAATGCGTATGGGGCGTGGGACGTGACCACCGGCAGCGCGTCGGTGCGCGTTGCCGTGGTCGATACTGGCATCGACGTGGGCGATCCCAACTACCCGTACTTCCCAGATCTCACGGGACATGAGGACATCGTGTCCTGCCAGTCGCCCATCATCAAGAGCTTCGTGTCCGGTGAGTCGGGAGACGACGACAACGGCCACGGGACGCACGTCGCCGGGATCATCGGCGCGTGCGCCAACAACAGCAGGGGCGTGGCCGGGGCTAACTGGTCGGTGCAGCTGATGGGGGTAAAGGTCCTGGACTACTCGGGTTCTGGCACCCTGTCAGCGGTGGCCTCTGGCATCCGCTGGGCCGCCGACAACGGCGCGAAGGTCATCAACCTTAGCCTGGGTACCTCGACGCCATACAAGACGCTGGAGCGAGCCGTCAACTACGCCTGGAACAAGGGAGCGGTCCTGGCCTGCGCGGCTGGAAACGATGGCTCGACCGCGCGGACCTACCCGGCAGCTTACACGAACTGTATTGCCGTCGCCGCGACTGACGCCACCGATACCAAGGCGTCGTTCTCAAGCTACGGGGCGGACTGGGTCGACGTGGCCGCGCCCGGCGTGGCCATTCTCTCCACCGTTCAAGACGACTTTAACTGGTGCTTCCTGTGCTACTGGTACGGCTACAACCCGGGGTATGATGCTCTGTCCGGGACTTCGATGGCGGCGCCGCACGTGGCCGGTCTGGCGGCTCTGGTCTGGGCCACCGGAAAGTGCGCTACGAACAGCTGCGTGCGAAGCCAGATTGAGAGCACCGCCGATCAGATCACCGGCACCGGCAGTTACTGGCGGTGGGGACGCGTCAACTACTATAACGCGGTGAAATGATCCGGTAAGGAACGGGCATGGGGCGCGGTGAATATTCTAGCGTCCCATGCCCGCCCGAGTTGCCTCCAAGAAGACGGCCTCCCCCCCGGCCGAACTCCCCGCGCAGCGCAGACGTCGGGCGCGGAGGATCATCGCGCACCTCCAAGAACGCTATCCGCAGGTCCGCCTGCCGTTAGTGCACCGCGATCCTTTCCAGCTGCTTGTGGCCACCATCCTCTCGGCGCAATGCACCGACGCCATGGTCAACCGCGTCACGCCCGAGCTCTTCCGCCGCTATCCGACGCCACAGGCGCTGGCGGCCGCCCGGATACGGGACGTGGAGAAGATCGTCAAGCCCACCGGATTCTTCAGGCAAAAGACGAGGGCGATCACCAGCATGAGCCGCTCATTAGGCGAGCGTTTTTCCGGGCGCGTGCCGCTGACCATGGATGAGCTGCTGACGCTGGAAGGCGTGGGCCGCAAGACCGCCAACGTCATCCTGTCGGCAAAACGCCTGGAGCCATGGGGGGGCCGCCAGGACCCCGCCGACGGGTTGGGGATTGTCGTGGACACCCACGTGCGGCGCGTCAGCCAGCGGCTGGGGCTGGCGTCCACGGATGATCCTGCGAAGATCGAGGAGCAACTCATGGAGCTCGTCCCGCGCAAGGAGTGGGATGCTTTCTCGCTGCGGCTGATCTACTTCGGCCGCGAAATCTGCACGGCGAAGCGCCCGATGTGCCTCAGTTGCCCCCTGAACCGCCTTTGCCCGTCGGCGCCGTTTGGCGGGAATCCTCCGTGGATGCGCCGGCGCGCCCTCGCCCGCCGGCCGTAGCCGGCAAGATTCCCAACCGTGTGGTGGGGTTAGGTTGCTCCTACCGTGGGGAAATCTCCTGAATGAGGAGGTGGTTGGTCCGCACGGAAATGCACGAGACTCCATGAGGGAGGACGAGTATGGTAACGCAGGCAGTGTCCCCACGGTACCTACGTCTGGTCCTCGTTGCCTCAGCGGTCGGAACAGTCATTGAGTGGTACGACTTCTATATATTCGGCAGTCTGGCCAGGGTTCTGTCGCAGCAGTTTTTCTCCAAAGCCAATCCTGTGTCTGCATTCCTCGAAACCGTCGCCCTGTTTACCATCGGCTTCCTGATCAGACCGCTGGGGGCGTTAATCTTTGGCCGGATCGGCGACAAAATCGGCCGGAAGTACACCTTCTTGATAACCCTCACGGGTATGGGTCTCTCCACGGCCTTGATCGGGTTCATTCCCACGTATGCGCAGATCGGTGTGCTCGCTGCGGTGATCCTGTTCGTCCTCCGGCTGATCCAGGGGCTCACCCTGGGCGGCGAGTACGGCGGCGCGATCACGTATGTCGCCGAGCATACCCCCGACAGTCGCCGCGGATACTACACCGGATATCTGCAAACCTCGCCGACGATCGGTCTGATGCTCTCCTTGATTGTCGTCGTCGGCACGCGCCTGGCGCTGGGCGACCAGGCCTTTAGCGCGTGGGGCTGGCGAATCCCATTTGTGCTCTCGCTGGTCCTGGTTGTGATCTCGTTCTACATCCGGCTGAAGCTGCAGGAAACGCCGATCTTTACCGAGATGAAAGCCAAGCGCCAGACCGCGGTCAACCCCTGGCGCGAGGCGTTCCTCAGTCAGAACGTCAAGTACGTGCTGATCGCGGCCGTGGTGGTGATTGGGCAGGGAGTGGTCTGGTACAGTAGCCAGTTCTGGGCGCTGTTCTTCCTGCAGACCGTCCAGAAACTGGACGTCGTCACTTCCAGCATCATCGTGGGCATCGCGCTGCTGCTGGCCACCCCGTTTTTCGTGATCCTCGGCGGGCTCTCCGACCGGATCGGCCGCAAGCCCATCATCCTGGGTGGCATGGCGCTGGCCGCGATCACCTACCTTCCCATTTACACTGAACTGGGCCGGGCCGCGCAGCCGGGGAACATCAACTACCCGCTGGCGGTGTTCCTGGTTTGGATCCTCGTCCTCTACGTGGCCATGGTGTACGGGCCGATCGCCGCGTTTCTGGCCGAGTTCTTCCCGGCGCGGATCCGCTACACGTCGGTGTCGGTACCGTACCACATCGGCAATGGCTGGGGCGGCGGGCTGGTGCCGTTCATCACCTCGGCGGCCTACGCGTCCACGCACAGCCTCTCCTCGGCGCTGGTGTACCCGATCGTCGTCCCCGCGGTGGCGTTCGTGATTTCGCTGTTCCTCATGCCACAGACGCACACGCGGACCATGTGGGGGGAACGGGTGCCGGCGCCGGCGATGGGAGGCAAGCGTTAGTTCGAGCTGCACCCATATCGATTGGCAAGCGCAGGCGGGGCCCCGGGGCATGTGACCCGGGGCCTCTTGCTCCCCTGTGAACGGCTACCTATAATGGGACCAAACATTCCTTGCGAAAAACCTCATCCCTGGCGCTCAATCTCGCAATCAACCGTAACTTGACGGGCCTTGGCGTACGAATTTCGCACCTGGAGGTGCACCCGTGAAGGTCCTCTACATCCTGCCGGGTAGCCTGTCTCGCACTGATCTGGGTACGAGAGAGATCGACCGGCGCCGTGCCGTTCTGCAGCGCCTGGCCGCGCCGGGCACCGAGGTGGACATTGTGGATGTGCCCGACGGCCCCAGTTCTATCGAATCCGTCTACGAGGAGTATCTGTCGGTTCCGGGGACGCTCGTCCACGTGCAAGCGGCCGCCCGGGCCGGCTACGCCGGAGCCATCATCGGCTGCTTCGGCGATCCCGGACTGGATGCCGCGCGCGAGCTGGTGGAGATGCCCGTGGTGGGCCCCGCCGAAGCGTCGATGCTGATGGCGTGTACGCTGGGCCACCGATTCTCGGTGATCACCGTGCTGGAGTCGGTCGTGCCGTCCATGCGCCACCTGGCACACCGCGTCGGCGTCAGCGAAAAACTTGCCTCGGTGCGCGCGGTCGACATCCCCGTACTGGAGCTGGCGAAAAATCGCGAGCGCAGCATCTCGCGCATGATCGAGCTGGGCCGGCGCGCGGTCGGCGAAGATGGCGCGGACACGCTGGCGCTGGGATGCATGAGCATGGGTTTTCTGGAGGCGCACCAGACGATTGCCGCGGACGTGGGCGTGCCGGTCGTCAACCCGGTGTACGCCGCGCTGAAGATGCTCGAGGCGCTGATCGGCGCGGGCCTGGCGCACAGCAAACGCGCATACCCAATCCCGCCCAAAATGGCTGCATTTCAGGTGGCATCGAGATAATTGCAGGCGCGACGCGCAGGATAAGGCTCCGCGCGGACGTTACGAGGGGGAGGGGACAGATGATACGCATCTTAGTCCGGATTGCTGTGGCCGTCGTCGTCCTGACGTTGACAGCGGGCGCTGTCGCGGTAGGGCAGACGCAGGACCGCCGCGTCCGGGAGTTGATCCTGCTGACCAGACCGCAGGCCGTGGATCCGCAGGAGTTTGAGATGGCCAGGCTGCTGGCCCCGGAGTTTGAGAAGCTGGGGCTCAAAGTCACGGTGCGGGTCATGCCGTGGGAGCAGCTGGCCGACTACGTCTGGTACAGCCGTGACAAGTGGGATATGACGATGTGGCAGATGGTGGGCCGGGCGGAACGGTCGGATCCGGACGAGTTCACCTTCAACCTCTTCCACGCGTCGACGGCTGAGAAAGGGTACAACTTCGTTGGCTACATCAATTCCACGTATAACGGAATTGCCGAAGCGCAGCGCATCAAGACCGACCTGAAGGTGCGCCGGCAGTTGATCTTCGAAGCGCAGAAGATCATCGCCCGCGACGTTCCCTATGTGTTCCTGGTATTCCCGCAGAGCAGCTACGCCTACAACAACACCGTCTGGGATCCCAAGAGCGTCGTGGAGCAGAAGGGCATCGGCCTGAAAAACTTCTGGACATTCGATGCGGCCACGCCCAGGGGCACCCAGAAGGACTTCGTCCTCAACACCGCCGATCCGGTGCAGGCGATCAACCCGCTGTTCATCAGCGGGTCGACCGACTCCTGGATCACTGAGCTGATCTGGGACCGGCTGCTCCGTGTGGGGCCCGACGGTCTGCCCCGGCCATGGGCGGCGGAAAAGGTGGAGTGGGTGGATAGCGTGACGCTGGACGTCACGTTGCGGCGGGGCATGAAGTTTCACGACGGCCACCCGGTGACGGCGGACGACGTCATCTTCTCGTTCACGGCCCCGATGGGCGATGAAGTGCCGATGTACAAGCCGTTCGTGAGAGTCATCGACAAGATCGAGAAGCGCTCCGACACGGTGATTCGCTTCACCCTGAAGGATCCGTACGCGCCGTTTCTGACGAGCAGCCTGGCGAAGGTGAATATCATTCCCAAGCACATCTGGGAGCCGGTGCTCGCGGATCTGGCGAAGAAGCCGGAGAATGCGGAATCCTACCAGGAACAGGTGCCGGTTGGCTCGGGACCGTACAAGTTCGTGCAGTGGAAGAAAGCTGAAGAGGTGGTCCTGGAGGCCAACCCCGATCACTTTGCGGCCCCGAAAGCCCGGCGGTGGGTGCTGCGGATCATCCCCAACGTCGAAGCCGCGCTGGGTGGGCTGCGCAACGGCGAGTTGAACTTCCTGTCGGTCTACGGGGGGGATCCGCAGATCCTCGACCAGCTGGCCAAGCAGACCCCCTCCATCACCGTCGTCTCCACGATGGACATCGGGATGCGCTTCCTGGCCTTCAACCTGCGCCGCCCGCCGTATGATGACCTGGCCGTACGGCAGGCGCTGAACATGGCGGCCAACAAGAAGGCCATCCGCTCGGTGGTCTTTAAGGGGTACGCCACCGTCGCCGATTCGTTTGTCTCACCGGCGCTCGAGTACTGGCACAACGCCGAAGTGCCGAAGCTGAACTACAACATCAAAGCGGCGCGCGACGTGCTGGCCAAGGCCGGCTATGAATGGGACGCCGACGGCCGGCTGCTGTACCCTAAGGGCAAGGTCGAAACGCTCGTCGGAAAGTAAGGGATACGCGTGCAGGCGGGAGGGACCTCCTCCCGCCTGCTCTTGCGTCACTGACTCATGCCCACCCGCTTCTCGTTTCTGGCGAGCCGCTTGAGCCAGACGGTGCTTGTGCTGTGGGTCGTCGCGACCCTGCTGTTCCTCATTTTCCGGCTGATGCCGGGCAACCCCCTGGTCGCCTACATCGATCCGAACTTCACCGCGGAGGTGCAGCAGGCACTCCTGCGCCAGTTTGGCCTGGACCAGCCGCTGCACGTGCAGTACGCCGTCTTCCTGTCAAATCTGGTGCGTGGAGAGTTCGGCCGCTCCTTCTTCAGCCGCGAGCCGGTGAGTCAGGTGATGTGGCAGGTGTTGCCGAACACCCTCGTCCTCACGCTGTCCGCGCTCCTGCTGGCGTACGCGGTGGGGGTCGTGGGCGGCGCGCTCCTGGCGGCGCGGCGGGGAACGTGGGCGGAAGCGTGGGGCATCCCGGCCGTGCTGGCCACGCGCGCGGCCCCGGAATTCTGGGTCGGCATGCTGGCGCTGGCGCTGTTCAGCTTCACGCTGAACTGGTTTCCCTCGTCCGGCGCGACGAGCCCGGGCAGTGCGTACTCTACCTGGTGGGCCCAGGTGGCCTCGTGGGATTTCCTGCGCCACCTCACGCTCCCCGCGTTGACGCTCGCCCTGTACCTGCAGGGACTGCCCACGCTGCTGATGCGGAGCACGATGCTGGAGGTGATGGACGAAGATTTCATTACCTTCTGCCGGATGCGGGGGTTGCCGGAGCGCACCATCCTGCTGCGTCACGCGGCCCGCAACGCGCTGCTGCCGGTGGTGACCGCGTTTGCGCTGGGGATCGGGTATTCGATCGGCGGCAACGTCATCATTGAGACCGTCTTCAGCTGGCCTGGGCTGGGCCGGACGCTGGTGCGCGCGGTGGCGGCCAAAGACTACCCTGTGGCCCAGGCGGCGTTCTTCCTCATCGCCGTCGTCATGATCGTCATGAACTTTGTGGCCGATCTGCTGTACTCGCTGCTGGACCCGCGGGTGAGCCATGAGCGGCAGTGAGCGTGCCGCCGCCCTTCCGCAGTGGACCCGCGCTGCAGCGACATGGCGCGACGCGCTGCTGGTCACCTGGGCGGTGGCCCGCCGTGACCGGTTTGCGCTGGCCGGGCTCATCATCTACGCGGTGCTCCTGGCGGTGGCCCTGGCCGCGCCGGCCCTGGCGCCCTACAACCCGCTGGATCTCAACTATCGGCCTGACGGCGATGTCGCGGCCAACGAGGCCCCGTCACTCTCCCACTGGCTGGGCACCACAAATCTAGGCCGGGATGTCTTTTCGCAGGTGCTGTTCGGGACGCGGGTCGCGCTGGTCGTCGGGTTCGTGGCGGCGTTCGGCGTCGTGGTCCTCGGCACGCTGGTGGGCCTGGTCGCAGGCTACTACAGCGGATGGGTGGATACGATCTTGATGCGCCTGGCCGACGTGGCCTTCGGGATTCCATTTCTGCCGATGGCCATCGTGCTGGTAGCGTTTCTGGGCCCCAGCATCTGGAACACGGTCCTGGTGATGACCCTGCTGCTGTGGCGTGACACCGGGCGGGTGATCCGCGCGCAGGTCCTGTCGCTGCGCACCCGGTCGTACGTGGAAGCCGCCCGGGTGCTGGGCGCCAGCCACGTCCGCACGATGTTCGTGCACATCGCGCCCAACGTGCTTCCATTGTCTTTCCTGTATGGCTCACTGGCCGTCGGGTGGGCGATTCTGACCGAGGCCAGCATCAGCTTTCTGGGATTCGGCGATCCCAACGTCATCTCGTGGGGATTCATGCTGCAGGATGCCTATAACTCGCAGGCCATGGCCCGGCATGCGTTTTACTGGTTCGTGCCCCCCGGCCTGTGCATCATGCTGGCGGTGATGGCCGGATTCTTCATCGGCCGCGGCTACGAGGAACTGTTGTTCCCGCGGCTGCGGCGGCGATAGCGTCGATGCCGCTGCTAGAGATTGAGAACCTGACGGTTCAGTACCATACGCTGCACGGTGCGGTGCAGGCCGTGCGGGGCGTGACGCTGTCGATCGAACGGGGCCGGGCCCTGGGGCTGGTCGGCGAGAGCGGCTGCGGGAAGACCACGCTGGCGCGGGCGCTGATCAATGTGCTGGCTCGCAACGCCGCGATCACCGGCGGCGCGGTGCGTTTCGATGGCGTCGACCTCCTGCAGTTGTCCGGCGGCGCGCTGAACGACTACCGCTGGCGGCGCATCGGTCTGGTCCCGCAGGCGGCGATGGACAGCCTCGATCCGGTGTACCGGGTTGGCGACCAGCTCGTTGAAACGATGCGCCTGCGGGGCGGCCTCACGCCTGCGCAGGCGCGGGAGCGCGCCGCGCGCCTGTTTGCGCTGGTGGGGCTGGAGCCCACGCGCCTGCGTCTCTACCCGCACGAGCTGTCCGGCGGGATGAAGCAGCGCGTGGTCATCGCGATGGCCCTGGCGCTCCAGCCGAAGCTGGTGATCGCCGACGAACCGGTGACCGCGCTGGACGTCATCGTGCAGCATCAGGTGCTCCGCACGATGCGCGAACTGCAGGAGACCCTGTCGCTCAGCCTGCTGCTCATCACCCACGACATCTCGGTCGTGGCGGACCTCTGCGACGATGTCGCCGTGATGTACGCCGGGCGGATCGTGGAGACCGGGAGCGTGCGGGAGGTCTTTGCGGCCCCGCAGCATCCCTACACGATGGGCCTGCGCAACGCGTTTCCCAGCCTGCGGGCGAGCTCCGCGCGCCTGGTGCCGATCGAGGGGTATCCACCGGACCTGGCCTCGCCCCCCAACGGATGCGCGTTTGCTCCCAGGTGCCCGTTTGCCGTGCAGCGGTGCTGGGGCGACGATCCGGTGCTGATGCCCACCGGCGGCGGTCGTCTTGCCGCCTGCCACCGGGCCATGGAGGCGGATGTGCTGCGGATCCAGGCCCCGCAGGCGTTTGCCCGCCTCGAGGCCACAGGATCCCAGGCGGTCGAGGGCGGGGCGCCCGGCGGAGGGATCCCGTGAGTCAGTTGCTCGAAGTCACCGACCTGCGGAAAGAGTACCCGCTGCAGTCCGGCATGTTGAGCGCGGTGATGGGGGCCAGGCGTGTCGTGCACGCGGTCAACGGCGTCTCCTTCGCCCTGGAGGAAGGCGGCAGCCTGGGGCTGGCCGGGGAGAGCGGGTGCGGCAAAACCACGACCGCGAAGCTGATCCTCAGATTGCTGCGGCCGAGTGGCGGCAGCATCCGCTTCGCCGGGCGCGACGTGGCCGGCTTGGAGGGACTGGACCTGCTGGCGTACCGGCGGCAGGTGCAATTTGTGTTCCAGAATCCGTACGAGGCGCTGAACCCACGGTTTACGATCCTACGGTCGCTGCTGGAGCCGCTGATCATCCACGACATCGGCCGCTCTCTCACCGAACGCGTGGAACGCGTGGCCATGGCGCTGGACCGCGTTCACCTCACTCCAGTGGAGACATTCTTCCCGAAGTATCCGCACCAGCTCAGCGGCGGGCAGTTGCAACGGGTGGTCATCGCGCGGGCGCTGCTGGTGGACCCCCTGCTGCTGGTGGCCGACGAGCCCGTCTCGATGCTGGACGTCAGCATCCGCGCCGGCGTGCTCAACCTGATGCGCGACCTCAGCCGCGAGCGCAAACTCACCACGATCTACATCTCCCATGATCTCGCCCTGATCCGGTACATGTGCAGCGTCGCCGCGGTGATGTATCTGGGCACGATTTGCGAGATCGGGCCCACGGCGGAGGTCATCGAGCACCCGCGTCATCCCTACACCCAGGCGCTGGTCTCCGCGGTGCCGGATCCTGATCCGGCGCAGCCGCGCCGGCCGGTGGAGATCGCCGACACCGTGCCGACGCCGTTTCAGCTGCCTGTGGGGTGCCCGTTTGCCGACCGCTGCCCGCAGGTGATGGAGGTCTGCCGCCGGGTCCGTCCCGCGCTGTTGCCGGAGGCCGCTGGCGTGCATGTCGCCTGTCATCTGTATCCCGCCGGTACCAGGGAGGCGCATTGATGCGACAACCCGGCACGCTGGATCCGCTGGACATCGAGATCATCCGCCTGCTGCAGAAAGACGGCCGGCTGCCCTACAGCGCAATCGCCGAGCGGTTCGACATCGCCGAAGGTACGGTCCGCAAGCGCGTGACGCGGCTGATGTCCGAAGGGTACTTCCGCATCGTAGGGGTGGCCAGCCCGTTCAAAGTTGGGATGGACGTCGTCGCCATCATCGGGCTGAATGTGGCCCGGCAGCAGATGGCCCGCTCTCGCGCGCACCTGCAGCGGTTGGAACCCGTGCGGTACATCGGGATCACCACCGGCACGTTCGACTACATCATCGAAGTGGTTCTGCCGTCGATGCAGGCCCTGCTGCACTTTCTCATGTCTGATCTGGCCCGCGTGCCCGGGTTGAGCCATACCGAGACGTCGTTGGTGCTGGACATTCCCAAGCAGAGCTACGATTGGTTGCCGGCCGCGCTGGCCAGACCCCGCGCGATCGGGAGCGAGGCGCGGCCGTCGCGCCACAAAGGGGGACGATGAGGTGACGTACATTGATCCCAACGAAGCCACGCTGCGAGAGGCGGTCTCGCTGGAGGAGCCCCGGGCCTTGATCCACCGCTTTTCGACTCTCGTCCGTGAGTCCGGCAGTGAGGATGAATGGACGGCGGCGCGCGAGATCGCGGGACGCCTGGCCGCATGGGGGGTGCCCCACACCGTGCACGAGCCGCTGCTGTACCTCAGCGTCCCCGAACGGGCGTCGCTGGAGGTACTCTCTCCGCAGCCCCGCACGTTGCGGGCGAAGACGCCGTCCTTCTCGATCTCCACCGACGGCACGCCGGTGCGCGGTCAGGTCGTGTACGTGCCCACCGTTGCCGGGGCGCCATTTACCGACACGTTCGATGCGCCGCTGCCCGCTTCCGTGGGCGACGTCTCCGGCCGCATCGTGCTGACCGAAGGCTTTCCCTCCCCGCAGAAAGTGCTGGCCCTGCAGCAGCGCGGCGCGGCGGCCATCATCTTCACGCATCCCGGTCAGGCCATTCACGAGATGATCTGCACGACGATCTGGGGTGCCCCTGACCTGGACAGCCTCCCGCGCAAACCCAGCGTGGCGGTGGTGAGCGTAAACCGTCCCGACGGCGAGGCGCTGGTGGGGATGGCGAGGAACGGCGGGCTGGACGTCGCGCTGCACACGCGGTTGCGCGAGGGGTGGATGCGCTGTCCTGTGGTGGTGGCGGAGATCCCCGGGACGGATGAACCCGACGTCTTCTTGCTGGCCCACGGTCATCTCGACTCCTGGCACGCCGGCATCGGCGACAATGCCACCGGGGACGCGACACTGCTGGAACTAGCCCGGATTTTCTGGACGCATCGCCGCCGCCTGCGGCGCAGCGTGCGCGTCGCCTGGTGGGCCGGGCACTCCACGGGCCGCTACGCGGGGTCGACGTGGTACGCCGACACCTTTGCCCTGGATCTGGTCGAGCGGTGCCTGGCGCACATGAACATCGACTCTCCCGGCTGCCGCTGGGCCACCGAGTACGAGGATGTGTCGTGGATGCCGGAGACCGAGGCGTTCTGCCAGGAGGCGATCCGTGACGCCACCGGGCAGGCGTCGTTCGGGGAGCGACCGCACCGCGCCGGCGACTGGTCGTTCAACAATCTGGGCCTCAGCGGGTTCTTCATGCTGTTCTCGACGATGCCCAAGTCGGCGCTCGCCGAGAAGGGCTACTATCCGGTGGGCGGGTGTGGCGCGAACATCGCCTGGCACACCGAGGACGACACCCTGCCGATCTTTGACGAGCATAACCTCGAGCGCGACCTGCGGGCCTACGTCACGGCAGTAGTCCGCGCCGTCAACGCCCCGATTCACCCACTGGATTTCCGGGCGGCCGTGCGGGAGTTCGGCCAGACGCTGACGCGCTACCAGGAGGTGGCCGGCGCCCGGTTCGATCTCTCCCCGGTCGCCTCCGAGACCAGCACCCTGGGGCGCGCCCTGGACCGCTTCTATGATCACTGCGAGGAGTTGATGACCCTGCCGGTGACCGATGCCCGGGTCCGCGCCGCCAACGCCGCCATCCGCCGCATCGCGCGCCAGCTGGTGCAGGCGAACTTCGCCCGCGCCGACCGCTTCCACCACGATCCTGCGGCGCCGATCCCGCCGCTGCCGGACCTGGCCGCGGTGCACCAGTTGGGGACCGGCGACCCGGTGTTCCGCGGTTTTGTGCAGGCGCACCTGGTGCGCGGCCGAAACCGCGTGATCTGGGCGTTGCGGGAGGCGCGGCACACCGCGGACGGCGTGCGGTAACAGCGGCATGGTCCTTGCTGTTCACGGGGCCCAGGTCATCGACGGCACCCGCACCGATCCCATTCCCGACGGCGCGGTGGTGGTGGACGGCGGGCGCATCACGCAGGTGGGCAAGATCTCCGCGCTGCGGCTTTCAGCCGGCACAGAGATCCTCGAAGCGGGCGGCACCGTGCTGCCGGGTCTGGTCAACGCCCACACTCACTGCTCGATCATCCCAGGTCTTGGCGACCAGACCGGACAGATGCGCCAGCCGCCGCTGGTGAGCGGGTTTCGCGCCGCGGGGAACATGCGGCGGGAACTGCTGTCCGGCGTCACCACCGCCCGTGTGATGGGTGAGGAACACCACCTGGACATCGAGATGCGCCGGGCCATCGACGGTGGCGTGCTGCCGGGGCCGCGGCTGCTGTGCTGTGGGATTCACCTTACCAGCGCGCACGGCCACGGGCGCGCGCTCACCACCACTGATGGAATCGATGGGGTGCGCCAGCGCGTCCGCCAGAACATTGCGGCCGGTGCGGATTGGATCAAGCTCTTCATCACCGGTGGCGTTAGCAGTGTGGGCGCGTCCCTGGAGGCCTACACGTACACCCGCGACGAGATCCGTGCGGCGTGCGAAGAGGCGCACCGCGCCGGACGGAAGGTGGCCGCTCACGCGCACGGCGGCCCGGGGGTGCGCGTCGCGCTGGAAGAAGGCGTGGATACTATCGAGCACGGCGCGCTCCTGACTCCCGACGACGTGGAGCTGATGAAGCACCTGGGCCGCTTCCTGGTGTGCACCTTCGCGATTCTGTACCACCCCGACGGCATCGAGAAGACCGACCGCCACAACCCCGTAATCTGGACCAAGGTCACAGCCTTACGGGAGCAGGAGGAGGCGCGCTTTCGCCAGATCCTGCCCTCCGGCGTGCGGTACGCGGTGGGGACCGACAGCATGCACGGACTGCTGTGGTTTGAGATCGCGACGCTGGTGCGCTTTGGGGTGCCACCGCTGGACGCGCTGCGCGCCGGGACGGCCTGGGCGGCGGAGGCCTGCGGCGTCGGTGACCGCGTGGGGACGCTGGAACCGGGCAAGCTGGCCGACGTCCTGGCGGTCGATGGCGACCCGCTGCGTGAGATTGAATCACTACGCCGCCCCCGCCTGGTGATGAAGGGCGGGACCCGCTTCGAGCATCTCTCGCCGGATTGAATCAGGTAGGTGAAGGGAGGATCTTCCCGTGAGCTGGACGGCGATGTGGAGGGATCCACACGAACAGGAGGTCACCGCGGCCGTTTCGTTGGATGCGCCGTGGGCGCTGGTACAACGCTTCAATGGTCTCGTGCGAGACTCGGGGAGCAAGGCAGAACGCCGCGGGGTCGATTACATCATCAAGCAACTGGCCAAAGCGGGCGTGCCCCACGCTCTCCACGAGCCTGAACTGCTGATCAGCCTGCCCCGCCGCGCCAGGCTGGAGGTGGTGGCCCCGGAACCCCGGGTGCTGACCGCCAAGACACCGTCCATGTCACTGTCCACGGACGGCCGCTACAAGCGGGGGAATCTTGTCTACGTGCCGACCGGGCAGGCCGGCGCGATCACCGCCATCTTCGCCCGGGTCGAGCTGGCGGCGGATGTTGCCGGCCGCGTGGTGCTCACCGAAGGATACCCGTCACCCGGTAAGGTGGCGGCGCTGCAGGACCGTGGCGCGCAGGCGGCAGTGTTTATCAGCCCGGGCGAGCGCATCCACGAAGGCATCTGCACCACGATCTGGGGGTCGCCCGACCTCGATTCGATCGGGCGCAAGCCGACGATTCCCGTCCTTGCCGTGAACAAGGCCGAGGGGGCCTGGCTGCGCGCACTGGCGGAGGCCGGGGCGGTGAAAGTCCGGTACGCAACCAAACTTGACGAGGGCTGGCGTCCGATCCCCGTGCTGGTGGCGGAGATCCGCGGCACGGTGGAGCCCGAGAAGTTCGTGCTGCTGCACGGCCACATTGACTCATGGCATCAAGGCATCGGCGACAACGCCACGGGGGACGCCACGCTCCTGGAGGTCGCACGCGTGCTGGTGCAGCACCGGCAGCACCTCCGCCGTAGCGTGCGGATCGCCTGGTGGTCCGGCCACTCCCACGGCCGCTACGCCGGGTCGACCTGGTTCGCCGACACCTTCGCGACGGACATCGACGAGAACTGCATCCTGCACATCAACTGCGACTCGCCGGGGTGCCGCTGGGCGACGGTGTTCGAGGATGTGTTCTGGATGAGCGAAGCCGAAGACGTCGCCAGGGCTGTGATTCATGACACGACCGGGCAGGACAGCAGTGGCGGCCGGCCGCTGCGGGCCGGCGACAAGTCGTTTAGCAACATCGGCGTCTCAACATTCTATATGTTGTCGTCCACCATGCCGAAGGAGCAGCTCAAGGAGAAAAACTACTATCCGGTCGGCGGATGCGGCGGCAACATCGCCTGGCACACCGAAGACGACACGCTGGAGATTGCCGACCGGGATCACCTGTTGCGGGACATCAAAGTGTACGCGGCGGCGGTGTGGCGGGCGGCCAACAGCCCGCTCTATCCACTGAACTTTGCGGCCGTGGCCGCGGAGTTCGAGCGAACGCTGCGAGCCTACCAGGAGGCCGCGGGATCAGGATTCAGCCTCGGCGAGACGATCGAGGACGCACAGGCGCTGGGCCAAGATCTCGCCCGTTTTTACGATCGCACCGCAGCCCTGACGGACGCGGCGGTTGATGACCCGCGCGTGCGCCGCGCCAACGATGTGCAGCGCCGGCTGGCCCGCATCCTCGTGCCGGTCAACTACACTCGCGCCGGACGGTTCCGCCACGATGCGGCGGTGGATGTGCCCCCGCTGCCCGATCTGGAGCCGGCGGCCAAACTCGCCTCGCTGGACCCCGGCAGTGAAGCCTACCGCGTAACGCTCACTCACCTAACCCGAGGCCGCAATCGTGTGCGGGGCGCGTTGCGCGCGGCGCGGCGGATGCTCGCCGACGCGGGAGGATGAGATGAAGGCGGTCGTCATCCGTGAGCACGGCGGCATCGACACGCTACGGCTCGAGGACATCCCAACGCCCAGGCCGGGGGGTGGCCAGATGCTGGTGCGCGTGCGGGCCGTGGCGCTCAATAACCTGGACATCTGGGCGCGCAGCGGCCCGCCGGGTGGGCGTCCGGTCTATCCCTGGGGCCGCCCGCGGCTGCCGCTGATCACCGGCGGTGACGTGGCCGGAGTCGTGGAGGCCGTCGGTTCAGGCGTGCCCGGGCTGGCGGCGGGGGACCGCGTCGTCGTCAATCCCATCCTCTCGTGCGGGCAGTGTGCATCGTGCCTGGCCGGTGAGCAGTCGATGTGCCCCGACTACCGCATCTACGGCGAGCATATTCCCGGGGGGATGGCCGAATACACTGTCGTGCCGGCGGCAAACGTGTTGCGTATCCCAGAGAGCGTATCCTTTGAGCAGGCCGCCGCAGCGCCGGTGTGCTTTACGACCGCCTGGCGCGGGCTGATGACGGTGGCGCGCCTCGCGGCCGGAGAAGACCTGCTGATCGTCGGGGCGTCTGGAGGAGTCGGCACAGCGGCGGTGCAGATCGGCCGGCTGGCCGGCGCCCGCGTGCTGGCGCTCGTGCGCGGCGCGGGCAAGGCGGCGAAAGCTACTGCGCTGGGAGCCGTGGCGATCGACCGCTCCACCTCTCCACAGTTCAGCGTGCGCGTGCGGGAAATCACCGGAGCCGGTGTCCACGTCGCGATCGATCCGGTGGGCGCGGCCACCTGGCCGGAAACCATCCGCAGCCTCCGGCCCGGCGGGCGTATGGCGATCTGTGGGGCCTCCGGGGGCGAGCGGCCCGACATCGACATCCGCGAGATCTACCAGCGGCACCGGAAAATTTTCGGCGCGCCGATGGGCAGCGTCGGCGATTTCCTGACGGTGATGGGACTGGTGTTCACACGCGCGCTGGTGCCGGTGCTCCACGCGGTGCTGCCGCTGGCTGAGATTCGGGAGGCGCACCGCATCTTCGAAGCACGCGAGCACTTCGGAAAGATCGTGCTGGTGCCGTAGGCGCGTTAGTGCGCGGCCAGCTGCAGCACGATCTCGATCGCGAGCCGCCGCGCGCCTTCTCCACCGTACCAGTAGGACACCTGATCGGCGCCGTACTTGCGTTCAAACAGTGTGTACACCTGCGTGCGCTTGCTGTCGGCGAGGCGCGCGGCACCTTCAAATGTGACGTCGTCCATCTCCAGCGTCACGCGCGGGTTGGCGGACACATTCTTCACCCAGTTGGACTCCGGGTGGCCCAGCAGGTAGATGTGTCCCTCATGGTATGCGAACCACAACTCGACCGTCCGCGGACGCCTGGTGCGGCGGCCGATGGTGGTGAGCCGGACAATGGCCACCCCGGCCAGAGCCCCCAGATCGCTCGCGTCACCCGGCATCGACGGCTCCGCCCCGCGCCCTTCGCCGGCGGGTCACAGGGGCCGCCAGGACAGCCATCGCTTCTGCCCGTAACCCGAGGCGCCGCGCCGCCTGAGGGGCTGGCCACCACTGGTAGGTGCGCAGGTCCACGCGGTCGTGCGGGGCGCGAACGCCTTCGCGGGCCAGCGCACGCCGGTGCCCGGCGCGGCCTCCAGTGTAGCCGCTCGCCAGGCCACCGGCCCGGTTGACGACTCGCTGCCAGGGGATCCCCTGTCCGCCGGCGTGTGCGATCCACCCCACCTCACGTGCCGCGCGCGGTCTGCCGGCCAGCTGCGCAATCTGCCCGTACGTGACCACGCGACCTCTGGGGACGGCGCGAACGAGCGCGTGCACACGGTTGACGAATGTCTTCCACCGACTAATCATGTGTCCGGCTTGTGCGCTCGCATTCGCGACGAGATCATGCAGGGGAGACGAGGGGATACGCGCGGCATGAGGATCGCAGGGGGCACCGCGGACATGCCGGGGACCGCGCGGTGCACACCGTGGCGCCGAAGTCCATCAGCGCCTGATTGAAGTCGTAGGCCCGCCGGCGGGGGAGGACGGCGGCCGACAGTTCCCAGAGCGCGCGGTCCGAGACCGGACGGTTCCCAAAGAACATCCGGCGGAGGACGCGCCGGACATTGGTGTCAAGGATCGGCTCTCCCTGGCCGTACGCAAATGTCAGCAGCGCCCCGGCCGTATAGCGGCCGATGCCTTTCAGGGCCAGCAGTTCGGCTTTGGTGCCGGGCAGCCGTCCCCCGTACTTCTGTCTAACGGTCCGGGCGATCGCCTGCAGGCGGACCGGGCGGATGTTGTATCCCAACGGATACCAGGCCTCCCGGACCTGCCGCGCCGGTGCGTCTGCCAGCGCCCGCCACGATGGATACTTGCGCATCCATTCCCAGTACTTGGGGATGACGCGCGACACCTGGGTCTGCTGCAGCATGATCTCAGAGACCAGGATGCGATACGGATCGCGCGTGTGACGCCACGGGAGGTCGCGGCCGTTGCTCGCATACCAGCGCAGGAGCCTGCGGACGAACCGTTGTCGGGTCACCGCGTTGACACGCCACCGCGTCTTCATGACACTGTATTATACGGTCTTGCGGGTGCGCCGCCAGATCAGCGCGGCCGAGAGCAGGTAGTAGGTGACAACGAGGAGCCCGGCCGCGATCAGGCCCCAGGGCGGTCGCGCCCGCGGGCTCGGCGCGCCCGTCTCGGTTACCACCGCCACCCGCAGCTGAGCCTCATCGCCATGCTGCTGCGTCCACATCAGGAGAACGGACCGTCCGGCCGCGGCGATGATCGGGCGCGCGTTCCCAGGGGGGTCGCCTATGCGTTCGACCCCACGCCACGCGCCGTCGCGGCGCCGGAGGTAAATCTGCCCGCTGCTGTCCCAGGCCACGTATACACGGCTGCGGGCGTCGACGGCTACCGAAGGATTGAACGCACGTTGTGCCGGCGGGGAGATCTGCTGCTGGCCGCTCCACCGCTGGGTACGCTCTGCGAAGTAGATGTGGCTGCCGCCGGCATCCCGCCGCTCCCACACCACAGGCACGGTGCCTGGACCCGCGGCCAGCGTGACGGCCATCGAGTCCGCGCGCCCCGACGAAATGGTTTCGGGGCGCGCCCACACGCGGTCGGCGACGGTGTGCCGCACCTGGTAGTTCCGCAGATCGAACTGATACCAGGCGCTGTGCAGCCGGCCGGCGTCATCAATCACCAGGGCCGGATTGATGGAGTCGGGGATGCCGGGGCTGATGACGTCCGGTGCGTGCCACCCCGCACCATTCGGTGCAGGGCGTAGCCCGCTGCTGCTGGCGGACGTGTACAGGATCTCGTAGAGGGAACCGTGGCGCGTGGTAACCGCCGGCGCTCCCGCGCGAATCCCGTACCAGACCATATGCGCGATCCCCCGTGCATCGACCGCCAGCGCCGGAATTCCGGCATAGGCATTCCCCGGTGAGACTTTCGCCGGTGCGCTCCACCCCTGGTTCGTGCGGCGCGCGTAGTAGACGTGTCCGGTGCCGCCGTCATACTGCGTCCAGGCCAGGTGCACCGTGTCGTCGGGTCCGACGGCCAGGGTTGGATACCTGGCGTGGGCTCCCGCGCGCGTGACCTGCTGCAGGTCCCACCGCAGGCTGTCGGCCGACGTCGCCACAAAAATTTGCGAGTAGCCGCCTGCGGGCTTCTCGAACGCGAGGTAGATCCTCCCGTGGCTGTCCGCACCAATCTTCGGCTGGCTGTTGGCTTCCGTGGCATCCTCGGCGACATCCATGGCCACGACGGTTTGCGCGTTCGCGAAGGGGGCCCAGACCAACCCCAGGAGCAGTATGAGCAGTGCGGTCGTCACGCACCATGTCTTCGCCGCATGCCCCGTGATCCCTGACTTATGAACTTGCCCTTCCAGGGCCTCACCTACGGGCAGGCGCCGCAGTCTATTTGAGAGAAATCAACGCTGACTTCATGAGAAGGAGGACGAGATGGTGACGGGACGGCTCAGCCGCGCGATGGTGGTGGCCCGGCGGGGGATGGTGGCGACAGGGCACCCGCTCGCGTCGGCGGCGGGACTGCGGATTCTGACCGCCGGCGGCAACGCCGTCGATGCGGCGGTGGCGATTGCCGGGGTGCTGGGCGTGGCGCAGCCGATGATGTCCGGTCTGGGCGCTGACACCTTCATGCTGGTGTACCGGGCGTCGGAGCGCAAACTCTACGCCGTCAACGGCAGCGGGGTCGCGCCGTACGCGGCGACGACCGGTTGGTTCGCCAAGCACGGGCATCGCACGATGCCGTTGCGCGGCATGCTGGCGGTGTCGGTGCCTGGAGCGGTGGACGCGATGGTCACCGCCCTGGAGCGCTGGGGGTCCGGCCGGTTCCCCCTTGGGCACCTGCTTGACGCAGCGATCGGGTACGCGGACGAAGGCGTTCCACTGGCTCCCAAGGTGGCGTTCTGGGTGCGGCAATCCGCCGAGGTGATTGCCCAGTTCCCGTCTACCGCCAAGGTGTTCATGCCGCAGGGCACGCTGCCGCGCGCGGGCGACGTGGTGGTGATGAAAGATCTCGCGCGCAGTCTGCGTGCCGTCGCTGCCGGGGGGCGCGAAGTCTTCTACCGCGGCGACCTGGCAAAGCAACTGGCTGCGTACATCCAGGCGCATGGGGGGTTGCTGACCGAACGCGAGTTTGCCGAGCACCGCAGTGAAGTGTACGAACCAATCGCGACGACATATCGCGGTCACACCGTCTGCACCACGGCGCCGCCGTCGCAGGGTGTCATCGTGCTGGAAATGCTGAACATCATGGAAGGATACTCGCCGGAGCAGTTGCGCTGGGGGACAGCGGACGCCGTACATCTGATAGCCGAGGCGAAGAAGCTGGCGTTCGCCGACCGGTTGGCGTATCTGGGCGATCCCCGGTTCATCGATAACCCGCTGGACACTCTCCTCTCCAAGGACTATGCTGCGCGCCGGCGGAGCGCCCTCGATCCCCGGCACGCGCAGGCCGAGGTGCCGGCGGGGCCGCTGGCAGAAAAAGTGGGCGACACGACGTACTTTTGCGTCGCCGATGCCCAGGGGAACCTCGTGTCTTATATCACGAGCCTGTCGGCCAGTTTCGGATGCGGCGAGATCGTCGCGGGGACGGGGATCTTGCTGAATAACCGGGCCGGACGCGGGTTCGTGCTGGATGAACGCCATCCGAACTGCATCGGGCCAGGCAAGCGCACCATGCACACGCTGATGCCCTTCATGGCGCTGCGGGACGGCGTGCCGTATCTGGCCTGGGGGACTCCCGGCGGAGACGGTCAGCCGCAGTGGAACACGCAGGTGTTCACCAACATTGTCGACGGAGGGCTGGCGGTTCAGGAGGCCATTGAACGGCCCCGGTGGTTCAGTTTCCCCGGCACGGATCCGGCAACCCTCTCGGCCGCCGCCGAGTTGCGGATGGAGGCGGGTTTTCCGGTCGAGACGGCGGCGACGCTCACTGCGCGCGGCCACGCCATCCGGGAGATGGGGGAGATGGAATCAGGGGGAGGATCGCAGGCCATCCTCATTGAGGATGGCGTCCTTTACGGTGGTTCCGACTCTCGCGTGGATGGGTGCGCGATCGGATACTAACACGAACGGTGACTCGTGATTTGTGATTCGTGATTCGGCACTGCAGATCGTGGCAAACGGCCATTTCTGTGATTTGTCGAATCACGAATCACAAATCACTAATCACGTAGTCAGGGGGGCGCATGCAGGATATCCGTAAAGAGCGTACATTGATCTTCCTCAAACCTGATGGTGTGCAACGTGGGTTGGTCGGGGAGGTGGTGGGCCGGTTCGAGCGGGCGGGGTTGAAGCTGGTGGGGATGAAAATGGTGTGGCCGGATCGGCCGCTGCTGGACCGGCACTATCCCCGCGAAGACGGTTTCCTCCGCACCCTGGGTGGGAAGACGAAGGACGCGTTTGCGACCTACGGGCTGGACGTGAAGAAAGAGACGGGCACCGACGATCCGCTGGAGATCGGGCGGCAGGTGCGCGGCTGGCTCATCGACTACGTCTCATCGGGGCCGGTGGTGGCGTTTGTCTTGGAGGGGATTCATGCCGTCAGCGCGGCGCGCAAACTCGTCGGCGACACGTTGCCCTACCGGGCCGCCCCAGGTACCATCCGCGGCGATTACTCCGTCGACTCCCCGACTGTGGCCAACGTCATGAAACGCTCTGTGCGCAACCTGATTCACGCCTCCGGATCGATCGAGGAGGCGGCGGCCGAGATCCCGCTGTGGTTCCGCAGGGAGGAACTTCACGACTACTCGCGGGCCGATGAGCAGGCGATGTTTGGAGTCTAGACCATACGGCCCACGAGCCAGAAACTCGCCCAGAGGATGTTGCCGGCCTGAGGTTCTTTCCCCAGGGTTTCGCGATCGGCGAAGGCGTGCAGGGTCGCGTTGCGCAGTGACACCTGCATCCACCAGTACGGCACCTCGGACACGGGATTGATCAGCAGCCGTGCCTGCGCGATGCGCCCGCCGGCGAGCGCGGTCGCCTCCGCAAAATCCCCCGCGTCGTCGATGCCCGCGTGGGCAGTTGAGGCAAATGAATCCAGCGGGAGCCGGTAGGTGTCCCCGGGCGCGGTGCGATAGGCCGTCTCGTTCTCGTAGAGTTCCGCTTCGTGCGTGAGGGCGGCAATCTCGACACGGCGTGTGGTGGGAAATGCGGTGATCCTGCTGCGCACCAGGGCGAAGTCGAGCAGGCTGACCCGCAGCGGGAAGGCGCCGGAGTAGGGCTCATCAGGTTCAGCCGGCTCCAACCAGCCGTCGATCCACCCATCGAGCGCTTCCTCGGGATCCTCCCCGATGCCGGTAACGGCGAGGGCATGGGCCGCACCGGTCGAGAAAAACGGCGTCGCGCCGATGACCTCTCCAGTCTCGCTCACCTGCGCCCAGATTTCTGGTCCGACTCTTTCCCCTCTCCCGGCGGGAGAGGGTAGGGTGAGGGGGTGTTGGTTCTGCGGGGCCCAGCGTACCAGCGCGCTGCCATCCTGGACAGGAAGGCGCGTTCCTTCCACCGCCGCGCGCCGCGCCAGGGCCCAGTACGCGTCCATGTCGTCAACTGGAAAGCCGACGCAGCTGAAATGGCTGGACACTCAGGATCTCCGCCCTGTGAAATAGTCCTCATCGAGCATCCCATACAGTACCGTATCGTACCATTGCCCGCCCCAGAACATCTTCTTGCGCGCCATTCCCTCGCGCCGGTAGCCGGCTTTCTCCAGGGCCCGCTGGCTGCCGATGTTGTCCGCGCGCGCTTCCGACTCCAACCGGTGGAGCCCCAGCGTTTCAAACGCGAACTTTGTGCGCACCTGCATCGCGTCGCTGCCGAACCCCTTCCGCCAGGCGGATTTCTCGCCGATGACCGTTCCGGTGCCGCCCAGCCGCAGCTTCCAGTTGATGCGGTGAATCCCCGTGAACCCGATGTGCCGGTCCTGGTCGTCCAGAATCGCCCATACGAACTCGGTGTCCCGCTTCTGGACACGGTCGAACCACTCTTCCTCCATCCCACGCGTCACGCCAATCGTCATGAGGAGGTAGTGTGTCACCTCGGGATCGTTGAGCCAACGGAGACTGTTTTCCAGGTGTGCGTGCTTATCCGGGGGTACCAACCGGACTTTCTCTCCCTTCAGGCCCGTCATCTCGGTCATGTCACCACCTCCCCGAGTTGCAGCCATGATACCACCTCGACGAGGAGGGAGTGGCAGAGGTTGCACAGGCCTACTGCGGCCGGAGGACGCGGCGGGCGTTATCGCCCAGAATGGCGGCCCGGTCCGCTGGAGGCAGCTCCAGGCGGTCGATGATGTCAACTTGCTCTTTGAGAATGTGATGCCGGTAGCCGCCGTACACTGTGGAATCTGTGCCGAAGAGGATGCGCTGGGCGCCGAACGCGCGTACGGCATCGCGGAAGATCTGCTCCAGCGGGGGACCACCGGGATAGAACTCCCGCCAGTTGTTGGTCCCCGAGGTGTCCACGCACACGTTCTCGGTGTGATAGGCCAGGAACAACGTCTCTCGGAAGAACCCCGCTCCGAAGTGCGCGATGAGGAAGGTCACGTCGGGAAACTCCTTGACCGGCGCGGAGAGCGGCAACGGGCTGGCGAAGGTTAGATCGTAGAACGAACCGACCGTGATCCCAAAGTGGAATAGGATCGGCAACCGCTGTTCGGCGGCCACCTCGTAGATCGGGTAAAGGGCGCGGTCGTTGGGATAGAACCGCTGAATCGGCGGATACAGCTTCAGCCCGCTGAGCCCGAGGGATCGAAACTGCGCCACGGTCCGCGCCGCCTCGGAGTGACGAGGGTCGGCCAGCGACCCCCAACCAATGAAGCGCTTGGGATTGATGGCGACGAAGCGCGAGAGTTCCTCATTCCCCTCGCCCACGGCGATAAAGGCGCCGGTGTCGACCCCCGCCTTGTCGAACTCCGCCAGCCAGGAGCGGGCGTGGTCCTCTAGCGACCGCCCCTCCAGTTCAGCCAGGCGCTCCTCGAAGGTCTTTCCCCTGACTCGGGCCGACTCAACGGCTTTCTGCCGGTAGGCCGGCATCCGCTCGCGGCTCCGGCGTAGCATCGAGGCGGTGATCAGGTGCAGATGGCTGTCGACGATGGCCACGCTCCCACGATACTGCCCCCGCGGAACCACCGTCAAGGCACAGGGCCGGTGCGTGGGCCTCGCAAGATTGGAGGTCCATCAAGACAGCACCCCCACTAAACTTGTAAGATTCTTGTCAGATTCATAGAAGCCATGGGCATGGGAATTGCTCATTAGATGTGACGCGAAACTTTAACAGGAGAGTGGGAACGGGGAAAAAGAAGTAAGCGGCACTTAAGGATGAGGCCCAGTCCTCATCCCGATAAAGGCAAACCCGCCGCGAGGCGGGGACGCAAAGCCACGGGACTGACCCCAGCGAGGGCTCCAGTTAGCCGGGTTGCCGAAGGAGGAGGACGTTTTCATGTTCAGTCGAGTGCGGGCGTCTTGGAGTGTGGTCTTCATAGTGGTCACGGTGGCGTTGAACGCGCTGCCGGTCGCGGCGCGGTCCGCCAATACCACGGTCACCATCTCGGTTTCCCCAGTCCAGCAGGTAGAAGGCTCCACGTCACTCATCGTGTCCGCCGGTGGTCCCCTCCAGCAGGGCAGGTTGGTCGTGAAGAGCAACACCGCCTGGGTGCTGGTGGCACACACATCCGAGCCCGGTGCGGTGGTCGCCTGGAAGATCACAAGCGGCACGATCTGGCAGCGGCTCGGCGCTGCGACTCCGGTCCTGACAGGCCTCAAGGGCGTGCACCAGGTGGAGTACGAGGTGCAGCTGGACGGCCACACCGCGCAGCCCGGCCTGCCGATCACGGTAACCTTCTCCGTCGAACCGACTGCCGCGCACTGAGGATGGCCGCATTTTGGCATGGTTCCTGCTTTATAGTCGTGCAGGACAGCAACGGCGATGTGTGTGGTGATCTGACGATGTCGGCGAGGCTTAAGCTTGAAGAGGTGCACTGCGCGTCGGACGGGCATGTTACCGTAGCCCGCGTCCGGCTCAGCCATCATGAGCGTTCCGGGTCGGGGACCGCCAGTGCCCGGACGAGCGATGGGATCTGGCGCCACGTCGTCGCGGAAGCCACCCTGAGTGCGCTGCGCGAGATCATCGACGGCAACCTGGACGTAACGCTGGATACCGTGGCCGAGGTCGGCTCCGGGCGGTATCCGATCATCGTCGTCACGATGGCGATGGGCCGGGGTCGAAGCGAGATCTTTCTCTCGGGCACCGCGTCACTGGCGGGGGATCGTTTTTCGGCCGCGGCCAAGGCGGTGCTGCACGGCTTGAACCGGTGGATAGAACCCTTCTTGGCGATCACCGCGTCGAGTGCACCGGCCGCCCCGCGACCCGCGGGACCGCTGCCTCGCGTCCGCTCGAACTAATCCCGGTACGGGTCTAATCCTGCGCGGGGCGTTCGACCATCCCGAGGAAGACCTGCACGACCACCGGGTCAAAATGCTTCCCGGCCTGCTCTCTGATATAGTTCAGGGCTCGTTCCTGCGGCCAGGCAGGACGGTAGGGACGGTCCGACCGCAGTGCATCCCACACGTCTGCGACAGCGAAGATGCGGGCCGCCATTGGAATCTGTTCTCCCCGCAGCCCCCGCGGATACCCCGTGCCGTCCCACTTTTCGTGATGGTCATAGGGAATCTCCAGGGCCGGCCGGAGATGCGCGATGGGCGAGAGCAGCTCAAAGGCGTATGCGGGGTGCTTCTTCATGATCGCCCATTCGTCATCCGTGAGCGGACCCGGCTTCAGCAGGATGCTGTCGGGAATCCTCATCTTGCCCATGTCGTGCAGCAGCGCGCCGCGGCGCAGGTGTGCCATCTCTTCCTCCCGCAGCCCCATGGCGCGCGCCAGGCGCACGGTCAGGTCGGTGACCCGCTGGGTATGTCCCTCGGTTTCCTTGTCGCGGAGGTCGAGCGCTCTGGACCACCCTTCCAGCGTCGTGTCATAGGCCAGCGTCAGGTCAACGTTTGCCCGCTGCAGCCTCTGGAACAGTTCCGCGTTGTCGATCGCGATGGCGGCCTGCCCGGCCAGCGTCTCCAGAAACTCGAGCCACTCCGCCGTCGGCTGGAATGGGCGGCGCTGGAAGATCTCCAGCACGCCGACGATCTGCCCTTTGGCGACCAGCGGCGTCATGAACGCGGCCACAAATCCTTCCTCTTCAACCAGGTGCCGGCGGGAAAAATCCGCCGCGGCCTGAAGATCTTCGATACTAACCGTCCGCCGATCGAGCACGGCCCGCCCGGCAGATCCTTCCCCGAGGCGCAACCGGTGCGCGATGATGGTGTTCCCACGAAATCCTCGCCCGGCACCGTAAAACAGTTCCTGGGAATGGGGGTCGATCAGCAACACATCTGCCGCGTCCGCGTGGAGTTCGCCGACGACCTGGTCCAGGACGACAGCGAGCGTTAGGCGGAGGTCCAGGCTTCCGGTGATGGCCTGGTCCACCGCGCGCAGCGCCTGCGTGTGCCGCAGCTGGCGTTCCGCGCGTTCACGCTCCTGGCGCTCGGCTTCCCGCGCCTGCTCCAGTTGCGTTTGGCGACTCTGCAGGGCGGCAGCCATGCTGTCGAATGTAATCGCCAGCCGTCCGAATTCTCCTGTGTCGTGGGGCAGGCCGCTGCGGACGCTCAATTCCCCGCGGCCGAGCCGCTCGGCGGCCGTGATGAGCCGATTCACAGGCTCGAAGACGAAATGGTTACCCCCAGCCCATGCGGCCAGAAGCGCAAGGGTACCGAAGATGGTGACGGCTAAGGCATTCCGCGCCAGATCGCGGGTCGCTTCCTGCAGCGCGGCAGCCTTCGGAATCCCGACGCTGAGGAAGAGAGCGCTCCCGCCCCGTCCGGTCTGAAGCGGGACGAAGCCATACAATCGGGCCACGCCGTCCAGGCCAGCCGCCTCGACCGTTCCTTCCCCACCTGAGATGGTCGCGGCCACGATGGGAGCCTCGGGTTCACTCTTGCCCACCCAGGCATCTGAATCGGGGAAGCGCGCCAGGATCGTCCCTTTGCGATCGAGGACGGTAACGCTTGACCCGGGCGGGAGATTGGCGTTGGCGGCAAAGTCGTTCAGCCACGCCAGGTCGAGTGCAGCGTAGACCACTTGCCCCACGCGGCCCCGGGCGTCCAGCATGGGATACCCGAAGTTAATGGTTCCTTTGCCGGTGACCCGGCCAACCTGGTACTCACCAATGGCAAAATCGCCCGACGCGACTGCCCGCCAGAAATACGGCCGGTCGGCGATGTTCACCCGGCCGTTAGTGGGGAGGGCGCTGCAGATCAGGTTGCCGTCGATGTCGGCGACGCCGATGTTAGCATAGTACAAAAATTCGTCCATCCGCGCCCGCAGAATCTTCGGGCAGTCGGTGCCGATGGGCTGGCGCAGCGCCGGCAGCTGAGCCAATCCGGTCAGCACACTCTGCGTCTGGAGGATCAGCCGCTCGTAACTGCTCGTGGCCGTGTGGGCCAGCTGTAGCGCCGTGTCCTTCGCCTGTTCGGTCGCGTGGTGCCGCTGGTCGGCAAAGGTAAACAGTGTGAGCCCGATCGCGGGAACAAAAGCCAGCAGGACAAAGACCAGCAGCCGGATGCGCAGGAAGATGAATGGCTTCATCATCGTAGGTGACGACCATCCATACGCATTCCCAGCCGAGCGCATGGGATAGTCACGCTCATAGATAAATGCTTACTGGGTTTCTGGCAGTGCCGCGGGCGTCTCGAGGAACCGGCGACTTATGGGGAACCAGCGAGCGCGAACTCAATTTCCTCCCGAACTGGCGGATTGCTTTCGCGTGCTAGCCTAGCACGCAACACGCCGGCGGCCTGGGGATCAGCGATCCGCCCCAGAGCCCAGGCGGCGTGCCCCCGGATGAGGGGGTCGTCATCATCCAGTGCCCTGGCCAGTGAGGGAACCGCGCGCGCGTCGCGGAGGTTGCCCAGGGCCACCGCGGCGTTGCGGCGCAGGCCCTGCCGTTTGGCACGCTTGATGGCGCTGTGGCGAAATCGTTCCTGATAGGTGACCTCATCGATGTGCAGCAGCTCGACGAGGTCAGGAAATGCCACATCCTTGCGAGGCGCGAACTCCTGATGAATGCCCTGGCGGACCAGCCCGTTATGCGGGCAGACGTCCTGGCACACGTCGCAGCCAAAGACCCAGGTCTGCATCAATGGCCGCAGCTCGCGGGGGATCCACCCGCGCAGCTCGATGGTGAGGTAGGAGATGCACCGCCGGGCGTCCACGACAAACGGCGCCACGATGGCGCCGGTGGGGCATTGGTCCAGGCAGAGCCGGCAGCGGCCGCACGACCCCTCGGCCGGCTGGTCCGGCTGCAGCTCCAGGTCGGTGAGCACTTCGCCCAGGAAGACGTATGATCCATAGCCGGCCTTGGTAATCAGCATCGTGTTCTTCCCAAACCATCCCAACCCGGCGCGGTGCGCGACGGCGCGGTCGAGGAGCGGGCCCGTGTCCACGTAATACCGTGCCAGCCCGGCGCCGCGCCCGATCAAGAACCTCGAGAGGTCCGCCAGCTTTCGCTCCATCACCGCATGGTAGTCGGTTCCCCTGGCATAGGAGGAAATGCGTCCCCGCAGGCTGCCGGAAGGAGGCTCAGATGCGTCCCAGTGATACGCCAGCCCGACCACGACGATCGACCGCGCGCCCGCGGCGACATGAGCCGGATGCGCCGCCGTCGGCATGTGGCGCGACATGTAGTCCATCTCGCCGTGCATGCCGGCGGCGACCCACTGCGCCATGCGCGCGCCGTCCTCGGGCAGGGGATCCGCGGTCGTGATGCCGACCAGGTCGAACCCGAGGCCGCGCGCGCAGGCTTTGACGTCGAGCGAGAGTTGGCGGTCCATCAGCGTTAATCTATCAGGTCTGCATGCGTGGGTCGAGCAGGTCCCGCAGGCCATCTCCCAGCAGATTGAAGCCCATCACCGTGAGGAAAATCGCCAGGCCGGGATAGATGGAGAGCCATGGAGCCTGCCGCAGATAGTCGCGTCCGGTGCTGAGCATCGAGCCCCACGAGGGTGTGGGAGGCTGCGCGCCCAGGCCAAGGAACGACAGGCTGGCTTCGGCCAGGATCGCGCTGCCGATGCCGAGCGTGACCAACACGATGGCCGCTGCCGCCACGTTGGGAAGGATGTGCCGGACGATGATCCGGGCGTTGCTGGCGCCCAGCGCGCGCGCCGCGTCCACGTACTCCTGATGCTTGATGGTCAGCACCTGGCCCCGGACCAATCTGGCCAGCGCGGTCCAGCTGACGAGTCCCAGCGCCAGGAACACGTTGTACAGGCTTGGGCCGATCACGGCCATGATCGCAATCGCGAATAGCAGCCCGGGGAAGGCGAAGATGATCTCCGCCAGCCGCATGATGAGGTTGTCCACCCAGCCGCCGTAGAATCCCGAGAGCAGTCCCAGGGCGAGCCCCAGAGTGAGGGCGGAGGCCTGCACCGCCGCGCCGATCCCCAGCGAGACACGCGCGCCGTAGACGATCCGGCTGAACACATCCCGGCCGAAGAGGTCGGCGCCCATGAGGTAGCGACCGCCAGGCGGATGCAGGTAGTTGTTGAGGTCGGCGTCGCGGATAGGGTCCCGGGGGGCAATCCACGGTGCGAGGAGGGCCACAGCGATCAGCGCGGCGACGATGGCGCCGCCGATGGTGAGGTTCCGCAGCTTCCGGGCGCGCCGCCACCCTGAGCGGCCGTGAGTGATCGGTGCGGGCTGCGTCTTCATTCGTACTTGATGCGGGGGTCGAGCACGACGTAGGAGAGGTCGACGCACAGGTTGAGCCCGATGAAGACGGTGGCAATGAACAGCACGCATCCCTGCACCATCGGCAGATCGCGCACCGCGATAGAGTCGACCAGGAGCCGGCCGATGCCCGGCCAGGAAAATACCCGTTCGGTGATCACGGTACCGCTCAGCAGCCCGCTCAGCTGCACGCCGATCACCGTGATGATCGGGATGGCGGCATTCCGCAGGGCGTGGGCCAGCAAGACACGCCGGTCGGCCAGCCCCTTGGCGCGGGCCGTGCGGATGTAGTCCGCCCGGATGACGTCCAGCATCGACGATCGGGTCAGGCGGGCAATCACCGCCGACAGGGCCGTCCCGAGCGTGATCGCCGGCATGATCAGGTAGGGATAGGCGGGACCATACCCCGAGGGCGGCAGCCAGCGCCACTGCACGGCCAGGAGATAGATCAACAGCAGTCCGAGCCAGAAGTTCGGAATGGACACGCCAATCGTGGCGAAGATGATGCTTGCCGAGTCAAACATCGTATTCTGGCGCAGCGCGGCGATGATTCCTGTTGCGACGCCGATGAGGATCGCCAGGCCCAACGCGGCCACGGCCAGGGTGGCGGTGGCCGGCACGCGCTCGAGGATTGACGCCAGCACGCTGCGATCGGTGCGGTAGGAGATTCCGAGGTCGCCCCGGACGGCGTTGCGGAGGAACTTCAGATACTGGAGGGGGACCGGATCGTCCAGCCCCCACTTCGCGCGTATGATGCGGGCCGCGTCCGGGTCGACTGATGCGACTTTCTCTTCCATCAGCAGCGCCACCGGGTCGCCCGGGACGATCTGCATCAGCACAAACGTCACCAGGGTGACTCCCACGAAGACCGGCACCGCCAGCAGGAGCCGCCGGGCGATGAACCCGAGTATGCCCATCAATTCAGCGCCGCGGCTGGATCCAGACCTTGTGCATTTGAAGCCAGTCCAGCTCCAGAGGATTCCCCACGATCCCGTGCACGTTGGGCTGGTGCACCAGCGCAGCCTTGTTGTAGTTCCAGAAGAACCACGGGGCATCCGCGACGATCAGCCGTTCTGCCTCCCGGCACAACTGAATCTGCCGGGTGGCATCGAAGGTACGCTCCGCGTCGTCCATCAGCGCGTCTACCCGCTCATTCCGATAGAACATGCGATTGCCGGCGATGCCGAAGTTGCGCGATCGAAACGGCCCCAGGTAGTTCACACAGTTCGAGCCGCCGCCGTGGGATAACACGTAGGCCATGAGCTCCCCCTTGCCGGCGCGATCCAGCATCACGCCGAAATCCTGCTGGACGAGGCGCGCCCGGATGCCGACGTCGGCCAGGTACCGTTGCAACACCTCCAGCCACCGGCCGGCCACGGGCGAGCTCGAGCCGTTCAGGTCCATCTCAAACCCGGTGGGGACTCCCGCCTGGGCGAGGAGTTCCCGCGCCCGCTGGGGATTGTACTCATACCCGCGCAGGGTGGGGTCGGACGCAGCGAGGCTGGGCGGGAAGACGCCGGTGGCCACGAACGCCTTGTCCTGCAGCACGGTGCGCACGGTCGTCGCCTTGTCGATGGCATAGTTGATGGCCTGGCGGACGCGAACGTCGTTCAACGGCGGCTTGGTCGTATTCAGCCCCATGTGGCGGGTGAAGAGTTCCGCGACCTCCACGACGTAGGGTTTCCACGCGGGATCGTCCGCGTAGCGGCGGTACGTGGGGTCTTCCAGCAGAATGAAGTCCAGCCGTCCGGTTTCGAATTCTGCCTGCAGCGTCGCGGGGTCGGGGATGATCCGGAACTCCAGCGCGCTGATGTACGGCCGGCCCTCCCAGTAGCTGGGATTCTCCTTCAGCAGCACGGAGCTGTCGCGGCTCCACGAGACAAAAATGAATGGACCCGACCCGACGGGACGCTGCCCGAAGTCGCGGCCCAGCCGCTCGGCTTCGTCCCGGGGCACGATGAACAGCCCGGTGAACGTCAGGGGGAAGGTGCTGTCCACGACAGAGTTGGTGATCTGGATCGTGTACCGGTCCAGGATCTTGATGCCGCTGACCTCCCGCGCCTGCCCGTTGGTGAACTCTTTCGCGCCCACGAGCCGGTCGAAGGCGCGGATGAACGGTGAGCCCATCTCCGGGGTGAGGATGCGCTCGATCGTGTACCTCACGTCGTCGGACGTCATCTCACGGCCGTGATGGAACCGGATCCCGCGGTGCAGCCGGAATGTCAGGATCTTCCCGTCGCTGCCGACAGACCACGACTCGGCGGCGCCCGGCTCGATGGCGAGCGTCTTCGGATTCTGGCGGAGCAACGAGTCGAAGATGGTCATCTTGACCGCGATCGCGCGCGAGGTGTTGGTCAGCGCGGGGTCAAGGTTGGCGGGGTCGCTGCTCAGCGCGCGGCGGAAGTGTCCCCCGGAGACGGGCGTTTGGGCGGTGGCGGACCCGATCACCCCGGCCGACAGCAGCGCGCCCAGACACACGGCCGCCATCACCGTTCGTCGGTTCCACGTGGACGTGTTCATGGCTGACCTCCGCGCTCCACCTGCCTCCTTTCGCTGCCTCCCCCGCACCGGCCCTCTCCACCTTTCCCCGGCGCCGCAGCGAAGTAGAATGGAGCGTGGGTATGGGTACGGCAGTCCACGACCTCATCGGTCAGCGGTTTGTCGTCGACTTCTCAGGTCCCGAAGTCACGGCCGACCTGGAACGCCTCATCCGCGAAGGCCGCGTGGCCGGCGTGATCCTGTTCGTCAAGAACATCCGGTCGGTCTCCCAGGTGCGCGGGCTTACGGCCGATCTCCAGCGGCTGGCGGCGGACGCAGGCCTGCCGCCCCTGCTGATCACCATCGACCAGGAAGGCGGCCTGGTCAACCGGCTGATCGACGGGATCACCATCTTCCCCAGTGCGATGGCCCTCGGTGCCTCAGGCCGGGCGGAGGACGCCGCGACGGCGGGCCGGATCACGTCGATGGAGTTGCGCGCGCTCGGAGTGAATACGAATCATGCCCCCGTGTTGGACGTCAACAGTAATATGGAGAACCCCATCATCGGGATTCGCTCATTCGGCGACGATCCGGCGCAGGTCGCTCGTCTGGGCATCGCGTACATTCGGGCCGCACAGGCTGCGGGGATCCTGACGACGGCCAAGCATTTCCCCGGGCACGGGGCCACGCCCGTGGACTCGCACCTGGACCTGCCGGTGGTCACAAAGGATCTCCAGCGCCTGCGCAGGGAAGAGGTGTTCCCGTTCGCGGAGGCCATCGGTGCCGGGGTCGATGGGATCATGTCCACCCACATTGTCTTTCCTGCGCTCGATGCCGACCGTCCCGCCTCGCTGTCGCCCCAGATCATGACCGGTCTGCTCAGAGAGGAGCTGGGTTTTGATGGCGTGTCGTTCACCGATTCGATGGCCATGAAAGCGATCGCGGACCACTGGCCGCGGGGGACTGCCGCCGTCGCCGCCCTGCAGGCCGGTGTTGATGTCGTGCTGGCGTGCGGCCGGCATGAAGCGCAGTGGGAATCGATCACGGCCGCACGGCGCGCGGCCGAGGACGGCACGCTGGATCCTGCCGCCCTCCGCAGCGCGGCAGACCGGATCGCAAAGGTCCGGACGCGATACACGTCCACCGGGGGTCCGGGTAACGCCATCGGCTCCGAGGAGCACCGCCGGCAGGCGCAGGAGATCGCGGATCGCGCGGTCACTCTTGTGAGCAACCGGGCACGGCGCATCCCGCTGCCGTCCGGGCGCACGGCAGTCCTCACACTGACCGGCGACGAGGGCGTGGACAGGGCGCCAGATGATCGCATGGCCTCAGCCCTGCGGCTGGGTGCTGAACTGGCGCAGCTGATGCCGGAGGTCACCATCGCCGGGGATGCCAGCCAGGTTGTGAATCACTCCTGGGACAATGTGGTTGTGGCCAGTGTGTCGTGGAGCTCCTCTCGGAGCACGCAGACCCTGCAGGCGCTGCACCAGCAGTTCGGGGAGCGGCTCGTGGTGGTGGGTGCCGGCAACCCCTACGAACTCCTGCGAATTCCAGGTCTCCACGCGTACCTGGCCGCCTACGGGCCCGACCCCGCCAGCATGCGTGCCGCTGCCAAGATCCTCAGCGGAAAGCTTGAACCAACCGGGCGCCTACCCGTCGCGTTACCCGGCCTATACCCCCGGGGCCACGGGGCATAAGACAGCCACCCCTGGATCGTGAGAATGCCTCTCCTAGGGGTCTGACCCTTTTGAAATCCTTTGTCACCCAGTTACACAACGATGGGGGAGAGGGTATGTTGACGAGAGGAGAGAAGGGCGCCGTGAATCACAAGGTGGAGGGTTTGGTGTGAAGGTGCGGCGGGTGCCAGTTATTGCTGCGATCACGATCGTCCTAGTCGCGGCGGCGAGCGGAGCCGCCGCGCCGCAGACGACGCTCGAGTTCTGGACGATCTCGCTGCAGCCGTTCTTCACGGACTACGTGAACGGTCTCGTTGCGGGCTACCAGCGCGCGAATCCGGGCGTGCAGATCAAATGGGTCGACGTGCAGTTTCAGGCGGTAGAGCAGAAGCTGCTCGCGGCCGTCGCCGGCGGCGTTCCTCCCGACGTGGTGAATCTAAACGTAGAGTTCATGACGCGGATCGCCGAACGCGGGGCGCTCGCAGACATGGATGCCCTGGTGCCGGCCGCCGATCGGACCAGCTACTTCGAGGGGCTGTGGAGCTCGGGCCGGTACAGAGGAAGAACTTACGGCATCCCGTGGTACATCGCCCCGCCCGTGCTCATCTATAACGGCGAGCTGTTCAAAAAGGCGGGACTGAACGTGCTTGTGCCGCCCGCCACCGAGGACGCGATGATCGAGGCGGCCAAGCGCGTCAAAGATCGCACGCACGTCTATGGATTCATGCCGCCTCTTGACGGCACGCGCCTGATGTACCTGTTCCTGGAGAATGGATTGCCGGTCTTGAGCGAGAACGGCAGGCTGGCCGTCTTCAACTCTCCCGCCCACGTCGCCCGCCTGCAGACGTATGTGGACCTGTTGCGGAAGGATTACTTTCCGGATGATACGCTGCGCCGCGGGTTTACAGGGGCCGTCGAGCGGTACAGTGCGGGCCAGCTCGGCATGCTGGTGGTCGGCCCGCAGTTTCTGCTGCGCATCAAGGAAAGCAACCCCGAGGTCTATGCGAAGACGTTCGTCGCTCCGTATCCGATGGGGAAAGGCAGGGTGATCCACGCCCCGCTGATGACGCTGGCAATGCCGAAGGCCAGTAGACATCAGCAGGAGGCAGCCAAGTTTGCCCTCTATGTGACGAACGACGAGAACCAGCTTGCGTTCTCGAAACTGACCGTGATCTTTCCTTCCACAAAGAAGGCGGCCGCCGATCCCTACTTCAGGCAAACGGGAGCCGGTCCGGAGTGGCAGGCGCGGACGATCGCCGTCGGGGAGCTGAAGTATGGACGCGATCTCACCGTGGTCGTCCCCAACCAGGGGGAGCTGTTCAAGATCTTCCGCGAGGCCGTGGAGAGCGCATTCTTTGGGAAGATGAGCGCGAAAGAAGCGCTGGACTGGGCCGTGCGGGAATGGAACGCCCGCCTGTGATGACGGATCCTGGATGATGGATCCTGGATCCCGGATGAAGCTGACCGCATTCTCCCTGCTTGTGCCGTTGATCGCCGGGAGTCCGGCGGTGTCGGGCGTTGCCCTGAACCCCATAGTGGTTCAGGGTCCTGCTGGCCAGACTGTTCCCGATGCGTTTCTCCCCTCACAACTGCCGGTTGACCTGCTCCCTGTTCCTAAACAGGTGCTGTGGGGCAGCGGAGAGTTCTCGATTACACCGTCGACGCGGATCGTCGTCGGCAACAGCGCGACGGATGAAGATCTCTTCGCGGCCCGCCAGCTGAACGAGGAGCTGCGCGCCCGCTACGGGATGGAACTTGACGTGGTCCGGGAGCGCGATGTCGGCGATCCTACAGGGCAGATTGTGATGGGCGAACCCGGCTCCGCCGCGCTGCTCGACCGGCTGCTTCAGCAGGCGAAGATTTGGGTCACGGCGGCATCCCCGGGCCCGGAAGGCTATGTGCTGCAGGTCACGCGCCGGCAGATCGTCGTCGCAGGATTGGATCGCCCCGGCACATTTTACGCCGTGCAAACGCTCCGCCAGCTGCTGCGCCCCGTGCCGTCGCCTGCGGGGCACCAGTCTGGCCCGGTGGCCGCCGTCCGGGTGGTCACGATTCGCGACAAGCCCGATCACGCCGTCCGGGCGGTGCACGTTCTGCTGGACGCTTCATCCGGTGAGTTCCATTCCCAGCTCATCGATCGCATCCTGGCTCCGTACAAGTTCAATACGCTCATCGTGGAAGCCGAGGACGTGCAGTGGGAAAGTGGAAGGGCGCTGTGGAGCCCTGATCCCCGCGGGGCCACAAAGGCGCAGGTGCAAGAGTTGCTCGAGGTGGCACGGCAGCATCATGTCCAGGTGATTCCGCTCATCTCCACCCTCGGGCACAGCGAGTGGGTGTTCGCCGGGCTGCGCGACGAGGCGCTCTGCGCCGAGGTGGCATACATTCCCAAACAGCTGCGTGAACAGGGCAGGCCGCAGGTGACCTGCGACCGGGCGCGCGGGGTCTATCCTGCCGTATACGATCCGGAGCGCACGATCACGGTCAACGGGACAGCGACGACCCTTAACGAGGCCCTCATCTTTCCCATCCTCAAAGAGGCGATCGACCTGTTCCGGCCGGCCTATCTCCACCTCGGCCACGACGAAGTCCGGGGTCCGTCGGGGTTGCGGTATGACATGGAGCTATACCTGCGCGATATCGTCACGCTTTCGCGATTTCTCCGGGCGGCAGGGGTGCGGCCGATGGTGTGGGGGGATGTCCTCTGGGAGCGGCGGACGGAGGCCCACGCCGAGCCGCTGTTTGCGGAGCTGCCGCGTGACCTCGTGATCGTGCCCTGGAAGTACGAGGACATCCGGGAGTATCCCGAAGTCGCGTACTTCCGCCGGGCTGGCTTTCCGGTGCTGGGCGCGACGTGGTATCGCCTGTACAACAACTACTGGTTCAGCCGTGCGGCAAAGGCGGCCGGAGCGTTAGGGATGGTGCGCGCCACCTGGACCGGGCATTTTCAAAGCCAGGCCGCCCTGACCCGCGCGTATCAGCAGCTCTACACGTATCTGAGCGCAGCCGCCTACTTCTGGACCGCCGGCAGCCCCCAGCCGGACCGCGCGCCCCGGGAGGCGGAGCTGGCCCGGCGGTTTGCCGAGGCATGGAACGCGGGGAGCCAGGTATCGACTCCTATTTCCGGCACGCTGGTGGATCTTTCCGCTGTCGTCACGCAACGGCACATCGACGATGACGGCACCGGGTGGCTTGGCAAGGGGGTCGACTACGATCTGCGCGCGTTGCCGGGCGGCCGGCAGCGGTTCGGCGGCGTCCTGTTCGAGATCCTGGACCCGCGCCGGCACGGCGGCAAGAGTATCGTCATGCTGAAAGGCGAACGCGATGTGGCCGCCGCGATGCCTGAACGCGTCACGATTCCGTGGCGGGGCCGGGCCGGCTGTCTCGTCTTCTTGCACGCCACGCTGGACCGCGCCGTCAACTTTGATGACATCGTGGGACGCTACACCATGATGGTGGAAGGCGGACGGCACGAGGCGATCGACCTGCGGTACGGACGGGACATCAGCAACTGGTTGTGGGATGCGGAGCGGGGGATCGCGTCCATTGAACAGGAAGTAGTGTGGTCCGGTGCCACACGGGCCGGGAATAATGTGCAGCTGCAGATGCTGCGCTGGAGGAACCCGTCCCCCGAGATCCCTGTTGAGTCGATCGAACTGACCAGCGCTGGCGGGCGCGCGAGCCCGGTCCTGTTTGCGATCACCGCGCTGGACCGGTGCCCGTGAAACACGCCCTGAACCCAAGCGGACCGCGTGGTTCAGGGGGGCGGCCCACGCTCGTCGCATACCTCTTCTTGCTGCCCGCGCTGGCGCTGCTGGCGGTTTTCACATTCTATCCCGTTGTCTTCGGCACGGTCCTCGGCCTGTTCGAGTACGACGTGATTAACCCACCCCGCTACGTTGGGCTGCAGCAGTTCCAGCGCCTGCTGTCAGATCGCTACTTCTGGATCGCGCTTACCAACTCCGCGAAGTACGTGCTGGTGGTGCCGGTCATCCAGCTGTGTTCTATCCTGCTGGCGGTGCTGGTGAACCGGCAGCTGCGGGGTGTGGGGGCGTTTCGCACCGCCTACTACATCCCCGTCATCACGTCCTGGCCGGTCGTTGGGATCATGTGGACCTGGATGTACGATCAGCAGGGCGTGGTGAACTGGGTGCTGCGCAGCCTGGACGTTCTCGCCCGGCCCATCTCCTGGCTGAATCACCCGACGATCACGCTGTACGCGGTGATGTTCGTCACGCTGTGGAAAGGACTCGGCTGGTACATGGTGATCTACCTGTCGGGCCTGCAGGCCATCCCAGCCGAATATGAGGAAGCCGCGATGATCGACGGCGCCTCGCGCTCCCGGGTGTTCTGGCACGTCACCATCCCGCTCCTGCGGCCGTACGTCCTGCTGGCCTCGCTGATCTCCACGATGGCGGCGGTGAAGGTATTCGAGGAGATCTACGTCATGACGCGCGGGGGGCCGTTCTACAGCACGTACACGATGTTCATGTATATCTTCGACAAGGCGTTTGAAGAACTCAACCTGGGCTATGCGGCGGCCCTGGCCCTGGTGCTGGCCGCGATTCTTTTGGTGCTGTCGGCGATCAATTTCCGCGTCTTCCGCCGTGGAGGACTCGAATGGTACTGACGGGAGCGAATGCAAGGAGCATCCGTCATTGCGAGGAGCGAAGCGACGAAGCAATCTCAGTCGAGAGCAGATTGCTTCCCTGCGCTCGCAATGACAGCAACCGGCCATGACGCGTAAGTTCGTGCTGTATCTCATCCTCGCCGCGCTGGCGGTCTTCACAGCGTTCCCATTTCTGTGGACGCTGCTCGTGTCGTTGAAGACGCGGGGGCCGATTTTCTCGATCCCACCCGATCTCAGCCTGACTGGCCTCTCACTGGCGAACTATGCCGGCGTCTGGAAGACGCTCCCGCTGCCGCGGTACGCGCTGAACAGCCTGTACATTGCGGCGATGGGCGTGGGCCTGACGCTGATCATCTGCTCCCTTGCCGCCTACCCGCTGGCGCGAATGAAGTTCTGGGGTAAGAATGTGGTCTTCTATGCGATCGTCGGCACGTTGATACTGCCGGAGCACATCGGCCTGATCGTGAATTTCATCACGATGATGCGGTTGCGGCTGGTCGACACCTATGCCTCGGTCTATCTGCCGAGCCTCGCCAGCGTGTTCGGCATCTTCCTCCTCCGCCAGGCCTACCTATCCATCCCGCAGGAACTGGAAGACGCGGCCCGGATCGACGGAGCCGGCGAGCTGGTGATCTGGTGGAGGATCATGCTGCCGCTCACGGTGCCGGCCCTGGCCACGCTGGCCATCTTTCAGTTTGTGGCGTTTTGGAACAGCTTCCTGTGGCCGATCATCATTCTCAAGACGCCGGACAAGTACCCGCTCGCCGCCGGCTTACTGTATCTGCGCGGGCTGTTCGCCTACAATACCCGGTACATCGCCGCGGGCACGGTGATCGCCACGCTGCCGGTGATCGTGGTTTTTCTCTTCACGCAGCGATACTTCATGCGCGGTCTTACAGCGGGAGCGATCAGGTAATGCATCCTGTTCTACTTTTCGTTCCCCTCGACGGCCGGCCGGTAACGATGGACATCGTGGTCGATCTCGCCCGGGCGGCCGGGGTCGATGTCCGCACGCCGGAGCGTTCGCTGCTCAGTGACCGGTTTCGCCCCGGCGAGGTTGACCGGGTGTGGGAATGGCTGGAGCGTGAGGCAGCCGGCGGGGCCACCGCTCTGATCGCCTCGATCGAAACACTGTGTTTTGGCGGCCTGGTTGCGTCGCGGAAGAGCGAAGTAGGGTTTGAGGACATCCTCCCGCGGCTCCACCGCTTCTACCAGATCGCTGCACGGATCCCGACGTATGTCTCGGCGGTCATCCCCCGCACCCCGCAGCAGCCGACAGATGAAGATGCGTCCTACTGGAAGACTGGAGACCAGGCCGCGATGCTCCGGCATCGCCGCCGCCATCTGGAGTTGAATTCCGACTTGATCTCCGCGGCATCTCGCGAGGTGTTGCGTTACCTGCTTATTGGACAAGACGACACGACCCCGGGGAGCCCGTCTGAGGCCGACCGCGCGACGCTGCAGAAGCACGCCGCGGCGGCATCCGCCTCGACCGCGCTGCTCACCAGCGGTACCGACGAGCTCAACGCGCGGCTGTTCGCGCGGTGGCTGAACGACCTGACCGGCGATGCTCCCACGTTTGAACTCCTGTACACGCACCCTGACACGACCGATCGGGTCCCGCGGTACGAGGCGTTCCCGCTTCGTCACACGGTCGAAGAACACGTGCGCAGCGCCGGAGCCCACATCACCGCGGGCGGCGACATCCTGCTGTGGGTGCATAACTTTACCGGGGGGCAACGCGAGGCGGTCCACCAGATGGGCGACCTCGATCCCGGCAGGATTGAAGTCGTCCTGAACACCGCGCAGGAGGCGGTGCGGCGGGAGCGAGTCGTGGTCCTCGCCGATGTCTGCTACGCCAACGGCGCCGACCGCGCGCTGGTCGCCAGACTGCTGGCTGAGCCTCGCTTCGCGGGAATCGTCGCCTACGCCGGCTGGAACACGTGCTCGAACAGCCTCGGCTCCACGGTGGCATATGCGACCGTGGCCTATCATCTTCGCGCCGCCACCGTACCCGGCAACGACCGGATCTACTGGCCGGCGTTCTTCACGCGCATCCTGGACGACTGGGCCTACCAGTCCCTCATCCGCCCGGAACTCACACGCTGGGTGGAGACGCGAGGCGGAAGCTCATCGGACCTCGGAGAACATGAGGCATCTCTGGAAGCCATGGCGTTGGAGAAACTGCGCGAGGAGGCCCTGCCCGCGCTGCAGCATTCCTTCGCCTACCATCCCGTGAAGCTGCAGCGTGCTGTTTTTCCCTGGCACCGGCTGTTCGAGATCGGTCTAGAGGTGGACGTTGCCAATGCCGGCCGGGGTCGGGGTATCCTCGTTGTCGAGTATGATCCACGCTGGCCTGAGATCTTTGAGAAGGACAAAGCCGCAATCCTCCGGGCACTGGGCCCGCGTGTACACGGGATTGAACATGTCGGGAGTACGGCAGTCGAGGGACTCGCGGCCAAGCCCATTGTTGACGTTCTGCTCGGCGTCGACGCAGACGACCTGGATCGCATCATCGAGCCGCTGGTGGCGATCGGGTACGAGTACAATCCCGACTGGGAGATCTCGATGCCGATGCGCCGTTATTTCCGAAGGCTCACGCCCGATGGCACGCACACGCACCACCTGCACGCCGTGCCCTACCGCGGCGACTTCTGGAGACGCCACGTGGCGTTTCGGGACTACCTTCGAGCCCATCCGGAAAAGGCGCGCGAGTACGGGGATCTGAAAAGACGGCTTGCGAGTGAGCATCAGAGCAGCATCGACTATACGTTTGCTAAGACGGAGTTCATCCGATCGGTAGAGGCGCGATCCGCTGATTTGAGAAATGGGGCATAGGAAATGCGGAGGGGCGTAAATGAGAAAGGCACTTGTTGGCTTCTTCATTTTTGCGGCAATACTGGCATTGACTCGCGTGATTCCACGTCCGGCTTCTCGTGCCAGCATGGTGTTCCTGGTAGCCGCTGACGCATCCGGCCAGGTCTACACGACTTACGGGAACTATTCGGCTGCTGAAACCTGCAATGCTGTGCTCGGGGCCACACCTAGTCCTGGGCGGGGACTTCACCTGGAGTGCCGGGATCTAGGCGGCAGGTCGATTCCTCCGAGCGCGATGATGCTGGTCACCTACGCCCTGGCCGTTCTACTTGGCCCCACCCTGGAAGCGCTGAGTTCCGCCGTAACGCTTGCCGCAATCCCGCTGCGCGGCCCCCTTGGGGCCCATCCGATCTTCTGGAGGTTGACGCAGGGCGCAAGCACCGTCCTCACCGAGGGCCCAACGGGGTGGGTCGCGAAGTGGGTGTTCTCCCGGCTTGGAGATCCCCCCACGCTCCTGGTCGTGGCGGTAATTGGAGTCGCGGTCATTGTCGCCGCCGGGCGGCGCCTGGGAAGAACTCTCGAGTTGCCACGAACAGGGGCGCGACAGACACGGAAGGCGAGAAACTTCCCCTCCGACGTCAACTACTACGAAGTCTTGCAGGTGCATCCCACTGCCGATGTGGCCGTGATTAAGAGTGCATATCGAACCATCATGCGGGAACTTCAGGCGCACCCTGATCTGGGCGGAGACGAAGAGCAGGCGAAGGTGGTAAATGAGGCTCATCGAGTTCTGACCGATCCTGATCTACGCACAGCATACGACGCCACCCGCCGTGCCGCTGACAGGGCCGCAGATAACTATCCCGCAAGATATACGATGGGCATTGGTGACCTTACGCATGCAGCAGTTATCGGCGCTGAAGGTCAGGAGACCATCGTGCGCAGCGGCTCGTGGGGGTATGCGGGCCTTCCGTACATCTATCTCATCGCTCATCGGGCATGGTGGCACCTTCTGGCCAATCTAGTAGGGGCGGCGATTCCGGTGGTCAACATCGGCGTCTATCTATGGTACCTGTTCAACGCGAAGCGGCTCGTGGGATCTACCAGAAAGTTCGACGGCTTCGATCAGTACCGCGCAGTCCAGGAGGCATGGGATCGGGTCGGGATGTGGGTGCTGGTGGTTGGTCTCGTCGTACTAATCATTAGCATATCTCGTTAGGTAAGGGTCAGAATGATAAGAAAGCAGCCTGGTTCGAGCGAAAGTCCCACAGGTAAGACTACTTTGTGCCAAGGCACGTCTTACGATACCATTCCTCGGCGAACTTGTAGTCGTAGTACTTGGCCTTGTCAGGAGGCAGTTGTACCCGTCCCGCCAGCAGGTCGCCCACGAACTTGCACGACGCTTGAATTATGTCGCGGGCGAATCCTTGGTAATTCAGAACTGCAGCGCGAACCCGAGGGTCCGCACAAGTGACGGCTATTGTGTCGAACGGAATCTTGAGGACTCCACCTGCACCAGGTGCTTGATACTCTATTATTATGATTTTGTTCCCGTTAGCATCAAGCGTACCGCCCATCTGATGCACTTCTGCGCCTTGAGGCAAGGTGTAATCCCCACAAATGGTCCCTTGGAGGGCAGCCGTCGAACCTGGAGTATTGAGCACAACACAAGCGGCGATGACACTTGTTACGACCAACTTAGACATGCCCCCTTTTCCTTCGCACATCACCATCACCCCCGTTCGGTTTGCACCTAGTAGCCTTCAACTCTTCTCTGAATGAACCCCCTCCTCGGAGGGGCTATCCCCTCCGACTCCTTCCCTTACCCACCTGGGGGAGCTGACGCTCTCCCGCACCCCCTCGGGTTGTAGGTTCGATCCATCAGCGCTTTTCATTTGAGCCTTCTCCACGCCACGAAAGCGGCCAGGAGGCCCAAGACCAACGAAGCTCCGGCTGGCACATAAGCACCGTGCGAAAGGTGGTAGACCACAAACACAACCGCCTCGGCCGCTAGGATTGCGCC
>Ga0209375_1000179_pt1 | contig 59796 bp, 51 predicted proteins | sample GraSoiAngelo_131_FD_185888 | JGI IMG/M metagenome (GOLD analysis project Ga0209375, IMG submission 185888) | Grasslands soil microbial communities from the Angelo Coastal Reserve, California, USA - 14_0929_02_30cm (SPAdes) (version 2) | ecosystem: Environmental > Terrestrial > Soil > Grasslands ...
GGACGATCAAAGTCTTCACGGACGGCCAACAGCCCATGACTGAGGGGCAGCACGTGCACATCCACTTCAGGCGCCTGCTGGTCTACGCCGAGGGCACGAGCCCCGCGGAGATCGACAAGCCCCGCCTCACCCACCTGGACACCGCCGGAGAAGCGGTCGAGCGTTCCTCCAGCGTCTAACGCACCAGGCTTCGCAGATACGTCAGGGCGCGCGGTACGGCTGTCGCTCCAGGCTCCGCACCTTCATACTCGACCGACACGTACCCTTTATATCCCACTTTGCGCAGCACCGCGACCGCGGCGTCCTGATCGACCCTGGCATCGCGTCCATCCTCTAATACCTGGGTGAACTTGGCGTGGACATGCCACGCCAGCCGGGCCGTGCGCTCGATGCTGGCCAGGCCGTCGAGATAGTTCCCGGTATCCAGCAGCAACCCCAGGGCGGGGCTGCCCACGGCTTCCATGATCGCCAGGACATCCGAGCCCGTCTGCACGAACCCGCGGTGATTGTGGTTTTCCATCACCAGTTGCACGCCGAGCAGTTCGGCCTCCCCACAGGCGGCCCGCAGCGCGGCGATCATCGGCGGCCACCGCGCCGCGCGATCGCCTTCGGGCCATCCGGCAAAAGTCCGCAGGAAGCGCGTGCGCAACTGTTTGGAGATGTCCATCCAGGCCACGGTCCGCAGCAGTTCTTCCTGGCGCAAAACGTCATCGGCCACGCCGAAGTCGTTCATGAAGGCGATGTTGACGATCTCCAGTTTGTGGCGGTCCGCCGCCTCGCGCAGCTCAGCAAGGTGTTCTGGGGTCGGCGCGCCGATGTGTTTGTCTTCCAGCTCGACCGCCTTCAATCCGAGATCCTGCGCGCACAGTTGGAACCAGTCCACCAGCGTCAGCTGGCCGGCATCAATCTCTTTTGCGTACGACTCCGAACTGCAGGCGAGATCCATGGATCACTCCGTGGGCACGCGGGTGGGGAGGCCGCCCGCGGCAATACTGGCGTAGGCGGCATCCAGGGCGGCCAGGCTGGCAAATGCGTCGTCGACCGTGACCGGAGGCGGGGCCGTGCCCAGGCAGGCATCGATGAAGGCGCGATCCTCGTCCACATAGCCCCACAAACCCACCGTGTCCGACGATGGGAACTGTTGCCACTCCGCGTGGGGATTCTCGCGCGTCGTGTAGCGCGCCCGGTCCAGATCCTCGGAGATCAGCAGCGCATGATCGCCGTAGAGCTCGACGCGTTCCTGCGGCGGCGCCCACGAGGCGTGGCCGCAGGTGCTGAAGACCACGGGCCGATCTCCGGCGCACCGCAGCAGCAGCGCGATGTCGTCGTAATCCGGATAGCAACTCTGCCGGCCCAGCGCCGTCACGCGCTCGATCGGGCCGATCAGCCAGGCAACCATGTCGAACAGATGCACCGCGGTATCGTACATGAATCCGCCGGAGATGGCCACGTTGGTGTACCAGCTGGGGGTGAGCATGTCGCCGTCGTTGATCTTCACGTTGGCTGAGAATGGTACAAAGCCCGCGTCGATGTGCTGCCGGATGAACCTGTAGGCGGGCGCCCACCGCCGGTTGAACCCAATCTGGTAGATACGGCCGTCTCGGCGCACCTGGTCGCGGATCTGCCGTCCCTCGTCCAGCGTCGTAGCCATGGGCTTCTCAGAGAACACATGCAGCCCGCGGGCGAGCGCCTCGAGCACCACCGGGCCGTGGTAGACGTTGGGCAGCGTGACAAACACAGCGTCGACCTTCAATGCGGCGAGATCGGCCAGGTCGCGACACGGCCGGGCTCCAATCGGCTCAGCCGCGGCCTTCGCCGCGTCAGCCACGGCATCCGCGACGCCGGCGATCTCCACCCGGCTGTCCCGCGACAGGGCCTGAAGGTGCCGCCGGCCCATGGCCCCGGCCCCGATCAGTCCCACGCTCACGCCCACGGGTCGATGACGACCTTCATTGAGTCGGCGGCGATGGACTTCTGGATCGCGGCGTCCACGTCGGCAAGGCGGAAGCGGTGGGACACGAACTCGCGCACCGGGTAGTGGCGCATGTACCGCACCAGTTGCCGCATACTCGGTCCATAGGCGGCGGCCTCTTCGCCGCCGACGCCGAGGATGCGCACATTCTTCGAGCACAGGTGCCGGTGCGGGTTGATCTGCACCGGGCCCAGGTCGGAGAAGTTGCCGGCCTCGACCAGCATTCCGCCCAGGCGCAGCATCTCGATCGCCTCGGGAATGACCTGCGGCACGCCGGCGCATTCGACCACCACATCCGCGCCGCGGCCGCGGGTCAGGTCCCGGACCATTTTCAGCCGGTCCTCCGCAGTCGTCCTCGACGCGTCGATGGCGGCGTCGGCGCCGAGCCGCTCCGCCATACTCAGGCGATAGGCGGAGAGATCGACGGCCACGATTGTTCCGGCGCCGAGCATCCGGGCTTTCATCAGGAAGCACATGCCCAGCGGCCCCACGCCGAGCACGACGACGGTGTCGTCGAACCGGAACGACTCGTTGGGGACGGCGGAGAACTGCTTCGCCCGGTCTAATCCCACGGTGACGGCCATGACCTCTGTCAGCACGGCCACGTCGTCGGGCAGGTCGTCGGGCACGCGCACCAGGAAGCTGCCGGGCACGACGTACAGGTACTCCGACCAGCCGCCGAACAGGTGCGGTGGCTCAGCGGCGGTCATGTTGTTCCCGTAGTCCACCATGCGTTCGCAGAAGTAATAAGGAAAATCGTGCGTGCAGTAGTAGCACTCGCCGCAAATGACGTTGGCGCCCACCACCACCCGGTCGCCCACCTGCAGCGGGACGCCCTCGAAATCGGTGTAGGCGCCATCCCCCCCGATGGCGGCGACCGTCCCCACGTTCTCGTGCCCTTGAATGATCGGAAAGGGAATCGCCTTCGGCGCTCCCGTCCCGGCGTACTGGGTGGTGTAACCCTGGTAGGTGTGTTTGTCGGTGCCGCAGATGCCGGAGAGGCGCATCCGGACCAGCGCGCCTCCCGGCGCCGGCTCCGGCAGCGGGTATTCGCGGAGCTCATACCGGCCGGGTGCGACCAGGGTCGCGGCCCGCGCGCGCGTTGACCCCGCCATCTGCTCCCCCCGTTTCCCGACGCGCCCCTGCATTCGCCTGTTACTCCCCGAAGATCCAGTCCTGTAGTTCGACGCCGAGGCCCGGCGCCTGCGGCACCCGGACCATCCCGTCGACGATATCGAGTGGTTCGCGCAGCGTCTGCTGGTAGGTCGACGCGGGAAACGCCGGAGGGTCGTGCGGGAACTCGAAGAACGTCGTGTTCGAGATGGACGCCGCGAGGTGCAGATTGGCCACCATGCCCAGCGGGTCGCCCCATGTGTGCGGCGTGAGCAGGGCCCCGGCGGCGTGGGCCATCGTGGCCAGCGCCTTCGTGCGCAGCAATCCCTCGCACAGCGTGACGTCCGGTTGCAGGATATCGTAGCACCCATCGAGCAGCAGCCGCTGCAACTCATCGAACCGCTGGTTGACCTCGCCGCCGGCGATGGCGACCGGGGAGGCTTCATGCAGCCGCCGCAGTTCCTCATAGGCGTGGCGCGGCAGCGGCTCTTCCAGCCAGGTGACGCCGTACTCGGCCAGCGCCTCCGCCGTCTGGAGTGCGCGATGGTAGGTCCAGTGCGGCCCCGGCATCGGCGCGTCGGCGGTGTCGGTCTGGTTGGCGTCCACCATGATCGCCATGGACTCCCCCACGGCCTTGCGCACGGCAGCGACCTGGGCGATATCGTCGGTCAGGCTCTCGTTGTGGATGCGGAGCTTGATCGCCCGGAAACCCTGATCGCGAAGGCGCCGCGCGTCGTCGGCGCGCTGGGCGGGGGTGCGGTTCTGTCCAGTGGAGGCGTAGACCGGCACGGCATCGCTGACATTCCCCAGCAGTTTGTACACCGGCAGGCCGGCGACCTTGCCCAGGATGTCCCACAGCGCCAGTTCCACGAACCAGACCGCGGTGCCGAAGTACGGCCAGAGGTACCGCAGCGTGCCCGCGTGTTTTTCGATCCGCAACGGATCTTCGCCAACTAGATAGGTCGCGATCCGCGCCACCGCCTGCTCCTCGGCCCCATAGAACTCGTGGCCGGCGATGCCGTAAATCCCGGCGTCGGTGTCGATCCGGACGTAGGCCACCCGGATCTGCGTCTCGACCCGCCCAGGTGCCCACGCCGGATGGAAGGGAGCCGGCAGCGGGATGTCCACCTGGCGGGTCCGGATGCTCGTGATCTGCATGCGCCGTCCTGTTCTTCCTAAGAGTAAGGCCGGGAGGTGGGTGGCCTCCCGGCGCCGACCTTATCTCGTGTAGCCGATGTCCACCAGCGCAGTAGTTGCCGACGCGATGGCGTCGCCGTCCGACGCACCCTGCACGGCCTTGGCGAACATGTTGGGGATCACGTACGTCTGATACGCCTTCTCGGCCAGGGCGCTGGGTGGCGCGGGATAGGCGACGAGGTGTGCGCTGCGCATGAACCCCACCAGCAGCCGCAGGTTCGAGTCCTTGGCGTAGGGCGGGTTCTGGTCAAAGTGGGGCAGCACCGGCATGTCATAGCCGCTGCCCAGCGTCAGCGCGGTCTTCTGACTGGCCTCGGTGAACATGGAGCGCAGGAACTGCTTGGCCAGATCGATATTCTGGCCGAACTTAAACACGCCCCAGCCGTGGATGTCGGCATAGAAGAACCGGCCCTTCGGTCCCGACGGCGCCAGCGTATGGCGCACCGACGGGGCGAACGGCATCTTCTCCCGTTGGGCCCGCAGGTAGATGCTCGGCGCGTTGATGGTGTAGGACCCCCGGCCGGACAGCATGTGCTTGTTGTTGCCGGAGTCATCCCAGGAGAGCACGGTGGCATCCATCTGGGCGAAGAGTTTGCGACCGTAGCCGAGCGCGGCGCGCGTCTGCGGCGAGTCCAGCGTGAGCTTGTTCTTGGCATCCGCCACGGAGGCGCCGAATGACCATAGCAAAGGATAGAAGATGGAATTCGCATCCTCGCACTGGCTGATCGGCAGTCCCACCGGGTGCCCCGCCTTCTTCAGCTTCCCGGCGGCGCGCAGCAGGTCGTCCCAGGTGGCCGGCGGCCGTTCGCCGACCTGGGCAAAGTAATCGGCGCGGTACACGCCGAGCGTCCCGTTGCCGATCCAGGGCAGCGTCAGCCAGTGCCCGTCCACATACCCGGAGTCTTTGGCCACCTGGTAGAAATTCCCGAACTGCTTGGCGATGTCGCCGACCACATCATCCAGCGGCACGAGGTAGTCCTTGTGAATCGTCGGCAGGTTGTCCTGCAGGTCGACGATGTCGTGCCCGGATTTGGCCTGCTCTTCGGCGGTGAGCTTCGCCGCGACCTCGGGCTGGTCGATGAAGTCGCCCGCAAACGTGGAGTTGTGCTGGGCGGCAAAGTCATTCCCGATCTTGGCGATGGCCTTGTCGCTGTCTTCGTTGAACGCCGAGTGGCCCAGCAGCCGGAGCGTGGTCGACGAACCGGCCGCAACGCGGTGCGGCCAGCGCAGCGTCCCGGTGGCCACGGCCAGCCCGGTTCCTCCTGCGGCCTTCAGAAATCCCCTGCGGGTAATTTTCATTCCCACCCCTCCAGTGTCAGTCTGGGATCCGTTTTATCCGGCCAGCGCACGGCGCCCCGCGCCGGTCACCTCCTCATCCTCTCACCGCGCCGGCGGTCAGGCCGGCCACGTAATGATCCAAGAACAGCGAGAACAGCAGGACCACGGGCAGCGACGCCACCAGCGCGCCGCCCATCAACGATCCCCAGTAAAAGAAATCCCCGCGGATGAGATCGACCACCACGCCGGTCGTCACGGTTTTCAGGCTGGTGGTGGAGATGAACGTCAGCGCGTAGATGAACTCGCTGTAGGCCAGCGTAAACCCGAAGAGGGCCGCGGTGATGATCCCCGGCCGCGCCAGGGGCAGCACCACGTGCCACAGCGCGCCGGTCCGCGTGCATCCATCGACGAGGGCGCTCTCCTCCACATCCCGCGGAATCGTGGTGAAGTACGCCGTGAGCATCCAGGTGGCGAACGGTACCATGAAGGCCGGATAGGTGGCGATGAGCGACCACAGCGTGTTGGACAGGTGGAACAGGGCCATCAGCCGCGCCAGCGGCAGGAAGAGCAGGGTGGTGGGCACCAGGTACACGATGAAGACGAAGGTCGTGGCGGCTTCGGCCAGCGCGAACCGCAGGCGGGCCAGCGCATACGCGGCCAGCAGGGCCAGCAGGACGGAGAGGACCGTCGTCACTGAGGCGACCACCATGGAGTTGCGCAACCACAGCGGGAAGGCGGTGTGCGTGAACAGGAAATTGTAGTGCTCCCACGTGATGCCGGCGCGCACCAGAAAGGGATTCTGCGCCAGATCGTAGAGTTCCACGTCCTGTTTCAGCGACGCCATCAGCATCCAGACCAGGGGAAAGAGGGCGAAGAGGACGAACGGCGCCGCGGTGAGATAGGCGATCGCCGCCCTCCGCCGCGGGGACCTCACCACTGCCAGACCCTCCGCATCAACCGCACCTGCACGTACGTCGAGACCGCCAGCACCGGGAAGAGGTAGAGCGAGATCGCGGCGGCGTTGCCCAGGTCGCCGGTGGCCAGGCCCAACTTGTACGCGAGCGTGGACAGGATCTGGGTCGTATTCTGCGGTCCCCCCTTCGTCAGCACGAAGATCGTGGCGAAGTCGCTGCTGGTCATCACCACCGAGAACAGCAGCACTGTGGCCAGCACCGGCCGCAGCAGGGGCAGCGTCACGCGCCGGAACCGGACCAGAGAGCCGGCGCCGTCCACGGTCGCTGCCTCGTAGAGCTCCTGTGGAATGGTGACCAGTCCGGCCAGGAAGTTGATCCCGAAAAACGGCAGGCCCGACCACACATTCACCAGCACCACGGCGAAACGCGCCAGGCGCGGGGTCCCCAGCCAGGCAATGGGCCCATTGATCATCCCCACGTGCATCAGCACCCAGTTGATCACGCTGTACGTGGAGTCGAACATCCAGGTCCAGGCCAGCATCGCCAGCGACGTGGGCACGACCCACGGAATCAGCACGGCGCCGCGGATCCACCGCATCCCGGGCGCCCGCTGCGCCAGCACCAGTGCCAGGGCCAGCCCCAACGCGAGTTTGGCGGTTACCGCGGCGAGCGTGTACCACACCGTGTTGGACAGTGTCAGGGTGAAGATCGCGGTACGCAGGAGACGGATGAAGTTTCGGACGCCGACGAAGTGCACCGGCCCGCTAACCTGCGCGTCGGTCATGCTGAGGAAGAAGGCATAGATCAGCGGGTACACCGCCAGCACCAGCAGCAGCAACACCGTGGGCAGCAGGAAACTCCACGCCGTGACGGTCTCCGGCCGGATCCGGACGCCGTAGGCGGACGTCCTCTGGTGCAACACCTCTTCTCTGGAGATCATCCACTCCTCATGTGCGTCCTGCAGCCAGGCCCAAGGCCTGCGCCTGCTCCGAGACGATGGCGGCGACACGCGTGACCTCAAGGTCCAGCACCGTTCGACCAAGATCTGCGGACGCCTCACGGGGGTCGGCGTCGGGCCGGAGCGTGAAATCTGGCGTGGGTCTTCCGTCGAATGCCTTGCCGTCGACGATCCCAAATTCCCGATACCGCAGCGGCGTGCCTTTCGGCGGCAGGGTGCTGAGGTCAACGAGGTCGGGCCGGGTGGCGAGGATGATCGAGGTCTCAACCTTCTCGGCGTGGCCGGGATCGGAGAAAGGCGGTTCCGGCGGGAGAAAGGCCATCGCGAATAGGACGCGCACCCGCGGCATCTCCGTTGCTTCCGCGGCGAGCCGCTGCAGCGCCCGCATGTGGTTGACTGCGCCGTGGCCGTTGACGAGCACGAGCAACCGGTATCCATCGAGTTTCAGCAACCGGATGAGCTCGCGGACAGCGACGGCGAACGTACCTTCCTCGAAGTACAGGCTCTTCACAGGATTGTCGGGGAAGTCCATCCCGATGATTCGTTCCGTGCCCTCGAATCCTAGGATGGCCGCACTCTGCGGCCCGCGGTCGGTGGGGCGCACCGTCTCCGAGCCGAGGTAGTAGGTGGGCAGGACGACCCCGCCGACCTGGCGCGCCACCTCCATGGCCACCGTGTGCGCATGCAGCCCATCCATCCCCATGGGGAGATGCGGGCCGTGCCACTCCAGCGGGCCGATGGGGATGAAGGCCAGCGGGAGGCGCGCGCGCGCCTGCGCGATCTCCGGCGGCCGCATCAGCTCGTACTCAACGGTACGCATCTAATGTCCTCCCACCCGGTCGGCGAGGTCGGCGTCGCCGTTGACAATGAGAGATTCGATGACGTCGGGGTCAGCGGCGCCTTTCAAGAACTCTCCGACCTTTCGGCCATGATACAACACCACGATGATGTCGGCGACGGGATACACGTGCGAGAGATTGTGTGTGATGAAAATGGTTGATAATCCCTGCGCATTGACGTCATGGACGTAATCGAGGACCTTACGGGCTTCCTTGATGGAGAGCTGGGACGTCGGCTCGTCGAGGATCATCACCTTGGCGCCGAAGTACATGGCCCGAGCGATCGAGATCGCTTGCCGTTCCCCTCCCGACAGCAAACGAATTTCTTTCTCCGCCGTCGTCAGGCTGGTGATGCCAATCTCTCGCAGGTAGCTCTCAGCCGTCAGGTGCATCTTGGCGGTGTCGAGGACCGATACGGGGCCGACGCGCCGAGAGGGCTCGGCGCCGAGAAAGAAATTCCTGGCAATGCTCATGTTCTCGACCAATGCCAGATCCTGGTACACGGTCTCAATCCCCATCTTCCGTGCCGCGGTGGGCGATTCCAGGCGCACGCGGCGGTGTTCGAACCAGATCTCGCCACTGTCAGGTTGGTGTAGGCCGGCGAGGATCTTGATCAGCGTTGACTTTCCTGCCCCATTGTCACCCACCAGGGCCAGCGTGCGGCCACGCGGGAGGGCGATGCTGACCCGGTCGAGGGCCTGCAGGCGACCGAAGCGTTTCGAAATATCGCGGGCCTCAAGCAACGGGGTCGCCATTAGCTTCTCCGAGTAAAGATCAGCTGGTCGAGCTGGGTATTGATCACGACGATCACGATGATCACGCACCCGACGAAGGCGGTGTACCAGAACGAGGGCGCGCCGGCGGCAACAAGCCCGACCTCGATGGAGGCCAAGGCGATGGTCCCTAAGACCATCCCCAACACGGTCCCCATCCCTCCGAACAGAGAGACGCCGCCGACGACCGCAGACGCGATGGCCTCAAGCTCCAACCCGCTGCGGACTGGCGAGATCGACATCATGCGGCCGAGCTGGAGCGCGCCGGCCAGGCCGGCCAGGAGGCCACAGAGGGTGAAGTTGATCAATTTCACGCGGTCGACCGGCACGCCGATCGCCCGTGCCGCTTCGGTCTTTCCGCCGGTGCCGTAGATCCAGTTGCCGTAGCGCGTGTTCTCAAGCATGATCCAGAAGATGATGGCGGCGGCCGCCCACCACGCCGCCGACACATGCAGCGAACTCGCCGGGCTTGGTGTGCTGTTCCCCAAGACGTTCAGCACCGGCAGGGGAGCGATGAAGCTGATGGGCCAGCCGCCAGTGACCCACAAGGCCATCCCGTTCCAGAAGAACAACGTTCCCAGCGTGGTGATGAATGATGGAATCCGCGTCCGTAAGGTAATCAGGCCATTGAGTAATCCGATCAGTGCCGCCATGCCCAGCACGGTGAGGACGGAGATCGCCGCTGGCACAGCTGCCTTCAAGAGCATGCCAAGCACAATGGCGGAGAATGTAAAATTCGAGCCGACCGACAGATCGAACTCCCCAGACACCATCAGGACGCCTTCACCGATCGTGATCGTGCCAATCTCTGCTGCGATGGTCAGGATACCGCCAAACGTCGCCCAGGTCAGGAACGCGGGGTTCAGATAGGCGAACACACTATAGGTCACCGCGATGGCGATCACGGCGCCGAGTTCCCGCCGCCGGGAGAGCATCAATCGTCCGAGCAGCGGAGGGACCGCGGATGGGAAGGAGCCGCCGAGAGGCGAACTCCTCCCCACCCGTGGCGAATCAGCCTTCATCGCTGCGCCAGCGGACGCCAGCACATCTCCCTACCGGAACCCCTGCTTCGCGAGCTTCGTGATGAAATCGACGTTCTTCGCGTCAACCGTCCCCCCCGCGCCAATATGGTCGTTGGGATCGAGGGCGTAGGTATTGTAGAGATAGAGCAGCGCGATGGGAAGGAAGCCGAAGCCAAGCTGCTGGAGGTCGATGGCTGAGACGACGCGTCCTCGCTTGATGGCATCGAGGGTGACGTCGTCAATATCGGACCCCACGACTCGGATCTTGTCGTTGGATGCTTTCATCTCGTCGAGGAGTTTGACCGCCGCATGGGTCCCCAGCGCGCCAAGGGTGAAGATGGCTTTGGTGTTTGGATTCTTCTGTAGATAGGCGCGGATAATCTCGACGGCCTTGGTGGTTTCCTCGCCGATGACAAGCTTTTCCACCTTAGGCTCCAGTGACGCGATCCCCTCGAGGTAGCCTCCGGTCTTGATTTCCAGGACGCGGTTCCCCGGTTCGTGGTTGACGACCACGACTTCGGCCCCCTTCGGCAGGAGCGGAACCAGCTTCGCCGATGCCCGCGCCGCGGCGATCCTCACGTCGACGCCGACAAACGCAATCGGGTTGCCGTTTGCGAACGCGGCCGCGAAATCCTTAGGCGGAGGTGTGTCCGAAAAGATCGTGGGGATGCCTGCCTGGGCGGCACGCTGTAAGGGTCCTTTCATGACCGCGGGGTCGGCGCTTGTGGTGACGATCCCCGCGGCTTTTGCACTGATGGCCGCGTTGACCATGTCCGCCTGCTTTGGCGGACTGTACCCCGATGGCCCTTCGAAGACCGCCTTGACGCCCAGGGCCTTCCCTGCTGCCTGGACCCCTCGTTGGACTACGGCCCAATAGGGATCGCCAGGTCCGACGTGCGCGACCCAGTAATACGTCCCTGACGAAGCGGACTGAGCGAACGCCTTGGCGATGCGCTGTCCAGGGGACAGCACGCTGGCCGCCACGGTCGCTCCAACGGTGGCCTTCAGTAGATCACGGCGGTTCAGCTTGCCCTGCATGCTGCTCGCCTCCCTTTGATGTGATCACGATGAGACAGGACTCGCCTCGAGCATGCCGCGCCTCTCACCCCCCCGCTATGCAGTCCGCTCGGGTGTGACCGGTCCGTCGACCGTCACCCGCCGCGCCTCGCGGGCGGCCCGGTCCAGTGCGTCGCAGATCACCGCACACCGGTACCCGTCCTCGAACGTCGCCCCGTCCGGTGCGATCGGACTCTGACCGGCCACCGCCCCCAGAAACCGCTGGAGTTGATGCACAAACGTGTGCTCCCATCCCAGCGTATGGCCGGGCGGCCACCAGGTCCCTCCATACGGGTGGTGCGCTTCGGTGACCAGCACCGTGCGGAATCCATTCGCGCCGTCCTCGCGCAGGAACAGGTCCAGTTCATTCAGGCGCTCGAGATTGAAGACCAGCGAGCCGTCGGCGCCATTGATCTCGAAGGTGAGGAAATTCTTGCGCCCGGGGCAAAACGTGCTGGCCTCCAGCGTGCCGATTGCGCCGCTGCTGAACTCCAGCACCGCTTCGATCGCATCCTCGACGTCGACAGTCCCTACACCGCCTTCGCGGCGCGGACGGCGATCAACGAAGATGCGCGCGGTGGCGGAGACCGCAGTGATTTCGCCGACGAGGAACCGCGCCAGGTCCAGCGCGTGGGCGGCCAGGTCGCCGATGACGCCGCTGCCCGCGCGCGCTCTGGTATGCCGCCAGGTGTAGAGAACCTGGGGATCGATCATCGAGTCGTCGCAGTACCGGCCGCGGAAGTGATAGATCCGGCCGAGCCGCCCATCCCGGATCAGCCGCCTGGCCAGCAGCACAGCGGGGACGAACCGGTAATTGTACCCCGTCATGTGCACGATGCGCGCGGCCACTGCGGCGTCTCGCATCTGCGCGGCTTCGCCGGACGTGCGCGCTAGCGGTTTCTCACAGAGCACATGCAGCCCGCGCGTGGCCGCCGCCAGCGACGCCTCGGCGTGCACGTCGTTGGGACCGGCGTTGATCAGGACCTGCACCCGCCGGTCGTCAATCAGCCGCTGCCAGTCCGGGTACGCCGCCTGCGCACCGTAGCGCTGGGCGGCCTGTTCGACCCGGTCTGCCGAGCGTCCGGCGACGGCGATCAGCAGCGGGTGGACGGCCGGAGGCCAGAAAATGGTCGCGACGCGCTGGACGGCCAGCAGATGCGCTCTGGCGACACCGTTGTATCCGAGAACTCCGATGCCGACCTGCTGAGGTGGGCCAGCGGTCACAGCACGGCCTGGGCCACTTTGTGGATACCGGCGGTGATGTCTGAGATGTCCTGGTCGGTGAATAAGGGGTGCACGTCCAGGTGCACGGCTCGCTGGAGAATTGCGTCGGTGCGCGGGAATTGTCCCTTCTGTAAGGTGGCGCCGCCCTTATAGTGCGGGCACTCCCACGAGCACTTCCTCGTAGAGAGCAACCGGCGGTTGATGATCTGGTCGAAGTGGTTGTAGACATGCTGGCCGCTCCACCAGGGCACGCTCGCCGGCAGGTTCTCAGCGGCCAGGGCCCGGGCGAACCGGTCCGCCTGCGCCGCGGTCGGCACAAAGAAGATGACGGTGGCGCCGGTCTCTCCCTCTTCATCGTACAGGGTGCGAAAGGTCAGGCCGGGGATGTCCTCTATGGCATGTCTGATCCGCCGGGCGTTGGCGCGCATGCTGTCGATGATCCAGTCCATCTTCCGGAGTTGCGCCAGACCCACGGCGGCAGGGAGTTCGCCCATCCGGAAGTTGATGCCGATGATAAGGGGACTGTCCCCGGCAATCAGTAGATCGAGTTCCTCCATCCGCACCGAGCCCTGGTCGTGAAAGCGCACCGCGCGCTCGAAGAGGACGGGGTCGCTGCTGGTGACGAGGCCTCCCTCGCCGGTGGTGATGGTTTTGTGATACTGCAGGCTGTACGCGCCGAACTGGCCCCAGGTGCCCAGACGCCGGCCCCGGTACCGCCCCCCGACGGCCTGGGCGGTATCTTCTACCACCGACAGGTGATGCGTCCGCGCCGTCTCGAGGATGGGCGCCAGGTTCGCCGGTGCGCCGCGCATGTGCACGGGGATCACCGCGCGTGTGTACGGCGTGACCGCGGCCGCAAGCGCCGAGGCATCCATGTTCAGCGACTCGTCGATGTCGACAAACAGCGGGACGGCGCCGAGGATCACCACGGCATTGATGGTCGCGATCCAGGTGTACGTGGGTACCGCCACCTCGTCCCCCGGGCCGATGCCCAGGGCGGCCAGCGCCGTAATCAGCGCGGCCGTTCCCGAGGTGACCGCCAGGGCGTGACGGGCGCCCATCGCCTGCGCAAACGCCTTCTCCAGCGAGGCGGCGCGGTGGAGCGGCCGGGGACCGTAGTGACGGAAGAGGGACTGGCTCTCGATGACTTCCAGGACGGCGGCTTTCTCCTCCTCGCCGATCAGCAGGCCGCCCGGCCATCCGGGCAGCAACGGGGTGCGGCGCACGGGTGTGCCGCCGTCGATTGCCAGCCGATCGGTCATGGCCATTTGAATGCTCCTCCGGGAGATGTCCGCGATGCCTTCGCCAGGTAGCAGACGACTCCTGCCCTCCTCACCGCACGCGCCGAATGAGGTGCTTCGTAAAGGACCTCTGCCGTAGGGCGTGGAACCACTGAGCACTTGGATTGCTCCCCCCTGGATGAATACGGATGTCGATTGCGTTCGAGCGGGACTGATGAAGTCTGGCTCAGTCGCAGCATTGTGCGGGGCTCGACTCTCAGAGGGCAACTGTCTTGCTTTTCGCGCTGGCCGGCCCTTCGACTCGCTTCGCTCGCTCAGGGCGCTCGACTCGTCGGAAGGGCGGAGGCCGCGAGCGAAGTCCGCGGAGCGGACGAGTCGAGCGGGAGAGGGACAAAGGGTGAGGGGTACATACACTCAGCCGGAGACCGGTAGCTTTCAAGGGGGGATGAGTAGTGGGTAGACATCGATGGTCGACGGTCGGATCGCTGCTGTTCCTTGCGGTCATTCTGGTGGTCCCCGTAGGAGCGGCCAGTCCAGTCGGCTCGGATAAGTTCAACGTCCGGGCCCAGATCGATCTCAGCAAGCTCACGCGCGACAACTTCACCGCGATGGTCACGCCAGCGGCGAAGTCGCAGTCCGGTCTGGTCTTCTACGACTTCGCCGACACGCTGTGCGAGTTGCTGGCGAAGGAGAGCGCAGACTTCACCCAGCAGACCGGCATCGCGGTCAAGCACGTGTGTGTGGACGGCGACACGGCCACGCAGCAACTCATCGCCGAGGCGCAGGCAAACAAGCCGGCATCGGCGGACCTGTTCTTCGGTCCCAACAACAGTATGCGCACCCTGACCAAGGCCGGCGTCATCGCCAACCTGTCACTGGTCGACCTGCTCCCGAACGCCGCCGACGTGGAACCGGCGGCGGCCCGGGCCTCGCGGGGGTTCAAGCACAGCGGGACCGTCGTACCGTTCCACCGCAACCAGACGGCGCTGGCCTATAACAGCGCGCTGGTCCGCAATCCGCCCCAGACGTTTGAAGCACTGCTGGCGTTTGCCAAGGAGCACAGCGGGAAGGTCACCGTGACCGACCCCACCCACGGCGGCAGTGGGTCAGGCTTTCTGGAGAGCGCCCTGTTGAAGTTCTCCCCGCAGTGCAAAGACGACTACTACAACTTCGATCTGACCAAAGAGCAGGCCGCGGCCGCGGCACAGAAGTGCATGGAACCGGTGCTGGCCTACTGGCGGGCCTTGAAGCCGCACGTGAAGTTCTCCAGCAGCAACGAGAACTCGATCAAAGCCCTGGCCAACAACGTGGCGCTGGTGGCGACGGTCTGGGAGGACGATCTCTACACGCTGGCGACCAAGGGGTTGGTCCCGCAAACGGCGCGGCCGGTGCTGCTGCAGACGGGCCAGGTGGGTGACGGCGACGGGCTGTTCATCGTGGCCTCCACCCAGAAACTGGAGGCGGCGTTGCTCTACGCCAACTTCCTGATGAGCGACAAGGTGCAGATCGACAAGCTGGAGCAGACCGGCAGCCGCACGGCGAGGGTCAACCTGCAGACCAAGGGCAAGATCCCAGACAAACTGGCGAAGTTCCTGCTCCTGGATGCCATGTATCACGACCGGACGCGGCCCAGGATCAACGGGCAGATTACCGATGCCGCGGCGGACCTGTTCGTCAAGGAGATCATCGCCAAGTAATCGCCGATGGCACGCCTCGAGCTGCGGGACATCACCAAGCGCTTTGGGCGTGTCGCGGCAGCGGACCGGGTGTCGGTGGAGGTCGCAGACGGGGAGTTCCTGACCCTGCTGGGACCCTCCGGGTGCGGCAAGACGACCACGCTGCGGATTATCGCCGGTCTCGTCGATCCCGACGAGGGGGAGGTGCTGCTGGACGGTGTTGCCGTGCAGCACCTCCCCGCCCACCGCCGGCAGACCGCGATGGTCTTCCAGAGTTACGCGCTGTTTCCCCACATGACCGTCTCGGAGAACATCGGGTTCGGCCTGCGGATGCGCGCGCTGTCCGCCGATCTGATCCGGCAGCGGGTGGGCGAAGCCCTGGCGCTGGTGGAACTCGAGGGGCTGAGCGACCGGTATCCCCGTCAGCTCTCCGGCGGCCAGCAGCAGCGGGTGGCGGTGGCCCGGGCAATCGTCACGCGGCCGAAGGTGCTGCTTTTCGACGAGCCCTTAAGCAACCTCGACGCGAAGCTGCGGGAGCGGCTTCGCCTGGAACTGCGCGCGCTGCAGCAGCGCCTGGGCGTCACCACAGTCTATGTGACGCACGACCAGGCGGAGGCGCTGGCGCTGTCGGACCGCGTCGCCGTGATGTTTGGAGGGAAGGTGGTCGAGATCGGGACGCCCCGGCAGGTCTATCGCACGCCCCGCGCCCGCGTGACGGCGGAGTTCCTGGGGGTGACGAACTTCCTGGACGGCCAGGTCGCGGCGGTGGCGGATGGGCACTGCATCGTGCAGACGCCGCTGGGGATGGTGGAGGCCGACGCGGGGCTCGGCGTGCGGATGGGCGAAGTGGTGACGCTGTCGTTCCGGCCTGAGGACGTGCGCATCGGGAGGTATGAAGGCACGGCCGTCACCGGCCGCGTCCTGCACGCCTCGTACCTGGGATCTGTGACCGACTACGTCGTGGAATCCGGCGGGATTACGCTCCGCGTCCACGAGGCCGGAGGCGCCGCGCGCGCGCCAGGTGAGGAGATCACCATCACCCTGCCAGCGACCGCGGCGATTGTGCGCGGAGGATAAGATGGCTCAGGCCGCCGCCGCGATCCCGCAGGTGACCCGCGCACCCGCTCGCCGGCGGCACGAATCGCTTGTCGACGTCCTGCTGCTGGCCCCGGGGCTGGGATACCTGCTGGTGTTCATGTGCGTGCCCCTCGTGCAGGTGGTCTTGCGCAGCTTTGGGCTGCTGGCCATCGGCGAGCCCTCCCAGTTCACGTTTGGTTTGTACCGCGAAGTGCTCGCCAACAAGATCGATCGCGATAGCATTGTCTTCAGCCTGTATTTTGCGCTCGGCACGACCGTGATCAGCCTGATCCTCTCGCTGATGACGAGCGCCCTCCTGCAGGTGCGCTTCCCCGGCCGGTTCATCATCAGTGTGTTGTACAAGATTCCCCTGGTCGTCCCCAGCCTGGTGGCCGCATTCCTGGTGCTGACGATCATTGACCAGGGCGGGATCATCGCGCGGGCGCTGCAGCCCTATGGCCTGGGGTGGCCCGAGCTGGTGCACGACCGCTATGGCCTGGGGATTATCCTGGTGCTGGTCTGGCACAATGTGCCGATCATGACGGTGATCCTGTCCGCCGTGATGAGCGGGATCCCGCACGACATCACCAACGCCGCGCGCAACCTCGGCGCGAGCCCCTGGCAGGTGTTCCGAAACGTGACCGTGCCGCTGTCGCTGCCCGGGATCTCGGCCGCCTCGCTGCTCGTGTTCATCGGTGTTTTTGGGGCGTTTTCGATTCCCTCGTTGCTGGGCGCTGCCTATCCCACGGCGATCGCGGTGGTGATGAGCCGTGAGGTGCTGGACCGCGCCAACTGGGGGCTGGCCTCCGCCCTGGGTACGATCGTCACGGCGCTGTCGGCGGTCCTGCTCTATGTGTATTACCGGTTGATCCGGCGCCAGGAGGCCGCGCTGCGATGAACCGGTCCTGGATCATGCGCGGCGCGCCGGGCCGCTGGATGCTGGCCCTGGGGTTCTTTACCGTTGCGTCGGTGGTGCTGATCATCCCGCTGATCGTCGGCGTGCTGTGGTCGCTGGTCGACCCGGATGCCGGCTGGTTCCCGCCGGCGATCGTGCCGCCGAGCCTCTCGCTGGCGAACTGGCGGGCGATGCTCGCGGTGCCGGAGATCGGGCAGGCGTTCGCGATGAGCTTCCTGATCGCGCCGATCGTGACCGCGCTCTGCGCGGCGCTCGCGCTGCCAACCGGCTACGCGCTGGGACGCCGGCAGCTGCGCGCCCGGCGGACCATCGAGCTGCTCGTGCTGGCGCCGATCATCCTGCCGGGCATCGTGCTGGCGACCGGGCTGGGCTCGATGTTCATCCGCCTCGGACTGTCGCACACCGTGGCCGGGGTCGTCCTGGTACAGACCGTCGTCTTGCTGCCCTTCATGATCCGGATTGTGGCCGCGACCTTCGAGGGGGTGCCCCAGGACCTGATCGATGCCGCCCGGAACCTCGGGGCCAGCCCCTGGCCGCTGGCCCGCGACGTCCTGATCCCCCTGGTGCGGCCCGGGCTCTTCGCCGGCGGGCTGTTCACGTTTATCGGCAGCCTGGAGGAGTTCGTCTTGACCTTCATCGTCGGCATGCCGTACGTGCAGACCTTGCCCGTCCTGCTGTGGGCGTATTTGGGGGGCCGGTCGTCGATCTTCACCTACGCCGCAGTGGTGACGATGGTCCTGCTGGTGCCGACCATCATCCTGATGTTCGTCGCCGAGCGGACATTGAAACAAGAGTACCTGGCTGCGGGGTTCGGGAAAGTCTGATGGAGTTGCTCGCCAGGCGCGCCGGCCGGCCGCTGATCTCGGCCCATCGCGGGTTCGCGGCTGTGGCGCCAGAGAACACGCTGGCGGCGCTGGAGCTTGCCTGGCGCGCCGGTGCCACCGTGGCCGAGATCGACGTCCAGCTGACCCGCGACGGCCATGTCGTCCTGATGCACGACCGCTCGGTCGCGCGGACGACGAACGGATCCGGGTTCGTGGCGGACCTGACACGTGCGGAACTCCAGGCCCTCGATGCCGGCGCCTGGTTCGACCGGAAGTTCGCCGGTGAGCGCGTGCCGACGCTGGCCGACGTCCTGGAGTGGAGCGGCGGCCGCCTGGGGTTTCTGCTTGAACTTAAGAACTACCCGCGCCGGGAGTTGCCGCTGGTCGAGCGGACCATCGCCGAGATCGAGGCGCACCGCGCTCAGGACTACGTCGTGCTGGCCGGCTTCGACCATGTCACGCTTGCTGAGATTCACCGCCTCCGCCCCGTGTGGCCCCTGGAGATGATCGTCATCGCGCGCCTGGCCGATCCGGTCCACGCGGCGCGTGCCGCTGGCGCCACCCTGATCTCACTGGAGCCGGAATTCTGCCTGGAGCCCGACGTGCGCGCGATGCATGCCGCCGGGCTCTCGGTGCTCACCACGCTACTGGATCTCCAGCACGCCCAGGAACTGCTGCGCATCGGGGTGGACGTGTTCGAATCGGAAGATGTGGCCATGGTGGCGTCGGCGCTTGGCGTCGCGCCTCGAGTCTAGCGTGAGCGCGTGCTCAGCGCGGTGCGCAGGGCCGCGACCGACTCCCGCACGTCGCGATCCAGCCCCGCCGTTCCCTCCGGCGGGACAATCTCCAGGACCACGGCCCCGGTGTACCCGATGTCGAGCAGCGCTGCGGCGATGGGCGGGAGATCGAGATGCCCCCGGCCCAACCCGCGCCGGTTGGAATCGGCGACGTGCACGTGCCACAGTCGTGAGCCCGCGGCGTGAATGGCCGCCGCGATGTCGGGTTCTTCGATGTTGGCGTGAAAGAGATCCAGCGTCATGCCCACCAGCGGCGAGCCCACGTCACGCAGGTAGATGAGCGCCGACGGGGTGTTCGTCACCAGATAGGCCTCATACCGATTGAGCGGCTCGATGGCGATGCGCACGCCCAGACGTTCCGCCTCGCGGGCGGCCGTGCGCATCCCCGCCACCGACCACTGCCACTCCTGCTCCCGGCTGCTGAGCGGGGCCAGCCGCGATTCCCCCGACGGCAACATCTGTACGACCGGCGCACCGACGGCTGCGGCGAACTGCAGGCAATCCACCACGTAGGCCACGGCTTCAGCCCGGATCGATGGGTCGGGATGGGCCAGGTCGCGCCGCGTCTCTGGGACTTTGCAGGAGGCGGTCAACGCCAGAGGAGCGAGACCGGTACGTGCAAGCAGGCGGCGCACCGCATCCGGTGTCCACATGCCCGGCTCGCCCAGGAGTTCCACGCCGTCGCAGCCGGATGCCGCGATGCGCCCGAGCGTGTCCTCCAGTGGAGCCTCATAGATCCAGGTGCACGCGCCGAGCGGTCGCACGCCGGGCTCACGACCCCTTCGGATCGATGAGCACGACCGCCAGGTCCACGATGTTCATGTCTGCCCTGGCGGGACGGACCCGCTCAATCTGCAGCGCGTGCGTTTCCTTCATGAGCGCGATGCCGCCCACCGGCCGTCCGTCGGACCGGCTCACCGGCTGCCCCCGGATCGTGCCGTCGAGCAGGAGTTCCAGACCCAGCGGTTCGTGGACACCGGCAAAGAGATCGTCCGCTCCCGCGTATGCCCCCGTCCGGCCGCAATAGGGGCAGTCGTCGATGTACGGGTGCAGGGGGTGTTCGTCGGCGACCTCGTAGTGCACGCTCCCGGCGAATCGCTGATAGCGGCCCATCGGTCCCCGGGCACCCTGCAGCGCGACCTGCTGCATCCTGGTCTGGCGCAGGGCGACGTAGTAGTAGCGGATGTGCAGGTCGTGGGCGTGGTGTTGAGCCGGGTCGGCGCCGCCCGTCCACGGCTGCAGGCCGCCCAGCCGCGCCTGGGAGTCCGAGGCTTCCGGCGGCTTCCAGTGGCCGAAGTCGTTGGTGATCCCGCAGTGGTCGCGCAGCCATCCGGTCACCAGTGACACCGCTGCGTCCTGGGAGGCGGCGACGCGCTCGTGGACATAAAACCAGACATTTGGATAACTGGGCGGTTCGAACACCGATCTGGCCGGCAGATCAAATCGCGCCGCGGCTTCGCTCATGCCAGTGCCGTGCCAACTTGATTTCCGCATCTGCTCTTCTCAGTGTCCATGGAATCGCTCGGTAGCCACGCCTACCTATCAAGTTGGTACGGCACCAGGCGCACCGGCGCGCCATCACCGGCGGCGCTGCGGTAACAGGCGTCGACGAACTCCACCGCGCGGAATGCGTCTTCCGCTGTCGGTCCGCCGGCCTGGTTGCGCGCCACTGACTCGGTGAAGACGCGGGTTTCTTGAGCGTACCCGAGCCGTTCCGGAACCGGGAACGCGGCGAAGTCCCGGGTCACGGCTGGTTGATCCCGTGCCGGCGTGTAGGTCAGTCGCTCGAAGCCCTCGGTGACGAGTGCCGCATGATCCCCGAACAACTCGAGGCGCTCCAGGGGGCCCGTCCAGGTGGCGTGCCCGCACGTCGTAAACGCGACCAGCGCGCCGCTGTGGAAGCGGAGCAGCATGACCGCGTCATCCTGGTCTGGATAACAGGACGACCGGGTCAGGCAGCGGACTTCCTGCACCGGCCCCAGCAGCCAGCGCACCAGGTCCAGCAGGTGGATCGCAGTGTCGTACATGAATCCGCCCGAAATCTTGGGATCGCTGAACCACACCGGCGTGCGCATGTCGCCGTCATTCATCTTCATGGTCCCCGAGAACACCCCCACCCCGCCGGCCAGAATCTCGCGCAGGCCCGTGTAGACTGGAGCGAACCGCCGGTTGAAGCCCAGCTGGTAGATGCGGCGTGTGCGCTCCACGGCGCGCAGGACGGCCCGCGCGTCTTGGACGGTCGTGGCCATCGGCTTCTCGCAGAAGACGTGCACGCCGCGTTCCAGCGCGGCGATGGCGGCGGCGGCGTGGTGGATGTTGGGGACAACAATCACTACCGCGTCAGGACGGAGCGCTAGCAGCGAGTCGAGGTCCGGGCATGGCGTCGCTCCGACCGCGGCGGCGGCCGATCGCGCCCGCCGCTCATCGGCGTCAGCGACTCCGGCGATCGTAGTATCCGGAAGCACCGAGAAGTGCCGCACGTGCGCCGCTCCCATCTGTCCTGCCCCGTACACTGCGATCCGCATTCTCGCCTCCTCGATGTGCCGTAGTGAACCCTTCGACGCGAGCTCACGCCCGACATGTCGAGCCCCGGCAGCCGCGACGGGCCCAGCCGGCGTGGGCGAGGACAGGAGAGAGCTCCGGGAGGACGAAGTAACAGGTACCCCCTGATGTCCTGGTACGAGGAGGCATAACGATGTTGATGCGCGCAGTTATTGCCGCGACTCTGGCAGCGGCCCTGGTTGGGTTGGTGGCCGGCAGTCCGGTCACGTCCGCGGCCGTACGGAATGCGGGTGTGACCTTTACCAATGTTGTCGCCAGCACGCCATTCACCGGCGGCGGTTATCCGGTTCCGCCGGGTTCCCGCGTGCCGGTCGCCGGCACCTGCGGCGCGGGGCCATTCAACGCCAACCAGTCGGAGTCGTGGATCGCCGTCAAGCCCGGCACCGAAGACCTAGTCGGCAGCTCAAAGTTCTTCTTCGACAAATACAGCACGTTTTACATGTTCTACCTGGGATCGTACCGGATCCTGAACGGCGCCCCGCTTGACGACAATCAAGTTCAGGGGTACGACTGCGTCTCCACCGGCACGCAGGAGATGCCGCCGAGCTGGACCGACACCACCGATCCCAACGCCGACTTCGACACGCAGGGCCGTGTCTACCAGACGATGCTGCCGTTCAACTCCTTTTTTGACGCCACGAAGCTCCACCCAGATGGCGAGATCGATGTGTCGTATAGCGACGACAATGGACGGCATTGGGTGAAGGGCAACGGCGGCGTGGCGCTCGAGCCGACGAACAATGCCTCGGCCAAGCAGGCCGGTCATGTCGAAGACAAGCAGTGGATCGCCGTGAACCACATCTCCGGCCACCCCTATCAGGATCACGTCTACGCGGCGTGGGCAGTTTTCAATGGAAGCTCAGCCGGCCAGGGGATCAAAGTTCGCCTCGCGGTCTCGAGGGACCGCGGCCAGACCTTTGACAAGGCTGTGACGATCAGCCCACCCTCCCAGGTCGGCCCGGCCGACACCTTCGTCTACCCGTCGATTGACGCCGCCGGCGCCCTCTACGTGGCGTTCGTCTCCTTCCCGCCCCAGGGGTCCGCCTCGACGATCTATGTTGCCCGCTCGGCCGACGATGGGGTGTCCTTCTCGCCGTTTGTGCCCGTCACGATCGTCAACATCATCACCACGGCGACCGGAGGCCTCCCGAACACGAGGTTCCGCGACGGGATCGCCGAGAGTTTCGTGGCCAGCCCGACCTATCCGGGGCATCTCTACCTCACCTATGAGGACTGGGACGGCACGCAGATGGATGTGAAGTTTACGCAGTCGACCGACGGGGGCCTGACGTGGTTGACGCCGGTCGTGGTCAACGACAATGCGGACACGGCCACTCTCCCCACGGACCAGTTCCAGCCGACCGTGGCGGCCGGGCCCGCGGGGGCGGTCGCGGTCGCCTTCTACGATCGCCGTAAGGCCTGCCCGAGCGACGCGAGTGTGCTGGCGGCGGACGTGGGACGCACGAACTTCTGCATCGACGTCTCGCTGCAGGCGTACAAAGACGCCGGTACCGGGGCGGCCCGCATCGGATCCAACGTCCGCATCTCACAGTTCACGTGGGATCCGGAGCAGCCCGCGCAGCGCGTGGGTGGACTCTCGCAATATCCTTGTGCCGGGGCCAGGGATCCATGCCCGGACGGCCGCGGCTTCATCGGCGACTACTTCGGCCTGGCGATCTCCGCGAGCAACATCTACGCGCTCTTCGTGTCGACGCACTACCCGTCGAACGTGACGGCGGACGAGGGCGGACCCGTCTACTACCAGCAGCAGGTGCTGGCCACGGTGAAGCGCTCGGCGTTCGGGTCGGGATACTAGCGGACCGGGCCCGGTTCGGCGTCCAGGTCCGCCGCGCACACCACCGGATGCTGCCGGTCGGTTGATTCCACGGCGTTTTGCGCGGCAAAGATCAGCTCGGCGCCGTTCACGGCATCGTCAGGGAAGGTGGCGATGCCGGCGCGGAGCGGGGGACCGGCGTCTGATTGGAGCAGGTGGCCAAGCGTGGCGTCCTCCTGGAGCTGCTGCAGGAGCCGGCTGACGAACTTCTTCGCGCTGGCCTGGGTGGCCATGGACAGCATGACCAGCAATGCTCCCCCATCCGTGCGGGCCATAATGTCGGCGCGCCGGATGGTGCCAAGCACGAGCCCGGCGAACCGCTTGTGGACGAGATCCGTCGCAGCGTCAGCCAGCAATAGATTGAGGATCGCAAACGGCGCACCCAGCTGCGTAGCTCGCCTGATCTCGTCTGAGAGAATGTTGTCGAACTGATCCCGCGTAAACAGGCGCGCCTCCGGCTTCGCGGTGGCCAGGCGCTGCAGGTTTTCCAGCAGGGATGCCCGGTCCAGCGCCATGCCGGCCTGGCTCCCCACGTGGCCCAGCACGGCCACGGAGTGCCGGGCCGGATGCCACTGGTCATCTCCGCCGGCGCACAGGATCCCCTGCAGCCGCCCCGCCAGGATGATGGGGGTGCACACGGCACGCAACCACGGCGCGTCCTGGATTTCGACCGTGACCGGGCTGGTGGTATCGGCGGTCACTTTGCCCGCGCACACGCGCATCAGCTGGACCGCGTCGCGATCGGTTAATCCGTGCACGTAGGCGAGATCCAGATCGCCGGCGGTATGGTTCGTCAGGAACACGGCACCGTAAGGAGCCCGCAGCAGGTGCTGCGCGGCTTCCGTCACCTTCACCAGGACCGCTGCCGTGTCGGTAACGACCGCGAGTTTCCGGGAGAGTTCATATGCGAATTCAAGTTCCCCCAGGCGCCGGCGGAGCTGGTCGGTCGACTCGGTCAGCTTATCGTTGAGTTCACGGTTCTTGCGTCCATGTTCTTTCAGCAGGCGACTCTCCTGGGCCATGATGCCGAAGATCAGCGCCGTCACGAGGCTGCTGCCGGTGAACAGGCCGACCCGCAGTGTCGTTGACCCCAAGGAGGGCAGTCCGCCCTCGGCCACGTTCCACATCCAGATGACGATCCCGGACACCGCTACCGCAGACAGGATGGCTTCACGGAGCTCGAGGCGGATCGCCGCGGCCAGGACCGGAAGATAGAAGAGGAACAGGAGACTGCTGTTGATCCCGCCCGTGTACCAGACCAGGGCGGCGATCGCCAGGATGTCGATGGTGAGAAACACATCCTGTCGCAGCACCCCACGGAGGCGCGGCAGGATGATCAATGCGCCCAGGATATAACATGCCAGCAGCGCGGTGAGACCGATCAGCACAATTTTCGTCTCGGGAGACACCACATCCCACCAGAGAATTGGCAGGAGCGCGAACAGGATCAACAGGCGGATCAGGGAGACCTTGCGCTCGACATGACCTTCCGGCTGGCGGCTGGGCAGGTGCGCATAGGCCAGCGCAATCGCGTGAACCATACCGCGGATGCTTCGGGGTGACTCAGTCTGACGCAATGTGGGCTCCTTCGGGGGGCGTCTGCTTATGTCTTATACCTCAGCGGGGCACCGCTGAGTCGCAGGAGGGAGCCCAGGGCGGCTATGCGATCAGGGGAACTAGAGAAACCCCGTTGCCGCCGCGGTTCTTGACAGCGTACATCGCCAGGTCGGCAGCGACCATCAAGTCGCTCACCGAGCTCTTGCGGTCGATGCCTACCACGCCGAAGCTGCCTGTCGTGGCCACCAGCTGGTCGCCGATTGAGACGTGATGTTCACGAAAGGCCTGCGCCAGCCGCTCGGCGACAGTCTTGGCTTCACCGAGGGACGTGTAGGTCAAAATCAAGGCAAACTCATCTCCGCCCAACCGGGCGGCGACGTCGGTGGCACGGACATTTTGTTTGAGAATTTCAGCGATGCCGATCAGCAGGCGGTCGCCGGCCTGGTGGCCTAGGGAATCGTTGACGGCCTTGAATTTGTCGAGGTCAAGATACACGACGGCGGCGGGAATGCGATAACGCTCCACGACCAGAATCTGACGGGCGAGTTCCCGCTCAAACTGGCGGCGGTTCAACAGGCCTGTGACCGGGTCGCGGATGGCCAGCTCGTGCAGCACATCTTGCAGTTGTTTGCGAACGGCGCTGAGGTAGATGGCGAACCCCATCGCGCCCATCATGGCCAACAACCGCACGATCTCGGGTAGTTCCTCGCGGTGTCTCATCACGATGTAGGGGGCCAGAACGATCAAGAGCCAGCCGACGCCCAACAGGCCCAGCGCAGGTTCCACCCGATGGCCGATGTACAGGAGCAGGATCATCGACAGGACGATGTGCGTCGCGTGGATGAAGGGGAACCAGGCGTGATGTGTGACGGGTTCTAATGCGGGGATGATCTCGACCAGGTCCGCGAAGGAGAGCACGGTGACCGCGAGCAGCATCCCGGCGGCCAACCGCGGATAGGCCAACACCGCGGCGCGGATACGACGCAGCCACTCCGCCGGCCGCAGCCCCAGGCGGGAGGGGGTGAGCGGCTCGGTATCGATCTGCGGTCCGTCGGCGGCAGTCATGGCACGCCTTCCGGTGTCAGATTTCTACAACGTCATGCGGAGAAATGTCTCCACGACATGAGGATCAAAATGCTTGCCCGCCTGCTCACGAATGTACGCCAGGCCTTTATCTTTCGGCCACGCCTTCCGATAGGGGCGGTCGGAGGTCAGCGCATCGAACACGTCGGCGACCGCGAAGATACGGGCAGGTAACGGGATCTCCTCGCCCCGGAGTCCTCGCGGGTACCCCGTGCCGTCCCATTTCTCATGGTGTGAGTATGGGATCTGCTTAGCCTGGCGGAGGTACTGAATCGGGGCAAGCAGCTGGTTCGCATACTCTGGATGTTTCTTCATCACCACCCACTCCTCGTCGCTGAGTGGGCCCGGTTTCAGCAGGATCTGATCGGGAATGCCCATCTTCCCGATGTCGTGCAGCAGCGCGCCGCGCTGGATCTGGACCAGGTCGGAGTCTCTCACCCCCATCTCGCGTGCCAGTCGCATGGTGAGTTTGGTGACGCGCAGGGTGTGACCTTCGGTCTCCTTGTCGCGAAGATCGAGCGCCTGCGACCATCCTTCCAGCGTGGTATCGTAGGCCATCGTCAGCTCTGTGTTGGCGCGCTGCAGGTTGTCGAACAGCGTGGAGTTGTCGATGGCGATCGCCGCCTGCCCTCCCAGCGCCTCCAGGAAGGCCAGCCACTCCGGCGTGGGAGACAACACGGCGCGGTGAAAGACCTCCAACACCCCCTTAATCTGTCCCTTGGCGATCAAGGGGATGGCAACGTAGGCGACAAACCTCTCTTGTGCAAAATTGACGGAGCGCGAGAACTCCCCCGGCTCATCGGCGAGACTCTGAACAGTGAGGATGCGCCGTTCCAGTGCTGCGCGGCCGGCGTGTCCCTCTCCCAGACGCAGGTTGCTACCTTGCAGGGCTCTGCTGCGGAAACCGCGGTTGGTCGCAAACTGCAGGGTCTGGGTGTAGGGGTCGAACAGGAGCACGCCGGCGGCGTCCACCTTCAGGTGCGTCGTCACCTGATCCAGGATGACGTTGAGCACGACGCGCAGATCCAGGCTGGCGGTGATGGCCACGTCGATGCTGCGTAACGCCTGGAGCTGTTGCAGTCGCCCCTCCGCCTCGTTCAACAGGCGCGCATTCTCCAGCGCAGCGGCCGCCTGGTTAGAGAACGCCTGGAAGAACTCAGTACGGGCGGGGCCGAAGAAGTTGTCCTCAGCGCCGTGGAGGACAAGGACGCCGAAGGGCTTGTCCCGACTGATCAATGGAAACGCCCCTGCGCTCTTCAGGCCCAGGCTGACGAGGATGTCCCGGCGGATGAGCGACGCGTCGGAGGCGACGTCGTCCACCACGACGGGGAATCCGGACCGGATGGCCCGACCGCTAGGCCCCTGGCCGGCAGGCGACTCATCCCAGCGGGGGGCGAAGTCTCTCAGATACTCATCCCTATTCGGCCAGTGGGCCAACCGTCGAATAGCCCCACCGGGTTCAGCGTGACCGATCCAGGCGAAGCGGGCGCCGAATGTCTTGACCGCTGTCTCCACCACATAATGCGCCAGCTGGTCCAGGTCGAGGCTCTGCGATAGTTTCTGCGCGGTCGCGTAGAGGGCCGTCAGCGTCTCGAGCTGCCGCTCGATCTGCTCCTCGGCGTGCTTCTGCTCGGTGATGTCGCGCGACATGTTCAATACGCCGACCAGTTGTCCGGCGCCGTTGCGGAGCGGCACCCTGGTGGTGGAATGCCACCGCACGTTGTTCGCACTGTCGACCGTGCGTGACTCCGCTCTTACCATCGGCTGTTCTGTACGCAGGACTGCGCGGTCGTCCTCGGCGTATTGCGCTGCCAGCTCGTGGGGGAAGACGTCGAACACCGTCTTGCCGACGAGCTCTTGTGATGTCGCCTTGCCGAGGAAATTTGCATATGCGTCATTGACCAACACGTACCGGCTCTCCAAATCCTTCACCGTGATGTAGTCAGGCACGGAGGTGCCCATGGTGTGCAGCAGGTTGCGCGCCATGGCCAGTTCATCTTTGGCCTTCCGTTCCTCGTCGCGCAGATGCTTGGCTTCGAGCGCCCGGTTCACCGCCGCTCCCAGGCGGATGAGCCGATCCTTGAGTAAGTAGTCCGATGCCCCTTCCTGCATGGCGTTGACCGCGACCTCTTCCCCGATGCTGCCGGAGACGATGATGAGTGGGGTGTCTAACCCCCGGTCCTTTAAAATTTCGAGGGCGCGAAGCCCAGTGAACTGAGGCATGTGAAAATCTGCCAGAATAATGTCGGGGAGGGGATTGAGGTGAGCCAGAAAGTCGCGCTCCGTATCGACTCGGTGCCAGTCGAAGGCGAAGCCGGCGTGGCGCAGCTCTGCGACCATCAGCTCGGCGTCTGCCGGGCGGTCTTCGACCACGAGCACGCGGAGGCGGTCCATGAGTTGCCTACAGCGCCGGTGGCTGGTTGAGGAGCATCCAATACAACCCGAGCTGCCGGACCGCGTCCGTAAACTGGACAAAATCCACGGGCTTCACGATGTAGCTATTGACCCCCAGCTGGTAGCTCTCAACGATATCTCGCTCCTCCTTTGATGAGGTGAGAATGACCACGGGAATCTTGCGCGCCTGCGCATCGTGCTTGATGTGCCGCAGCACCTCCAAGCCGTCCACCTTCGGCAGTTTCAGGTCCAGCAGGATTACTTTTGGGCCATCCCTGAGGCTGCGGCCGCTGTAGGCGCCTTTCCCGAACAGAAAGTCCAGCGCCTCAGCGCCGTCCCGAACCACATGGATCCGGTTCGAGACGTTGTTTTTCTTGAGCGAGCGAAGGGTCAGCTCCTCGTCATTGGGATTGTCCTCAACCAGCAGAATTTCGACCGGCTCCCCCGTCATGAGAGGCACCTCCTAGCGTGAAATAGAATGTCGCGCCTTTGTCGAGTTCCGACTCTGCCCATGTGCGGCCGCCGTGCCGATGGATGATGCGCTGCACGATCGCCAGGCCGACGCCCGTGCCCTCGTACTCCTCGGCACGGTGCAGGCGCTGGAACACGCCAAACAGCTTGCCCGCATACTGCATGTCGAACCCCACTCCGTTGTCTTTCACTTGATAGACGGGCTCACCGCCATCGGCGCGGCTCGTCACCTCAATCGATGCCGGATTGCGGGTGCGCGTGAACTTCAGGGCGTTGGAGAGCAGATTGGCAAAGACCTGCTTCAGGAGGGCGGGGTCGGCGATGCAATCTGCCAGGTCGCCGATCTGGATGGTAACTTCTCGCCCTATCTGCTCCTGTTGCAGGTCGCTTACGACTTGCCGCACGAGGTCTGCGGCGCACACTCGCTGTTTCTCCAGGGGCTTGCGACCGAGCCGTGAGAAGGTCAGCAGATCGTCGATCAACCGCCCCATCTGTTGGGCGTTGTCTCGAACCAAACCCAGATATCGCTGGGCCTCCTCCGGGAGGCGCGGCGCAAAGTCCTCCACCACCAACTTCGAAAAGCCGTCCATGGCCCGCAGCGGAGCCCGCAGGTCGTGCGCCACTGAGTAACTGAACGCCTCGAGTTCTTTATTGGCAGCTTCAAGCTCCGCGGTTCGGTCTGCCACCCGGCGCTCCAGGTCCTCGTTGGATGCCTCCAATGCCCGGTACAGCCGCGCATTCAGGATGGCCATCCCGGCCCGTTCCGCCATCGCCGTGGCGAACTTCAAGTCCTCCTCGCTGTAGGCGCCAGACTCTGGTCGGTGCCTGGCGAGGGAGAGGACGCCGATTGACCTCCCCTGCGCCCGCAGCGGAACCATCAAGAGACTTCGGGACGCGACCCTGTCAAGAAGCGGCCAGTATTCTTGCTTGGTCATTTGGCGAAGGCTAGAAATAGATACCTGGGGAACCAGCAGGGGCTCACTCTGCCTGAAGACCGTACTCGACATCGTGTTGTCACTTACCCGTATTGGAGCGGCCGTTAGGGTTCCCCGGGTAAACGCCAGGACTTCCGGATCCTGATCGTACAGCGCCACGGGCTCGAGCCATGCTTCGTCATCGGAGGCTAAAAAGATCACACACGTATCGCCAATGAGTTCGGCAACGCGATGCGAGACGCGTGTGAGCAAGCCCGCGAAGTCGCGCGCACTTCCCGAAAACGTGTGGGAAGCTTCGCCCAACGCTTCCGCGCGGCGCACATGGCGCTGAATTTGCTCCGCCATCTGGTCAAATGCCCTGGCCAGATCGCCGAACTCATCGGCCCGGTCGGCCAGTCCGGTCCGCGCCGTCAGGTCGCCTGTCGCGACTGTGGCGGCTTTGTCGGCCAGCGCCAGAATGGGTTGTGTGAAGCGCCTGGCCAGGATGTGCGAGAGCCCCAGCCCGCCGAGGACGATGGCCAACTCCAGGAGGACGATGAAGGTCTGGAACCGAGCGAGCGGAGTGTACGCTTCCGCCGCGTCGATCTTGACGACCAGTCCCCAGTCTAGATACCCGACCGGGCGATACGCCGCCAGTACCTCGACGCCCCGGTAGTCCCGGCTGTGCATGAGCCCTGTCTGGCCGCGGATCGCCGGCACCATGGCGGGCATGCCGTCGAGCGGGATGCTGGTGAGCTGTGGATCCCGGCGGGCCGGAAGGAGGAGATGAATCTTCGAGCCCTGCAGCGTTCCCACCAGGACTTCTCCACTTTCTCCGAGCCCCGTTTGGCTCGTCAGAAGCCGGGCAATCGGCTGGGCGTCGACGGTGGCGATGACGACCCCTTGTGGTGTTCCGCCGCTGCTCACCACGGGTGCCGTCAACAGGGACTGGCTTGTCTGCCCGATGCGGCGAGGCGCGCCCAAATGCGCGCGCTGGCGTCCTTCCAGAACATCAGGATCCGCGCTGAAGTCCTTGCCGATGCGTGTCTTCTCCGTCGATGTGATAACCGTGCCCTGGAGATTGGCGATGGAGATGTCGAGGAACCCCTCGACGCTGCGCCGTGCATCCTCGAGGATCTGACGGGATTGCTTCTGGAATTCAGCCTGGGCAATCTTTCCGTCCGCGTAATCTCCGATGAGCTGGCGGAGGCGAGTGCGGCTCGCCACCAGCGCCACCCGTTCGTGCTGCTGTCGAATGTAGATCTGAAGGAGCGCCTGGCGATCCGTTGCGGCGAGCACGAGCCGCTCGTCGATCTCGTTGCGCACGATGCGCCGGGCAATGGTGCCCGTCGCTAGGATGAGCATTCCGACCGGAATGATCGTCATGAGGGCCACAAACGCCGTCTGCTTGAGGAGAAGCGACGAGCGCAGGGACCAGCGCTGTCTGGGTTGGTGTGTGGACGCCTGGGTGTCCATGCGCTTACCCGCTCAATGCCGCTCTAGTAGCGTTCCCGGCCGCTCTAGTAGCGTTCCCGCACGCGCCAGTGGCTAGTCTAGCCCAGCTTGATGTATGCGGGTGCCCGAGCGCTGACGAGTCGTCCTGGATACGCCCGCCTCCTCGCAGTGGCCGGCAGGATGCAGGCAAGATTCTGCCAATCACGGTATGCGGAGCGATGCCGCGGCCACGCGATTTCCTTGCCCTGGGGCAGTTGCCAGTCGGACCGCATGGGGCCATCACCGACGTAGCGGGTGTCCGGGTCGGGCATGTGTCTCTCACCTCCGGCGACCTGCGGACCGGTGTCACCGCCGTCCTGCCGCATGGCCGCAACCTCTACCGTGAGAAAGTCACCGCCGGCTGCGCTGTACTCAACGGATATGGGAAGTCCATTGGGCTCTTGCAGCTGGAGGAACTGGGGACAATAGAAACCCCGGTCCTGATCACCAGCACCCTGAATGTTCCTCGCGTGGCGGATGGCTTGATCAGCTACATGCTGACGCAGGACGACTCGATCGGCATCACGGAGACGGTCAACCCGGTCGTGCTGGAGTGCTTTGATGGATACCTCAGCGACGCGCGGGCCCGAGCGGCCGGGGAGCGAGAGGTGTCCGAGACCGTCCGGTCAGCTTCGGGTGGCCGGGTGGCTGAAGGATGCGTGGGCGCCGGTGTCGGCATGCGGTGTCAGGGATTCAAATCAGGAGTCGGCACCTCATCGCGCCTGGCCGGCGAGTCCGGGCATATGGTCGGCGTGCTGGCGGTTCCGAATTTTGGTTTTCCCGGCGACCTGGTCATCGCCGGCGTGCCGGTTGGGAAGGAATTGGCGACAGCGGGTCAGCCGTCGGAGCGGGGATCGTGCATCTTCGTCGTCGCCACCAATGCGCCGCTGGCAGCGATCGACCTCAGGCGGGTGGCGTGGCGATGTTTTCTCGGCATGGCACGGACCGGCGCCATCAGCGGGCATACCAGCGGGGATCTGGCCGTTGCCTTCTCGACACATCCTAGGCAAGAGCAACAGGAGCGCGCAGCGTTGAACGAGCTGTTCCGTGCGACGGTCGAGGCTTCGGAGGAAGCTATCCTCAACGCCCTGTTCATGGCCGAGACGACTGAGGGGCGGGACCGCCACATCATGCCGGCTCTGCCAATTCCCGAAGTCGTCATGATCCTCCGGCGTCACGGAATCGCGCTGCGCGAAGTTGGGCAAGGGAATTAACGATAATGACTGGGGAGCCTTCGATGCGAACAGGCTGTGTCATCGCGCTTACGTTCCTGGTCCTGGCGGCTTCGGTCCGCGCGGGACCGGCCGTCACGGTCTCGGTGTCGCCCGGCACCATTGCGCAAGGGCGCACCGTCGCCGTCACCATCACCGGCGACCTGCCGGATGGGACGCTGCAGGTGCGCTTTGCAGGCCGGACCTGGCCCCTGTACCGGGCCTCCGATAGGTGGCGCACGTACCTGGGCACCGATCCCAACACGGCTCCTGGCGCGCGGGCGATCGTCATTGAACTCGTGGACCATGACAGCGTGCGCGTGCTGGCCCGGCGTACCATCACGGTGCGCGGTGTTCCGTTCCCCCGCCGTACCATCGTCTTCGATCCGGAGACCCTGGCGCTGCTGACCCCTGAAAAGGTCGCAGAAGAGCAGGCCAAAGTCGCGGTGGGATTGCGGGTTCTGGAACCGGCTCAGCTCTGGAGCGTGTCGTTTCAGATTCCGCTGACAGGGAGAATCAGCTCGCCCTACGGCGTCATCAGCATCTATCAGGGCGCATCGCACGGCTGGCATCATGGGGTCGACATCGCCGCCCCCGAAGGCGAGATCGTCCGCGCGGCCAACAGCGGCATTGTGCGCCTGGCCGAGCCGCTGCCACTGAGCGGGGATACGGTGATCGTTGACCACGGGATGGGGATTTTGACCTTCTATATGCACATGTCGGCCATCGACGTGACCCCAGGCGAGCAGGTACTCAAAGGGGCCGTCGTGGGCCGGGTGGGTAGCACCGGCCTGGCGACGGGTCCGCACCTGCACTGGGGCGTCCGCGTGAACGGGGTCTATGTCGATCCCCTGCTCTGGACGCGCTGACGGCGGCGGGGGAATCGCGGCACAAAGGGGAAATTTCTCCCTACCAGTGACTGCCACCCGGAACTCCGGAACCCTCGTTCGCGCCCTTCTGCCGCACCACTGGCGGCTCAGCACGCGCCTCACCGCGGCCATGGTAGTGGTGTTGGGACTGCTCCTGGGATTTTCGTTTATCACCTATGGCCAGCTGCAGCGACAGCGCCGGGGCGACGAACTCGCCAACGCCACCGCGATCACCGAGACGGTCGCCGCGCAGATCGACGGTTTTCTACGGGATATTGAGAGTACCACCCTGGCCATCGCACAGGGGCTGGCCATTCAGGATGTCCCCCTGACCCAGCGCACCGTCGGCACGCCCCTGCGCAACGTCCAGGAGAGTTATGGAATCCTGCGCGCGCTCTTCGTGGTCGACCTCCGCGGCCGGGTGGTCGCGTCTGCATCCGGAGAAGGGATTGGGCTGGATCTTTCAGGCCGTCCCTACATGGAGGCCCTGCGCAGCGGCGCCACATCTGTCTGGAGCGGCGGGGTGCGTGGATTCCAATCGGGCCAGGTGACGATCGCCTTCGGCCGGCCTATCGAAGGAGCAGCCGGACGGCCACACGCTTACCTTGTGGCCGCATTCTATCCCCCGGATCTGATGCTGCGGCTGCGGCGGACGCTCCCGCAAGATTCGCGGATCACATTGATCGATCGCCAGGGATTTGTGCTCTTCACCTCTGTCGATCCCAACTTGCCTCTTTCGCAGCGCGATCTCTCGTCGCACCCCAACGTGCGGGAGGCGCTGGCCGGTGAGGTTGTGAGAGTCCTTGGAGCCGGCGTACCGTCCACCGGCGAACCTCGATACGGCGCGCTGGTGCCGATCCGCGCCACAGGCTGGGTCGTGGCGTTCACCCGGCCGCTGGCGCCGTTGGAGCACGACCTCCGGGTCATCGCTCTCCGCCAGGCAGGCGGCGCGGCCGTCGCGGTGCTGCTGGCCGGCTTCATCTTTTTGATGATCACCCGCCGGGTGATCCGCCCGCTAGAAGGGCTGGCCGCAAGCGCAGACGCCATCGCCAGGGGAGAGCGCCCGAGCCTCCCCGAGGTCAAGGGCCCGGTGGAGGTTGTGCAGCTGACCGCCGGGATGCGCGCGATGAGCCAGGCGGTTGCGGACCGTGAAGACACGCTGCGCTTCCTGGGTGAAGCCAGCAGAGAGTTATCCAGCTCGCTCGATGATGAGGCGATTCTTCGAAACCTGAGCCACCTAGCCGTGCCGCGAATGGCAGACTGGTGCGTCATCTATCTGGTCCATGAGGACGGTACGGTGCGCCGGCTGGAAATCGCGCACGCCGATCCGGCGAAGCTGGCGCTGGTCCGCCGGTTTGCAGGTCAAGACTCATCCGATCCGCGGCATCCGCACCCAGTGCTGCAGGCCATTGCCACAGGGAAGCCCCAACTCATGACGGAGATCCCCGAGGTGGTGCTGCGCGGCGCGGCGCGGAGTGAAGAGCAATATCAACTCGTGCAGGAGTTGGGCTTCAAATCGGCGATGATTGTTCCGATTATCATGCGCGGGCAGGCGATGGGGGCCATTGCCTTTGCCTCGGCAGAATCGGGCCGTCGCTACGAACAGGCCGACCTGGTGGTGGCTGAAGGGCTGGCCCACCGGACCGCACTCGCCGTCACCAACGCCCGGATGTATGCCCACCAGCGGAGCATTGCCGAGACGTTGCAGCGCAGCCTGCTCCGGAAGGAGTTGCCGCAACTGCCGGCGATGAGCGTTGCGGCGCGGTATCTGCCGGCTCGGCCTGGGGTCGAAGTCGGCGGCGACTGGTACGATGTCTTCCTCCTTCCAGACACGCGGATTGGAATGGTGATGGGCGACGTGGCCGGCCGTGGGCTGGAGGCCGCATCGGTCATGGGAGAGATTCAGCATGCGCTGCGGGCGTATGCGCTGGAAGGGCATCCGCCGGGCGTGGTCCTGAGTCGCCTCAACCGGTTGCTGGAACTGAAGGAGATGGCCACCGTCCTGTATCTCGTCTTCGATCCGGATTCCTGGAGCGTGCGCTTTGCCAACGCCGGGCATCCCCCGCCGCTGGTGATTTCGCCAGTGGGTCAGGCGGCGTTGCTGGAGGGGGGGGCGCCGCCGCTCGGCAGTTCGCCGCTGACAGTTTACGGAGAGCACATCGCGGCCATCGCCCCCGGCGCGACCATCATCCTGTTTACCGATGGCCTGGTCGAAGTGCGAGGGGAATCACTCGACGCCGGGCTGGCCCGACTGGTGGCCGCCGCCTCAACGCACGCGCGCGACGATCTCGAGATGTTGCTGGACCGCCTCCTCTCCCAGGTGGGCAGCGACTCGCCCGCGGACGACGTCGCCCTGCTCGCGGTGCGGGCGGCGCCGCTCAACCCGGCCAGCCTCGCGCTCCGGCTGCCCGCCGCGCCGGGTTCGCTGCCGGTCCTCAGGCACACGCTGGGACGCTGGCTGGCCCAGGCTGGGGCAGGTGAGAGCGACATCTACGAAATCTCCGTGGCCTGCGCGGAAGCCTACACGAATTCCATTGAACACGCCTACCGCGCCGCCGATGCCCAGGTCGAGATCGAGGCGAATCTGGTGGATGGAGAGGTCGACATCACGATCCACGACCGCGGGAAGTGGCGCGAACCGCGAGGGGAGCACCGGGGTCGCGGGCTGGCCCTGATGCGCGGGCTGATGGAAGATGTCCAGGTGGCGCGGACGGATCAAGGGACGACGGTACACATGCGCCGGCGATTGCGCCGGGAGGCGCGGACATGACGCTGGCGTCCGTCCGCATTGAACGCGATGGCCCGGTCCCCGTGGCCTTCCTGCGGGGGGAAATTGACATGGCGAACGTTTCGGAGGTCAGCCAAGAGCTGTTCAGCGCCGCGCCGAACGATGCCGTGGGGCTGATCGTCGATCTCTCCGGGGTGACCTATCTGGACAGCCGCGGTCTGCACCTGCTGTTTGAGCTCGCCGAGCGCCTGCGGGTACGCGATCAGCTGCTGCACGTGGTCGTGCCGGAGACGGCCTTGATCGGGAACATGCTGAAACTCACGCAGTTCAGTTCGGTGGTGCCGGTATTTGCCACGGTGCAGGAAGCTGTGGACGAAATGCTGTGATCTAGTCGGGGAAGAACTCCGGGCCTCGATTCTTGAAGCGGTTGATGAAGTCGACAATGGCGGTCTCGTCGTAGTGATCCAGTTTCATCAGGTGCGTCCACGCCGCCACCGCGATGCGGCTGTCGTTCTTTGGGCGCAGCGTAATGATGACCTTGGAGCGGTACCGCCGTGCAAGCGCGACCAGCTTGTTGATGACCTCGGTATCGTCCGCGCTCTTGAAGCTGATCCAGATCCCGCCGTGCTCCAGATTGTGGACCACGAGTTCGTCTGGGAGTTCGCCGTTGTAGTATCCCCAGTCCGCAGGCTGGGGAAAATGCCAGCCTGATGTCGGTGGGTTCGAGTTGTAGTCGGGATGCGCCTGTCCGGGAAAGATATGCTCCCGGCCCAGCTCGGGGTAGTTGGTGACCGGGGGCCGCGGCTGTCCGGCCACGCCGGCTGTGGTCGCGGTGGACGGCGGACGCACAGCGCCCCAGACCACCCACGCAATGACCCCCACGACCAGTACGCTGGCGGCGGCGATGATCCCCCTCGTGCGGCGGCGGGAGTGTTCCTGCCGTGCCGTCTCCTCGGCCCTGCGCTGTAGTCGGGCCAGTCGGCGGAGTTCTTTCTTCCCCAGTGGCTTCTCCACGGAACACAGTCTGCCAGAAACCCCGCCTCGAATCAACGGTGGGGGGAAGCTGGCGCGCTCTCTGGAACTTGGGTTCTGATGGTCATCCGCAGTGTCATCAAACCAAGCGCCTACTTCGACTCCGTCACGCTGATGCTGGTGCAGCGCGACGTGCGGCAGCTTCCCGGCATCGAGGAAGCCGGCGCCGTGATGGGGACCGACGCCAACAAAGAGCTGCTGCGCGACGCCGGCCTGCTGACGCCCGAGGCAGAGGCCGCGCGCCCCGACGACCTCATTCTTGCGGTGCGCGCCACGAGCGACGAGGCGGCGGTCGCGGCGGTAACGGCGGCGGAGACACTCCTCACGCAGCGGCGGGAGACGGCGGCGACCGGCACGTACCGCCCCAAAACGGTCGGGACGGCCGTTCGCACGCTGGCGGGCGCCAATCTGGCGCTCATCTCAGTGCCGGGCCGTTTCGCGGCGGGAGTGGCCAAAGAGGCGCTGGCCGCCGGGCTGCACGTGATGCTGTTCAGCGACAACGTGCCCCTGGACGCTGAGATCGAACTGAAGCAGACCGCGGTCGCCCGCGGCCTGCTGCTGATGGGACCGGATTGTGGGACGGCGATCATTGGCGGGACGGGGCTGGGATTTGCCAACCATGTGCGCCGCGGCACGATCGGGATCGTAGGAGCCGCCGGCACCGGTATTCAGGAGGTAGCATCGCTGGTGCACCGCGGCGGGGCGGGGGTCTCGCACGCGATCGGCACCGGCGGGCGCGACCTGAGCCAGGCGGTGGGAGGTCTCACGGCGCTGGCGGGGATTTCGGCGCTGGCCTCCGATCCCGGGACAGAGGTGATTGTGCTCATCTCCAAGCCTCCGTCACCCGAGGTGGCCGCGCGGCTGCTGGGTGCCGTCAGGCTCGCGCGCAAGCCGGTCGTGATCAACTTCGTCGGGGCATCGGTGGCTGGCGAGGGTTCCCTGCACGGCGCACAGACGTTGGAAGAGGCGGCCCACACGGCGGTGACACTCGTGACGGGACAGCCTCCACGCTGGCACCGGTGGGAGGCGCTGCCGGCACAGGAGGCCGGCCGGCTCGCTCCCACCCAGAAGTATGTGCGGGGGTTATACAGTGGCGGTACGCTGTGTTATGAGGCCCTGGTGCTGCTGCACCGGTACGTCGGGCCGGTCTATTCGAACACGCCGCTCGATCCAGGGTACGCGCTGGAGTCCGCGACCCGCAGCCACGCTCACACCGTGATCGACATGGGGAGCGACGAGTTCACGGTGGGCCGGTTACATCCCATGCTGGACCCCACACTGCGCCATCAGCGCCTGTTGCGGGAAGCAGACGATCCTGAGGTCGCGGTCATCCTCCTCGACGTGGTCCTCGGCCACGGGGCACATCCTGATCCTGCCCGAGACCTGGCCCCGGTGATCCGCCAGGCGCGCGCGCGGGCGCGTACAGCCGGGCGATGGCTCCCGGTCGTGCTCTCCGTGTGCGGCACTGAGGAAGACCCGCAGGGATACGAGACCCAGGTCGCGGCGCTCATCGAGGCCGGCGCGATGGTGCAGGCGACCAATGCACAGACGGTCAGGCTGGCCGGCCTGATCGCGGAGGCCGCCGGCAGCACAGGGAGCACGCGCCAGGCGGTGGAGATTCCCGCCCCGTCGCCCTCCCAGCCGCTGCCTGACGCCTCACGCATTCTCTCGCTGCTGCACGGTCCCCCTCGCGTCGTGAACGTCGGCCTGGATTTGTTTGCTGAGAGCCTGGCCGCCCAGGGGGCGGAAACTGTGGCTGTGGACTGGCACCCGCCGGCGGGCGGCAAACAGAAGCTCATCGACTTGCTGGACAAGCTGAACGCCTAACTGAAAAATGCGCGACTGGGGAATTGGGACTAGGGACTAAGAACAACGAGTGCGAACACGCAATTGCCAGTCCCTAGTCCCCAGTCCCGTAGTCGCGGTGTTGACCGGTGACCATCGACGAAGCCAACCAGCTCGCTGTGCAGCGCATCCTGGACAGCACGCCCGTTCTCGTCGGGATTGCGCGCGCTGCGGATGTGATTCCCGGAATGCGGCGCAATCTGATCCTCCACGCCGGACCGCCCATCACCTGGGATCACATGTCGGGCCCCCTGCGCGGCGCGGTGATCGGCGGGCTGATCTTCGAGGGGCTGGCCAACGATGAACGGAGCGCTGGCGCGCTGGTGGAACAAAGGCAGGTGCAGTTCGCGCCATGCCACCACCATGGCGCCGTCGGGCCGATGGCCGGCGTCACCACCGCGTCGATGCCCGTCTACATCATCGAGAACCGGGCGTTTGGCAACCGCGCATATTCGATCCTCAACGAGGGCTACGGGAAAGTGCTGCGCTACGGGGCATATAGTGACGACGTCCTGGCGCGATTGCGCTGGCTGCGCGACGTGTGCGCGCCCGCAATGGGCCGGGCGTTGGAGCGGACAGGTGGCCTGGACATGAAGAGCCTCATTGCCCAGCAGATCCAGATGGGTGACGAAGGGCACAACCGTAACAAGGCCGGTACGGCGTTGTTTGCGCGCCTGCTGGCGCCGCACCTGGCGCGCACTGGGACGGAGACAGATGACCTCGCCGCCGTCCTGACCTATCTGGCGGAGAACGACCTGGCGGTGCTGAACCCCGTGATGGCCGCCTGCAAGGCGATGATGGATGCGGCGCACGGGATCGCGGGGAGCACGCTGGTAACGTGCATGGCGCGTAATGGCACCGAGTTCGGCATCCGGGTCAGCGGCCTGCAGGACGCCTGGTTCACCGCGCCGGCGGAGATCCCGGTCGGGCTCTTCTTTCCCGGGTTCACTCAAGACGACGCCAACCCCGACATCGGCGACAGCACGATCACCGAAACGGCCGGCATCGGCGCGTTTGCCATGGCGGCCGCGCCCGCGATCGTGAAGTTCGTGGGCGGAACGCCGGCGATGGCGTTAGAGTCCACCTTGGAAATGTATGAGATCACGGTGGCGGAAAACCCCGCCTTCGGTATTCCGCAGCTGGATTTCCGAGGAACCCCTACCGGCATCGACATCCGCAAGGTCGTGCGGACCGGGATCACCCCGCGCGTTAACACCGGCATCGCCCACCGCAAGGCGGGCATCGGGCAGGTCGGGGCGGGGCTGGTGCGGCCGCCCATGGCCTGTTTCGAACAGGCGGTGGAGGCGATGGCCAGCACACTCAGGTGATTAGTGATTCGTGATTCGACACGGCTGTTGCGAAATCACCGCGGTCGTGTCGCTGCACGTCATGGCGAGGAGGGGGTGAGAGAGGAGCGAGATTTTGGGTGTCGTAGGGTTGTAAGGACCCCGTTCTGGACGTCTATCACCGAGGGAGGGACAGTCTATGCATGGATCGCAGGCTCCGGGCGGCCGGCCGGAGGTCCGCCTCGCCGCGGTGCTTCTCACCGGTTTGCTCGTCTGGCTGCTGTCGGCGCCACTGTCGGCCCAGCAGCCTCGAACCGGCGGGACGCTGACCTTCATCGTTTCAGCGGAGCCGCCGTCATTTGACGCTCACCGCGAAGCGACCTTCGCCCTCATCCACCCGGCCCGACCGCACTACAATCTGCTGGTGAAGTTTGATCCACTCAGCTACCCGAAGGTCGTTCCGGATCTGGCCGAGAGCTGGACGATCTCACCCGATGGGACGACGTACACGTTCAAGATCCGCCGGGGCGTGCGCTTCCATGACGGGAGCGTCCTGACCTCGCGTGACATCAAGGCGTCCTACGAGAAGATCATCTTCCCCAAAGGTGACGTGGTGAGTGTCCGGGCAGCCGCCTACACGATGGTGGGGTCCGTCGAGGCGCCCGATCCCGCCACGGTCGTGTTCCGGCTGAAATGGAAGTCGCCGTCGTTCCTGCAGAACGTGGCATCGCCGTGGAACTGGATTTACAATGCGGACATCCTCGAGCGGGACCCCCACTGGTACGAGCGCAACATCATGGGCACGGGCCCGTTCAAGTTCGTGGAGTACGTGCGGGGCTCGCACTGGGTCGGGGCGCGGAACGAGGACTACTGGGTGAAGGGCCGGCCCTACCTGGACGGCTACCGCGCCGTGTTCATCGGGAACGCGGCGGCACAGGTGAACGCCGTGAAGAGCGGGCAGGCGCTGGTGGAATTTCGCGGGTTCTCGCCGCCGCAGCGTGATGACATCGTCCGCGCGCTGGGCAGCGGCGCCACGGTGCAGGAGAGCGGCTGGCTGTGCAACAATACCGTCGTCTTCAACTCCAAGCGCAAGCCGTTCGATGATGCGCGGTTCCGCAAGGCCCTGTCGCTGGCGATCGACCGGTGGGGCGGGAGTACAGCCCTGTCCCAGATCGCCATTGTCGGCCCGGTGGGCGGCCTGATGCGACCCGAGGGTCCGTTCGCGACCCCGCAGGCCGATCTGGAGAAACTCGCCGGCTATGGCCATGACATCACGGCCGCGCGCGCCGAAGCGAAGAAACTGCTGGCGGAAGCCGGCGTCCCCGAAGGCTTCGAGTTCAACCTGCTCAATCGCAACGTGGAGATGCCCTACCGCTACGTGGCCGTGTTCCTGATCGATCAGTGGCGGCAGATCGGCCTGAAGGTCAACCACGTCGTGAAGGAGACGGGTCCCTACCTCGCCGACGAGCGGGCCGGGAACTTCGACGCGGCGGTGGACTTCAACTGTGACTTCTATGATGATCCGGACCTGCAGCTGGTGAAGTTCCTTTCCGTGGAGATGCCCAACGGAGCTGTCAACGCGCTCAACTACGGCGGGTACATCGACCGCACCCTGGACCGGCTGTACGATGAGCAGAGCAAGTCCGAGGACGCCACCCGCAGGATGACTCTGGTCCGGCAGTTCGAGAAACGGCTGCTGGATGACAAGGTGTGGCAGATCTACGTCCTGTGGTGGAAGCGCATCATCCCGCACTCGTCCAAACTGCACGGGTATAAGGTGGGCCCGTCCCACTACCTTGAAGACCTGCAGGACGTGTGGATCTCCGAATAGCGGCTACGACGATGATCCGGTGCCGGGGGCAGGGCCGATGCGCTCCCGGCACCACCGCTCGTCGGGACGGCTGACGTGGCCCGGTATCTGACCCGCCGGCTGCTGCTGATGGTGCCGACGCTGCTGGCCGTGGCGGTGATCATCTTTGTGCTCGTCCGGGTCATCCCCGGCGACATCGTCGAGCTCCGGCTCGTCAGCGGCGGTTCCTTCGTCACGAAAAGCGTCATCGAGGCAGAACGGGCGCGCCTGGGCCTGAACAAACCGATCTGGCGCCAGTTCGTGGACTGGATGAGCGGGCTGCCCCGGCTTGATTTGGGCAGGTCCATGTGGACGGCGGCGCCGATCATCCAGGAGATCGCACTCCGCTTCCAGCTCAGCCTGCAATTGGCGATCATGTCCACCCTGATCGCGGTGGCGATCGCGCTCCCGCTGGGCATCGCGGCAGCGGTGCGCCGCGGCACCTGGGTGGACTATGGGGTGCAGGTCATCAGCGTGGCCGGGTTGGCCACCCCCTCGTTCTGGCTGGGGATCCTGCTGCTGCTGGCGCTCCTCTCATATTTTCACTGGCTGCCCCCGCTGACGTTCACCCCACTCTGGGTGAGCCCCAAGGCGAACCTGCTGCAGTTGATCTGGCCAGCGCTGGCCGTCGGGTACCGGTACTCGGCCGTCACGACCAGAATGACGCGGTCGGCGATGCTGGAGGTGTTGCAGGAAGACTATGTCCGCACCGCCTGGGCGAAAGGACTGGCCCAGCGCGTGATTGTGGTCCGCCATGCCCTGCGCAACGCGCTGATGCCGGTGGTGACGGTGATCGGGCTGGAGTTTGCCTTCCTCATTGGCGGACTGGTGGTGACCGAGCAGGTCTTCAACCTGAACGGCATCGGGAAGTTGTTTGTCGACGCCATTGCCCGGCGCGACTACACGATGATCCAGGGGCTGTTGCTCCTGGTGGCCACGGTCTACATCGTGGTCAACTTCCTCATCGAGGCGCTGTATGTCTGGCTCGACCCGCGGGTGAGCTACGGATAACAGTCTATCCAGTCTTCCCAGTCTTCCCAGTCTCCTCAGTCAGCTCCGGTCATTGTCCGTAGACTGGGGAGACTGTGAAGACTGGGTAGACTGGCCGCTCGGCGGACGACGATCGTGACAACAGCAGTCGCGCTCATGCCGCGCGTCCATCGCGGCCAGAGGACATGGCTGGCACGGTTTGTGCGCCACTATCCGCTGGGAGCCGCGGCCGGTCTGGCCATCCTGGGTCTGGCATCGCTGGCGGCACTGGCTGGCTACCTGGCCCCCTACGACCCGGTGGCGAATGACTTCGGCGCGATGTTTGCCGCTCCCAGCGCCCGTCACTGGTTCGGGACCGATGCGTTCGGCCGCGACGTCCTGAGCCGCATCCTCTACGGGGCGCGGACAGCGCTTCTCGTGGGGTTTGCGTCCTCGCTGGTGGGGGCGACCATCGGCGGGATCGTAGGGGTGACGGGGGCGTATTTTGGAGGGACCATCGACCTGCTCATCCAGCGCCTGGCCGATATCATGATTTCGTTTCCCATCATCATCCTCGCGCTGGCCATCGTGGCCATCCTCGGCTCCGGGACCGTCAACCTCATCGTGGCGATCGCGCTGTCCTTTGTGCCCCGCATCGAACTCGTCGTGCGGGCGAGCGCGTTGTCGGTCCGCGAGACCGCTTATGTGGAGGCGGCCCGGGCCATCGGCGCCCGGCACTGGCGGATCATCCTCCGTCACATGGTCCCCAACGTGACCGCGCCCTATCTGGTGATGCTCACGGCGTTTCTGGGGCAGGCGATCCTGCTGGAAGCGTCGCTCAGCTTCCTGGGCCTGGGCGTCAACGAACCGACGGCGGCATGGGGGCTGATGCTCTCGGGCGCGGCGGTCGAGTTCGTCGAGCGCGCGCCGTGGATGGCCGTGTTCCCCGGACTGGCCATCACGCTCACGGTCCTGGCATTCAACGTGCTGGGCGACTCCCTTCGCGACGCGCTGGACCCCCGGCTACGAACCTAACTGCGGGACTGGGGACCTGGGACTTGGGACTGGACAGAGCTGCATGACCAGTCCCTATTCCCCAGTCCCTAGTCCCGCCGTTTCGAGTATGCTGAGACCCCCCCGAAGGTCGCGCACGTCGTAGGCTGGTGCAAACCGCGGATCGGCGACCAGCTGGCCGGCGCGATTCACCCAGACCGTCCGGATGCCGAATGCCGTCGCGCCAGCGGCGTCCGTCGCCGACCCCGCGACGTGCAGCAGTTCGTCTCGCGCAACCCCTAGCGCGCTGAGAGCCCTGGCGTAGACCGACGGATGGGGTTTGAACTTGCCCCCTTCGGTGGAGATGATGCGGTCGAAGGTCACGGGCTGGCGCCGGAGCAGCGCTTCCAGCATATCGGCGTCGCCGTTGGATAGCGTCCCCAGAATCACCGGCCGGCGGCGGACCTCGGTGAGCACCCCGACAGCCTCGGGCCAGAGCGGCAGCGTTTCCCAGGCATCGAGCAGGCGAGCGAGTTCGTCTGCCGAAAGCGGCGGCCGCAGCGCCGCGAGGGTCTGCCGGGCCGACGCGTCCAGGGCCGTCCGGTTCCTGGCAGGCTCGAGCTCGAGGGAGTTCGCGATCAGCAGGTACTCCATGTGCCGCTGCCGCCAGGTGCGGGCCAGCGCGGCCGGGTCGCCGGCTGTCCCCCGGGCCTGCAGCAGCGCGGCCAGGGCACGCTGTAGGCCGGACACTGCATCATACAGGGCCGAGTAGACGTCGAACGTGATCGCGCGTATCGCCATGGCTACGCTCTCAGGGGAGTTTTTCTTGTTCTTGGCTCCGCGTTCCCGCGCTCCGCCCCGAGCCGGCGTGGGGGTTCCCCCGTTCCCGCGCTCCGCCCCGAGCGCGCGCAGCGCGCGTGGGGGTTCCCGTCAGTTTCTGGTAGGGCAGGGTTCATCCCCAGCGCGTCGTAGACTGACGCTGTCGCGCAGTTCCGTGTGCCACTGCAGAGGTGATGACCCGTGGCGATGAAGTCATTCGATCTCGGCCGCTGTCGCGTGCTGGACCTGTCGCAGAACTTCAGCATGGATTCGCCTCCTTTTGCCTACTATGAGGGGCCGAAGATCACGTGGGTCAAGAGGGTCGCCTTCGAGGGTGTGAACGCCCAGCATATCTCCACCACCAACCACATCGCCACGCACCTGGATTCTCCGCTTCATTTCTTCGATCCCGGTCCCGATGTCGCCGGCATTCCAGTTGAGCAGCTGGTTGGGCCGGCCTGCGTGGTGGACCTGCAGCAGTTCGGCATTGGGGACTACGATATCTACGGCCCGGATCATTTCCAGGCCTGGGAGAAAAAGTACAACATCAAGATCGAGCGCGGAGACATTCTGGTCATCCACACCGGGTACCATGCCTATTACAATGAGGATTGGTCGCCGCACACCAAAGCGCGCCATCCCGACGCCCGGGCGGACCTCCCGCGCGCCTTTCTGCGGCATCCGGGTCCGCGGGCGGAGTTCTGCCAGTGGATCCTGGACCGTGGGATCCGCTATCTGGCAATCGATGCGATTAGTACAGACCATCCCTTCAATACCAAGGTCCGCGATGCCCGGCGTGACCTGATCCCGGAGGTAGAGAAGAAGATCGGCATGTCGATGGACAAAGCCTTTCCCTGGCCGCAGGAGTATCAGGCCACCCACACCCTGCTGTTTCCCAAGGGCGTGTATCACCTCGAGAATGTCGGAGGACACGTTGATCTAATCCTCAACCAGCGCGCGTGGGTCGGCGCGTTCCCCTTCCGGTTCAAGGGCGGTGAGGCGGCGTTCTGCCGCTTCGTGGCGTTCGTGGAGGCATGACACAGATTGACGGGAACGCGGGAACGCGGGAACGGGGGAACGCGGGTCCCCTAGAGGACCTGCTCGTCGTCGACCTGACCCGGGCGCTGGCCGGGCCGTTCTGCACGCTGATGCTCTCCGATTTCGGCGCCCGGGTGATCAAAGTGGAAACGCCCGATGGGGGCGACGACACGCGCGGATGGGGGCCGCCATTTCTCGGCAAGGAAAGCGCGTACTTCCTCAGCGTCAACCGCAACAAAGAGAGCCTGGCCCTGAATCTGAAAGATGCGCGCGGCGTGACGATCCTGCGGCGATTGCTGGCCCGGGCCGACGTGCTGGTGGAGAACTACCGGCCGGGCACCATGGACCGGTTCGGCCTGGGGTACCAGGCGATGCACACGGAGTTCCCGCGGCTGGTCTACGTGTCCATTTCCGGCTTCGGGCAAGATGGCCCGTTTCGCGAGCGGACGGCGTACGATCTAATTCTGCAGGGGTTGGGTGGGTTGATGGGGATTACCGGCGAAGAAGGCGGCCCGCCCGTGAAGGTGGGGGTGGCCATCGGCGATATCTGCGCCGGGATGTACGCGGCCTTTGGTGTGCTGGCGGCGCTGCGCGTCCGCGAGCGCACAGGACACGGGCAGCTGGTGGATGCGGCGCTGTTGGATGGCCAGATTTCGTGGCTGACCTACAATGCCGGGATCTATTTTGCTACCGGCGACGAGCCCGGCCGGCTGGGCAGCGCGCATCCCACGATTGTGCCCTATCAGGCGTTTCGCACGAAGGACGGCTTCATCAACGTGGCGGTCGGCAGCGAGGCCATCTGGCGGCGCTTCTGTGAAATCGTCGATCCGGCGCTGGCCCAGGACGCCCAATACGCGACCAATCGGGACCGGGTGGCGCACCGCCAGGTGCTCGTCGGTCACCTGCAGCGCATCTTCGAGGCCCGGCCGACCTCGGCCTGGGCGAAGGCCCTGGACGAAGCCGGCGTGCCCAACGGGCCGATCCTCTCCCTCGCCGAAGTCTTCGCGCACCCGCAGGTGCGTCACCGCCGGATGCTGGCGGAGATGAATCACCCCACCGCCGGTCGCATCAAACAGACCGGCCTCCCGATCAAACTCTCCGATACGCCGGGCCGGCTGCGCACACCGCCGCCGACACTCGGACAGCACACCGACGCGATCCTTCGCGAACTGGGGATCTCTGATGCCGACATTAAAGAGCTGCGTCGGGAGAAAGTGATCTAAGAAAGTCTTCCCAGTCTCCCCTGTCTACCCGGTCTCCCCAGTCTACTGGCATGGCTTCATCCGGTATGTCAGTGTTTTGACTGGTAGACTGTGAAGACTGGGTAGACTGGGTAGACTAGACATTAGAGACGATGACTACGACGGTGTGTCCTAACTGCAAAGCGGAACTTTCCCCGCAGACGCTGAGTGCTTCGTTGTATATCTGCCCGCGGTGCGGGACCTACTTACAGATGCCGGCCCGCGAGCGGATCGCGATGCTAGCCGACCCGCGCACGTTCAAGGAGCTGGACCGCGGCCTGGTCTCGGTCGACCCCCTCCGCTTCACCGATCAACGGTCGTACCGGGATCGGCTCGTCGAGGCACGGCGGCGGACCGGGCTGCGGGAGGCCGTCGTGATCGGCGAGGCGCGCCTGGAAGGCAACCCGGTCGTCCTGGTCGTGTTCGATTTCGACTTCATGGGCGGGACGATGGGATCGGTGGTTGGGGAGAAGGTCGCCGATGCGTTCGAGCACGCCGCGCGCCGGCGCTGGCCGGTGCTCAGCGCGGTGGCCAGCGGGGGCGCGCGCATGCAGGAGGGCATGCTTTCGTTGATGCAGATGGCCAAAACCGCTGCCGCACGCGCTGCGCATGATCGGGCCGGGCTGGCGCACATTGTCGTGCTCACCGATCCCACCTTCGGAGGCGTTGCGGCGAGCTTTGCCTCGTTGGGCGACATCCTCATCGCCGAACCCGGTGCGGAAATCGGATTTGTGGGACCGCGGGTGATCGACATGACGCTCCACGAGCCGCAGCCTCCCGATTCCCATCGCGCCGAATCCCTGTTCCGCGCAGGCATGGTCGATCTCGTGATCGGGAGGCCACAGCTGCGCGCCACGGTTGCCTTTCTGGTAGGCCATCTCAGCCGCCCAAGCGCCCGGCGTAGACGCCTGGGGTCGCAACGAGCGGGCGGAATCCGTCAGACCCCCGTGTCGTCACCCCCAGCGCCGTGGGACACTGTGCAACTGGCACGTCATGCCGGACGCCCGACGTCGCTGGACTACATCACACGGTTGTTCACCCGTTTGGTTGAACTGCACGGCGACCGGCAGTTTGGGGACGATCCGGCGATTGTGGGCGTACTCGGCGAACTGCGCGGGCGCACGGTGGTGGTCGTTGGGCAGGAGCGCGGCCGGACCGATGAGGAGCAGGCGCAGCGCCGGCACGGCCGGCCGTTTCCTGAAGGGTACCGCAAAGCCCTGCGCCTGATGCAGTTGGCCGCGAAGTTCGGGCTGCCTGTCGTGACGCTGATCGATACGCCGGGGGCCTATCCAGGCTACCAGGCAGAACAGCGCGGGATCGCTCCGGCGCTGGCGCACAACCTCCAGGCGATGGTCTCGTTGCCGACGCCGATCGTCAGTGTGGTGATCGGCGAGGGAGGGAGTGGCGGGGCGTTGGCGCTGGGGGTCGCAGACCGCGTGCTTATGCTGCAACACGCCATCTACTCGGTGATCTCCCCCGAGGGCGCGGCGGCCATCCTCTTCCGGGACGCGGCTCGGGCCCAGCAGGTGGCCGAGGCCCTGAAGATAACGGCCGACGATCTCCTCCGGCTGGGCGTGATTGACGGGATCGTGACCGAGCCCGAAGGCGGCGCGCATGTCGACGCCGATCTGGCCGCGCGGCGCCTTGGTGACGCCCTGGACGCGACGCTGCGCGACCTTGCCGGCACGGGCATCACGGCCCTCCTGCGCCACCGGTACGAGAAATACCGGCACATCGGCAAGGTCGGCGTGTACTGGCGTCAGGTGGTGCGCCGTGAGATGCAAGAACTGCTGGACAAACTTGAGCAACACCTCCCGCGGCATGAGCCGGAGGCTACCCGGCAAGCAAAAGACGATGCGCGCCGCCGCCGGAAAGACCTCACAACCCCGAGCACGTGAACGGATGCGACTTATTCCTTCGCGTAGGGCCGACCCAACGCCTCAGGTTTTGCGAGGCCCCACCGGGTCCGGAACCACGGTGTGGAGATCACGCACAGGATCGGGATGGTGATGGCAAAGGGCACCGTCCTCCACACATACCGGGAGAGCACGCCCGGGAGGACAAGTTCCGGACTGAGGGACAGCTGCCACATGATTCCAAACAGTGAGGCACCCGCCAGCAAAATCCAGGGGTTCCACATCGAGAAGAACACCAGGGCCAGGCTCACAAATCCCCAGCCCATGAGAAAGTTGTAGTTCCACACCGGGTTGTACGAGAGCGTATAGGTCGCGCCCGACAGGCCCGCCAGGATACCACCAGACGTGACACACAGGTAGCGGATGACCGCGACAGGGATGCCTGAGGCCTCTGCGGCCCCTGGATTTTCCCCTACGGACCGGATCGCCAACCCGTGGCTCGTCCTGAAAAGGAGGAACCAGGCGGTGGCGACGAGCATGACCCCGAGCGGATAGAACGGCGAGAGACCGAAGAAGCGCGGGACTCGTTCCAGTCCCAGAGGTCCTGTGTAGGGATTGCCCAGGTAGGTCGTGAGGCCAAAGCTGAGGATCCACAGGCCCATCCCGCTCACCACCTGATCACCTCGCAGGGTGATGCAGAAAAAGCCGTGGGCCAGGCCGAGGAATCCCCCGATGGCCAGGCCGGCGAGCAGACCCAGGGGATAGCTACTTGTGGTTTGAGCGGTGATAAAGGCTGCGGTGCCGCCGAACAACATCAGCCCTTCGAGGCCCACGTTGAGCACGCCCGCGCGTTGGCTGATCAGTTCGCCCAGCGCCGCAAAGAGGAAGATGGTTGATGCTTCCAGGCTCCGGGCGAGGAGCTCCCACATCGTCGTTCACTCCTGGGGGAGCTCAGCCGAGACGTGCGGCAGGGCCTCTGGGGGGATCCGCCGCCAGGCAAACCGGAAGCGGTAGAGCACGTGAGAGGCGACGAACGTGATCATCAGCAGGCCGAGGAGTGCATAGTCGACCCCAAATGGAAGACGCAGCTCTCCCTGAGCGAACCGAGCGCCCAGAGACAGCCCCGCAAAGAGCACCACGATCGGTACGGCACCGAGCGATGAGCCGCGCGCGATCAGGGCGCAGATGATGCCGTAGAAGCCGAGATCCCCATAGTAGCCGTAGTTCCCTGGGATCTTGTAGACGCCCGGGACGGCAGCGAAATAGTGGTATCCGGCCAGGCCCGCGAACGCCCCGCCCAGCAAGAAGACCACCAGGGACAGGGCCATGGGGATGATGCCACCGTAGCGCGCCGCGGCGGGGCTCTCGCCGAACGCGCGGATCCGATATCCCAGTGCCGTCTTTGCGAACAGAGGGTCGAGGAGCACCGCAGCGCCCAGGGCGAGCAGCGCGGTGAAGGGTACACCCAGCAGCAGGGGTGCGTGCAACGGGACCGGAAGCCCGAAACTCTCCCCCTCGCCCGTGGCGCTCATGAACGGGCCGCCTTCCTTGATCATGTAGGCGACCAGCCAGAAGATGATTGAGTTCAGCATCATCGTGACAAGGATTTCGTTCACCTGGAACCTGGCGCGCAGCACGCCGGCGAAGCCACCGACCGCTGCACCCGCGGTGGCGGCGGCGACCATCATGAGTACGATGAGGAGGTCCGGCGGAAGCGCGCGCACTTGAGGCGCGCCGAGGACGAAGGGAACCGCAAACCCTGCCAGACCTCCGGCATAGACCTGGCCGGGAAGGCCGATGTTCCACAGCCCGGCGCGCAGTGGGACAAGAAACGCGTACGTACAGAACAGGAGAAAGATGGAGCGGTGGACGGTGGCCAGGAGGCCGTGAGAATTGAAGAAGGCATACGAGAACACGGCCCGATACGCCGTGAAGATATTCGTCTCGGCGGAGAGGAAGAGCACACTGGAGAAGGCGAGGGCCAGCAGGATGGCCACAACCGCCGTGAGGACGGCGTGGAATGGCGGAAGCGCTGGCCGTGGCTCCAGCGTGAGCTCGTAGCGGCCCAGCTTCATTGCCCGCGAGCCCCCTTGAGAAGCGACCCAGCCATCATGGCGCCGACGGTCTCGGCATCGGCCTCTTCGCGAGAGAGCACGGCGCCGAATCGTCCTTCGTAGATGGGGGCCACCCAGTCGCTGAGGGAGAGGATCTCGTCCAGGTCCTCGGAGACGAGCAGCACCGCAGCTCCCGCTGCTCTGGCATCCAAGAGTGAGGCGCGGACGAACGCCGTGGCCTCCACATCCAGGCCATGGGTGGGGAGGTGCGCAATGAGGAACCGGGGTCTGCGAGACAGCACCCGGCCCAGGATGAGCTTCTGCAGATTGCCTCCCGACAGGTGTTGGGCCCGGGTGTGCTGGTGGGGAGCTTTCACGTTGTAGGCGGAGAGGATACGCTGGGTGAGCCGCTCCAGGCCCGCGTCATCAAGCACACCCCGCCGGGTGAACGCGGGGTCGAAATGGTAGTTTAACGTGATGTTCTCGACGAGGGAGAACGCGGCGATAGAAGCCACCTCGGAGCGTTCCGCGGGGACATAGCCGATCCCTCGCTGCCATCGTTGCAGCGGTGACAGGCGGGTGATGTCCTGCCCATCGAACCGAACACTGCCCGAGGCCGCAGGACGCAGGCCGGCCAGGACCTGGGCGAGTTCCTCCTGGCCATTTCCGGTGACGCCTGCCACACCCAGGACTTCGCCTTCGCGAAGGGAGAACGAGACACCGCGCAGGGCCAGCAGACCCTTGTCGTTGAAGGCGGCGAGTTGCTCCGCCTCCAGGAGAGGGCGCCCCCTTGGCAGGGCTCGGTCCGTCGAGCGGAAGGCCACATCACGGCCGACCATGTGGTGGACCAGGATCTCCTCGGTTGCCTCCGCCGTCTTCAATCGCACCACCACTTTCCCGGACCGGAGGACCGTCACCCTGTGGCTGGCGCTCATGACGATGGGGAGCTTGTGAGTCACTAGAATCACGGTGATGCCCTGGCCGCGGACCAATCCCTGCAGGCCCGCCAGGAGTATCTTCACTTCTGGTGGCGTGAGCGCGGAGGTGGGCTCGTCGAGGATCAGGATTCTTGCACCGCGGTAGAGGGCTTTGAGGATTTCCACCCACTGCCGTTCGCCTTCAGACAGCTGCCACACTCTGGCGCCGAGGTCCACGGTAAAGCCGTACCGGTTCCCCAGCGTCTCTACTTCGGTTCGCGCAGCGCGAAGGTTGAGCACCCCGCGCACGCGGGGGTGTCCGAGCACGATGTTCTCCAGCACCGTGTGCGCGGACACGAGTCGCCGGGTTTGATGGACCATGCCGATCCCGTGCGTGAGGGCGTCGTGGGGAGATCGGAAACGGACCCGCCGGCCGAACACCTCCAGGGTGCCTTCGTCGGGCTGCACCAGGCCGAACAGGATGTTCATCAGGGTGGTCTTGCCGGCGCCGTTTTGGCCCAGGACCGCATGGATCTCGCCCGGATAGACATCGAGATCCACATCGTCAAGGGCCAGCACCCCAGGGAAGCGCTTCGTGATGCCCCGGGCGGCGAGGATGGGTTCAGGGGCCGCTGCCGACCCCCGCTTCACTTGAGGATAGTCATCCCGTCCAGGTCGAAGTTGAACTTCCCAAGCAGCCATTCGTCGGACGGCATCTGCTGGGCTTTCTTCACCACCGTTCCCTTGGGGGGAATGGGGGTGTCTTGGAGCGCCAGTCCGGTTCCGTTGCTGACGAAGGCGTGCTCGAAGAACGGATCCCACTGGCCCTTCATCATCTGTTCTCTGCGTTGGGTGACCAGTGTCAGAATCGAGGCGGGGATGAGGGGCCGGGCCTTGGGGCTGATCGCGTCCACACCCACCTGCTTGTTGTTCATAATGTCCACGGCGGGTTCGACCGTGCCGTCCGCCAGGGTCATCGTGTCCCGCATGCCCAGGTAGAGCAGGGTGCGCGGGTTCTGGTTGCCGGCCAGCCAGTCTTTGACCATCCGGTCGTAGAGAATCTCCCAGCGCGTGTCAAAGGAGACGGCGACCGTGTCGGTGCTGGACCAGCCGTAGAAGCCGACCACGTCCATGTCCTTGCCCACGAACCAGATCTTCCGCTCCTGAGCCACGTCCAGGGGGGAGCCGGAGTCGGTTTGCTGGGTGATCACGTCCACCTTGTACTGGCTCACCAGGGTTGTGGCGACTTCTCGCTCCTCCGTGGGTTTGTACCAGTCCCCTACGTACTTCACGTACACCGTGACACGCTTGCCGAGTGCCTTGGCCGCGTCCTGCACACCGAGGAAGAAGCCGGCCGTGCGGCGCAGGACCTGGATGTTGGGGAAGGCGGAGACGACGCCAAGATTCCCAGTGCGGGTCAGCGCGCCCGCGATCAGCCCTTCGAGGTAGAGGGCCTGGTACTGTCTGGGGAAGAATCGGATGAAATTTCGCTTGGTCGTGACATCGCTGGCGACCACAGAGCCGAAGTACACCTTCGGATACTTGTCCGCGATTTCCTTAAGGGGCAATCCCATAAATTCGGCATTCCCCACGACGATGTTGGCGTTCTGCCGGATGAGTTCTTCAGCGTAGGGGATCGTCACGTCCGGTCCGACTTCTTCCCGATAGACGTATTTCACGTTTGGATACTTTTGCGCGATGCGCTGGGCGGCGCGGTGGTGGGCGCCGGACCATGTGGTTCCCTTGATCACGCTGAAGTGCAGGATGGCGAGCGTCGCGGTCTGGCCCGCGGCCGCGGCCGCGGATACGGCCCACTGGGCCGCGGAGCTTGCGAGGCCCGCGGTGACCAGGAGCGCGACGGCGACGGCCCAACGCGGGGCAGTCCTCGTGCTCGAATGCACGTCTCGATCCATGTGATTCCTCCCCAGACCCGGATTCCGCATGGGTGCGCAATAGACTTTGCGATGTGCGCCGGTTATCCTCCACGCGCGTGAATGCTGCTCAGGACTGGTGGGGTTGGACTGGAGAGGCGGGATTCTATCGGATCACGCTGGCCGGGTGGATGGTGCCCTTCTGCGCTTGTTCGACGATCCCCCGCTCGCTGATCAGGTACAGCATGTTCACCCCGGAGGCCACGTGGTATTGCGTGGCGGCCTGCGGCGTGCCGATCACCAGCGGAATCCGCAGCTGCCAGGTCGTGATGAATGTCCGCAGCGCCACGCGATCGGGTTGCATCAGGACCACGAGGCTGGCCACGCGGCCCCCGGAGTTCCGCACCCGTGCGTCCAGATCGCGAATCACCTGCCGGGTTTGATTATCCAGTCTCCAGATGAAGAGGACTGCGGTCTTGTGCCCGCGCGCGACCTCCAGCCGGTGAATGACTCCCAGACGATCCTTTAATGCTAGTGCTGGCGCTTTCACCCCGGTCGCGAGCGGAGGCCGCGCGGGAGCGGGTCGCGGAGGAGCCGGCGTGATCGGCTTTGGCTGTGGTCTTTGTGACGGCTGCGGTGCTTGGGGCGCCTGCGCTGCCTGCGGTTCCGTTGCTTGTGGCTCAGCGGCACGAGATGCCCGTGATGCTGACGGCGATTCAACCTCGCCGGTGAGTAATGAGGCGACAAGCGACACCGGTCCTTCCGTGACCTCAACGGTCCGATAGACCGGCGGGTAGCCCTGACGGCTGATGAGGACGCGGTAGGTTCCCGGTTTCAGGTCGACGGTGAGTGGCGTTGTGCCGACATCCCGGTCGTCCACCTGCACCTGTGCGCCCGGCGGAGTGGAGCGGACGAGCAGAAATGAAGAACTCTCCTCCTGCTGCCTCACGGGCGCCGGAGCTGGCTTTCCCAGCACCAGTCCGACAGAATGCGCATACAACGAACCCAGGACCGGGACGCGCCCGCTCACTGCGGGCACACCGCCCAGTCCGATGAGTCCTGCCAGCACCACGACCACGGCCGCGGGTTTGAGCACCGCGGGCTTCAGTAATTTGGAAAATCTGCGGTGCCGGGGCAGCGTCGCCGGACGGACTTGCGTCCCGAACAGCACGCCGCTCTTGGAGAGGTCCGTGCCGCAGGATTCGCACTGCAGGGCGCCGGCCGCCAGCTGCGCCCCGCAGATGGGACAGCTTTGGTCGCCTTTTGGAGTTGCAGGTCGAATATTCTGCATGTGTGTCGACCTTCTTCCCCTACCATTCCCAAAAATGTGCCTGTTTGGACATGGAACTTTTCCTCGCGGGCGCCGTCTAAGCAGACAGAGCCGGGCGCACGAGAGGGCGCGGTAGCGCCCAACCGCATTCCCCTCTCCCGGTGGGAGAGGGATAAAGGGTGAGGGGGAGCGCACATCCTTGTGATGGAGGCGCCGCTGTTGTGAGTGAAGAGGCAGACCTGATTGCGCGAAGCGGCGGTGGCGATCTGGACGCGTACGATCGCCTGGTGGAACTCTACCAGGACCGGGTCTACCAGGTCGCCTACCGGATCACAGGCAACCGTGAGGATGCCTGGGACGCTGCGCAAGAAACGTTCCTGAACGCGTTCCGGTCGCTTCCGCGTTTCCGCGGGGCATCGGCGTTTTCTACCTGGGTGCACCGCATTGCCACGAATGCCGCGCTGGACTTGATCCGCCGCCGTCCTCCCCAGCCGCCTGTCTCGCTGGAGGATGTGGCGGTGAGCGCCGGGGACGACCCCGCGGAGACCGCCACGCGATCGGAGCTCCAGCAGCGTCTCCACCGCGCCATTACCTCGCTGCCGGCCGACCAGCGCGTGGTGGTGGTCCTGCGTGACGTGCAGGGACTGTCCTACGAGGAGATTACCGCCGTGCTGCGGATCCCTCCGGGTACCGTCCGGTCACGGCTCAGCCGCGGCCGCGAGTCGCTGCGCCGGCAGCTGGCCGATCTAGCCCCGGCGGCCGGTGTGTAGCCTTGGGTAGGAGGAGGATCGGTTCATGAAGATGGGCCATGTCACAGAGTTGCTCTCCGCCTATCTTGACGAGCAGGTAGGCTCCGGCGAGCGGGCGAGAATCACCACGCACCTGGAGGCCTGTGAGTCGTGCCGGGCCCATCTCGAGTCGCTGCGCAAGACCGTGGCCCTGCTGCACACGACTGAGCCGGTGCGGGCTCCGGAAGGTTTCCGCGCCAGGCTCCGCGAGCGGATTGACGCGCAGCCGCGCCGCGCCCCACGCACATTTGGCCTGCCCCGGTTGCCCTGGTCGTGGCGAACGGCTGCGGCGGCCCTGGCCGTGGTCATGGTCGGGCTGTTTACGGTGAACCTGCTGCGCGCGCAGTTCCCACGCGTCGCGCTGCAGCGCGCTCGGGGACCGGAAGTGTCCGTCTCGACGCCCCCGCCGCCATTCCCGGGGCCTCCAGCAGCATCTGTGGATCGGGCCGCGCGCGCGCCGGAGGTGGGCGCCCCCGCTCCATATACCCCCGGCGAGCCCGCCTTGCGCCGCGTGATCCGCACCGCCAGCGTGATGCTGGAGGTAGGGGATCTGGATCAGACGGCGTCGCGGCTGACCCGCATCGCCGAAGCGGCAGGAGGATTCATTGCCGACTCATCCTTCGCACAGGCCGGCTCGACGCCGGAAGGGACATTTGTGCTGCGCGTGCCGGCCCCGCGCTTCGCCGACGTGCTGGCGCAGGTGGAAGAATTGGGCCATGTCCAGCAGCGCCGGATCAGCGGTCAGGATGTGACCGAGGAATACGTCGACCTGCAGGCGCGCATCCGCAACCTGGAGCGTTACGAGCAGCGGCTGCTGGCATTCGCCGACCGTGCGGCGAAAGTGTCAGACTTGCTGGCGATCGAGCAGGAGCTCGCGCGGGTCCGCGGCGAGATCGAGATGCTCACGGGACGCGCACGGTATCTGGACCGGCAGGTGGACCTGGCGTCGATTCAGGTGAGCGCGCACGAGCAGGCCAAGGCGTCTGGAGGGTTCTGGGATTTCTCGGGGACGCTCACGAAAGTTCAAATGGCGTTCCTGGCAACGATCCGTCAGTTGCTGCGTGCGGCCGAAACCGTGGTCGTCGCCGTCAGCGCCCTGGTCCCCGTGGTCGTGCTGGCCGGCCTGGCCTGGTTCGTAGTGCGCCGGGTCCGCGTGGCCCGGGGCATCTGAGATCAGCACCATCAGCTAGTCGGGAGCGGGAGGGAGTAGTTCCTCGCGCCTGGCCGCAGACAGGTCGGTGGTTTGAATGAGGCTCACCGCCGCGACAATCGCCAGCCCGCCTGTGATCTGGACAGCGTCCAGCCTCTCGTGTAGCAGCGCCATCGCCGCGGCGCTGCCGACTACCGGCTCCAGTGTGGCGGTCAGGCTGGCCAGGCTGGGTGTGATGTGTCGCAGCCCGTACAGAAACAACCCAAACGGAAGAATTGTGGCGAAGATCGCGATGAATCCGAAGAGCAGCCACTCGACCGGGGCGTAACCTGAGAGGTACGCCTTCCACGGCTGCACGATCAGGCTCCAAGCAACGGCGCCCGATCCCAGCGCGTACAGCAGCACCGTCCACGAGTCCACTTGCCGGATCCGTGCTCGAGCCAGGATCGCATACACACCGAAAGCGATAGCGGAAAAGGATCCGGTGAGCAGTCCCAGTGGCTGGATACGGATGCCCTCTCTGCCGGCGACGAGAAAATACGCACCAGCCACCGCGAGTAGGATAGCGCCGCCCCGCATCGGCGTGATCGTCTCGCGGGTCACGGCCCACGCATACAGCGTGACGAAGACCGGACCCGTGTACTGCAAGAAGAGCGCGGTGGAGACGTCTGTCAGGCTGATCGTCAGATAGTAGCTGAACTGGGACGCAGTCATCGCCAGCCCGAGCACCACCAGCCGTCCCACTAGGCTCCGGGATACCCGCAGCGGATGTCTGCGCAGCGCCAGGATGACCAGAAGCGTCGCAAAGGACGCGGTCAGCCGGATCTCGATCAATGTCCACGGTTCGATGCGGCGGTTGAAGAGGCTCTTCGCGACGACTCCCGACACGCCCCAGAGCGTCGCCGCGCCCATGACCGCTAGGTAACCTCTGATTCGAGATTGCAGCATCCAGGTCAACCTACACAATCTACGCAACCTACACAAGCTACACAATCACTAGCGCAAACCTTCAGTGATGTGTCAGTTGCAGGTGATTGTGTAGGTTGTGTAGTTTGTGTAGGTCGTGTAGGTTATGGCAACGCCTCAGCCGCCAGCACAAATCCCGCCAGCATGTCGGACCCCGACGTTTCTCCAAACGCCATGACGCCGCGAGCCGCGGCGGCGATGCGGTCCGGATCATTTTCCGCCACCGCGTCGACGAGCCGGTGCCAGGCCTCGCTGGCCTCCCCTCGCGCCGCGGCCTCAAGGTAGGCCATGCTGATGCGGGTCGTCCGGTTCCGCACGCCAGAGACGATTGCGTGGCGCATCCGGTCTGCGGTATCCGCGTACAGCGCCAGCGTCAGCAGGCATCCCACGAGGACATCATCGCCTGAAGGCGTCAGCCCCGGGCCCAGGCCGGCCAGTGTGCTGGCGGCATGACCCACGAGAAGCGCATCAGGATGCTGCAGTCCCCGAGCCAGATCGCGGAGCGCTGGCGCCGCGCGCGTCTCCAGTGCTGTCGTGGCCACGTGTCCAGTCGCGGCGCGGGCCAGGCCGCCCTCGGGTGCTTCCACTTCAAGCACGCCTCGCAGCGTAACTAGATTGTCGCGAAGCCTGCTGATGTGTTCTCCCGGCCATGGCGGCAGTGCCGCGTCCCACACGATGGCACCGGCGAGTTCGATCTCGATGCCGCCGGCCCGCAGCCCGCGGTCCGTGGACGTCGCGGTGTCGCCTGCTGCAACGCGATCGTGAAATGTCTCCGCGTCGACGACGATATTGAGAGGACCATTCAAGAGCACGGGCGTGACCAGGGCGACGATCTGCCCGTCCATGTCGAGATAACTGCTCCGGTCAAATGTGGCAAGGATGTACCCGGCGCGGGGTTGCCTGAGGTAATTGCCAATGCGGCGGTTCAACGACCGTGCCTGTAGCAGCGCGCGTGTCTTCATTCCCGCGCTCCGCCCCGAGCCCGCAGAGCGGGCGTGGGGGTTCCCGCCTTTAGCCTCTGCGCCGCGTCGGCGACGGCCTCCACAATTCCCTGATAGCCGGTGCATCGACAGAGGTGACCCGCCAGGGCCACCCGGATTTCCTCCGCGGTCGGGCTGGGATGCTCGCGCAAGAAGGCGAGGGTCGTCATCAGAAAGCCGGGGGTACAGAAGCCGCATTGCAACCCGTGATGCTCGCGGAACGCCTCCTGGACCGGGTGCAGGCGGTCCGGCGTGCCCAGCGCCTCCACCGTCGTAATCTCCGCGCCGGCCGCCTGCACGGCGAACATCAGACAGCTGCGCACCGGCTCGCCGTCTAGCAAAATCGTGCAGGCACCGCAGACGCCATGCTCGCAACCGACGTGCGTGCCCGTCAACTCCAGGTGCCCGCGCAGGAAATCCACCAGGGTTGTCCGGACATCGACCGTCGCAGTCCTCGGGACTCCGTTTACGTGTACAGTGATCGTCGTGCTCGTGAGCAGCGCAGGAACCGTCGTCCTTGCACGGACCGGATTACGGCGAGGCGCTATCCTCGCCTTTGTTGGGCGCCTGACCACGCTGGCACGTTTCTTCATATGCCTATGTTGTCATCGCGAGCGCCGAAGGCGCGTGGCGATCCGCACCTTATGCCGTCATCGCGAGCGCAGCGAAGCGATCTCCTCTCAAGTGGAGATTGCCACGGCCCTGCGGGCCTCGCAATGACAGATGTTAGCTTTCTCAGCGCGTTCCCATCTGCTTCATTTTCGCCCGTTCTGTCGCAGCACGCAGCGCCCGCTGCGCCAGCACCCCGGCCACTTCTTTCCGGTACTCCGCGGACGCGTGAATGTCGCCGGTCGGGTCGATCTGGTGTGTCACGACCT
>Ga0209375_1000180_pt1 | contig 59385 bp, 47 predicted proteins | sample GraSoiAngelo_131_FD_185888 | JGI IMG/M metagenome (GOLD analysis project Ga0209375, IMG submission 185888) | Grasslands soil microbial communities from the Angelo Coastal Reserve, California, USA - 14_0929_02_30cm (SPAdes) (version 2) | ecosystem: Environmental > Terrestrial > Soil > Grasslands ...
GTAGGTGGGCGCCAGCTCCCGAAAGAACTCCCACGCTTTGGAATTTGCCTTCAGCGCTTTGGCGATGTAGACCGGTAGGTCGGGGACTACTGGTCGTGGCGCGTAGGTATTGTTCGTGGGTGCCGCTGCGAGACCGGCCGACGTGAGTAGGCCAGCAGTCTTAAGTTCCAGCCACCGATTCCGATTGATATCCGACCACTTGCTCGTGGGCCGCCGCGGCGTGACCTTGAGGGCGTATCGGTCGTCATCAAGGCGTTTGATGAGACTATCGATCCATCCGAAGCACAGCGCCTCACGAACGGTGTCTTCGTAGGGAATCGACTTCACCCCTGTGTGGGCTTTGTGGAAGACGAGCCAGACTCCTGGATTTGACGTATGGTGCTTTGCCAGCCACGCCCGCCATTGTCGGCGGCTCCGAACTTGCAACGTCATGAGTTCTGCCGCCATGCTGACTGGCCTCCGCTGCCGTTCAAATAGATAACACTTCGCCCGCAAGTGAACGTCAAGAACCCGTCTGCTTTAGTTCCGGCTGTATGTACGACCAATGGCTATGGATGATCTTCCACGTCCCGCCAATCCGACTATAGACCTTGGTGGAATTCCAGCCAAGACACGTTCCGGAGCATCCGGCAGTTTTCCGTAATTGACAAGGTTGAATGTCAGAAGCGCTACATCTCCAAGACGCTGAACTTTGGGATCGATCATGTCGTATCGTGGATCCGTGAACGGCGGCTTCATTTTCTTCATCGGCGCCAGCCGCAACTGCATCGCGTCCAGCCCATCGACGCGCCTTTCCGTAAACGGATCGAAATAGGTCACTTCTGGGGCTTGGAGGTCGAAGTAACCCTGAGGGTCTAACCTAATCCAGCGGTCAAGGGCAGAACGCTCCAGGGCGACGAGTTCGTCGAGCAAACGATCCACGGAACCTCCTCCGTCCTGAGCGGGCATCGCGCAGGACGCAATGAGTCCACACGAGAGGACCGTCTAGACATCGCGCCCAATTATGCCAAAGAGGAAGCTCCGGGAGTATTGTCGGCAACCCTTCCCTTACCGGATTATGGAAGGGTTGCCCGTGATCCGGGCACAATATCAAGGTCACAGTCGGCTGCGTCGTTTGCGAGTTGATTACCAGGCCTGGCGCTCCGCCTCGATCTGGTGGGGGCCCATAAAAGGGCCGCCCTCTTCCCACTTATTGGGCGCATTCCGCGATGAGCTTGGTATAAACCTCCCGCGCGTGATCGTAGGCTGCTTGGGCGTCGGCGAGTTCTGCCTTGGAAATTTTAGGAACCTTCTGAGTCCAGCACTGGTTTACCGCGGCAAGGCACCACTGGGCGCTCTGACGCGATGCGCGAATCGGTTTTCCGTCCACCAATAGGAAAATAGGGTTGGTGTGCGAAGAACCCAGAATCCGCACTGCTAGCCAGCCGCTGCGCTCGATGGATGCATCAAAAGAGATATCCTGAATACTTCCATCCGCGACGATGTTCTTCCGCGCAACCGGTTTCCCGTTCATCACCAGCTCAACAGGCACTTCGCGCGTGTTTCCTATGCGCGCCCGTTCAATGTGCCAGTAAGGTGTTTGATCTACCGGCCGATCATGGATGTTGTCCGCTGAGCTGTTGGCAGTGCCAAGAGCAACTCTCCAGAAATAATTCCCGCGGTCCGAAGGGATGTTGTCGGTTCCCGACCCAACGGCGTTGAGGTAAGCAGCAACCTTCACTCGAGCGTGCACTGTCCCTTTTCCCGCCAGCTTCACCTCGCTCGCATTCGTTCCTACCTCAACGTCGTTCACGCTGAAGTCCATGAGATGGCTCCTGCCATCGGACACGTAGCTTCGGCCGGCGCGCAGCGCCTCCACCCAGCCGCTATAAGAGAGCGGTCCGTCGACTTTGGCGTAGACACGGCCCTGCCCAACACGGGCGTCCGTGATGCAGGGGAAATCTGTCTCTCCGGAGATGCGCGTGCGGAACCCGACATTGAGCGTGTGATACCAAATGTTGAGTTCCCAAGGGTAAGGTGTGTCCATAGTGGAAATGAAATCGACCGCGTCGGGTTGCGTCACGTCCACAATGTATTCGTTAGCCCCAATGGAGTCGAAGCCCGGAATTTCGTAATTTGGAAGTTCGCGCGACTTCACCGCAAGTCCCCATCCAGAGTGTGCAAAGCCCGCCAAAGCCCCCTGGGATTTCGCCCATCGCAAAACAGGCAGATCCCAGGTGGGCCACTGCTCGATCCGCACGCAATGGGGATAATCCTGATTGGTTAGCCCGAGCAACACCAAATGGCCAGCGTGGCTCGATGGGAACCCGGAAACTTCCAAGTCGTAGTGCATTAGCTGGTTCGGCTTCGAGAGGGGATGATCTTTGCCGCTGAAAAACTGTTTCTGATAGTAGTAACAGGGTCCCCAGGTTAGCACGGCGCCCACGTTCAATTTCTCGCCCTGGATTTGGCGCACCATGTCATCAGGTTGCACGCCTTCCGTGGGGTTCTGATAGTGTGAGCAGCCCGCCGCGTGTACGTGGTGGTCGCCGGAATACCAGCGGTATTTCGCGGGGTCGATCCAGCGCTGCATGGCGAATGAAACTTCGTTTGGGCCCGTCGCGGTTACCTCTACTTGTTTCGTTTGCGCGTGATATTCCGGTCCCATCGAAGAAGTTACCGTGTAAGAACCCGCGGGCACGAGAATTGTGTCGCCGTTCGCGCGATAGACCTGCGGCTGGAAAAAGAGGTCGGGCGCTAGCCGCTTTGCGGGATTCGGATAGAGGCGGCCTAAAGCGTCGCGGATAGTAAAAGCTGCCATCGAGGGTGCGCCGTTCTCGTCGCGGACCCACAGCCGCAATGGATGCGCGGGTAAAGCTGTGAAGACAACGACCATCTCATTGCGAAACCCGATGTCTTGCGTGCCCTGGCCGACGTTAAAACTAATAGAGGCGGAGCGTTGCCCTGGGTCACGGCTGTAGATTTGGAGAATTCGGTATTCAAGAGGCATGCCTGAAAGCCGTGGGGACATAGGATCCTTGTCGTAGAGCTCCAGGTCCATCCACCTGTCACGCGTGTCGGCAGCCGAAATTTTCTTTGGCGGCTCGGAGCTAAGATCCGATTGAACAAAAACAGGAAGCGCACTCGAGCTCTCCGCTACGAGCCGAGCTGTTACTCCAGCCTTGTTGATGACTTTCACGAGAAAGATGCGCGCCCCGGCTTCCACCAGTTCGGGCTTAGCGGGGCCTGACTGCACTTTGACGCGGCTCTCGGCATTGATGTCCACAATCGCCAGCGTGTACTTGTCAAGGATCTGCTCCAGATGCTCAATTGCGACGGCCTCGTTTGCATTGCCGATAGCCTGATTGATTGCGTCCGCATCATTCTGGGCGAGAGGCTGTCCGAGATAAGCAAGGCTCGTTTCCACTTGACGCACCTGCTGTGCAAAGGGTTGAAGGGGAACCCGCGTCTGCGCGGCGAGGGGCAAACCAATCGTCGCTTGAAGCAGAATCCAAATCAGATTAGAAGTAATTACGAAGATGGGTGCTGGCAGACGAGAATTTCTATATTCCATGGCAGACCTGCCTCCTACGTTGCTAGTGATTGTGCGCGAGAAGACCGGCGCCAGACAAGTGCCGCAAAACGCGCGTGTCCCTCATCTGTGCGTATCGACGGGACTTCTAGCTCGGAAAAGCCTCTGTCTTCTTTTTGGGAATTACTCTGAACCATCACGCAGGCGAGAATTCTCGAGGACCCTTATCAATGGGCCGCATTTAGCTTTTTCAGAGTGTCCTGTACGCCGCTACGAATCTCGGCCCGCCGCTGCTCGGTATCGGACCACGACGACAGAGGCGCTTTGTGAGAATCAATCATGGCCAGTGCCTTTTCGGCGTACTGACGTGCCAGGTCTTTCTGTCCATTTTTCAGATACGCATCGGCAAGGTTATAGTGCGCGTCAGCTGAGTCCGGATACGCGAGGAGGTTGAGCTTGAAAATCTCAATCGCTGTGTCTATCTGCATCTTGGCCTCGCGCAACCGGCCAGCCCTCCTCTCCGACTCGCCTTCGCGCACATGATCTTCGCCTATGATGTCGACATTAACTTCCGGCCACAACTGCACCTGGGAATCTCTCCGCCGGGCTTCCATCAGTTGCTGCTTGGCGCGCGCGACTCCTTCGGACGTCCAGAGTTGATTGAGGATTGCCGCAGATGCCAAGGCGTCCGCTGGCGCGCGACTCAGGGTCTTGATCAGCGTGGTTACAAGCCAATCCACGATGATGCCGGGCAGCTCGGGGTGGGGCTTGTACATGTCGGTGCCATGACCACCCCTGGCGGGAACTTTGCCGGCATCGCTGGTTTCATACCATATCCAGGGCGCGTCTTGTGCAGCCGAATAGTGCACGAACTTCTTCCCCGGGCTGGAGGAGTTGATGTAGAGCCACTCCATCGCCTCTACCGTGCGAGGGTATTCGTCGTCGTCGGCCACGACGAACAGTCCTGGCAGTTTTGACGCCTGCCGTAGGAATTGCAGGCCGTCTTGGAGGGTTTCTCCGGACAGCAATACCAGCGATTTCACCTCAGCAGAGTGTTGACGCGCTACTTCAACGGAATGGAGGACGCCGAACCACCCGTCTCCTCCCACGCCGATAACGTCGCGCTTGACGCCTGGCTGCGAAACCAAGTATTGAAACGCTGTGTCAACGTCGCTGGGCCACATGGGCTTACCTTTGCCTTCTCCGCGTCCGTCAGTTTGGTATAAGGCGTGCCGCTTTCGCCAAATCCGCGCATATCGAGCGTAAGCGTGTTGATTCCAGCCGCAGCCAGTTGCCCAGCCAGATTATCCCAGGCCTTGCGTGTCCGGTTGCTTTGGTGCAGCAGCAGCACACCAGGGCCCGGCTTGGCCGCGGCAAAGTAGCTTGCCTTCAGGAGGGTACCGTCCGAGGCCTTCAGTTCCACTACCCGTGGAGCAGAAGGCTGCTGCGCCTGTTGCGTCTGATCCCGGCGCGATTCCGGCGGCACCAGGTTGTTGGCGCGGTAGTAGACGACGAGCTGGCCGAAGTGTTCCGTGCTGTGCTCGATGGCGGTAATCCAGATGTAGGAATTGTGGACGATATGTTTCCCGGTTTCCCACGCAAATGGCATCGTTTTGTCCAGGCCGGCATCACCCTGCTGTTTGATCACGGCGGCCCCGTCGGCGAGGGCCTGCTCGATGAGTTTCACCACGTCGGTTTTCGTCTTGTAAACCTCGCGCGACGGGTTGTGCTTGTCCTTGCCAAAGTCGGGACCCATGTTCGATTCGGAAACCCTGCGGATGAGATCGTAATCGACGGCAGCGACGTGTAGAAGATTTTCGGCAAAGGTGCGCTCGTCTTTCTGTACTTTGAAATCGTACTTGTCTTCGGGAAAATCCTTGGCCATGGCGATCAGCTTATTGCCAATCTGGTTCCACCATTCGAGCGTCTCGTCCGCCCGAGAACGCGCGGAACCCGCGGGTTGATTCTGCGACTGGCCCTGACCATAAAGACTTGTTCCGGTGAGAGCGAGCAGAATAAACACAACAAGCGCAAGGGAAGACCGCTTCCTCATAAATCCCTCCTTCGGACTGCCAATCAGTCTGATTTTCGCCGGCTGGCTGGCGGCACAATGCCGTTCATGCGCAGGTATTCCACCATCTGTCCATAATGATCATAGGCGTGGGCGACGCCGAATGTAGCCAAGCGCAGCCGCGTCGACTTGCCGTTCCCTGCGGTCTGCAACATGTTCTCCGCCGTCAATGTGGCCGCGGCTCTGTGACCCAGAGCAAAAGAATCCTTCAAGAACTTGATGATCTCGGTTTTGGTCTTCAAGGCTTCGGGACCGTTCCCGTCCTTTAAGCCTTCGGGCAGCTTATCGCCGGTAAGTGGGGACCATATGAAGTAGTTCGAAGTGGCGACGTGCTTGACCTGCACGGCAAAGGAGCGCACGCCCTTGTAGTTGCTCACTGGAATGTTGAGGTTCTCAGGAGAGAAGTTGAATTTATCTTCTGGCATAGCCTCTGCAACTTCGACCAATTGCTTTTCGATCCCGCTGATTTCGCGGTCCACGGCTGAGGCTATGGTTGGCGCTGATTGCTGTGACTCTTGCGCCTGAGAGCCGCTGGCGGCTGCGGCGCTCTTTGTACCTCGTCCCCAGACGGCCAAACAAAAGATGAGTGCCGCCAAGAGCGAGAAGATTGGTAGTCGTTTCATGCGAGTAATCCTCCTCAATCTGGCTTGAACCTAAAGAAATGGACTTTCAAGCACCTAGTTCCTAGTGTTCGGCGCGAACTATTCGTGTCTCAGTGCGACAACCGGGTCGACCTCGGTCGCGCGCCGCGCCGGAATGTAACAGGCGAATAGAGCAACAGCGATGAAAACTGCCGTGACGCCTGTGAACGTCAGCGGGTCGGTCGGCCTTACGCCGTAAAGCAAACCTGCCATTAAGTGGGAAAGGAGCAGCGCGCCGATAAATCCCACCGCCGCGCCCGTGACAGCAAGCCGCAGGCCTTGTCGGAGAACTGTGCTCAGGATATTTCGCCTTTGCGCTCCCAGTGCGAGGCGAATTCCGATTTCATGCGTACAAGCGCTCACCGTGTATGAAATCACTCCGTAGATTCCAAGCCCGGCGAGCAGCAGGGCCGTTAAAGCGAACAGCCCTACCATTTCCATCGAGAATCGTCTCTCCGCGAGAGACGCGGATACGGTTTCGCTGAGTGTCTGCGCCCCGGAAACGGGAAGGGTGGAATCGACGGATTGGATCTGCGAGCGCATTTCCTCCGCGATCGCAGCGGTATTCAGATGCCCACGGAGAAATACAGCCAAGCGTCTTTCGTTCGTCTGATAGATATCCAGGTAAGCTTGCGGCACGGCACCATACGCCAGCGAGGCTGTCCTGGCATTGGCGGTCACGCCGATAACGGTGATCCAGGGGGAATCCGCACGATTTTGCTTGAAGCGCTTGCCCAAGGGATTTTGGTTAGGCCAGTAGGTTTGCGCGAACTCTTCATTGATCGCAGCCACTTGCGGAGATTTGTCGTTGTCCGAGTCGTCGAACAAGCGGCCGCGCAACAGCGGGATTCCCATCAGGTGAAAATAATCTGGCGTGACGCTGGAGCGTTCGACAACACAAGGCTGGTCACTTTGAGCGTCGCGCCCCTCGAAAGTCACAGGGAACTGGCCTTCGGAGATGCGCTTTAAATCCTGCAGGCTCTGGTCCAAGGGAATGGCCGCAGTATCACCGAGGGCAACCTCTTCGACACCCGGCAGAGTCCTGGCGCGACGGAGCACTTCGCGCAAGAATGGCGCCTCTTGTTCAGCAGTTCGGTACAGGTCGGCTTTGGGGTCATTGGGAGCGGGCAGCCTGGTGCGGACCACCGCCACGTTCTGCGGATTAAATCCTAGCGGCACACGCACCAAGTCCCAGAAACTGCGCAGCAGAAGAGTCGCCGCAATCATCAGCACCAGAGAGAGCGCAAACTCCGTTACCACGAGCGCGCGCCGAGTTCGCGCCTGCTTCCCCGAGCCCGTCGAGCCCCGCGTGGCTTCCTTGAGCGCATCCGTCAAATTCAAGTGGCAGGCGTGCAAAGCGGGAGCCAGACCGAAAACCGTCCCGGCGACCAGAGATGCGCCAAGAGCGAAGAGCAAAACGCTCCAGCTAATGGATATATCGTTCAGCCGCGGGAGATTCTCTGGCAGAAGCCGCAGCAGTGATCCTTTTAAGCAAAAGAGAATCGCCAAACCGGCGACTCCGCCGAGCAGCGATAGGAGCATGCTCTCGGTCAACAACTGCCGCATCAGACGCACTCGGCCTGCCCCCAGTGCCTGCCGAACCGCCACTTCGCGTCCTCTCGTGCTGGCGCGCGCGAGTAGAAGATTCGCAACGTTGACGCACCCGATCAGCAACACCAATCCTGCGGCGCCTAGCAGCAGAATCAGCGACTGGCGGACATTGCCGACCACGCGCTCCTTGAGCGGCAGCAATCGCATCTTCCATGCGCTTTGCACTGGATAATCGGCGGGAAATTGTTTTTGCAAGGATGCCACAAGCGCGTCCACCCGGCTTTGCGCAGCTTCAATCGTTACTCCGGGTTTGAGCCGTGCGATGGCGGTTGGAAGATTCCGCCTGCCGCGAGGCGGATGATCCGACATAGGCATACCGTAGAAACTGGTTGCCGCCCAGATTTCGATATTGCGTTCTTCTGCGATTCGACCGGGAGCGTCAAAACCCGATGGCATGACGCCGACGACGCGATACAAATCGGTGTCCATCCGCACACTCTTGTCCAAAATATGCGGGTCGGCGCCGAAAGAGCGTTTCCACAGGCCGTCGCTGATAAGAACCTCCGGAATGAGCCCAGGGCTGTGATCGTTGGGATCGAAGATGCGGCCCAGCTGTGGCTTCACGTCGAGCATCGCAAAATAATTCGGGGCGACAAGGAGCAAGCGGACACGCGCCGGCCGAGACGAGCCGGTGAGATTATTTTCATCAAACCACGTTGGGGAAACGTATTGGAAAATGCCGGAGTGTTGGAGATCTTGCCATTCGGGCTCAGACATTCCTGAGTCGTGCGCGCCCACGCCGGGAAGATCATCCTGGATGCTTACAAGTTGCTCTGGCTCAGGATAGGGCAGAGGGCGCAGCAGCGTAGCGTCCACCACGCTGAAAATTGCGGTGGTGGCGCCGATGCCCAAAGCAATGGTCAGGATTGCGACGGCGCTGAAGCCCGGAGACTTGCGCAGCATGCGCAGACCGTAGCGAACGTCGGCAGCAAGATGCTCGAACCATTCCCAGCCCCACGCCAGGTGACTCTCTTCCTTCAGGTACGTGGTGTTGCCGAACCGGCGCCGGGCGGCGGCCTGTGTGTCCTGCGGAGTGACCCCGGATTCGAGCTGTTCCTGCTGGCGCAATTCGAAGTGCAGGCGCATCTCCTCTTCGAGATCCGCATCAAACTGCCGCCGATGAATCAGCATCCTAAGCCGCCTTGCAAGTTCGCGCAGCCAGTCCATCACGCAGCTCCTTTTCACACCGCCTCGATCACACGCGTGATAGCGCCAACCACGCGCTCAAACTGCGACATTTCCACGTCCAGTTGTTTCCGTCCGGTAGCAGTTAGTTGGTAGTAGCGAGCGCGACGGTTCCCGGCGGTCGTGCCCCACTTCGCAGTCACCCAGCCTTTGATTAGCATCCGTTGCAGCGCAGGGTAGAGGGAGCCTTCTTCGACCTGGAGAACGTCATTTGAGGTCCGCTGAATGGAATTGGCGATCTCATAGCCATGCATTTCGCCCGAGCGCGCCAGGGTTCTCAAAATCAGCAGATAGAGCGTTCCCGGAGGGATTTCGTCTCGATGCAAAGCATCACCCCTGACATAGTTAGACTATGGCAGCGTTGAATGGTTAGCAATCCCTGTCAAGAGGCTGCTGCGACGCCCGTTGAGGCATTTATGAGATCGGCGCTAGAGGGTTCGAAAGAAGAAGTGCCAGGTGATGTCGACGGCGCCATGGACCAGGGCGGACGCGAAGATCGACCCGGTCTTGCGCCAGGTCCAGCCGTAGAAGAAGCCGGCGATAGAAGCCAGGATGACGTAGCGCCAATTGGGAAAGCCCATGTTGGTGATGTGCGAAAGGCCAAAAACAATTGAAGCGATCCACCAACCGGTGAGATCGCTCTTGGTGGCCCGCGCGAGGATATTTTGAAGCAAGCCGCGGAAGAGAAACTCTTCCGGCCAGGCGGTGAAAAACAAAATGCCGAGTGACACTAGCGGAAGCGATTTCAACTGCGACCACTGCGGATCGAATTCAATGAAGTGGATGGCATGGCCCAGTGGAATGGCGATACAAGCGAAAGCAAGAAAGCTGGCGAGGATAAAAAAACTCCAATGGTGGCCCCAGCCGATGGAATAGCCGGTTCCGTTGACGCGGCGGACCAGCACAAATGTTGCGAGCGCGACGTTCACGCACATCATCACCGTGAAAACATACGCGAGGCGGGCGCCGGGAAAGGGCCAAAGCCAGTGCGACAACGACCATCCCCAGGGATTCGGCAACGGTTTTACCGCGAGCCATATTCCAGCGATGGTGAGAAAGTCCTGCCAAGCGCCGGGTGGCTGACGTTCAGCAGTGGCAGCGAGCAGTAGCGGAATGAAAACGAGGCCTGCGACAGCGAGGGAACGCGTGAACGCGAACGTATTTGTCCCCAGCGCGTAGATCAAGTAGAAGAGGAACACTGCGGTGCCGAGCAAGTAGCCGCTGCCGGCGCCGAAGCGCGAGGCGAGGCGATCCTCGACGCCGCGCGCGGCAAAAAGCAAGGTCACGAGAAAGAAAAACGCGAAGGCGGTGAGCGTGGCAGCGAACTGGCGGCCGCCGTAGCCCTGCCAGGCGGAGTACAGCGCCCCCGTTAGAGTCAACACGGCCCAGAGACCGAGCATGGAGAGCAGGCCGAGTTGGCGGGTTGCAGGCAAGCGAGAATTGTAACTGAAAGAGATGGCAGACCAAATTAGGCCATCGGGGGATTGCCGATGCCATTTCCACGAAGCAATGGAAGAAAAGGATGAGACGCTATTCGTACCGTAAGGTTTGTATCGGATCTACGCGGGTCGCCCGCCGTGCGGGCAAGTAACAGGCCACCAGCGCCACCGCAAACAGCAGAACGGTGACGCCTGCAAACGTTGGGAGGTCCGTCGGGGTTACGCCGAAGAGGAGGCTGGCCATCAATCGGGTAAGGGCGAAAGCCGTCGCAAGTCCGGCAACAATTCCAATTGCCACCATACCAGCCCCTTGTTTCATTACCAGCCCAAGGACGTCCCCGCCTTGCGCGCCAAGCACCATGCGCAAACCAAATTCCTTGGTGCGCCGCGCAACGGAGTACGACACCACTCCGTAGATGCCGACGGTGGCGATCGCAAACGCGACGATGGAGAACAACGACAGCAGCAGCGTCAGGAACCGAGGCCGCGCTTGCGCGCGAGTCAGCACGTCCTCCATCAACCTGACATCTGCCAAGGGCAGAGAGGGGTCAATGGCATTCAATTGCTCGTGCACGACACCTGCCAATGAGCGCGGGTCGCCCGCTTGCGCGCGCATGGCCACATACATGTCCGAATTGCCCGCGCCCGCCGGTTGCCGGTAGGGCAGATACAGTTCGGTTCCCGCAGGCCGATCAAGCCCGGCATTCTTCACATCCTCTACGACGCCTACGATCGTGCTCCAGTTCTTGCTCCCGCCGGGCCGGAGGCGTCTGCCGATAGGATTCTGGCGGGGCCAGAACGTCGTTGCCATGGTCTTGTTGATAATGACGGCGTCAGGCGCGCCTTGAACGTCACGCGCGTCGAACCAACGGCCGTCCATGAGCCGAATACCCATTGTCGCGAAGTAGTCTTTGCTGACCGCCTGGTAAAAATCCACATTTTGGATAGGACCATCCTGGGTTTGGACAAATCCCTCGATATCCGTGTCATTCATGTTGGGCGGGCGCAGCGGTGCCAATCCGGAAACCAGCGCGGCGGATTGCACGCCCGGGAGACTCGTCAAGCGCTCCTCGAGCCTGGTCCAGAAATCAGTAATCTTCGCGTTGTCTGTGTAGGTTCCGCTCGGAAGCGAAACGCGCATGGTGATAACGTTCTCAGCTTGCAGGCCGGTGTGGACCTCCTGCAGCTTCCAGAAAGCGCGCAGCATCAACCCGCAGCCGATCAACAGGACGAGAGCCATCGCCAGTTCGCCGGCTAGCAGGACGCGCCGGAAGATTTGCGCTCCGGCCGCAGCAGTCGTGCTCCCCGCCGTGTCCTTCAGAGATTCGGAGATTCCGCTCAGGAGCAAGGGTGCGAGAGGCGCGAGTCCAAAAAGCACTCCAGTAATCAAGCTCGTCCCCAGAGTGAAGAGGAGCACGCGCCAGTCCATCGAAATTTCGTCAGCGCGGGGAATCCCGCCCGCATTCGTGAGCTGGACCAATCGCACTCCTCCAAAGGAGAGAGCCATGCCGAGAAGAGCGCCGCAGAAAGCCAGGAGAACTCCCTCGGTCACAAACTGCCGCGCGAGCCGCACGAGTCCGGCGCCCAGCGCACCACGAATCGCAATTTCCCGCCGGCGGGCCTCGGCGCGAGCCAACAGCAGGTTTGCCACGTTCACGCTGGCGATCAGGAGCACAAATACGACAGCACCGAGCAGCATCAGGAGCGCCGGCCGAACGCTCGAAACGACTTCCGCCTGAAGAGGAAAGCTGACGATCGTGTGCGTTTTGGGGTGGAAGCTGTGCGTCTTTGGCACTCGTTTCTCGCCATAGCTCTGGACAAGCGAAGCCAGCTCTCCCTGAGCTTGCCCCGCCGTAACGCCTGGCAGCAAACGGCCCAGCAAGTAATAATTGTGGCCGCCGCGGTTGCCAGGATTCGCGGGATCCAATCGTAAAGCAGCCCAAATCTGGGCCGGCTCCTGCTCACCCGGTGGAAACTGAAAGCCCTTCGGCATGACGCCAATGATGATGCACTTCAGGCCGTCGAGGTACGTCTCACGACCGACGATGTGTGGATCACCTGCAAAGGCGCTTTGCCAGGTGCCATAGGAAAGGTCCGCCACAACCTGCGCTCCAGGTATATCGTCGGATTGCGAAATCAGCCGTCCGGCAATCGGCGACACGGCAAGAGTTTCCAGCAATCCGCCGCTCACGTATGCCGCAGTGATGCGCACCGGTTGCGTTTTTCCGGCGAGATTCGCGCCGCCGGTAATCCACGCGTCGAGTGAAGTCCAGGAATGTGTATCGCGGCGCAAATCCAGAAATTCAGGTCCGGAAGTCCAAAATCGGTGCAAACCGCCATTCGGAAACGTGGGAAACTCAGTGTACACGCGAATGAGCTGCTCCGGATGCGAGTAAGGGAGCGGGTGAAGGAGGACAGCGTTGACCACCGTGAATATCCCAGTGGTGGCTCCAATCCCAAGCATCAGGCAGAGCACGGCCGCAGTCGTAAAACCCGGATTCTTGCGCATCATGCGGACGGCAAACTGGAAGTCTTGCCAGAGAGTTTCCATGGAACACCCTTATCCGTTGAGAGGTACGTTCGAAACCTGCTGCATGTTCCCGACAACTGAGAAGAATCGGCGCTCCGGACGAAGCCGTAGTCCGAGCGAGTCGTCCGGCTTTTTTTGCGAAAACCCTGTCGTATCGTCGATGGCGGCCGCAGTGAAGTCAAGAACAAATGACACGTCCTGCGTTTGTACTTTGCGGAGGGGTTTCCCACCGTCTATCATTCGCATCATGCCTGACCGCGAATTCGCCTTCCGAGTGCGAGCACTGTTTGACACATCACAGCAAACATGAAACGCCTGGCTTACATTGACTGGATGCGCGGGCTGGCGTGCGTGCTGATGTTTCAGACCCATTGCTACGACTCGTGGATGAGCCCGGAGGCCAAGAAATCGTCGTCGCTGATTGGGTGGTCGCGGCTCGGTGGAACGTTGCCTGCGCCGCTGTTTATTTTCCTGGCTGGCGTATCGTTTGCGCTGGTGACGGAGAAATTGCGCGAAAAGGGAATCGCGCGAAACGCGATCGCCAAGCAAACGATTCTGCGCGGGGCGGAGATTTTTGGCATGGGGTTGCTGTTTCGCGTGCAGGAATTTGCGTTGGGATATCCGTGGTCGCCGTGGACGGATTTGCTGCGCGTGGACGTTTTGAACATTCTCGGGCTCTCCATGGTGCTCATGGGAGTGCTGTGCTGGGCTACAGGAGAAGGCGACGGCGCAGCGGCGAGAATTCGGACTCTTGTGGCAGGGATTTTTGCGGCGGTGCTTGTGGCCATGGCCACGCCGCCGCTTTGGACGACGTACAGGCCGAGGTTTCTGCCCTGGCCTATCGAATCCTACATCAACGGTGTCCATATCTTTAAGGAGCCGCAGCCGTGGCTCTTCCCGCTGTTTCCGTGGTCGGCATTCGCGTTTGCTGGACTTGCGGCGGGATTTTTCCTGTTTTCGGACTTGGCGCGGCGAAGGGAAGGGCTGGCGTTCGCAGCGCTCGGCGGCGCTGGGATCGCCGCCTGCTACTTGTCGGTCTTGCTCGATTCCTCGCGAGTGCGGCTGTACGCCGTTTACGACTACTGGCACAGCAATCCGGATTTTTTGCTGATGCGCTGCGGCATTTTGCTGATCATTCTCTTCCTAGTTTATGCGTGGTGCCGGTGGGGATTGGCGCAGAAGGGATTCAGCCCGGTCATCCAGCTCGGAAATACTTCGCTGCTGGTGTATTGGGTGCACATCGAATTCGTTTACGGAAGATTTTCCATTTTGCCAAAGGGGCAGTGCAGCGCGCTTAAGGCCACCGCCGGACTGATTACGATTTTCCTGGCAATGCTGGGGCTTTCCCTGGCGCGCACAACGTGGAAAAAGTGGCGGGTCAGGGCTTTACAGAAGAATCCGGCAGCAACTGCTGCGCCCGCGGGATCTTGATGATGACCTCGCCGGGCTTGGCGAGGCCCAGCTCGTCGCGGGCAATTTTTTCGATTTTGCGGGGATCGGTCTTTAACTCTCTTACTTCCTGCTCGAGCTGCAGGTTTTCCTTGTTCAGCTGGTCCAGATCCGTGGTTACCTTCTTGATTTCGAGTTGCTTGCGGCGCATGGCAAGAAAACCGTGAGTGCCAAAAATATCGTGCACCAGGAGGACAAGCACGAGCAGGGCCAGGAGCGCGCGTCCGTGCTGGCGCAGGAATGGCGGGAATTTCTCCGCGGTGTTCGTCTTCTTCAGTTTTGCAGAACCCATTGTGATGCGTCTCGCGTCAATTTTGCGGAAGCGGCGGCGCTTTCGGCTTCGACGTACAGGCGAAGCAGCGGCTCCGTGCCGGAAAGACGCAGCAGCATCCACGAACCGTCTTCGAAAACAAATTTTGCGCCATCGGTGCGGTCGATGGATACGACTTTCCGTCCGGCAAGTGTCGAAGCGTCAACAGCGACACGCTTGACGGCGTTTGCCTTTTGTTCGTCGGAAAGATGAAGATTTTCGCGCACGGGCCAAAATTCGCGGCCGAGTTTTTTGTACATGTTGCGAACTTGTTCACCGATGGAGGCGCCACGCGCGGCAATCATTTCCGCCACGAGCAGGCAGGCGAGAATGCCGTCTTTTTCCGGGATGTGGCCGCGAATGGTGAGTCCGGCGCTTTCTTCACCGCCCAGAGCGATTTTGTCTTCGCGAATAAGTTGGCCGATGTATTTGAAGCCCACAGGCGTCTGATAAATAGTCTGACCGCGCGACTTGGCGACCGCGTCGATCATTTGGGTGGTTGCGACGCTGCGCGCTGCAGGCATTTTCCATTTGCGCGTTTCGGCAAGATAGTCGTAGACCAGCGCAAGGATTAAGTTGGGCTGGATCCATGCGCCATCGCAGTCGACGATGCCAAAGCGGTCCGCGTCGCCATCGGTGGCCAGGCCCGCGGTGGCCTTCGAATCCACGACGCCTTTGCGAAGAGGCGCGAGATTTTCTTCGGAAACGTCGGGGCCGGTGCCGTCGAACAAGCAATCCCGTTCGGTGCGCATGGCTTGCACGTTGACGCCGTGATCGGAGAGAGTGCGGTCGAGATAGCCGGCGCCGCACCCGTGGAGCGCGTCCACGACCAAGGATGGCTTGGCCTTGCGCAGCGTGTCGAACTGAACGAGCTCTTCGAGACGCTTCAAATAGTTTTCGCGCAGATTGACTTTTTCGCCATGCGCCGAGTTTTCTGCACCGTGAGGAAGAGGCGGAACACCACCATTCGCGGCAAGCTTTGCGGCCCGCGCTTCGATATCCTTGGTGACTTCCGGCAGGGCAGGGCCGGCGTCGGCCGAGGAAAATTTCAGGCCGTGGTACTGCGCGGGATTGTGGCTGGCAGTGAAGTTGATGGCCCCATCGAGCTTGCGACGCATAATTTCGAAGGCCACGGCCGGCGTGGGCGTGAACGTCTCGCAAAGCAGCGTGCGAATGCCGTGATGTTGCAGGATGTCCACGGCGAGCTGCGAGAATTCTTCGGAGTAGAAGCGCGTGTCGTAGCCCACCAGGATGGCGGGGTCTTTCGCCTTGGCTTTCGCATGTTCGGCAATGGCGGTGACCGCCAGGCGAACATTGGCGAAGGTGAAATCGTCGGCGATGAGGCCGCGCCATCCGGAAGTGCCGAACTTGATGGGCGAGGTCGCCATGAGGCGGTATTCTAGACTGGAGAGGGTGGAAAGTCGAAGGTTGAAAAATAACGGCGTGGCGGGGGAAGAATGCTGAAGAAGGGCGAGGGAAGCAGAATCGTACTGGTAACTTGCGCAACGCCGGCAGAGGCAAAGCGAATCGCGCGCACCGTGGTTGGCAAGGGGCTTGCCGCGTGCGTGAACATGATTTTGAGCCCCGTAGATTCGGTCTATACGTGGAAGGGAAAGCTTGAACGAGCGCGGGAATATCTACTGTTGATGAAGACGACGTCGAAACGTCTCGCTGAATTGGAAAATGAAGTAAAACGTCTTCACAGTTACGACGTGCCCGAATTTATCGCCGTGCCGATCACGGAGGGGTCGAAAGAATATCTTTCGTGGGTGGAGGAAAGCGTCACGAGGGCGCGCAAGAATCGCAAGTAGCTCGCTACGCCTGCGCCGAGTCCGGTTCCAGTTACACGTCGAGGAGTTCAGAATCGTATTTTGCGAATACCGCACGCAATGCGGCTGGGGTGCGCTCTTTCATCCCGTGGATTTCCTGAATCAGCCGGTAGATGTTGACGGTCATGACCAACAGATAGCGAGTCGGAGCCGGACCAGGATTCCAGTAAGTGTGAGGCGTTCCGCGCGGCACAAACACGGCCGAACCCGCGCGGGCTTCGACTTCCTCCGTGCCAACCCGTACGCGCAGGAGGCCTTCCAGCACGTACCACGCTTCATCGTCACTGCGATGAAGATGCGGCGGGGCGATCAGACGCGGCGGACCTGGGGGACCACCCGGGTCGCGCCATTCGGCGATCACAAAAGCATCGTTGATCGAACCGAGGACTTGCCCGTTGAGCGGAGCAGCGATTCTAGGCGAACTCATGGACGTGTCAGCTTAAACAGAATTGACTGCGGCTAAACGTAGAGCAGGGCCTGGTCGAGGTCGGCGACAATGTCTTCGACGTCCTCGATGCCCACAGAGAGGCGCACCAAGCCTTCGGTGATGCCGACGCGGTCCTGCATTTCCTTGGGCATGGAAGCGTGGGTCATCATGGCTGGAAGAGAAATCAAAGTTTCGACGCCGCCGAGACTCTCGGCGAGCGAGCAAAGTTTCACGTGATTGAGGAATCGTCGCGCGGCATCCAGCGAACCAACATCAAAAGAGAGCATGGCGCCCGGGCCCTTCTGCTGGCGACGGGCTACATCGTGCTGCGGATGAGACGGCAGACCGGGGTAGAAAACCTTCTTAACTTTTGGATGGGCGTCGAGATGGCGGGCCACGGTAATGCCGTTGGCGTTGTGCTGGAGCATGCGCACGGCAAGGGTCTTGATGCCGCGCGAAACCAGAAAGCAATCCATGGGAGAGAGGCCCGTGCCTGCGGAACGTTGAATGAAATATATTTTTTCGGCATCCTCAGGACGTGTGAGAATGACTGCTCCCCCCGTGGAATCACTGTGTCCGTTCAAATACTTCGTCATGGAATGAACCACGATGTGCGCGCCTAGCTCGATGGGACGCTGCAAATAAGGACTAAGAAACGTGTTGTCCACTACTACGGAGAGATTGCGCTCGCCGGCCAGCTTGGAAATCGCTGAAATATCAGTGACGCTGAGCGTGGGGTTGGCCGGCGTCTCGATGTAAATCATTTTCGTGTTGGGGCGCAACGCAGTGCGCACATAGTCCGGCACGGACGTGTCCACGAAACTGAATTCCAGGCCAAAATGAACCAGAAGTTGCGTTGAGAGGCGGAAAACGCCGCCGTAAACCGCTTCGGAAAGAACTACGTGATCGCCGGGGCGCAGAAGCCGGAAGACTGCGTCGATTCCCGCCATGCCGGAAGAGAAAACGTAGGCGCTGTGCCCGCCTTCCAGCTTGGCAACGGTGCGTTCCAGGGCTTTGCGGTTGGGATGATTCGTTCGCGCGTAATCGTAGCCCTTGTTCTTGCCCAGCTCTTCATTGATGTACGTGGAAGTCTGATAGATGGGCGCGACGATGGCCCCAGTGGCGGGATCGGGTTCCTGCCCGATGTGAATGGCGTTGGTGGCAAAACCCATTGTGCTCTCCTTGCGATTCCTGTTCTGATCGAGATGCAGTCAGTGTGACACGTGGCGCTGACTGTTCGGGGTGAATTTCAAATTGGCCGCGCCCTCATCTTGCCTGCCGAGCAGTTTCTAGAGAACTTACAGGAGCCATATTGATGAGTCAAATGGCGGTTGCCCGGGGTTTCCACGGCGGAGCAACGCTAGAGCAGCACGACGGGCGCGAGCGGCATCCAATCTCAACGTGCCGAGGCTTGACCTGGCCTGCTGTTCCGTAGACCATGGAGTTCACCGAATTTATGCGATTCCCAAGAAGGTTTTTTGCGTGCGTTTGCATGGCGGCCTGCGCGGTGATTGCTGCCGAGGTAGCGGCCCAGGATCCGGCTGCGCCCGCCTCGAAACCGAAGACTCCGCCTCCGGCAAGCGAAGCGCAAACGCGGATCACCATTGAAGTAACCGGCGGCGAGAAGAGCATTCCCGTTGAGAACGCTAGCGTGTACGTGAAATTTATTGAAGAACGCTCGCTGAGGAAGGACAAGAAGCTGGAAATGAATGTAAAAACCAGCCGCGACGGGATCGCCCACGTTCCTAACGCGCCGATGGGTAGAGTCCTGGTCCAGGTTGTCGCCGAAGGATGGAAAACATATGGGCGCTGGCTGGACATCACCGACCCGAAACAAACGATTAAGGTGCATCTCGAACGGCCGCCGAAGTGGTACTAAAGTGAGACCAGCGGCCGGTCATTGAGAATGAACGACTTAGGAAAAATACAAGAATACTTTGGTCCTCGATTCATCGCTTGAAACCTTCCGTTTGGTAAATATTTTCTCGTGTCGCTAAATTTTTGGCGGAAGCAGTGAATTAAAAAATAAAATTGCACACAAATGGTGCAAAGAGCAGAAGATTGTTGAAGGGCGGGAAGTTAGCGATGCGCGAAGAGGGGATTTCCACAACCTTATCAACATTCATGTTGAAATCTTAACGCAGTAGAAATATTTTACGTCCACTTCGGCATGCGTCTTGCCTTGCCGCAACGAATGTAAATGTAATTTTGACCGCTGCGAAATCAGAATGGTACAGTACGAATCTGGCTACGCTCGATGACGGAAACCTACGACGGACCATTTTCCCTCCTCCAAATGTTCTGGGGCAGCATCGCGGCCCGGCCGCTGCGCAGTTTTCTGAGCGTGATTGCCATTGCCGTCCAGGTGATTCTCGTTTTGCTGATCGTCGGTCTCACATCAGGAGTCGTTTCCGAATGGGGAAAACGCGTCGAAGGTGTCGGCGCGGATATCCTGGTGCAGCCGCCGAACTCTTCGATTTTTTTCGCATTCGTCAGCGTCGGAATGCAGGAATCGCTGGGTGAAAAAATTGCCGCGTTGAGCGGCGTGGACGAAGTCGCGCCAACGGTCATCCTCACGGAACCAAAGCACTTAGTGATGGTCTACGGGATCGATTACAAGCGCTTCAATGCATTGAGCAAAGGCTTCCTGTTCCGCGACGGGCGGCCGTTCGAGGGGCCGGATGAAGTCATAGCCGACGACATCATCGCGCAAACGCGTCACTTAAAGGTGGGAAGCCAGATAGCACTCTTAAATCATCCGTTTACGGTCTGTGGGATCGTCGCTCACGGAAAAGGCGCGCGATACTTTATTCCCATCCGGACCGCTCAAGAGATTGCCGGCGCGGAGAAGCGCGTTTCCATGTTTTACGTGAGAAGCAAAGGTGATACGGAAGCAACGCGCGCGCAAATTCTTAAGCTGATGCCGGAGAACAGCGTCCGATCGTTATCGGAATACGTGACACTGATGACTTCATCGAACTTGCCGCAATTGCGTCCCTTCACGCGCACGATGGTGGCGCTGGGAATCGTGGTGAGCTTCTTGGTGGTCCTGCTAAATATGCACACTATGGTGATGGAGCGCACACGGGAGATCGGCATCCTGAAAGCGCTGGGTTTTTCCAAGCTGGACGTGGTCCAGATGTTACTAGGTGAGACTCTCATCCTCACGCTGATGGGAACCGGTTTGGGGATTGCGACTACTTTCCTAACGCAGGCGATTTTGAAACAAACGAACCCTGGCCTGACGATCCTCATCTCTCCCGCGTGGATTTTTTCCGCGGTCGCGCTCGCTATCGTGGGAGCTGCGACGGGTGCAGTCTACCCCGCGCTGCGCGCCGCCAGCTACGATCCTGTCGTCGCCCTTGCCTACGAATAGCGGCAATCTCGCCGTCAAACGCTTCCAAGCTCCCCGGTTGCAAGCCGGTTGGCGAAGCAAGCTGATCAACATATTCGCTTGTGGCCTCCGATATGGCTATTATGGGGGCGCACATTTCTACCTTTGGAGCCCTCATAATGAAAATGGATCTGCCTCGCCCTGTACGAGTCAGCCTTGCCACCGTTCTCGCTTTGTTTGCCTTGGTACGCGTGAACTATGGCCGCTATCCCCAGGACGACAAATCGGCCGGCCAGACAGAGAAGCGTCCCTGGATGAATACGAGCCTTTCGCCTGACGAGCGCGCGGACCTTGTCGTCAAGGAAATGACTCTGGATGAAAAAATTGATCTCCTGCATGGCAACGGCATGCCCGGATGGGGCAAGCCTCGGCCCACCGCTTATCTGGGCAACGGCGGCGCCGGTTTTGTGCTTGGAGTACCCCGGCTCGGTATTCCCATTATTCAAATGAGCGACGCCGCTTATGGCGTGCGAAGCAGCGCCGAAAACGGCCGCTACTCCACGGCTCTGCCTTCGAACTTGGGTTCCGCCGCGAGTTGGGATCCGGTTGCCGCCTGCGAATACGGCACGCTCGTCGGCCGGGAATTGCGCGCGCAAGGTTACAACATGACTCTCGGCGGCGGCGTAAACCTCACTCGTGAACCGCGCAACGGCAGGACCTTCGAATACATGGGCGAAGATCCCATCCTGGCAGGCACTCTCGTGGGGAACCGCATGAAGTGCGAGCAGGCCCAACAGGTCATCGGGGATATAAAGCATTACGCCGTAAACGATCAAGAAAGCGGACGGAATGAGGTGAGCGCTGTCATCAGCAGGCGGGCCATGCGGGAAACGGATTTGCTGGCGTTCCAGATCGGCATTGAAATCGCCAAACCAGGCGCGGTCATGTGCTCCTACAACGCCGTCAACAGCGAGTTTGCTTGCGAAAATAAATACCTGCTCACCGACGTTCTTAAGAAGGAATGGAACTTCAAAGGCTTCGTTGTCTCCGATTGGGCCGGCACCCACAGCACGGTCAAAGCATCCGCGGCTGGTCTCGACCATGAAGAGCCCTTCGACCATTTTTACGGCGCACAGTTTAAGGAGGCCGTCCAATCCGGCAAAATCCCTCTTGCGGAACTCGACGACCACGTGCACCGGATTCTACGGTCGGAGTTCGCCGCCGGCATCGTTGACAATCCAGTAAAAAAGAGCGTTGTCGATGCCGAAGCTGGTCTGGAAACCTCCCGTAAAATTGCAGAGCAGAGCATCGTTCTGCTCAAGAACGGCCCCGGTGTCCTGCCGCTTGATCCGGCGAAGATTCATTCCATTGCCGTCATTGGCCCGCACGCCGACACCAGCATGATTTCCGGAGGCGGCTCCGCCCAAGTGGACCCACCCGGCCGTCCCGCTCCGCGATGGCTGGAACACGTTTGGTTTCCTACATCGCCTTTGAAAGCTGTGACCACGGCCGCTCCCGGCGCCGACGTCCAATTCGATTCCGGAACCAACCGGGAATCCGCCGTCGCCCTGGCTAAGAAATCGGAGGTCGCTATCGTCTTCGTGTATCAATGGACCAGCGAAGGGATGGACTTGCCTAATCTCTCGCTGCCTGAAAATCAGGACGTGCTTATCGAACAAGTGGCCGCGGCCAATCCCAAGACCATCGTCGTCCTTGAGACCGGTACTGCGGTCACCATGCCTTGGCTCGACAAAGTCGCTGGCGTCGTGGAAGCCTGGTACGCCGGCAGCAAAGGACATGAGGCGGTTGCGAACATTCTATTTGGCCGCGTAAATCCAACTGCGAAACTGCCTATGACTTTCCCGCGCAGCGAAGCGGACCTTCCTCATCCTAATCTGGTCACGCCGCCACCTGGAGTTGGCGACCACGGCCCCGAAGGGAACGAACGCGGCGCCAAACCGGCGTTTGAAGTCCATTACGATGAAGGACTCAAAGTTGGATACAAATGGTATGACGCGGAAAATAAGAAGCCGCTCTTTCCCTTTGGTTACGGACTTTCTTACACCACTTATGCCTACTCAGATTTGAAATTGAAGCCTGGCAAGGAAACCACGGTGACATTCACAGTGAAAAACACCGGCAGCCGTTCCGGCGCGGAAATCGCCCAAGTCTACGCCGCCTTCCCGCCCAATGCCGACGAACCGCCAAAGCGTCTGGTGGCCTGGAGCAAAGTTCGCCTGAACCCTGGCGAAAGCAAGCAAGTCAGCCTGACCATCGATCCTCAATTCCTGAACGTGTACGATGAAAACGCCGGCGCATGGAAGCTCGTGCCGGGGAGCTATACCTTCCTGGTTGGGGCGTCGTCGCAGGATCTGCCCTTGCAGCAAAAGGTCACTCTGCAATAACCCGAGCTCTTGGAAAATGGTAATGGCTCCTTCTCCGGACAAACACTATCGAGCCCGGATTCTTGAGCGCCGGGATCTTTCTCCCGATCTGTGGACCGTTCGAATCGATCCCGGGGGACCTTTCGAATTCCGTGCCGGGCAGTACGCGACGCTGGGAGTCGAGCACGAGGGAAGACGGATCGAAAGAGCGTACTCCATCGTTTCCTCGCCGTATGAGGACGCACTCGAGTTTTTCGTGGAACTGGTTCCGCATGGAAATCTTACGCCCGATCTTTTTAGACTGAATACTGGCGACACGCTGCTCTGCAGAAAAATAGCCAAGGGGCGCTTCACGCTCGATTTGCGCAGCGGCAGGACCAAGCATCTGCTGGTTTCTACCGTGACAGGCATCGCCCCTTTTGTGAGTTACGTTCGAACGCTCTACCGCGATTGGAAGAGTGGCGATAGCCCCATGCCAGGTGACCATAAGCTTTACAGTCTGCAGGGTGCGAGCCGTTCCTGGGAATTTGGCTATCGCGAAGAATTGGAGCGCTATTCGAGCGACACGCCGTGGTTCAAGTATGTCCCCACGGTGAGCCGCCCATGGGAGGATCTGGACTGGAAGGGCGAGACGGGGCGGGTGGATGACCTGTTACGAAAATATGCCTACGAGTGGAGGCTGCGGCCGGAGGAGACGACGGCTTATCTGTGCGGGCATCCCGTGATGGTCGAGAATGCACGCGGTATCCTGGAGCGAGCCGGCTGGAAAAAGGACGCGGTGTTTGAAGAGATTTATTTTCAAGAAGCAAAGAGCGGGTCGGCCGGGGCGGGCTGACGTTGCAGAATTCGACTGATCTTCGCAAAAATCGAGAAGAATTTTTGCGATTCAACTCCACCTTGGCAATTTGACAAAAGGCTGCTTTCGCGCGGCGAGTCTTAGGCCGTTGGACCGTGCTCTTCAAGCTGGGTAGTGACGTCCTCGATAGTCGAGAGCGGGCACAGAACGTGAACCTTCTGGTCCGGCGCATCGACGTCAATCTGCAATCTGCCGTCGTGCGTGCGCACGCGAATATGCTGGTCGTGATCGTCAACTTCAACGAATTCGCTGTCCGGGTACTTTTTTAGTTCCTTGACGATGGCATGAAGAATGGGCATGGCTTCGCGCGCCTGATAAGAGACATGCCGCATGTGCTCAGCAGGCACGAAATGCATGGCCATGGGCACGGCCGCGGCTGGAACCCACATGTGAACATGAGAGCCGCCAGCGTGGTATTCATCGACGTCGATGCGGATCACGCCTTCCCGCATGGTGTAAGCACCCGCAAGGACGATTGTGGTGCCAAGTCCGAGAGCTGCTTTCGCAAGTAGTATCATGGTGGCCTCCTGCCGTCCTAATCCGTGACGTTCTTGGAATCGAGCCAGACGCGCACGGTGTTTTCGTGATCCTTCACGGAAACCAGCTCGGTGTCTCCTTGCGCGGAGAGGGCATGCAGCGCGGCAACGATGTCCAATTCATCCTTGCCCGCGGAGAACAGGGCATCGATGACCTTCATCGGGACCTTAACTTCGACTTCGGATTTTCTGGAATTCTCCTTGTCGAGGACGTGCACGATCAGATGGTTGCTTTGTTTGGCCACGCGTACGTCGCAATCATTGCTCTGCACGGTCACGAACTCGCCGTCTTTGGTGGTGCGGATGGCGTCGACGAGGGCATGCAAGTCCACGTCATTCATATGAGCGTTATCGATCTTGACCTTGCCGTCATGGATGCGGTCCTGGTGGATGGCAGGCAAAAGCTTTTCCGCCAGTTCGAGGGGGACGTTGACGCGGACGGTCTCGCCTTTAGCGTCCGAGCTGATGACGCGCACGTGCAACCAGCGGTCCTTGGATGCGGAAGCCGTTGACTGGCTTGAGCTTGCCGGAGCGGCCGTGGCTTGCGCCAAGGTGCCCAGCGGCGATAGAAGAAGGACAGCAGTGGCAATGAGAGCGGTCCTAGCGAAGAGAACCTTGTAGCGGTTAAGCATGACAGGACACCTCCTGACCGGAGCAGCGCCGGTTCTTGGAGATAGGTACGAGAGTGCCCGAAATAAAGTTTCCTGAAATAAAATGACTGGTGATTTCGTGTTCCGCGGTCCGTGACCCGTCGGGAAGTGCTGGAGGAGACGCTTGGCCGGTTTGCAAGCTCCGGCCAATGAGAGGGCGGGTAATGTGGGATTTCTCGGCGGAGGAAGGAGCCAGAGCAGGAAGCTGGAACCCTCCCCCGTCTTTCGTGTAAGTGTTGCATCTACGGGGCTTAGCTGTGTCGTAAGAAGTACCATCAATTGGCGCCCTGGCACGAGTGGAGTCGCTGGCGCGAACAAATCAGACGTCGCAGAGATCGACGGCCTGGCGCAGGGAAGTGAATGGATCGCGCGCGGGGACAAATTCGTGGGCGACGTAGCCGCGGAAGTTGGTGGCGGCGATGCCGCGCATGACGCCGTCCCACTGGACTTCCTGGGTGCCGTCGAGTTCGTGGCGGCCGGGAACGCCGCCGGTATGGAAGTGGGCGAGCCAATCGATGTTTTTCTGGATGGTACGGACGAGGTCGCCTTCCATGATTTGCATGTGATAGATGTCGAAGAGCAGCTTGACGCGAGGCGAATTTACGGCCTGGACGACCTGGACGCCCCAGGCGGAGTGGTCGCACATGTAGTCGTGGTGGTCGACCTTGCTGTTGAGCAGCTCGAGACAGATGGTGACACCGTGATCCTCGGCGATCTTTTTGACGCGGTTGAGGCCAGCGATGGTGTTCTTGGCGCCCTCTTCGTCGGACATGCCAGCGCGGTTGCCGGAAAAGGTGATGACGTTGGGAACGCCGGCCTTGGCAGCGAGCGGGATGTACTTGCGAAAACCTTCTTCAATTCTGGCGTGATTTTCGATGCGGTTCATGGCGCTGGGAATTTCGCCGCCGCCACCATAACCCATGCTGCAAACCAGGCCGTAACGCGCGGGGACTTCAAATTCGTCGGGATTCAGCAGGTCGACGCCTTTCAAACCAATTTCGGCGGCGTAGGCACAGAGCTTGTCGAGCGGAATGTTCCGGTAACACCAGCGGGAAACGGACTGGCGGATATTGGCCTTGCGCTTGACCGGAGTATTTTCCTGCGGCCAGGAGACGGATGGGAGAGAAGCCATGGTGGCTCCGGAAAGAACGCTCTTGAGCACGTTGCGGCGCGATAGTTTGGACATGGCGGACACGGAGAGTTTACCGAAGAAAGGCCGGAGGGGGAGAAACTATTTTTTCGGGGGCTCGGGGCTTTGGGAAGGCGGGGTCGTGGCGTTCTTGGGAAGCTCGATGCGCCAGATATTTTTTTCAGATTGCAGAACGACGCCGGCTTGATTGGATTCGGTCGTTCCGACGTGGCCAATCCACACGACGCGGAAGCGGGCTTTGCGCCACAGGCGGCGGACTTCGATGGTCTGGCCGGGAGAGGTCAAGAAGCCAATGCCGTCGAGGCGCGCGCCGTCTTCGCTGAGATCGACGGTATAGGCGCTCTGGGCGAAGGGATGGCCCTTGGGGTCCGTGCCTTTGACGATGACACGGACAGTTTTGGGCACGCGGGGCTTCTTGCGAGTTCTTTTCCAAAAGTCCGAGACGGGCTGTTTGAAAGCCAGACCGACACGAGTTTCACGGTCGGAGTAAGGGTCGAGATAGGCGACGCGAACTTCCTGTTCCCGGCGGCTGCTCTTGTGGATCAGAAAAACGGTGTCACCCAACGCGAGTTTGGCTTTCAGCGTGACGAGGGCGCCAGTGGAATTGACGATCAGGGTCTCGGTGTCTTCATGGAAGGCGCCACTCTTGCCGGCATAGCCATATACCACGACCGGCACACGCATGGGGACGCGTTCGCTGGAACGGGGCGTTTTCTTTTCAGTGGCAGCCGGGAAGGGAATAGCGAAGGTTGACTGAACGGATTGTGACGGCGGAGGATCGTCGAGCGGAGCCACCTCCATTGCTTCTTGAGGAATGCCCTTCTGCGGGCCGTGATCGCGGCACTTGAATTCCCAAGTTTGTTTAAGGATTTGTTCCAGGGATTCCTCGCGATTGAAAAGCGTAACCCAGGAGTCGCTGTCCCCGTGAGGACACCTAAGCCGGATGGCGAAATTCCTAGGCATATCAGACCCCGTGAGAAACATCATAACTGTTCCAAATGAAGAAAGCGGCAGGAGAAAGAGGACGTTCGTCGAAAAGTTACCAGCCTGCAGGCCAGAGGGCGATGCGTCGCTCTTTATCGGCGGGATTGTAACTTTTGTCGGGAGGTGGACTCGTATGAGGCTAACGACCAGGCTCAAAGGCCTTGAGTTCGGATCCGGAGGCGCGCTTAAAAGGAAACCAAAGCGATCAGAATTATGATTTGCCAGCGGCCACGGACTTGAATAAGTATCAAGCGGTGGCAATCTAGTGCGAGCGATTTGGCGCAGTTTTTGGAGTGGCGAGGCTGGAGAAATTTTGACACGGCAGACACGCGAAAAGATAAGGTCCGCTCCGCTTTTGACTGTTCTCACCGCACGTCTGAAGGGGGCGGGTATAATTTTTTGTTTATGGAAATGACGCGAACAAAAGAAGCAGGGCTGATCGCGCGGATCCTGACGGGCGAGAAAGAACTGTTTCATGAGTTGATACGCCCCTACGAGCGGATGGTGTATCTGACGTTGTTCTCCATCGTGCGAAATGAGACCGAGGCGGAGGACGGGGCGCAGGAGGCGGTGATTAGCGCGTACCGGCATCTGGCCTCGTTTCGTGGCGACGCCAAGTTCAGCACGTGGCTGACGACCATCGCGATCAACGAGGGGCGAAAGCGGCTGAGGAAGGCGAAAGGGGCTGCGGAGGATTCGATTGAGGAAAAGGAAGAAAGTCACGAAGGCGATTACACCCCGGCGCCACTGACGGATTGGCGGGAGATTCCTCTCGAGGCGCTGGAACGGAAAGAGCTGCGCGAGGCCCTGCGAGGGGCTGTGGCGGAATTGCCCTATATTTACCGGCAAGTTCTTACTTTGAGAGACTTGGAAGAACTGAACATTGAGGAAACCGCGGAGGCCCTCGGTATTACGACGGGCGCAGTAAAAGTGCGGCTGCACCGCGCACGGATGATGCTGCAAAAGCGCCTGGTTCCTTATTTGAAAACGACGGCTCCGGCGCGCAGGAGTTTCTTCGGGAGAGCGCTATGAAACTCGAGTGCAAACACGTGTGGGAACATATCTCCGAGTACATCGACGGAAGTGTGGATGCCAAACTGCGCGAGGACATCGAACGCCACCTGGAACACTGCGAAATCTGCTCCGCGATACTGGATTCGACGCGGAATATTCTGATTTTGACGGCGGACGACCGGACATTTGAATTGCCGGTAGGGTACAGCGAACGGCTGCACGAGCGGCTGGCGAAGGAACTGAAAAGCGCCGAGAAGGATTCAGAGAAAGAATAAAGAAGGCCGTTTAGGCGAGTTCTCACGGGACGCGGTGGACCATCGGGTGCGTGATCCATTCGGCGGCGAGGAGAAGCAAGGTCAAGATGGAGAGAGCAATTTGAAAACGCTCGGAGTTGAGTTTTTTCTTTGGCACCGGTTGCTGGCGCCACTGGGATGCGGGCTTGCTCCGTAGGCGGCGCACTTTTCCAACTACATAGAGATTGAGGGCGGCTCCCAGGAGGGAAAAAACCATCATGGGGATACGGATGCCGTCCTGATGGAAGCCGCGAGCTGGCGCGTGAATTCCAGCGGCTGCCGCTAGCGCGCTCAGGCCGATGGCAACGCGCAGACCGCTGATGGCGATGACGGCGGTGCACGCGCTTTGCAATACCGCAAAGACGATGCTGGACCAATTGAGCAGTTTGGGGTTCACGAGCAAAAGCCTCGGATGGGAAATATCAGCACGGGCGGCAGAAAGTTCTGCGGGATTCTGTCTCTGTTCGTTCATATGTAAATTCGCCGGATTCTCGCCCGCTCTTGAGCTGCAGACGGCGGCTGATTATTGAGGACAGGCTCCCCCACCGTCGACCCAAATTTTCATTTGCGCCACGGTTTCGGCACGCGAGAGCGGAGGCGGAGTGCGCCCCGCGCCGGGATCCCAGGCCCAGCCGACGAGATCATCGCTCGACACATGTTCCAGCAGTTTCTGAAGGGAGCGGTCGCCAGTTTGTTTTGGATCTTTTAGCTGGCGGCAGAGTTCAGCAGGCGAGCGTCCAACGAAAACCATTTTGTGGTCCGGGAATGGAAGGGACCATTTGGAATTTCCCGGAGGCATGTGCTCGCCGGGAAGATTGGTGGTTTGGTGGCAGGTGTCGCAGCGCATGCCGTACACACCGTGGCCATCCTTACCACGCCTCACGTTTTGAAGATGAACATGGCTGTCGTCGCCTTGCAGCGGAGAGTCACCGGCCGGATGGCAGTTCTGACAACGCGGCGACGTGAAGACTTTATAGACCTGCAAGAACGCTTCGCGCGAGGAGCTGGCATCGGGTTTCGGGCTTTGCGGCGAAGCGTGAACCGTGGCCATTGCAACTACGGCGAGCAGAGCTGCCGCGCGCGTCGCCGAACGCCAAGGCAACGCAGAGAAGCGACGATGGCCATTCGCATATAGGGCGGTCATGGCTTGGCCACGCTACCTGTGACTAGATCAGCGGCACGAATTGGGAGGCGTCTGACACGCTTGCCGGTGGCTGCGAAAATTGCGTTGGTTAGGGCGGGAGCGACAGGAGGCACGCTGGGCTCGCCGACGCCCGTAGGACTTAATTCGCTAGGAATAATGTGCACCTGGATCTCCGGGGATTCGAACATGCGGAGCATTTGGTAGTCGTGAAAATTCTTTTGCTGGACGCGGCCGTTTTCGAGAGTGATTTCCGTTTTGAGGGCGGCGGTCAGGCCGAAGATGATTCCGCCTTCCATTTGCGCTTTGACGATGTCCGGATTGACGACGCGTCCGCAATCGACTGCGCATACGACACGACGCACTTGCACCGTTCCGTCCTTCTCCACAGATGCCTCGACGACCTGGGCGACATAGCTGTCAAATGAAAAATGGGTAGCGATGCCGCGGCCACGCCCAGGCGGGAGCGGCTTTCCCCATCCAGCTTTCTCAGCCACCAAGTTTAAGACAGCACTCATGCGGGGCTGGTTCGCGAGAAGCTGGCGGCGCAGTTCGTAAGGATCTTTCCCTCCGGCATGAGCTACTTCGTCGAAAAAGCTCTCGACGGAAAAGCCCGTGTGCGAATGGCCGACGGAGCGCCACCACTGTACGGGGACGCCGATTTTCGGAGTGTGCAAGTCAACCTGAAGATTAGGAATTCCGTAAAGGATATCGGCTGCACCTTCAACGGATGTGCTGTCGACGCCTTCCTTGTTGATCATGTATTGCGCAAAGAGCGTGCCCTGCGCGATGGACTGGCCGACGATCGTGTGCGTCCATGCAATGGGATTGCCCGCAGCGTCGAGTCCGGCGACGAAGCGATCGTGCCACATCGGCCGATACCAGCCGCCGGCAAGGTCGTCTTCGCGTGTCCAGACAACCTTTACCGGCGCCTTGGCGATCTTGGCGACATGCACAGCTTCCACGACAAAGTCGGAGACGGGATTGGCGCGTCTGCCGAAACCGCCGCCAAGGAGCGTGGTATGAATTTGAACTTTCTCCGGGGTCAGGCCGGCAGCTTGCGCGGCATTGGCGCGGTCAACGGTTTCGAACTGCGTGCCCGTCCAGATTTCGCAACTATCGGGGCGGAGGTCGACTACACAATTCAGCGGCTCCATCATGGCGTGAGCGAGGTAAGGAACGTCGTACTCAGCCGTGATAGTTTTCGCAGCAGACGCCAAAGCGGCCGCCGCGTCGCCGGATTTCCGCGCGACAGTTCCTGGTGAGGCAGATTGTTTGGAGAAGTCGACGAGCATTTGCGAGGTCGAGAGTTTTGCGTTGTCGCCTTCATCCCAGGAGATTTTGAGTTTGTCGCGGCCCAGTTTGGCGGGCCAGAAGCGGTCGGCGATGACAGCCACTCCCGAGGGGACCTGCTCGACGGCGCGGACGCCTCTGATCTTGAGGGCTTCGGAGGCGTCGAAATCTAAGAGCTTGCCGCCAAAAACGGGCGAGCGCGCAACCAGAGCAAAAACCATGCCCGGGAGGTGGACGTCGAGACCAAACTGGGCGGTGCCATTGATTTTTGAGGGCGTGTCGAGTCGTCGAGTCGGTTTTCCGATCAGCGTGAATTGCTTGGGATCCTTGAGCGGTATGTCCGCGGGTGGCTTCAATTGGGACGCGGCGACGACCAGAGAACCGTAGCTTGCCTTACGGCTCGATGCACTATGAATGACTATGCCTTTTTCAACATGACATTGCGAAGCGGGGACGCCCCAGTTCTGCGCGGCAGCATCGACGAGCATAAGCCGCGCCATCGCGCCCATCTTCCGAAAGCGCTCCCATTCGGAGGGCGTCGTGGTGCTGCCGCCGGTCATTTGAAGGCCGAAAACGGTGTGGTTGTATGCGGCATCAACGGGCGCTGCCTCCACTTTGATTCTTGACCAGTCCGCTTCCAGTTCTTCGTTGAGCAACATGGGCAAGCTGGTGTAGATGCCCTGACCCATTTCGGAGTGATTGGCGATGATCGTGACCGAGTCGTCCGGAGCGATGCGGACGAAGGCATTGGGGGCGAAGCTAGCGTCGTTTGCGGGAGAATCTTTCAACGGACGGGCGGCGAGCTCCGGCACATAGGCAGCGAAACACAAGCCGCCGCCGATCGCGGCGGAGGTTTTCAGAAAATCGCGGCGGGGAACCCGCAATGTTTTCGTCGGGAGCGCAGTCGTGGAGTCTTGTCGATCGTAGAGATGGTTCATGACGGCCTCTTTTCGGCGGCGAGCTCTGATGCGCGATGGATAGCGCGTCGAATGCGGGAATAGGTGCCGCATCGACAGATATTGCCGGACATGGCCTCGTCAATGTCTTTGTCGGTCGGCTTCGGATTCTCCTTCAATAAAACAGCTGCGCTCATGATTTGTCCCGATTGACAATAACCGCACTGGGGGACATCGACTTCGATCCAGGCGCGCTGGAGCGGATGGGAAGAGTCCGCGGAAAGGCCTTCGATCGTGGTGACATGCTTGCCCGACACGCGGGCGAGCGGCGCCACGCACGAACGGATGGCGGCGCCCTCCAGATGGACCGTGCAGGCCCCGCACAGCGCCATGCCACAGCCGAATTTTGTGCCCGTCAATCCTAAAGAGTCACGGATTACCCAGAGCAGAGGAGTCGAGGGATCGTCATCAACGGTTACAGGCTTTCCGTTTAAGAAAAAGGAAGTCATGGCCACCTCCAAGAAATCGCGGGGATATTAATCGCCAAAAATGAGCCTAATGCAGCGTAAGAGAACAGCAGACAACGGTAATGTGCGCCGACTTGCCCTTGGATGCAACTGCAGCGCGAGCGGTGACACAAAGCATTACGACTGTGCTGGAGTCCACTTCAGGAAAATGGCGGCTAGGGGCGGAAGAGTTAAGACAAGTGAATGTTGGCGGCCCTGGGCCGGGTGGTCGGAGGCTTGCTGGCCGCCCATGTTGCCGACGTTGGAGCCGCCGTAGTGGGCGGCGTCGGTGTTCATGATTTCGCGGTAGTAGCCGGGTTGCGGAACGCCGAGGCGGTAACCTTCGCGGACGACGGGCGTAGCGTTGATAACGGCAACGATGAGGTCTTCGGGTTTTTTGCCGCGGCGAATGAAGGAAAGAACGCTGTTATCGGCGTCGTTGGCGTCGATCCATTCGAAACCGTGCCAATCAAACTCGACCTGGTGGAAGGCGGCTTCGCTGGCGTAAAGGCGGTTGAGATCGCCGACGAGGCGCTGGATCCCGCGATGGGCGTCGTGCTGAAGCAAGTGCCAGTCAAGGCTGCGAGATTCGCTCCATTCGTTACGCTGAGCGAGTTCCTGGCCCATGAAGAGCAGTTTCTTGCCTGGATGAGCGCACTGATAGGCGCAGAGCAGACGCAGATTGGCGAATTGCTGCCACATATCACCGGGCATTTTGTGAAGAAGGGAGTTTTTCCCGTGGACAACTTCGTCGTGGGAGAAGGGAAGCAAGAAGTTCTCGGTGAAGGCGTAGAGCAGGGAAAAAGTGAGCTTGTTGTGCTCATATTTGCGATGAACGGGATCGTGGGAAAAGTATTTTAGCGTGTCGTTCATCCAGCCCATGTTCCATTTGAAGCTGAAACCAAGACCACCGACATAGGTGGGACGGGAGACGGCGGGCCAGGAAGTGGACTCTTCAGCGATAGTGAGAATACCCGGGAATTTGCTGTGCGCGACTTCGTTGATGCGCTTGAGGAAATCGATGGCCTGAAGATTTTCGCGGCCGCCGAATTGGTTGGGAACCCACTCGCCGGGCTTGCGCGAGTAGTCGAGATACAGCATGGAGGCGACCGCGTCCACGCGAAGCCCGTCAATATGGTACTTGTCCAGCCAGAAGAGCGCGTTGGAGATGAGATAGTTCTGGACTTCGTTGCGGCCATAATTGTAAACAAGCGTGCCCCAGTCCGGGTGCGCGCCCTGGCGAGGGTCAGAATGTTCGTAGAGATGCGTGCCATCGAATTGGGCCAGGCCGTGGGCGTCCCGGGGAAAATGCGCGGGCGTCCAATCGAGAATCACGCCGATGCCGGCCTGGTGGCAGCGATCGACAAATTCCATGAATTCAGCGGGAGATCCGAAGCGGCTGGTGACGGCGTAGTAGCCAAGTGTTTGATAGCCCCAGGAGCCATCGTAGGGGTGCTCCATGATCGGCAATAATTCGATGTGCGTGTAGCCGAGATCCTTGACGTAGGGGATGAGCTGGTCGCCGAGCTCCCGATAGGTGAGCCAGCGATCGTGATCTTCCGGAACGCGGCGCCAGGAACCGAGATGAACTTCGTAGATGGAGATAGGCGACTCGAACCAGTTTTTCCGTGCGCGGAGGGAAATCCACTCGGAGTCCTGCCATTTGTGGTGATCGAGGCGCGCAACGACCGAGCCGGTATCGGGACGCAACTCCGAACGGAACGCGTAGGGGTCAGCTTTCAGAGGGAGGATGTCACCGCTTGGGCCGACGATTTCATATTTGTAGATAGCGCCTTCGTTGTGCTCCGGCAGGAAGATTTCCCAGATGCCCGAGGAGCCACGAGCGCGCATAGGATGGACCCGGCCGTCCCAGCCATTGAAGTCGCCCACGACGCTGACGCGCCGTGCGCTGGGAGCCCAAACAGCGAAGTGAACACCGCAAACGCCTTCGAGCGTTATCACATGGGAGCCGAGCTTTTCGTAAGTGTCGTAGTGGCGGCCCTCGCCCATGAGGTACAGATCAAACTCGCTGAGGACGACCGGAAAAGAATAAGTATCGAAGATTTCGAAGGAATCGCCGAAGTGCGTGCGTCCCTGGATCTTGTAACTGCCCGGGGAGGGCGGGACGGATTGGCTCGAAGGCCAAGTGGCCTCAAAGAATCCTTCAGGGCGGAGTTTGACGGCGTTGGTGACTTTGACCGGAACGGAAGCGGCGGCGCCTTCAACGGCGGTGGATCGCAAAGACACGGATGCTTCCGTGGCCCCGGGCAGAAAAAAGCGCATGGTCCAGTTGCCGTCGAGGAGATGCGGGCCGAGGAGGGAAAACGGGTCGGAGTGGCGCGCCGCCAGGATAGCGTCGATCTGCGCGTTGAGGCGCGGATCGGGCCGGGCAACAGACGCTGCGTTTTGCATCGCGGGACGCTGCTCTGACACGCCCGTCTCCTTCACAACTTGGCAAACCATGAATCAGCAGATGAGCTTAGCCCGAACGCTGACCCACGTCTCCTGAATTCTAGGTCGTTAGCGAGGAAATGCCAACCACGTGGGGCTGGTTGAAGCAAATTAAGAAAAGGACTCGCTTCTGCAATGAGCGTTTTGCATTATTATGGGGCGCCGTGTGGGGGCCCTACAAATGGCGACTGTCACATGCGACATCTGTGGTGGGATATTCAGCCAGAGATATCTGCCTTCGCATAAGCGTTTGGCACACAGCAAGCGCGGTTACTCCGCCTCTGCGCCCATGATTGAGAAAGAGGCGATACAAGAGATTGCCTCGCTTTACGGGAATCTTTCGAACAAAGGCCGGAGGCGCGTAGTTCGGCTTTTGGCCGCCAAGGACAAAGACCTTGAGAAGGGTGAGAAAATCCAATAAACGCGATTACCAAACGATGAGCACTCTTTTCAAGTTGCGTACATTCCTGTATCTCTGCATGGCAATTTTGACGGCCGGACAAAAAGTTGTTGCACAGGACCGTTCGCAGGGGCGGTCGATGGTGATTTCGCGCAATGGGATTGTGGCAGCGGAATCGCCACTGGCCGCGCAAGCGGGCGTGCGCATTCTCGAACGCGGCGGAAATGCTGTGGATGCCGCGATTGCGACGAACGCGATGATGGGTGTGGTAGAGCCGATGATGAACGGCATCGGCGGCGATTTGTTCGCGATTATTTATGACGCGAAAGCGAATAAGCTGTATGGGTTGAATGCGAGTGGATGGGCGCCCAAGGCATTGACGATCGAGTATTTGCAGAAGCAGGGAATTCGGAGCATGCCCCAGCAGGGAGGGAATGCGATTACAGTGCCGGGCGCAGTGGATGGCTGGCAAAAGCTGGCGGATAAGTTTGGACGAAAGAAACTGGCGGAGGATCTGGCGGCGGCGATTCGAACGGCGCAGGACGGGTTTCCAGTTCCGGAATGGACGGCGGCGTACTGGGCAGGAGAGGTAGATTACCTGCGGACCGATGAAGCAGCGACGAAGACCTATCTTCCCGGAGACCGCGCGCCGAAAGTTGGCGAGGTGTTTCGCAATCCTGATCTGGCGTGGTCGCTCGAACAGATTGCACAGCATGGCAGGGATGCGTTTTACAAAGGCGAAATTGCTGCGAAAATTCTGGAATCGATGCGGCGGCATAGCGGACCGATGACCGCACAGGATCTGTCCGAATACTCCGGCGAATTTGTCGAGCCCATTTCGACGACGTATCGCGATTGGACGATTTACGAATTGCCTCCCAACGTGCAGGGACTCGCGGCGCTGGAAATGCTGAATATCATGGAAACTTTTCCATTGGGGCAGAAGGATTGGGGTTTCGGTTCGACAAAGGCACTGCACGCGATGATGGAAGCGAAGAAGCTGGCGTACGCCGATCTTGTGAAATACATTGGCGACCCGCGAAACCAAAAACTGCCGGTTGCGACGCTGCTTTCGAAAGAATGGGCGGCACAAAGAGCTAAGTTGATTGACTCAGACAAAGCCAACTGCGACGTGGCCGCAGGGGAAATCCCCGTCGGGAACGATACGACCTATCTGAGTGCCGTCGACCGCGAAGGGAACATGGTGTCGCTCATCCAAAGCAACTATGAAGCTTTCGGGTCGGGGATTGTTGCGGCAGGGACGGGTTTTGCGCTGCACGATCGCGGCGGGCTCTTCAGCATGGATCCAAATTCTCCAAATTCCCTGGCGGGGAGAAAGCGGCCGTTGCATACGATCATTCCCGCGTTCGCCCAAAAAGGAAATGTGCGTGTGGCATTCGGGATTATGGGCGGCTGGAACCAGTCGCAAGCGCACGCGCAGTTCGTGGCGAACCTGGTGGACTTCAAAATGAATATTCAAGCGGCACTGGAGGCGCCGAGGTTCAGCAAGCACACTTTCGGCGGCTGCGACGTAATGATGGAAAATCGTTTTGGGCAAAACGTGCGCAATGAGTTGACAAACAAAGGTCACAAGATTGATGTGAAAGGGCCGTATTCCAGCGGCATGGGCGGAGGCCAGGCGGTGATGAGGGATTCTGCCACGGGAGTGAATTACGGCGCTTCTGACCCCCGGAAAGATGGGCAGGCGACGGCGGAAGTGCCTTTTTGAACGGCGTTGCAGACCGAGTAGGCTCAATTGGCCTAGTGGCCAAGGGTGCAAAAGAGTTCCTTTCAGGGTCGTAGGAGGGGAAGAATTCTACCTACGGGAGCGTTTGTGGCCAAGCGGCCAGTCTGTAAGTCACTGCAAATAAAAAGGTTGTGGTGAGGTCCGTTGGTTGGCGAATTGCACCTGTACCAATGGCCAGGGACCGCCGCCCCGCAGCTACGCGACCTGGAAACGGAGATTCCCATGGGGTTCGCCCGGCTGGGCTTGGCGCTGGCGCGTTGTGTCGCGACTGCAATCCTGGTATTTTTCCTTACGCCGCAAAGCAAACCGCAAACGGTTGATGTTTCCGGGCGCTACCAGTGTGCTCAGGCTAAAGTGCGCGGTAAGGTGATTCCGTGCAAGGCGGCGCCACTCATTCTAAAAAACGACGGACACTTCGAGCTGCGCGGATGGGAAGGAAGCTATCTGGTGAATGGAGAGTGGGTGGAACTTTCGGATTCCTTGATCAAGACGCGCGCAAAGATTGAGCCGGGACACAAAATCGTGCTGCGCTATTACGGAAAGCACGGCCTTGTGGAAATGACTTATGAGCGGCGAGTCGCGGAGATGGGGAAAACGGCGCTGAGCTGAATCCTGCCGCTCATTTTTCCGATCGGCGGATCGGAATAAATTCTTCCGCATTTTCCATTAAACAAACTAGTCTAGTTAAGACTAGTCCAATTAGTTCTAAATCTTAGTCCGTTGCCGGCTGCCAGCCGCGCCCGCGCAGTATTCGTCCGGCCGCCGCGCCGGTCAGTTTCCCCGGATCGAATTCGACCCGCCCATTGACGATGGTGTAGTCGATGCCCTCGGAGAGCTGATCGGGTTTCGTGAACGTGGCATGGTCGATGATCACAGCCGGATCGAAGATAGTGATGTCGGCAAAGTAGCCGGGTTTCAAGAGGCCGCGGCCCTCGAGGTGTTCGCGCTGAGCAGGAAGCGATGTGATTTTACGAATCGCGGCTTCCAAAGGCATGAGGTGCTCCCCGCGGACATAGTGGCCGAGGAAGCGCGGCATGGAGCCCATTGTGCGCGGGTGCGTATGCGGTTCGTAGGTGGGGCCGTCAAGAGACATTTCGCCCGCGTCGAGGCCGATGCTAGTCCAGGGCTGGCTGAGGCCAGTGCGCAGGTCTTCCTCGCTGGCCATGAAATAAATCGCGCCGGATTGCGCTTTGTCGGCGAGGACGAAATCCATGAGCGTGTCTTCCGGAGATTTCTTCCAGGCCTTGGCGACGTCATCCAAAGTCTTTCCCGCGAATTGTTTGAGATCAGGATTCTCGGCTGAAGCGACGAGAATTCCCGCCGCGCCGCCGCAATCGTAAAAGAGATTTTCCCAATCAGGATGATCGCCAGCGAGATCCTTCTTGATTCGCGAGCGAATCGCGGAGTCTTTCAAGCGCTCGAGCAGTTTCTGAACACCGCCGTCGGCAACCCAAGGGGGAAGGGACGACGCCAGCGCCGTAGCACCGGCAATGTATGGATACATGTCCGCGGCAATGTCCAGGCCGGAGTCGCGCGCCTGTTGGATGGCGGCCACGACATTTTTCATGCTACCCCAGCGAGGTTTGCCGCTGACTTTGAGGTGAAAGATTTCGACGGGCAAATTGGCTTCGCGGCCGATGCGCATGGCTTCGGCAAGCGCGGGCATTTCAGAAGCGCCTTCGCTGCGCATGTGCGTAGCATAGAGGCCGCCGTACTTTGAGGCCACTTGCGCAAGAGCGATAAGCTCGTCGGTCTTCGCATAAATGTTCGGCGGATAGATGAGAGCGCTGGAGAGGCCAAGCGCGCCGTCCTTCATCGCCTGCTCGACGAGGGATTTCATCTGCTCGAGCTCGGCGGGCGTAGGAGCACGGTCGTCGTCGCCAATCACCGCTTCGCGGATTTGCGCGGAGCCGACGTAAGTGCCGATGTTGAGCGGTGTGCCTTGCTTTTCGAGGCGACGAAAATATCCATCCAGAGTAGTCCAATCGATCGTGAGTTTGTACTGCTCGAGAAACGGTTTTTGAGGCGCGATGGTTTTTTCATTTTGCGGAGCGATCGATCCGCCCTCGCCGGTAATTTCCGTGGTGATCCCCTGGGAGAGCTTGCTGAGCGAGCGATTGTCGAGGAGCAGAGAGACTTCCGACTGGCCAAGCATGTCGATGAAGCCCGGAGCGACGATGCGGCCTTTGGCGTCAATTTCGCGCTTGGCATGGGCCTCGCGCAAATCGCCGATGGCGGCGATGCGATCACCGCCGATAGCAACATCCGCGGCAAACCAGGGATTTCCGGTGCCGTCGACCACGTGACCGTTGCGGATGATGAGATCGTAGTTGCCAGCATTCGCGGAGGCATCCAGGTTAGCGTCATAGGCCGCCGCGGCAATTTCTCCGAGGGCTTGACCGGCCACCTGCTGAGCGGCTTCCGGATCAGGGTCGAGTGAGACGTGATTGACGTAAGCGGCGAATGCTAGCCTTTTTCCATCTTTGGTGAAGACGTAGCCGGCGAGGCCCTTACCGTTGAGCATCATTTTGCCGCGCAGCTTGTCTTCTGAGCCGAACGTGCCGGTTTTTGCGAAGACATGGCCAGCGCCGGGGGAGTTGGTCTGAATTTTCGCAAGCGTGCCATCTTTTCCAAGAATCGGGAGCGCCTTGAAAAAGACCGGATAGTCAGGGCGCGTGGACCAATACGTGAGGTAGTGGACCATGAAGTCGGGACTGAAAAGGTCGGCCCAATCGCCGCCGGCTCCATCGCCTTGAGCGGCGCCGGACAGATCGAGCTTTGCTGATTGGAGAAAGTCATGCTCGAGCCTGAAGCCAGCGTCGAGGGGATTCCTTGTATCTTTCCCTCCGAGAGCGCCGAGAAGGTACGGCCCCATGCCAGCGTGCAGATTCTGGCTGACCTTGAGCGTGACTTTGATTTCCTCCGAGAGGGGAGGAGAAACGTGCTCGGCAACCTGATTCTCCGTCGTATAGAAACGCGCATAAGGAGAGAAATCTGTGACACTGGGTGCAGGACCATTTTTGATTTGCATCCCTGCGGCTAAGAGCGCTTCGTGGAATACAGTTTCTGCAAACTTTGTCGGGGACGGCACAGCAATCGCTGCTGGTTGAGGAGCGATGCCAGCCGGTAAGCTACCTGACAAAGTAACCGAGACCGAGCCATCCGGATTTGTGACGAAATCGGGCGGCTCGAAGGTTGGCCTGATCCCTGCGGGGGACGTAAGCAAGTGATTCACGAACTTGATATACGAAGTCTGAGGCGAAGTTTTGAAGTCGACGGGATCTCCTGCTTTCGCGCCGGGCGAGCCGAGGAGGTCGATGACATTGTCATTGACCATGATGGAGGACATCACGACATTTGTGCCTCCCTCGCGGGGGCCATCAGGGAAAAGCGTCGCGTCGATCAGCACACGTCCTTCAATTTTGCGAATGCCTTTGGCCGCGACATCTTTGGCGAGTTGCTTGATGACTGAAAGAGGATCGCCGGGGAGAGCAGGGCCCTGGTAAGAGTGATCTTCATCGACGAAAGCGAGAGTCCCGTCGGGCTGGACACGGTTCGAAAGATTGGGATCACCGCTTGCGACGAGGATCAGATCGCCTTTGAGAGTACCGTGTTTGTCGATTGCGCCCGTGCGGTAGACGCAGGTGTGAAAACGGTAGTCGGCGCCAAGCTTTGCGAGCAGAGTACCTTCGGTGAGAATTTTCGTGGTCGAAGCAGGGACGAATAATTTGTCAGCATTGAGCGCATAGATGACCTTGCCGGTGTCGAGCGAATAAAACTCGACACCGAAGTTCGCGTGGGCAAATTCAGGGCGGCTTATAACTTTCTGGATGCGTTCAGCCAGAGTAGGTTCGGACTGCGCACGGGCCGGTTCGGCGTGGAAGCAAATTAAGCCGAAAAGAAGTACCGCGAGAACCAGGAAAATCTCTGAACGACCCCTAGTATGAAAACGTTGAGAAAGACTCGAAACAGGCAAGGATTGATTCCGGTCAACGCACACGCAAGGATTCCTTTTCGGAGATTTAACGCCTAATCATGTCGAGGCGGACATGATAGCCGAGTCCGGGCGAGATGGGGACCTGAATACTGCGGACAGATCAGAGTTCGAGAATTGGCGCGCTCGAGCGCTATTTTTTCGATGCCGCCGCTTTGCTCTCAAGTCCGGGCGCGATTATGGGCTGCAAGAAGGGCATCATGGCGCGAAGTTTCGGACCGAGTTGCTCGATAGGGTTTTGCTGCTCGCGCTGGCGCGTGGCGAGAAAATTGGGGCAGCCTTTTTCATTCTCTGCGATCCAGGCCTTTGCGAAAGTGCCGTTGCGAATCTCCGCGAGGATCTTACGCATCTCTTCGCGCGTCTGTTTGGTGATGATGCGCGGTCCGGCGGAATAATCGCCTTGCTCGGCCGTGTCGCTGACGGAGTAGCGCATGTAGCTGAGTCCGCCGCGATAAATCAGGTCAACGATGAGCTTGAGCTCGTGGAGGCATTCGAAGTAGGCGACTTCGGGCTGGTAGCCTGCTTCCGTGAGCGTCTCGAAGCCTGCTTTGATCAATTCACTCACGCCACCGCAAAGTACCGCCTGTTCGCCAAAGAGATCGGTCTCAGTCTCTTCAGTAAAAGTGGTTTCCAGAACGCCGGCGCGCGTGCAGCCGAGTCCCTTGGCGTAGGCGAGGGCAAGCGCTTTCGCCGAGCCGCTGGCATCCTGTTCAACGGCCAGGAGCGCAGGCGTTCCTCCGCCTTCCGTGAAGACCTCGCGAACGCGATGGCCGGGTGCCTTTGGAGCGATCATGGAGACATCGACGGCGGCCGGCGGCTTGATCGTGCCGAAACGAATGTTGAACCCGTGCGCGAACATCAGTGTCTTGCCGGGCTTGAGATTGGGCTCGATGGCATCGCGATATAGCTTCGGCTGCTTGGTGTCCGGAACAAGAATCATGATGACGTCCGCCCAGGCGGCGGTTTCCGCGGGCGTGTTGACGGTCAAGCCTGCCTTTTCCGCCTTGGCACGAGAGGCGCTCCCTTCGTGGAGGCCGACGCGGACGGAGACTCCGCTGTCGCGAAGATTGAGCGCGTGCGCATGGCCCTGCGAGCCGTAGCCAATGATCGCGACTTTCTTGGCCTGGATCAGGGAAATATCCGCGGAATTGTCGTAATAGAGATTTGCCATTCTTTTTCCTCTCGTCGGCCACTGCGTGGGCCAAGCAATCGTTTCAATAGCGCGGGATTGTTTTAGGGACGTCCGCGCCAGGCGTCCGGATATTCACAAGTGTCGCTTCATCCCGAGTGCAATCACGTTACGTTGGAGCTGGCGGATTCGAGTTCGGAGTTTACGGGTTCCGCGGCCGGTGGCTGCAACAAATCGCCGCCGCGGGTCATGGAAATCCGGCCGGTGCGGGCCATCTCCAGCACACCGAAAGGCCGAAGGACTTCGAGCAAGCCATCAATCTTATCGACAGTGCCCGAAACCTCAATGATGAGCGATTCCGGAGCGACGTCCACGACACGCGCGCGAAAGACCTTGATCAATTCCATCAGGTGGGGGCGGTTCTGCTGATCGGCAGAGACTTTAATCAAAGCCAGGTCCCGCTCAAGCAGCGCTCGGGTGGAGATATTCTCTGCAAGCAAAACGTCGACGAGTTTTTCAAGGCTGGCTTCCAGGCGATGCGCGCCTCGTTCATCCGTATGCGCCACGATGGTCATGCGGGCAATTTCCTCATTCTCCGTTGGACCAACGGTGAGCGAATCGATATTGATAGCCAGCCGCCGCGCCAGGGAAGAGACGCGATTCAGCACGCCAGGTTTGTTTTCGACATAGGCGACAAGTGTTTGCATGTTTTTCTCGAATTCTCCTACGGCTCTGTCGCCGTTTCAACCAGCGGATTGTTCGGCCGCCGAATCATGTCGCTCAAGGAAGCGCCCGCGGCAACCATGGGATAAACGGAATCCTCCTGCTCGACACGGAAGTCGATCAGCACGGTTTCGTCCGATTCGCGCGCGGACTGGATGATGGGCACGACTTCAGCGCGCTTGGTGACGCGTTCCCCGCGTATGCCAAAGGCATTGGCTAGCGCGGCAAAATCCGGCGCAACGAGCGGGGTGGCCACGTAGCGCTTGTCGTAGAAGAATTCCTGCCACTGGCGAACCATGCCGAGGTAGCCGTTGTTGATGATAGCGATCTTGACGTTGATCTTCTCCTGGACGATGGTGGCCAGCTCGCTCATAGTCATCTGGAATCCGCCGTCACCCACGACGACCCAAACTTCGGAACCGGGTCTCGCGAACTTTGCACCGATGGCGGCCGGAAGGGCAAAACCCATGGTGCCGAGTCCTCCGGAAGTGATCAGCGTGCGGGGACGATTGTGATGGTAATACTGCGCTTCCCACATCTGATGCTGGCCCACGTCGGTGACGACGATCGCCTCGCCGCCGGTTTCTTTCCAGATATCGTTGATGACGTGTGCGGCGTATAGGTGGCCGTTGTCGGGCAAGCTCTGGATATCACGCACCGCTGAATCGCCCTTCAGTTCGGCGATATGGTTGATCCACGCGCCATGGTCGCGAGTTTCAATGTGGGGCGTGAGCTTTTCGAGTACTTCACGCGCATCGCCGATGAGGGCCACGTCAACTCTTACGTTTTTGTTGATTTCGGCACGGTCGATCTCAATGTGAATCTTCCGCGCGCTTTTGGCGTACGTGCGCAGGTCTCCGGTGACGCGGTCATCGAAGCGCATGCCGACGGCAATGAGGAGGTCGGCTTCCTGAATCGCGTTGTTCACCCAGGCTTCACCGTGCATGCCCATCATGCCGAGGTTCAGCGGATCATTGGCAGGGAAGCAGCCGATGCCAAGGAGCGTCATGGCCACGGGATAATTGCCGGCGCGAACGAACTGCTCGAAGGCGCGCATCGCGCCGGAAACCATAATGCCGTGACCGGCGAGAATGATGGGGCGCTTGGCGGTGTTCAACATTTCGACGGCGCGGTCGAATTCAGCCTGATCGTGATTGTTGCGCAGGCGCTTGGGCGGAAGTTTTGGCTCAGATGCTTCCCAGTTGAAGTCAGCGGAAGCTTGCTGCGCATCTTTCGTGATGTCGACAAGCACGGGGCCCGGACGACCGCCGTTGGCGATCAAGAAAGCTTCACGAATAGTGCGGGCAATGTCCTCGGCTTTGGTGATAACCACGTTGTGCTTGGTGATGGGCATGGTGATGCCCGTGATATCGATTTCTTGAAATGCGTCGGAGCCCAGCACTTTGCTACTAACCTGGCCCGTAATGCAGACCACCGGAGATGAGTCCATCATGGCCGTGGCTATGCCGGTAACCATGTTGGTTGCGCCCGGGCCGGAGGTGGCCATGGCCACGCCGATGCCACCGCTGGCGCGCGCGTAGCCATCGGCCATGTGCGTGGCGCCCTGTTCGTGGCGCACGAGGACGTGGTGCAGCTTCGATTTACCAAGTGCATCATAGACCGGCAGAATCGCGCCGCCGGGATAACCAAAGATCTCGCGCACGCCCAGACGCGTGAGCGATTCGCAAAGAATTTCTGCACCAGTAAGCTTCATGAAGTCCTCGCATACGAGCCAGCCGCGACTGGCCCGGAAAAAATTGCCGGCACGGCCGTAACCGCGCCCAGAGACGAAGAAGAAACGAGCAGGGCGTACTTGGCCATGACCCCGCTCGTAAAGCGCGGCTGGGGTGGTTTCCACGCGGCAAGACGCTTCTGAATCTCTGCTGCGCTAAGATCGAGGCTCAGTTGACGCTTGGGGATGTCGAAGATGATGGTGTCGCCGTCAGCGATAGCTGCGATCGGCCCGCCATTGGCGGCCTCGGGGGCGACGTGGCCGGCCATAAGGCCGTGTGTAGCGCCGGAGAATCGTCCATCCGTGAGTAAAGCCACAGAATCGCCCAGACCGGCGCCAACCAGCGCGGCGGTAACCGCCAGCATCTCCCGCATGCCCGGGCCACCTTTTGGTCCCTCATACCGAATGACGATTACATCCCCGGCCTTAATGGCGCCTTGCTCGACGGCAGCGAAGGCCGCTTCTTCGTTGTCGAATACTCGCGCGGGCCCTCGGAAACTCTGAAGGTTGTGCCCCGCCACTTTAATCACGCAGCCCTCGGGAGCGATATTTCCTTTCAGGATGACGAGCCCGCCAGTGGGCTTGAGAGGTGCATTGAGTTTGCGGACGACTTCTTGCGATGGCGTTTCCTTGGCCTTGGCCGCCTCTTCGGCGAGAGTGCTTCCAGTGACGGTGAGGGCATCTCCGCGGAGCAATCCAGCTTCAAGCAGGCGCTTTGCGACGAGCGCAGTGCCGCCTGCTGCGTAGAGATCGGTAGCGACAAATCGTCCTCCGGGCTTGAGATCCGCAATAATCGGCACGCGCGAACTAATGCGGTCAAAATCGTCAATCGACAGAGGAATTTTCGCCTCATTGGCGACCGCCAGAAGATGCAGCACGGCGTTTGTCGAGCCACCGGTGGCGGCGACTCCGGCGATGGCGTTTTCAATCGCGGCCTTGGTAATAATTTTCGAGGGAGTGAGGTCGCGGCGAAGAAGTTCGAGCACGAACTCGCCCGCGCGGCGGCCAGCCGCCCCCTTTCCTTTATCCGTCGCGGGAATGCTGGAGAGTCCCATGGGCGCAATTCCCAGGAATTCGCAGACCAGCGCCATCGTGTTCGCGGTGAATTGTCCGCCGCACGCGCCGGCACCGGGACATGCCGCGCATTCGAGAGACTTGAGCTCAGCGTCGGTCATTCCGCCGCGCGCGTGCTTGCCGATCGCTTCATAGACGTCCTGAATTGTGACGGAGTGGCCTTCATACTGACCAGGAGCAATCGAGCCGCCATAGAGAATGAGGCCGGGAATATTTAGCCGAGCCAAGGCCATGATCCCGCCGGGAATCGTCTTGTCGCAGCCGACAAGAACCACCAGCGCATCGAAGAGATTCCCGCGCGTAACGAGCTCGATGGAATCGGCGATGACTTCACGGCTGACCAGGGAGGCGCGCATGCCTTCCGTGCCCATGGTGATGCCGTCCGAGATCGAAACTGTGTTGAACTCCAGAGGAGTACCGCCGGCGGCGCGAATTCCTTCCTTCACATGTTGAGCGAGCTCACGGAGGTGATAGTTGCAGGGACCAATCTCTATCCAGGTGTTCGCCACGCCGATAAGCGGCTTCTTGAAGTCATCATCCTTGAGACCGGAAGCGCGAAGCATGGCGCGTGCACCCGCGCGGTTTGCGCCTTCAATTAACGCTCGGCTGCGCGGTTTGGGCAAAGTGTCGCTCACTGTACGGTTCCTTCGATGGCCATCGAGTGCTCCATCCTTAGAATTCCAGGTCCCGAAAAAATAAGGCCATCATCTACGTCTGGATGATGGCCTCGAAGCTCCCGGTGATGCTGTACTAGGCCGCCATCATCCGCCTGTTGTCCCCCTTACGGGAACGGGAATAATTCGTACCACAATCGGGTCTACGATTTGGGCATTCCTGCGCCTTGAAGGAGTCCGATCGTTTGTGATGGCGAGAGAAAGCATATCTGTTCGCCATCCAAAGTAGCAGGATGAGGCCGGCAAGTCAATGAGTCAAATTAATACTTATGTTAAATCAGATAAAACTGGCTTATGCAACTGGTTTCGCGACAGCTCCCTCAGATTCCTTCCCGGCAGATGCGCGTGGCGGAATTGTGGGACCGCGGGCATCTCCCGTTGTTCCTTGACATCTAACAAAATGCGAATCGGTCACCGAGAGAAGAAGCAATTCACGGAGAGCGCGTGAGGGAAGCTACTGGTGTATTGGTCATAGGCGGAGGACCTGGAGGATTGGCGGCGGCCATCGCCGCGCGAATGAAGGGTTTCGATGTTACCGTCACCGACGGCGCAAAGCCTCCCATTGACAAAGCTTGCGGTGAAGGCCTCATGCCGGACACTATGGCGGCGCTGCACCACCTTGGCGTGGCGATTTGCCCAGACGATGGACGGGTTTTTCGCGGGGTCCGATTTGTCGACGCCGCGACCTCGGTAGAAGCTGATTTCTCACGCGCTGGCGGATTCGGCGTGCGTCGAACGGTCCTCCACCAAAAAATGGTCGAACGAGCGCAGGAGTGCGGAGTCACACTACTATGGAACGCACCCGTCAATGGTTTGCGTCCCGACGGCGCCATCGTTGGTGATTCGTTCGTGAAAGCGAGATGGATTGTCGGAGCCGACGGGATCCACTCCCGCGTAAGGCGTTGGATTGGGCTGGACACCAAGACACGCCGGCAAACCCGGTTTGCGCAAAGAAGACACTTTCGGCGGAAAGCCTGGACCGATTGTATGGAGGTTCATTGGGGCCAAAAAGCGCAGGTGTACGTCACGCCGCTAAGCACCAGTGAGATTTGCGTCGCCCTGATTTCGCGCGATCCTCGGATGCGCCTCCAGGATGCTTGGAAGGAGTTTCCCAAGCTGGCTAGCTATTTACGCCATGCGCAGTCAAGCACCACGGAGCGAGGCGCCGTGACCATGACCCGCAGCCTGAATCACGTCTACCGCGGGAATATCGCATTAATAGGGGACGCGTCGGGAAGTGTTGACGCTATCACGGGAGAAGGACTTTGTTTAAGTTTTCAGCAGGCTATAGCTCTTGCTGATGCATTAGGCAGCGGAAATCTTGAAAGTTACCAACGGGTGCATCGCCAACTCGCAAAACGTCCGAATTTCATGAGCCGGCTCCTGCTCCTGCTGGATCGCTTTCCCTCCTTAAGAAGGCGCGCGCTGCGCTGTCTCGCTAAAGAGCCCGACCTGTTCGCCCGGCTGCTGGCACTGCACGTGGGAGAATTCTCCCCGGAATTCCTGGTAGCCACAAGCTTACGCCTTGGTTGGCAGTTTCTGACGGCGTGAATCGAGAGGACGCAAGATGAATTGGTCTCGAAGCCGTCTCGTGGCGGTCTGCTATTTTCTGGTGGCAGCGCCAGTGACTGTGCTGGTGCTCAGTGCTCTGCCGCAGCACGCTGCGCCCCAGACTGCCGCCAACGAGATTATTCTCGGGATCGATCCCGTTCAGAGCAAAGTGCACTGGACGCTTGAGAGCACAGTTCACACCGTCCACGGATCATTTGCGTTTAAGAAAGGAAATCTCCAAGTGGACACGTCGACAGGAAAGGCTGGCGGCGAAATCATCGTGGACGCGACCAGCGGGAATAGCGGCAACGATGGACGCGACAAGAAAATGCACAAAGAGGTTCTCGAAAGCGGTAAATACGCGGAAGTCATTTTCCGGCCTGACCATGTGGAAGGGAAAATCACGCCACAAGGAATTTCTAATGTTCAAGTTCACGGACTTTTTGTACTACATGGCAGCGAACATGAACTGACCGTCCCTGTCCAGGCGGAATTCGCCGGAGATCACTGGACGGGCACTGCGAAGTTCAATGTGCCATTCATTGATTGGGGCCTCAAGAATCCGGGCAACTTCTTCCTCAGGGTCAACCACTCGGTCGAAATCGAGCTTGAGTTGAAGGGCAGTCTGCAAAGCCCCACGGGGACGTAAAAGAGTCCCTTCCAACAAGGTCGGGACGTATCCTCGTCAGGTTCTCCTGGTAAGTGAAATGGGCATCAAACGGGAAGTCGAAGCAAGGCCCTGCAGCCTCGCGCATCAGAGCGGTTCTTTAGAGTTAACTCTCCGCCATGAGCTTCAGCAATCTGCCGGCTCAGAACCAATCCAATCCCGGACCCGCCCGGCTTGGTGGTAAAGAAGGGAACGAACAGGTTCGACGTATTGGGCAGGCCTGGACCTTCATCGATCACCCATACATCGAGGTGCGCGCCTTTCCGAGACCAGCCCACCTGAACCGAGCCGCCGGTTTCCAGCGTCGCATCCGCCGCATTGCGGACCAGGTTGATCAGCAGCTGCTCCAGTTGGTCGGCGTCGGCCGATATGACCGCGTCCGGCCCTTTCGAGACGTTGACCTTCACGCGTGTCTCAAGTTTCACCGTTCGGCCTATCCATTCCGATACGTTTACCGGCAGCAGCTTCGGCTGTGGCAGCCTTGCCAGTTGCGCGTACGCCGCCATGAACCGCCCAAGCGCTTCGGTGCGAGAACGAATGATGCCAAGGCCCTGCCGCAAATCATCCAAGATCGAGGCGGACGCTTCACTTTGCAATTCGGAAGACTTGGAGGCGTTAAGAAGTCCACTCTCCAAACCTTGAGCGACAGACTGAATCGGCGCGAGCGAATTGTTCAATTCATGCCCAAGAACGCGAATGAGCCGTTGCCACGCTTTGCGCTCTTCGTCACGCAGTGTGCGGCTCAAATCGGTCAGCACGACGAGGTGATGAGGCAAACCTCCCTGGCGAAAGGTCCCGCGACGCATCCCCCAGCGCCCCGAACCGCCAGGAAAAGCCAGCTCCATGGTGTGCGCGGCTTCTCCTTCGAGACACGCCCCGAGCCCGAGTTCTTCCGCGGTAAATCCCAGCAGGCGTTCTTCCGGCCGGCCCAGCAGGCGTTCGCCGGCGCGATTGACCAGCCGCAGTTTCCCGGTGTTGTCGAAGGTGAAGACCGCCAGGTCAATCTCCTCCATCACGGTCCGCAGGAGGGCATTGGCTTCCAATGCGCCCAAGCGCTGTTGCCGAAGTACTTCACCGAGGGCATTCACTTCGATCATGACTTCTCCCATGGCATCGTCGCTTCGCGCACCGCGGGCACGCAACGAAAAGTCTTCTTCGCGCAGGGCTGCCAGAAGATTCGAAAGCGTCTGCAGGGAAAAGACGACGCGGTGCCGCAGCGAAAAGGCGAAGCCAAGCCAGAGAGAAAAAATAAAAAAAGCCAGCGTCCAGACTGCGCCGGAAGAATAATTGCCGCGCCACAGGAGAATCATGGCGATCAGCGAACCCGGAAAGCCCGCTGCTAGCGCGAGGAGCTGGATCCGGCGCTCATAGGACAATTCCCTCATTCCAGTCCATGTTTTTGCAGCCGGCGATACATGGCGCTGCGGCTCAATCCCAGGGCCTTGGCTGCCTGGCTGACGTTTCCCTCGTGTCGAGAAAGAGTGCGCTGGATGAGATAGCGCTCCACTTCGTCGAGGCTCATCTCCTCCAGCTTGGCCGGGCCGCCGGCGGCCTGCGCGCGCAAGCCGAGATCAGCCGCGCGCACGGAAGGTCCGGGCGAAAGGAGCACGCCCCGCTCCACTGCATGATCCAGTTCGCGAACGTTGCCCGGCCAGGCATGCTCGTGCAGAGCCTTGATTGCGGCGGGATCAAAACCTGAAATATTTTTGCGATAGCGCTGCGCGTAACCGTGAAGGAAATGATGCGCCAGAAGATCGACGTCTTCCTTGCGGTCACGCAGTGGAGGAATGTGAATCTCGATAGTATTCAAGCGAAACAACAAGTCTTGGCGGAACCGGCCTGCGGCGGCCTCGGCATTCACGTCGGCGTTCGTCGCCGCGAGCACTCGCACGTTCACGCGGCGAGTTGCGGAGGAGCCGACACGCTCGAGGTCTCCTGTTTCCAGAACACGCAGCAGTTTTGCCTGCAAGTTAAGCGGAACGTTTGCAATTTCGTCCAGAAACAGCGTGCTGCCGTCCGCGAGTTCGAACCGTCCGACGCGGTCGGCCCGCGCATCCGTAAATGCGCCTTTCACATGGCCGAAGAGCTCGCTCTCGAACACGCCCTCGGAGAGCCCGCCTGCATTTACGGTCACCATCGGCTTCGTCGCGCGCCCAGACAGCGCATGAAGCGTTCGGGCGACCACCTCTTTTCCGGTGCCATGCTCTCCGGTGATCAGGACGTTGGCATCCGACGGTCCGATTTGCCCGATCAATTCGAGTACCGGCGCCATTGCGGCGGATTTTGCTAAAAATGTGGGGCGCGACTCCGCGCGCAGAATGCGATTTTCTGCTTCCAGGCGCGACGCCTGCCTCAGCGCCTGCCGCAAATCGATTTGCGTTCTCAGAATGGCAAGCAACCGATTGTTTTCCCACGGCTTCTGAATAAAATCGCGCGCCCCGCGCCGCATCGCCTCCACCGCTACTTCAATGCTGCTCCACGCGGTCATCACGATCACCGGCAACGTGCTGTCGAGCATTTGAATGCGCGTGAGCAGGTCCAGTCCCTCCTGCCCGGAAGTCGTATCCCGCGTGTAATTGAGGTCCATCAACGCCGCGTCAAATTCCCGCGATTCAATGGCGCTTAGCGCTTCCGCCGGAGACGCCACCCCCTGCGTTTCATAGCCCTCGCGCTTTAGCAGCAAGCGCAAAGCATCGCGGATATCCGCTTGGTCGTCCGCCAAAAGAACTCGGTAAGGGTGCGGGCTAGTGGTCTTCATTCGAATGGTTTGCGAAGTTTATCCTACTGCCGTAGTTCGGGCATGGCGAGAAGCGATCGGGGCACCGCCTCGCACCTGGCAAGCGCCTGCTCACGCGGGTTGTGCTGCGCCGACTGGCGCGCCGGCCGTGGCGTTGTCTCCCACAACCCATCCGTCCTTCAATTGAATAATGCGGCTTCCATAGGAAGCATTCCTCTCCGAGTGCGTGACCTGGATGATGGTCGTCCCGCCGTCATTCAGCCTCTTGAAAAGCTGCATGATCTCTTCGCCTTGTGCGGAATGCAAATTCCCAGTCGGCTCATCGGCCAAAATCAGCTTCGGACTAAGAATCACCGCGCGCGCCACGCCCACAAGCTGTTGCTGGCCGCCCGAGAGCTGGTTGGGGAAGAGGTCTTTCTTGCCCACGATGTGGAAGCGGTCAAGCGTGTCGCAAACCAGGCTGACGCGCTCTTTGTGCGGCACGTTCTTATAGGACAGCGGAACTTCCAGATTCTCGAAGACCGTTAGATTGTCGATCAGGTGATAGCTCTGAAACACAAATCCGATGTTCGCTTTGTGCAACTCGTTCCGCTTCTTGACGTTGAGCTTGTGAACGGCTTCGCCTAAAAAGTAAAAGTCTCCGGTCCACGCGCCGTCCAGCATCCCGATGATGCTCAGCAGTGTGGACTTTCCTGCGCCGGACGGGCCCATGATGGTTACAAATTCACCCGCCTGAATATCTAAATTGACTCTGCGCAATAGCCAAAATTTATTTGGCCCTGCCTCGATCACCTTCTCCAAATTCCGCAACTGTATCAATGGCTCCACGTCATCTCCTTGGGCTTCCACCAACGATTCTCGTTCCTTTTGCTGTCAACCTCAAGGGGACATGATCCACTTCACTCATACCGCAAGGCTACCAGCGGATCGACGCGCGTTGCCCGCCACGCGGGAATACTGGATGCCGCGAGAGAAGCCGCCGTCAGCAGTGTTGGAACTACCAGAAACGTGGCAGGGTCGACGGGCTGGACGCCGTATAGCTGATTCGCAAGCAAACGAGCCGCAAAGAACCCTGCAATCAATCCAATGACAACTCCGGCCGCAGCCATTCCCAAAGCTTGTGACAGGACAAGCCGCAACACTCCGACGGGTCGCGCCCCCAAGGCCATGCGCACGCCGATTTCGTGTGTTCGCTGCGCAACCAAGTAGCTAATCACCCCGTGCAACCCGATCAATGCAAGCGCAAACGCCAAAGCTGCGAACAGACCGAGTAGCGTGGCCGAGAATCGCCTGCGCTCCACGGAGGCAGCCACACGCTCCGCCATCGTCTTTACGTCATATACCGGCTGGTCAGAGTCCACCCCCTGAACCTGCTGGCGGATAGCCGCGACAAAAGGCCTTGGGTCGGACCCCGTTCGAACCACCAGGGTCATTCCTGGCGCATGGTACGGAAAATAAATCGTGCCTTTCGATTCCTCCGCAAGATCGTCGCTGCGTACCGTTCCGACGACGCCCACTATGGTTGCCCACGGGCCTTTGTCCCCCCAGCCTAATTGCTTCCCGAGCCCACTCTCACGGCCCCAGAATATTTTGGCCAGTGCCTCGTCGATCACCACCACAGATCCTTCACCGATGGGACCCCTGTTAGGCCGCATTTCCGATTCTAAATAGGTACGGCCTTGCAGCAACGGAATACGCATCGCGGCGAAATAGTCTGGCGTGGTGTAGATCGTGTCCGCGTGCGGCTGGGGATCCTTGGGACCCGGATGATAATCGCGGATGGAAAAGACGGAATTGTCTGTTCCCGGCGTCAGGGGCGGCTGGTCCGCCATTGCCGCGTGAAGCACCCCTGGCAGCGAAGAGACGCGCGCGAGCAGCGCGTCCGAAAACGACGCGATCTTCGCCTCATCCGTGTACTTGGTCCTAGGAAGAGAAACTTGCGCCGTCAGCACGTTCGTCGGATCGAATCCTGGTTTGACCTCCAATAACTTTTCAAAGCTGCGCAGCAGAAGCCCGGAACAAATCAGTAGGACTATCGCAAGGGCAATCTCGGAAATTACCAGTGCCCTGCGAAGGCCTTGTCTTCCGGAAGCCTCCGGGGTGCCTCGCCCGCCCTCCTTCAAAGCGCCCGCCAAATCTTTTCGCGCCGCCTCCAAAGCGGGTGCCAGTCCGAACAAGACGCCCACCACCACGGACACCGCAAGCGTGAAGAGCAGAACGGCAGGGTCGAGGCCAATCGCAGCAGTGCGGAGCAGGTTTGCGGGCGCCATGCGAATCAATAGTTGGCATCCCCATTCCGCAATCAACAACCCCAGCGCTCCGCCAAGGACGGCAAGAAGCAGACTTTCTGTTAGGAGTTGCGTAACGATCCGGCTGCGAGCCGCACCCATTGCCCCGCGGATGGCCAACTCCCGAGACCTCGCACTCCCGCGCGCCAGCAACAGATTTGCAATGTTTGCGCAAGCGATCAGCAGGACGAGCGACACCGCACCAAGAAGGATGTACAACGGTTGCCGTACGTCTCCCACATGCTCTTCAACAAAGGGTCGCACCTCAATCCCAAAAGCTCCCATGGAAGAGTCCATTGACCCATTCATTCGCGCGGCCATCGTTGCCATGGTTGCCCGCGCCGCTGCGAGACCTACTCCTCGGCGCAGGCGGCCCAGCATCTCAAATGTCAGCGACCAACGCCGCTCCTCATTCAATTCTCGTGGTGTGAATGCCATCGGCGTCCAGAACTCGACGTCCGCATAAATCACTTCGAGCGCTCTGGGAAGCACGCCAACGATTTCGTAGCTCTCTCCGTCGAGCTGAAGACGTTTCCCGATACTTCCTTGAGCTGAGCCATACATCCGCTCGGCCACGTTCTGGCTCAAAACGACCACATGCTGCGCCCCGTATGCATCCTCGGCCGCTGTGAAGACACGTCCAGCAACTGGATGAACCCCAAGGAGAGGAAACAGGCTCGCACTGACGCGCATGCCTAACAAGCGTTGGGGCTGGTCGGTGCCGGTCAGGTTGTAATTGCGAAAAGTAATCGCCGCTGCCGATTCAAATACGTCGGTGCGGTCGGCATAATCGCGGAACTGCAAAGCCGAAATCTCGGTTCGCGGAAGATTGACTTTTGGAAGCTGGTTGTGAATCACAACCAGGTGCTCTGGCGCGTCAACTGGGAGGCGGCGCAGCAGAATCGCATCCACGACGCTGAAAATTGCGGTATTCGCGCCGATACCGAGCGCGAGAGTAAGGACGGCGACCGCAGTGAATCCCGGACTCTTCGCCAGCATCCGCGCGGCGAATCGTACGTCCTGCCAGAACGTTTCCATGAGCCGCCTCGGTGTTTAGGCCCCGACGCGCGCTTCTTGCGTCTCCTCAACGATGCGGCCGTCGAACAGGTGAATCGTGCGCTCGGCGAAGTTCGCGTAGCGCTGGTCGTGTGTGACCATGCAAACGGTTGCGCCGTTGCGATGCAAATCGCGCAGCAATTCCATCACGGCTTCGCCGTTCTTGGAGTCGAGGTTGCCGGTTGGCTCGTCCGCCATCAGAATCAGTGGATCACCAACCAGCGCGCGTGCCACGGCAACGCGCTGCTGCTGACCGCCGGAAAGCTGCGACGGATAATGACGGAGCCGGTGCGCCATGCCCACGCGTTCGAGCGCGTGCTGCACCTTCTGCTTCCGCTCCGCGGCGCTCGTGCCGCGGTACGTCAATGGCAGCTCGACGTTTTCATACACCGTCAAGTCGCCGATCAGGTTGAACGCCTGGAAAATAAATCCAATCTCGCGATTGCGGATTCGTGTGCGCTCGCTGATCGAAAGATTCGCCACCGGCTGCCCGTTGAGTGTATATTCACCGCCCGTTGGCGAATCGAGCAGCCCGAGAATCGAGAGCAACGTCGACTTGCCGCAGCCCGAAGGCCCGGCGATCGAGATGTATTGCCCTTTCTTGATCTCCAGGTGAATCTCGGACAAAGCGTGTGTTTCCACCTCGTCCGTATAAAACACCTTTTTTACGCCTTCCATCTTGATGAGTGTTGAATTGTCGGTCATTGGCTCTCCTTCTTGTTTTCGATCTCGGAAACTCGGTTTGCTTGTACCCACTCCTTGTGTTCAAAAACAAAATCTGGTTCACGCCTACTCATACCGCAGCGCCACAATCGGATCGATGCGCGTCGCTCGCCGCGACGGAATGTGGCACGCCACAAACGCAACAAGGCAGATGACCCCCAGGGATGCCGCATACACCGTTGCATCTCCCGCGTGCACACCATACAGCAGCGACTCGCTCAGCCGCGCCAGCCCGTATGCTGCAGGTAATCCTACCAGCGCGCCCGCAATCACCATCCATCCAACTTCCTTGAACACCAGCCCTCTCACGTGCCCTGCTGCTGCTCCCAGCGCCAGTCGAATTCCAATCTCCCTTGTCCGCTGCACTACCAGGTACGCCAGCACGCCGTAAATTCCCAGCGCCGCGAGCAGCGCCGCCAACCCTCCAAACGCCGCGGAAAGACCCGCGATCACGCGCTCCGCAAACAAATCTTCGTCCACCACGCGCTGCACCGTCTTCAGGTCGTACACCGGCAAATTCGCGTCTGCTCCCCGAACCGTCTCCCGCATGGCGTTCGCAATCAACAAGGGGTCTTGCTGGCTGCGCACGTAGAAGCTCATGCCAAAGAGTTTTCCGAATTGCGAATACGGCCGAAAGAAATAAGGGCGGTCCGCCGTGCGCACATGCTCTTGTTTCCAATTCTTCACCACTCCAACGATCTCCATGTCGAACTTGATGTCGTTCCCCGAGCCCATGGCAAGGTGCACCCCAATCGGATTCCTGTTCGAGAAGAACTCTTTCGCCATGGCCTCGTTGATGATCGCCACTTTCGTGTTCGTTGCCGTGTCTCCAGCATTGAATTCGCGCCCTGCCAGCAACGGCACCCTCATGGTCGAAAAATAATTCGGGCTCACCGCGTCATAATTCACGTGCCGGTTATCGGTATCCAGGTTTTGACGCCCTTCGACCGTTATGTTCGACCCCATATCGGTTCCGACCAGTATTGGAATCTGCGATGACCCTACGCCCAGCACTCCGGGCAGCACCGCCAGCCGCTCTCTCAACTGGTCCACCAGCGCCACCGTTCTGGCTTCGTCATACCCGCTCAACTGCGGCGAAATCGAAAACGTGATCAAGTTCTCCGTGCTCAGTCCCAAATTTTGCTTCCGCAGGTTCCACAGCGTCCGCGCAAATAATGCCCCGCCCGTCAGCAACAGCAACGTGAACGCCACCTGTCCCGCAACCAGGTACTTTCGGAATCGCACATGGCCCGGTCCCGCCGACGTCGTCGAGCCTTGATCCTTCAACATCTGCGAAACGCCCGCCCTGGTAGCCCGCCATGCTGGAATCAACCCGAACAGCAGCGCCGATACCACCGTCGCCGTCGCCGCAAAACCCAATACAGTTCCATCCACATGGGCCGTGATCCCTTGCACCCCTGCTTCAGAAACGACAGCTTGCGTCAAAATGTTCATTATCCAGGTGCCCAAAATCAGCCCTAGGCCCCCTCCCCCGAGTGCGCAGAGGAAGCTTTCCACCAGCAATTGTTGCATCATCCGCCCGGGCGAAGCTCCCAGCGCCGATCGAATCGCAAACTCCCGCTGCCGTGCCGCCGCTTTGGCCAGCAGCAAATTAGCAAGGTTGGTGCATGCAATCAGCAAAACCAGCGCCACCATCGCAAACAGCGCCATCAAGGCCGGCCCGGAATCCCTCTGGACCGTCGTCCTCCCCTGCGCCCCGGGAGACAGCACAATCTTCTTGTTTAGGAATTCTTTCTCGTCTTTTCCACCCTTGCGGAATTTGAGCATCGCCGCTTGCTGTTCGAGCAGCCCTGGGTAGTCGACGTTGATTCCCGCTTGCGCTTGCTCCATGGAAACGCCCGGCTTCCGCCGCGCCAACACCGCCAAAAACGAATCATTCCAGTCATCCAATCCGTTGCGGATTGGCGTCATCTGCCCCTTCATGGTCGAGGGCACAAAAATATCCGGCGTCTGTCCCACCTGGATGCCGCTGAATCCTGCTTGCGCCACTCCGACAATCGTCATTTCGGTGTTGTTCACTAGAATCGCCTGATTCAGCACTCCCGCATCCCCGCCGAAATGCCGCATCCAGTAGGAATGGCTCAACACCACGACGGGGTGGGCCCCTTGCACATCGTCGTCGGCCGGCGAAAGCACGCGGCCCAGCGTCGGCCGCACGCCCAGCACGTCGAAATAATTTCCAGTGACCAGCTCGCCAGACCCGCGTTCCGTTTGCCCATGACTCGCGATGCTGGCCGCAAACTGATACCGCGCGAACACTCCGTCAAGAACGGCCGTGTTCTTCGCCAGCCCCTTGTAGAGCGGGTACGAAAAAACCTCCGAATCGTCGCCATCGCTCCAGACGTGTCCCCGTTTTGGCCCCGGGGACTTCAGCACCACCAGCTCGCCCGGATTCCGCACGGGAAGTCGCCGCAACAGCACTTGATTGAGCAGGGAAAAGATCGCCGTATTCGCGCCGATGCCCAGCGCCAGCGTCAGAATGGCAATGAGGGTAAAGCCGGGGTTCTTCCCAAGCATCCGCAGGCCGTACCGTACGTCCTGCCAGAGCGTCTGCATCTCTTCATTCCTCTGTCGGCGGCCCCTGCGATTTCTAAGCGGGGGCAGAAATCGGGAACCCTGTTGCGAAGCGCCCTCAAAGGGCAGCGGCACTATTATTTCAAACGCACCCGGTCAAAATTGTCCCAGGCGGACATGTCAGAGAGGATCACTTTGTCCCCGATCTTCAACCCATCCAATACTTCAATCGTGTTCACCGAGCTTCGCCCCAACTTTACATTGACGCGCACAGCCTCGGATCCGTCTTCCGTAATCTTGAAAATTCCAATCGTGCTGTCCGCCTGCCCGTGCACCGGCCGGCCCACGTAAAGCACGTCCTTCAGGTTCTCCAGGGTGACCGTGCCGTCCACGCTCAAGTCCGGCCGGCAACCGTTCGGGCACGGCTCGTCAAGCGATACGTCCACGGTTACCGTGCCGTTTACCACCGAGGGATCGATTCGCGATACATGCCCATTCACGATGCCATTGCGCGTATCAATCGACGCCTTCTGCCCCGGCACCACGTCTTTGGCTTGCGTTTCGGCGATCTTGATTTCCGCCTTGAGTTTCTTCGGATCAGCCACACGCGCCAGGTTCGTCCCTGGCGTCACATGCTGGCCGACGTCCACGGGCACCAGTTGTAATACGCCATTGATGCCCGCGCGAACGTGCAGCGCGTCCACTTGGCTCTTTTTCAGTTGATAGAGGGCCTTCTGCTCATCGATTTTTGCCTGCTGCGCGGCAAGTCGTGCTTTCGCGGAATCCGCAGCCACCGCGGTTCTTTCGCTTTCCAGCTTTAGGCGGATAGCCAGCTGTTCTTCTCTCACCTTGGAGAGATTCCTGACGTGGTCAGACCCGATCCCTTCTTTGTATAGCTTTTCGTCCACATCATGCTGCAGGCGGGCTTGCTCGTAATCGCTGCGCACGGCGGCCTCGTTGGCCTTTTGATTCATCAGGTCGCTGTCCACCTGCACCTTCAGGTTTGCGTAGTCCGCTTCCGCTCCCTTGAGTTGGAATTCCGCGTCCAGCGCCTCTCTCTGCAACGTCGGGTCACTCAGTTCCATAATGATGGAATCCGGCTTAACGATAGCCCCCGGACGCAATATCCATCGTTCTACTCGGGAGTCTGTCTGTGCGGGGATCCACCGGATATCTTCGGGAACCAGCGTCCCCAGCCCGTGAACGTCCCGCACCATGGGGCCGCGTTTCACTTCATCGGGCCAGACTGTAGCCCGGTCCACGCTTGGCGCGGCAGGCCGGAGTTTGGAGAGTCCATAGGTTACTCCTCCCAGGAGGAGCAGGGTGACGGTGCCATAAATGATCCTGCGGATCTTTTTGGCGCGAGCGTTAGATGGTCGTTGGATGTCCATATATATTGATACCTTATAGAACGCAACTCTCCGGCCCCAGGTTCCCTTAATTAAACATATTTATTTTCAGTGGGTTAGCCGGAGTTCCTCCCCCCAAACCTCCGCCCAATCGACCGGAAATGGGATTACCCGTCCCACCTTCGAACAAGCCTCTTCCCGCGTTGCCGCCATGTCAAGGGGTATGTGTCAGGACATTCCTCATTTTTTAGGTTTCCCAGTCGAGTAGCAGCTGGGGAGTTTGAGGTGGATCGGCAGGCGGGCTGGGGCTAGAGCGGGATAGGATGTTGGGGATTCCGTCGGCCAGCGCGTAGAAGCGGAACGGCGGGATGCCGAAGAAGCGCTGGGAAATAATCAGGAGTTTCTCGCACAGGATTTTCAGTTTCAGCTTTTGTCCCAAAAACGCCGTCGCGAAGTACGCCGCTGCGGTCATCAGCAAAACCAGGTTTTTCAGCCGCTGGTAGCGCATAACGCGA
>Ga0209375_1000181_pt1 | contig 59297 bp, 53 predicted proteins | sample GraSoiAngelo_131_FD_185888 | JGI IMG/M metagenome (GOLD analysis project Ga0209375, IMG submission 185888) | Grasslands soil microbial communities from the Angelo Coastal Reserve, California, USA - 14_0929_02_30cm (SPAdes) (version 2) | ecosystem: Environmental > Terrestrial > Soil > Grasslands ...
AACGAGATGATCGGCCCGCGCCTCGAGGGAATGGCGGCGGAGGACCAGATCGCCGTCGATTACGCGATGCTCGACCTCGACGGCACGCCGAACAAGGGCCACCTCGGCGCGAACGCGATCCTCTCCGTGTCGCTCGCCGTGGCGCGCGCCGCCGCCCAGGACGCCGGGCTGCCCCTGTACCGCTACCTCGGCGGCCCGGTGGCTCACGTGCTCCCGGTGCCGATGATGAACATCCTGAATGGCGGGGCCCACGCCGCCAACACGGTCGATCTCCAGGAGTTCATGGTCGTGCCGATCGGCGCCGAGACGTTCGCCGATGCCCTGCGCATCGGCGTCGAGGTGTTTCACGCGCTGAAGAAGGTGCTCACGAAGCGCGGTCTCTCCACCGGCGTGGGGGACGAGGGCGGCTTCGCGCCCAACCTGCCGAACGACGAAGCGGCGCTCGAGGCGGTGATGTCGGCGATCGAGACCGCGGGGTACGAGGCGGGCAAGGACGTGGCGATCGCGCTCGACCCGGCGGCGTCCGAGTTCCACGAGGACGGCAGCTACGTCTTCAAGAAGAGCGGCGCGGGGAAGAAGTCGGCCGAGGAGATGATCGCGCTGTACCAGAGCTGGATCGACCGCTACCCGATCGTGTCGATCGAGGACGGGCTCGCCGAGGACGATTGGGAGGGGTGGGCGAAGCTCACCCAGACCCTGGGCGGCCGCGTCCAGCTCGTGGGTGACGACCTCTTCTGCACCAACGTGGACCTGCTGGAGCGGGGCATCGACCAGGGCGTCGCCAACGCGATCCTGATCAAGGTGAACCAGATCGGCACGCTCACGGAGACCCTGCAGTGCATCGAGCTGGCGCGCTCCAACGGCTACGCCGCCGTGATCTCGCACCGCTCCGGTGAGACGGAGGACACCTTCATCGCCGACCTCGCCGTGGGGTCCGGGGTGGGACAGATCAAGACGGGGAGCGCGTCGCGCACCGACCGCGTGGCGAAGTACAATCAGCTGCTGCGCATCGCCGAGGAGCTGGGCGACGTGGCGTTTTTCCCCGGCAAGGGGCTGTACGGCCTATGAGCCGGCGCGAGCTCGCGGGGATCGTGGCGGTGATCGTGCTGCTAGGGCTCGCCTTCCAGGGCGGGGAATACGGCACGCTCGACTGGCTGCAGCTGCGGCGCCAGCTCGCCGAAGAGCGGGCGGCGCTGCGGGCGCTGGAGGTGGACCTCGACTCGCTGGGGCGCGCGGCGCGCGCGCTCGAGACCGATCCCGTGGCGCAGGAGCGCGCGGCGCGGGAGCAGTTCGGGATGATCCGGCCGGGGGAGATTCTGTATCGCTTGGTGCCGCGGGTGAACCCGGGTTCGAGCCCGGGAGCGGCCCCGGTGCATCCTTAGGAAGGACGCACCTTGACCCGGCGCGCGCGCTGCGGCTAGGATTGCGGCACTCGGCGGCGTAGCTCAGGTGGTTAGAGCAGCGGAATCATAATCCGCGGGTCGTCGGTTCGAGTCCGACCGCCGCTACTGGGTGCAGTCCCCGCCGGACTGCACTTTTCGTTTCCGCTTGCGACCTCTGGCGGACCTCGCAGTGGCCGGCATATTCGGGGCATCTCGCCCCCCTGGGGTTATGCAATGCGCTACATAGTCATGCAGGCCGTCGCGGTCGGGGCCGCTGTCGCGCTCACCGCGTGCGCGGAGCCCCCCGCCCCCTCGGCGCCGCCCCCGAGCTTCGCCGCCGTACGCCCGCCTGCCGTGTTCGTCGTCGACGCGAGCAACGGGGGCGGCGATACGGCCGCCCAGGACGAGACGCCGATCGCCGTCAATCCCGCGAACCCGGACAACATCCTCACTGGGAACAACGACTTCAATCTGAACGACGGCTGTGGCTACAACGTGAGCTTCAACGGTGGCAAGACGTGGTCGCCCACCTTGCCCACCGGCTTCATTTCCGGGCTCACCAAGTTCACGAACGATCCCGCCGTGCCCGGCACGGGCAGCTTCGACGTCGCGGGCGACCCGGCGGTCGCGTTTTCTCCGGACGGCCGCACCGCGTACTTCGTCTGCCAGGCATTCAACGTCACGCCGCCCTTCCAGATCGCCCTGTTCGCGAGCCGCTCCAGCGACGGCGGCCTCACGTGGTCCTCCAGCCCCGCCCAGGTATCCACGTGGAACGGCAACGGCAGGGGCAAGGGGTCGAACGGGCAGTTCCCCGACCACGAGTCCATCGCCGTGGATGGCAACCCGGCGAGCCCGTTCTACGGTTCGCTGTACGTGACGTGGGTGCAGTTCAGCGGCTTGCAGGGGACTCATTCGCCGGTGCAGGTCGCGTTTTCGCGCGACGGCGCCCGCACGTTTTCGGTGCCGATCAAGGTGACGCAGGGTCCGGTCCGCAACAACCAGGACGCGCGCATCGTGATCGGGCCCGACGGCACCCTGTACCTCACCTTCGACAACGGCATTCAGGGCGGGAAGGGCACCGCTAACTATGTCGTGGTGTCACGCGACGGCGGCGTCACGTGGTCGACCCCCGTTGCTTTCTCCTTCTATAACAACCCGGTGTGCCTCTTCCCTCCGTTCTGCTTCAACCTCTCCGGCTCGCCGTTCCGGGCGCCGAGCTCCTATCCCGCACCCGCGTTTGACCGGGCGGCGAACCGCCTGGCGGTCGCGTTCTCGGATATAGACACCGACGGTCGAGCCAAGATCTTCGTGATGTCGGCGCCGGCGGACCGGGTGACCGATGCCGGCGCCTGGTCCCGCCCCGTGGTGCTCGCGGGGTCGGGAGATCGCTTCGGTGCGGAGCTGGGTGCGGCGCCCGGCGGGCGCTACGACCTCTCGTTCTACGACCGCGGCTACAGCGGCAATGCCCTCGTGGACCTTACGTACGCGACGAGCGCCGATGGGGGCGCGACGTGGGCTGCGACGCGCGTCACGGACAGTGGGTTCGATCCGTCGTTGTACCGCACTCGCTTCATCGGCGATTACAACGGGATTGTGTCGCTCGGTGCCGGCGCGGCGCTCGCCTGGACGGGCGTCGGGACGACCAACGGGGTGACGAACTTCGACGTGTTCTTCGGGAGCGCGAAGCCGTAGTCACCGGCGTCGGTTTGAGTCCGACCGCCGCTATTTGAAGAGGCCCCTGAGAAATCGGGGGCCTAGTGCTTATGACTCCTCACTGCTACGCCTGTGCTTGCGCAAGAACACCATAGGAGCTACGTGTGGGTGTGGCACCTTTTGGAGAGGTGCATCTTGAGACGCAGTCGCGATAGGCGTATGGATGCGCGACGCCGCTTCGCCGGTGTGGGTGGCTGTGTATTGGTGTGCTTCTTCAGCGCTTGCGGTGGCAGTCCCTTAAGTCCGGGACCGCCGGCTCCCCCGATTAGCGTTTTGGTTTCGCCGGCGATTGCGGTGGTTCAGACGGGCTCTACAGCGCTGCTAACGGCTACCGTATCCAACGACCCCGGCTACAGAGGTGTCACGTGGACGGTATCCTGCGCTGCCACACTGTGCGGATCAATTACGCCTGTCACAGCACCGAGCGGAGCATCTGCAACCTACACTGCACCCGCCACAATGCCCTCAAGTGCAAATATTACAGTCACGGCCACGGCGGTCGCCGACCAAGCGAAGGCGAGTTCGGCGACTCTCATCCCGGTTGGTCACATTCCAGGCTACGACGTCGGCGTGGACTACCACGCCTATGGACTTGACATTGACCAAACGGGCTTTGTCGCCATCTACGATCAGCCGCAAGTGCGACAAACAGTGCAGACGCAGCTCCAAGGCATGGCGGATCGCGGGGCAACGTCGATTCAGACAGGCATCTGGGTCGCGAAAGGATCGGGTAGCTATTGTTGCTCGACTGCGCAGGTCACCTTTCCAATGACCAGCCAGGAACAAGCGAACCTCCGCGCCTATGCACAGGACCTAGCGAGCACGGTGGGGGCCGGGGGGAACAGGCTGCGCCTTGATATAGCTCTCGAATGGCTGGGCGCTGCCGATTTCACTATAGGCTCTCCAACTACGACTCTTGGCACGGCCAACCTCAGTCCTGTGGAATTCACCTCTCGGGTCCAGGCCACAACTGACCGAGTGCTCGCTGCGGTTGGCGATGTGACCCGGCCCGACGGTGTCAAAGTGGTGGAAACGATCTTCTTGGTCTCCGAAGTCGCTCTCCCTGATGCGGCGACCCCACCCGGCCCGGTTACTAACAATGGGTGGTTCCTCACCACCAACTACTCGCATTTTGTGTCCGGTGCGTTGCAGGCGGGCATCCGGCCGTCTGTTTATTTCAACGCCGCCGATGGTTGTACACAGGACGTTGTGCTCGACGATGGCTATGTCGACGGCAGTTTCCCCATCCTGAATGGGCATCGTTCCATGTTCCAAATGTATCGCGGCCTAAAATTCATGGTCGATAACGGCCTGCCGATACCTTCCGGTCGCATCGATTTCGACTGCTACATCAATTCGACAGGCGCCACATACGATCAACTCCTCCAGCGCATTTTGGATGATGCGGACGCCACTCTGCCTTCGCTCGGTGCGCCGCAGGTCTATGACATTCCCGAAACGTATTACTTCGCTGACCCGACCCATCGGCTTCAGTACGGTCAGGCGTTCGCCGCTCAAGCGGCGCAGCATCCCCGTCTGCAGCGCGTCAGCTTCTGGACGACACCGGACGGCGGTGGCTCGGGTCAGAGCGCCGCCTATCCTTTCACCATCGAAGACTTCTTGCCCCCTCCTCCACCCTGAGGGGCCAAGATTCATAATCCGGGGGTCGTCGGTTCGAGTCCGACCGCCGCTATTCAGCACAAGCCCCCGGGGATCGGGGGCTCTTCGTTTATGGCGCCTGAAACACGATTCTGCCGTTCTTGTCGCGCAGCACCAGCGACGAGCCCGACGGATTCCCCACAGCCGTCGTTTCGGGCGTCGCTCGGGTGCTGGACAGCAGGGCGGCGCCGAGTCTGCCGTTCTGGTCGTACAGATCGAGGTGCGTGGAGCCGTCATCGTCCAAGCGCAGGCTGGTGCGCGCGCGACCGTGGTACAGGCCGACGAGTGGCGAGCCGTTCGCTGTCAGGCTCAGGCCGGCTCCGGCGTCCCCGAGCGCGCCCAGCAAGCTGAGGTGCGGCCCTCCTTGCGGCGTCTGATCGAGGACGAGACGGTCCGCGCCTGCGCTGTCCTTGAAGACCAGCGCTGCTGCACCTTCCCTGAACGACAGCTCGGCACGGGCTTTTGCGTCCGTCCCGAGGAGACGGAGCGAAGGGGCGCCACCGCTGTCGAGCTGGACGACGAGCCGCAGGCGCCCGCGTTGGTCCCTGAGAGCGACACCTGCGACACCGTCGCGCAGTACGACGAGCATGCCCCTGGGATTGCCGTTCGCATCCGACAGGGTCAGGCTCGCCGCGCCGCCCTCGCCCTCTCCCGACGAGAGGACGATCCGAGCCATCCCCATGGCGTCCCGTAAGACCAGCCGCTCCGCCTCCACGGTCTGGCTCGGCGGCCGCGCCTGGGCCATGATGAGCACTGCGCCAACGAGGGACAGCACCACCGCTCCTGCCCGCCTGATGCTGCGATTCTCTGCTTCCACAGTCGCTAGCCGGTCCAGCACCGAATCCAACGATGACAACTGCGAGGTCATACTGACTCCGTGGGATGCCAAGGACCGACTCACGCCCTGGAAGTGCCCCCTCTACGCTTCTCCGAGGGGGTACGTAACCTCGGCGATCACGCGCTATTCGGCGGTGATCTCACGCACGCGCGGCTACCTGCGCCGGTCACCACCACTCGCAGCCGGTTGCGAGCCGCCGATTCCGCGCGCCACGCTCGCGCCTTCGCTGACGTTGTGACATCGGGAGCTGCCCCGTGGCGCTCTTTAGGAAGGACATCGTCGTACGACTCGTCTCAGCAGTGATGCAGGCTCGTCGCGTTCCGCACTGCGACACGCGGTACCGCGCGCCGCGACGCGGGCGACGATACTACTTGACGTCCCCATGGCGCGGCGGTAGCTCACTCCCCCAGATGGCAACGCCGCAGCGATAAGGGCAAACCCGGCGAAAGCCGGGGGCACAAAGCCACGGGTCCTCGCTTCCTCCGCGACGCCGAAGCCTTAACGCCACGAAGGACCCAGGACCGCCGAGCTACCGCACCGGTAGCTCGGCGGTCGCCTTTTAGGGAGGCGAAAGGAGCGTCATCCGATGAAGAACCGCAATGGCAGGCTGATGAGCGTGGCCGACTTCCAGGCCGAGCTGGCCCAGGCGCCCGAGAAACTGTTCGCGGTCGCCGGCGACGAGCGGCTGCTGGCGCGGCTGCCCAGGGGCAATTGGCTTGGCGGCACCATTCCCTACCTGATGAGCGACGAGGACGGCGGACTCACCACGCGCGACTCCCTGATGGTGCAGGAGTTGCTGGTGGACGAGCGCGCGGCGCCGAAGATCAAGTTCTACGATAAGAATACCATCGCCCGCGTTACCGAGGACGCGCCAGCCAACGGCTACACGTTTGTGATGATCCCGGCCTTTTCCGAGGTACATCTGGCTTACGGAAAAGATGCTCCGCGCTTCAAGGACCTCTTCGCTCATCCGATCGTCGGCTGGGTCACGGGCATCCACCTGAACGATCTAGGCAAAGAGACGCCCAAGGTGTTCAATGGCAAGACAGGCGAGGTCTTCGCAGACCAGGCGATTGCCTGCCATGTGTCGCTTCCGGCCGGAAAGACGGCGGACGTGGAGATCGTCAACATCTTCGAGCGCTCCGAAGGCCCGGATATCCGCTTCGAGACGGACGGCTTTGGGCCCGTCACCGGCTGCTCGATCAACGGCAAGAAGACCAACTTCGCCCGTTGGCTGACGGAGAATGCGGTGGACACGAAGCTGCCGCTGATGGCCGACTACAACGGCGCGCTCATCAACGTCAGCATCCAGGGCGTGGACCCCAAGGCCGGGACGGTCTCCCTCTACGCGCCGGTCTTCAGGGACAGGTCGTACCGCCTCGCCAAGCCGATGCCGGACTATGTGCAGGGGTTCAAGTCAGTCACGGCAGGCCCGACCCACGACGTCGCCTTCGCCTGCAACTGCGTCCTCAACTTTCTCTACGGCAAGCTCGACGGAGCGCGGGTCGGTCTACCGGGGCCGTACACGTTCGGCGAGATCGGATACCAGCTGCTCAACCAGACGATGGTGTACTTGGATGTGGTCGACGCAGGCGTGCCGCACGAGGGAGGGCGTTACTTCGCCCAGCAGATGTCCACGGCGCGTTGAGCCTCGACGCAGCGCCGTCCTCACCACCGAGGGCGGCGCTGCCGCATTTCCCCTAGCTTCACGACCACGGCCTTCGTCACCATAGGAGGCTGCACCATGACGGAGATGCACTGCCATTTCTGCGGCGGGGTCATCCCCAACGGTGCGAAGGTCAAGTACCTGCCACCGCGGGTGACCGCGCAGGTGGCACCCGCCCACCCCGATCCCTGCAGCTGCTCCCCACCGATCGTGTACGAGCATTCCCCGCTCGACCCGGATGAGGGCGAGACCGCACCCTAACCGTAGCCCGCTACGCCTCGAGCCCCCGCCAGATCACCGCTTTGATGTCTCGCGACCGCTGCTCCGCGTACCGCTGAGCGGCGGCGAGCAGTTCCTCGTACTCCTGACGCCACGCCTCCGGCATGTTGGCGCGGAAGTGGGCGGCGGTCATCACCTCGCCGCGCGGCCCCGATGCCCTCCCGAACCCCACCGCCGCCACGTCGCCGAGGAAGCAGGTCGAGCTGCCCGTGTCCATCACGTTTGCCACGCGGCACTCGAAGTGGGCATAGCAGTCGTCCAGCACGGGAGCGTCGAGCGTGCCCAGCCTGTGAGGGATGGCGGCAAGCTTGTCGCGCGTCCGCCCGCTCACGAACCCCAGCGCGTGGATCAGCTCGAATTGGTCCGTGCGCAGCAGATGGAGCACGAAGCGCCCGGTCTCGAAAATCAGGTCGTGACTGAAGTTGAACTTGTGGACATAGACCGAAAGGCGGGGGATCGCGGGCACGATCGAGGCGCGCACGGCCGAGTCCGAGATCATGCCGTTGCGCTTGCCGCCGCGCTCCGAGGTGATCGCGACCACGGGCGAAGTGAGGCTCCGCAGGAGCTGGTAGACCTGGTCCGGCTGCATCGCGACGGAAGATATCAGCCCGAGCTTACCGGCGCCGCGCCGCGAGCACGATCACGTGGTTGTTGCGCGCCGGAATGGCCCACGGGAACCGGTAGGCCCGGCGCACCCGCGCCCGGAACCGCTCGAGCGCCTGCTCGAACTCGCGCGGCGCGTAGAACCGGAACGTGGAATAGTGCCGTGCCCGCGCCTGGCGCAGCAGGGTGGGGACGCTCGTGAGCTGCCACCAGGCCGCGATACGGAACCGAATGGACCGAAACATCCTGCTCCGCTCGAGCGCACCACGCAGCGCTGCCGCCGTGTATAACCGTCCCTCCCGCGCGGCAAAGTCCGGGAAATGCTTGCCCCAGATCGTTTCGCGATTCTGCTCCGGGGTGCGGGTGTAGAGGATCAGCAGGCCCTCCGGCCGGAGCACCCGCGCCGCTTCGGCGAGGAAGCGGTCCAGTTCGAGGTGGTGCAGTGCGTTGAAGGTCAGCACGGCGTCGAACGCGGCGCCATAGGGGAGCGCCTCGGCCCGGGCGGTCACGGCGAGGCCGGTGAAGCGCTTGAGCATCGCGGAGCTCTGGTCGGTCCCGACCGCCCGCGCGATCGGGACCCCGAGCTCCCGCAGCGCCTCAGAGAGCGCAACCAGGTAGCGTCCGGTCCCCGTCCCCACGTCGAGCAGCCGCAAGCCACGTTCACCCTGGGCGGGCACGAGACGCGCCAGGGCCTTCGCGATCCGGCGGACCGCCCGCACGTCCAGACTGCGCACCGCCCGGTAGCGGCTCGCGATCTCGCGGAAGTGGTCGCGGCACGATGCGGTCGGCATGGGCGCAAGCTAGGCCGCTCGGCCCGAGTCGTGCAAGATGTGAGCGGCCCGTCTATCATTCATTCATGGCGACGCTGCTCGACCGCTTCCGCGAGCAACTCCGGCGCGCCCGGCTCCTCACTCGGCCAGGCACGGCCATCGTGGCCGTCTCGGGTGGTCCGGACTCGGTCGCGCTCTTGGACCTGCTGCACGCCGTGGCCGCCGAGCGGGGGCTCGCGCTCGTCGTGGCGCACGCGGACCACGGAATGCAGGCGGATAGTCGGTTGGTCGGTCAGGCGGTTAGAGAGCTCGCCACACGGTACCGGCTTCCGTTCGAGCTCGGCGAGCTCCATCTCGGTCCTGACGCGACGGAGACGGTCGCGCGCCGCGCCCGCTACGCCTGGCTGCGCGAGGTGCAGCGCCGCCGCGCCGCGCGCTACCTCGTGACCGCGCATCATCAGGACGATCAGGTCGAGACGGTGCTGCTGCGGGTGTTGCGGGGCAGCGCGCCCGCCGGGCTCGCCGGCATCCCGGCGCGGGCGCGCGGCGGGTTGTTCCGTCCGCTGCTCGCGTTCACACGCGCCGAGCTGGCGGCGCACGTGGTCGCGCAGCGGCTCGCGGTGCACGAGGATCCGGCGAACCGCGACCCGCGGCACCTGCGCTCGTGGATCCGGCTCGAGCTCTTGCCTCTGATCGAGCGCCGGCTCGGCGCGGCGAGTCGCGCGGATCTGTTGCGCCTTGCGCGCGCCGCGGCGCAGGAGCGGCGTGCCTGGGGCCGTCTGTTGGAACTCGTTCCCGAGCTTGGGCTTCGGCGCGAGCCGCGCGGCTTCGCCGTTGCCCGCGCGAGTCTCGCTCGCTATGATAGCGCGTTGTCGGTCGCGCTGATGCGCGCGGCGGCGCGGCGCGTGGGGCTCGTGCTCGGGCCCGCGCGGGCCCGCCGCCTCGTGCGGCTCGCGAGCGGCCCGTCGGGGCGCCGCGTCCCGCTCGGCGGGGAGTGGATCGCCGAGGTCGCGTTCGCCGAGCTGCGGGTATACCGCAGCGTCGCCTGCGCGGCGGAGCAGGTCGTGGCGACGGGCGAGCGAGGCGGCGCCGTGTTCGGCGCGTTCCGCCTCGCGTGGCGCCCCGAGGCGGCCCCGGAGCGGGTGGAGCGGGCGGCGTGGACGACGTGGATCGCGGCCAGCGAGTGGCAGCTGCGCGCCCCGCGTGCCGGGGACCGCGTGTCGCCGCTGGGCGGCGTGGGCCGCCGTCCCCTGCGGCGCTTACTGATGGAAGCGCGCGTGCCGCGGAGCGAGCGGGGGCGCTACCCCGTCGTCGCCCGCGGCGAAACGATTCTGTGGGTGCCCGGCGTGTGTCGCAGCGCGGCCGATCTGCCGGGGCCCGGAACCCCAGCGGTGCGCCTCGATGTTACCAGGGACGGCGAGCCTCAGTAGGCAGACGGGTGGGCGCGAGCTGGCCCGCGTGGTGTTCGACGAGCAGACGATCGCCCGCCGCGTGGCGGAGCTCGGCCGCGACATCACGGCCGCCTATCCCGAGGGGGAGCTGCTCGTGCTCGGGTTGCTCAAGGGAAGTTTCATCTTCCTCAGCGACCTGGTGCGGCGCATCGACCGGCCGCTGCAGGTCGACTTCCTCGTCGCGGCGAGCTACGGCAGCGACACCATCTCGAGCGGCAGCGTGCGGCTCCTGTACGATCCGGAGACGGAGCTGCGGGGTAAGCACATTCTGTTGGTCGAGGACATCGTGGATACGGGGAAGACGCTCAACCGGCTGGTGACGCTGATGCGTGAGCGGGACCCGAAGAGCCTGGAGATCTGTGCCTTGCTGCACAAGCACGTCGCCGAGCACCTGGTGCTGGAGCCGCGGTTCGTGGGATTCGACGCGCCGCGCAGCTTCCTCGTGGGGTACGGGCTCGATCACGCCGAGAACTTCCGCCATCTGCCGTACATCGCGAGCCTGAGCTAAATGCCGAACCGCCTCCCGCCGCCGCGCGACTTCAACTGGGCCCGCACCCTGCGGACGCTCTCGTTCTGGGCGCTCCTCATCGTGGGCGCGGTGGCGCTGCTGCAGTTCGCCCAGAACCGCCGGCAGGAGCCCGACATCTCCTTCACCCAGTTCACCGAGCAGCTGGAAGCGGGCAACATCGACTCCGTGGAGATCACCGAGCGCCAGCAGATCAAGGGTTACCTGAAGCGCGGCGTGCCCTCGAAGAGCGGCAGGCAGTACGACCAGTTCACCACGCTGCTGCCGTTCGAGTCGAGCGACGCCTGGGTGGCGACGCTGCGGGAGAAGGGCGTGAAGCTGCGGGCGCGCGAAGAGAAGCAGTCGTTCGGCGTGTTCCTGTTCAGCTTCCTGCCATACCTGTTCATTCTCGGGCTCATCATCTTCATGCTGCGCCAGATGCAGCAGGGCGGGAACCGGGCATTCGCGTTCGGCAAGTCCAAGGCCAAGCTGCTCTCCGGGGACACGCCCAAGGTGACGTTCGCCGACGTGGCGGGGTGCGACGAGGCGAAGCAGGAGCTCGAGGAGATCATCGACTTCCTCAAGGACCCCCAGAAGTTCCAGCGGCTGGGCGGCCGACTCCCCAAGGGGGCGCTCCTCGTGGGGCCGCCGGGCACCGGCAAGACCCTGCTGGCCAAGGCGGTCGCCGGCGAGGCGGGACGGCCGTTCTTCTCGATGTCGGGCTCGGACTTCGTGGAGATGTTCGTCGGCGTGGGCGCCTCGCGCGTGCGCGACCTGTTCGAGCAGGGCAAGGCGCACGCGCCGTGCATCATCTTCATCGACGAGATCGACGCCGTCGGCCGGCATCGCGGCGCCGGGCTCGGCGGCGGGCACGACGAGCGCGAGCAGACCTTGAACCAGCTGCTCGTCGAGATGGACGGCTTCGAGTCGAACGACGGCGTCATCCTGCTCGCCGCCACGAACCGGCCCGACATCCTCGACCCGGCGCTGTTGCGCCCCGGACGCTTCGACCGCCAGATCGTGGTCGACATGCCGGACGTGAAGGGCCGGGAGCAGATCCTGCGCGTGCACACGCGCAAGATCCCGCTGGCGCAGGGCGTGGATCTCGAGCGCATCGCCAAGGGCACGCCCGGGCTCTCCGGCGCGGAGCTGTCGAACATCGTGAACGAGGCCGCCCTGCTCGCCGCGCGCCGCAACAAGGCGCAGGTGGACTACCAGGACCTTGAGGACGCGAAGGACAAGGTCATGCTCGGCCTGGAGCGGAAGAGCATGGTGCTGACCGAGGAGGAGCGGAAGCTCACCGCCTACCACGAGGCCGGGCACGCGCTCGTCGGGCTCACCGTCCCGGGCATCGACCCGATCCACAAGGTGACGATCGTGCCGCGCGGACGCGCCCTCGGCATCACGTTCTTCCTGCCGGAGAAGGACCGGCGCAACGTCACGAAGCAGTGGCTGCTCGGCCAGCTCGCGATGTCGTACGGCGGCCGCGTAGCGGAGGAGCTGGTGTTCGGTCCGGACAAGGTCACGACCGGCGCCTACTCCGACATTCAGCAGGCGACCGAGATGGCGCGGCGCATGGTGACGCAGTTCGGGATGAGCGATGCCATAGGGCCGATCGCGGTGGGCGATCGCGAAGCGGAGATCTTCCTGGGCCGCGAGGTGGTGCAGCGGCGCGAGGTCTCCGAGCACACGGCGGAGCTCGTGGACACCGAGCTGAAGCGGCTGCTCGGCGAAGCCTACGAGCGCGCCCGGGGCATCCTCACGCAGCACCGCGACCGGCTCGACCGCCTGGCCGCGGCGTTGCTCGAGCGCGAGACGCTCGACCGGGAGGAGGTCGAGCTGGTGCTCGCCGGGAAGTCGCTGCCGCCGATCGTCCCGTCCGCCCCGCCGGCCGCACCCACCGCAGAGGGCCCCGCGACGAAGGAGAAACCCGCCGCGCGCGGCCCCGTGCTCGGCAGCCCGCCGCCCGAACCCGCCGGCGCGTGAAGCTGACCGCGCTCGCCGCGCACACGCCCGAGGCGGTGCGCGCGGCGCTCGCGGCCCACGGCTGGGACGCCCAGCCCGCCTGGCTCGCCGCCACCGGCGTCCAGCCCCTCGTCGTCCTCCTCGAAGAAATCACCGAGCCCGAGCGCGAGGCGCTGGTGCATTGGGGCGCGAGAGCGGGCGCCGACGTGCTCACGGGCGAGGGCTGGGCGCTCGTGGGCGTCGCGGCGAGCCGGCTCGCGCCGCTGGGGCGCCCCGACCGCGCGCCCCCCGGGCTCGCGCGCCTCGTCCCCGAGCTCGCCCGCTTCCTCGCCGCCTACGTCGAGCCGCCGGGCGCATGGGCGATCGCCGGCACGACGCTTTCGCTCGCGCACCCCGTCCTCATCGGCATCGTGAACGTCACTCCCGACTCCTTCTCCGACGGTGGGCGTTTCACCACGCTGGACCGCGCCGTGGCCCAGGCTGAGCGCCTCATCGCGGACGGCGCGACGCTGCTCGACGTCGGTGGCGAGTCCACCCGTCCGGGAGCGGCGCCGGTGCCGGTGGAGGAGGAGGTCCGCCGCGTGGCGCCCGTCGTCGAGCAGCTGGCGCGACGGGGGCTCGGGCCCGTGTCGGTGGACACGCGCAAGGCAGAAGTTGCCCGCGCGGCGATCGCGGCCGGGGCCGCGGTCGTGAACGACGTCTCGGGGCTCGCCTTCGACCCCGAGCTCGTGCGGGTCGCGGCGCGGGCCGGCGTCGGGGTGATCCTGATGCACATGCGGGGCACCCCGGACACGATGGACGGCCTGGCGACCTACCGGCAGGTGGCGGCGGAGGTGGCGGCGGAGCTCGCCGCCTCGGCGGAGCGGGCGGTGGAGGCCGGGGTGGAGCGTGAGCGGCTGGTGCTCGACCCCGGCTTCGGCTTCGCCAAGACGCCGGCCCAGAACTTCCGGCTGCTCGACGAGCTGGCAACGATCGTCGGGTTGGGCTATGCTGTAGCCGTCGGCCCCTCGCGCAAACGCTTCCTCGGGCACGCCACGGGGCGGCCCGTGGAGGACCGCGACCGGGCGACGGCCGTCGCCTGCGCGCTCGCCTGGGAGCGGGGGGCGCGCCTCTTCCGGGTCCACGACGTCGCGCTCGCGCGCGAAGCCCTGGCGGTGGCGTGCGCCGCCACGAACAACGCACCGTGAACTTCGAAGCGTATCGGTTTCTCGTCCCGCGGCTCTGGCCGGACGTCGTCGAGATCCTGCTCGTCGCGTTCGTCATCTACCGCTTCCTCCTCTTCCTCGTGGGGACGCGGGCGATGCAGATCGTCGTCGGGCTGATGATCCTCTCGGTGAGCTACTTCGTGGCGGTGCTCGCGAAGTTCACGATGATCAGCTACCTGCTCGGATTCATCTTCACGTACGGCGCGTTCGCCGCGGTCGTGGTGTTCCAGCCCGAGCTGCGCAACGCCCTCGCCCGGCTCGGCCAATCCCGCTTGATGCGCCGCTTCTCGCAGAGCGACCGCCAGTCGGTGGCCGAGGAGATCGCGGAGGCGATGGACCGGCTGTCGCGCTCGGGCACCGGCGCCATCATCGCGGTGGAGGGCGACATCGGGCTCGAGGAGTTCATCTCGTCGGGCGTCCCGATGGAGGCCAAGGTCTCGGCCGACCTCCTGACCACGATCTTCACGCCGTACTCGCCGCTGCACGACGGCGCGGTGCTGGTGCGCGGCGACCGCATCATCGGGGCGGGGTGCGTGTTGCCGCTCACGCAGTTCAAGGTGTCCGACAAGTCGCTCGGCACCCGCCACCGGGCCGCCCTCGGCCTGTCCGAGGAGACCGACGCCACGGTGCTCGTCGTGTCGGAAGAGACGTCCACCATCTCGATCGCGAGCCACGGCCTGTTGCACCGCCAGCTCACGCCGCAGCAAGTCCGCGATCTGCTCTCCGGAGCGATCGCGCACCTCGAAGGTGGGGAGCGCGTCACCGCTCCCGCCGAAGCCTAACCACCGGCGCCACCGTGCTTTCCCCGCACCCCGGATTGTTTCGGCCGGGGGAGGGGGATAGCTTCCCCGGTTATGAATTTTGGCGCCCTGCCCGAGCGCCTCGCCGCTGTACGGGCCGAAATCGCGCGGCGGCAGGGGGCGGGCCGTTGGACTCACCCGGTGACGGTCGTCGCCGTCACGAAGGGGTTCGGGCTGGACGCGGTGCAGGCGGCGCTGGAGATCGGCCTGACCGAGCTGGGCGAGAACCGCGTGCAGGAGGCAGTCCCCAAGATCGACGACCCCGTGGGGCGTCGCGCCAGCTGGCACCTGATCGGGCACCTGCAGCGCAACAAGGCGAAGCTCGTGCCCGGACGGTTCGTGCTGGTGCAGTCGGTCGATTCGCTCGCGCTGGCGGAAGAGTTGGAGCGGCGGGCTGCGGCGCGGGGCGTGACGCAGCGCGTGCTGCTGCAGGTGAACGTGGCGGGGGAAGCCCAGAAGAGCGGCTGCGCGCTGGATGAGGCGCCCGCGCTCGCCCGCGCCGTCGCCCGGCTCCGCGGGCTCGGGCTCGAGGGACTGATGACGCTGGCTCCGCTCACCGACGACGTGGACGTGCAGCGCCGCACCTTCGGCGGGCTGCGCCGGCTGCGCGACGCACTGCAGGAGGACGGGCTATGGCTTCCAGCGCTCTCGATGGGGATGTCCGCCGACTACGCTACGGCGGTCGAGGAGGGGACGACGATGATTCGATTGGGTACCGCCCTGTTCGGCCCGAGGCAGCCATGAGCGAAGACGCGTTCCACCTGACGCCGCTCGACATCCGCAAGCAGGAGTTTCGCCGCGCGCTGCGCGGCTACGAGCCGGTCGGCGTGGAGGACTTCCGGATGCGGGTGGCCGACGAGCTGGAGCGCATCCTGCGCGAGAAGGCGCAGTTGGAGGAGCGCCTGGCGGCGCTGGGCGAGCAGCTGCGGGCGTTCCGGGACCGGGAGCGGGCCATGAACGAGGCGCTGGTCGCGGCCCAGCAGCTGCGCGAGGAGACGCGCGCCGCCGCCGCGCGCGAGGCGCACATGATCGTGCGCGAGGCGGAGGCCGAGGCGCGGCGCCTGCTCGAGGAAGCGCGCGTCACGGAGCAGGACGTGCGCACCCAGACCACGGAGGCGGAGCGGCAGTTCCGCGGCTATCTCGCCGGCTTCCGCGCGCTGCTCGAGCGTCAGCTCGCGGAGCTGCGCGCGCTGGACGGCCACCAGGGCACATGATCGACGCGGCGCTCCGCGCGGTGCGGGCGCGGTCGGAGCTCGTTCCCGACGTCGCGATCATCCTCGGCACCGGCCTGGGCGGCCTCGCCCGCGAGCTCGCGGTCGCGACGCGCATCCCCTACCAGGAGATCCCGGGGTTTCCCCTCTCGACCGTCGAGAGTCACGCCGGCGAGCTCTTGTTCGGGACCCTCGCCGGCCGGCGCGTGGTCGCGATGCAGGGCCGGTTCCACCGCTACGAGGGCTACACCCTCCAGCAGATCGCGCTCCCCGTGCGCGTGCTGCGGCGACTCGGCGCGGGCATCCTCGTCGTCTCGAACGCCTGCGGCGGCATGCACCCGCTGTGGAACCCGGGCGACCTGATGCTCATCGCCGACCACATCAATCTGCTGGGCGACAACCCGCTCGTGGGCCCGAACGACGACACGCTGGGGCCGCGCTTCCCGGACATGTCGCAGCCGTACGACGAGCCGCTGCGCGCCCTGGCGCGCCAGGTGGCGCTGGACGAGCGGATCCTGCTGCGGGAGGGCGTGTACGTCGCCGTCGCCGGTCCCAGTCTGGAGACGCGCGCAGAGTACCGCATGCTGCGCGGGTTGGGTGCGGACGTCGTGGGGATGAGCACGGTGCCCGAGGTGATCGCGGCGGTGCACGTGGGGATGCGGGTGCTGGGCGTGTCGATCATCACGGACCAGTGCCTCCCCGACGCGCTCGCGCCCGCGTCGGTCGAGCAGATCATCGCCGTGGCGCGCACCGCGGAGCCGAGCCTCACCCGCCTGATCCATGGCGTGCTCGCGCGCTTGAACTGATGGCCTACCCGCCGCTCGACCCGAAGCTCTCGGCGGACGCGCTCGAGAAGCAGCTGCTCGCGACCTGGAAGCACGAGCGGCTGTTCGCGCGCACGCAGGACGCGATGCGCTACGGCCCGCCCTTCGTGTTCTACGAGGGACCGCCCACGGCCAACGGCCGCCCGGGGATTCACCACGTGTTCTCACGCACCATCAAGGACCTGGTGTGCCGCTATCAGACGATGCTCGGGCACGGCGTCACGCGCATCGCGGGCTGGGACACGCACGGCCTGCCGGTCGAGATCGAGGTCGAGAAGCAGCTGCACATCAGCGGCAAGAAGCAGATCGAGGCGTTCGGCGTCGAGAAGTTCAACGCGCTGTGCCGCGAGAACGTGTTCACGTACAAGACGGACTGGGAAAATCTCTCCGAGCGGATCGCCTACTGGCTCGACTACGAGCACCCCTACATCACCTACACGCCCGAGTACATCGAGACGGTGTGGTGGCTCTTGAAGCGGCTGCACGACAAGGCGCTCCTCTACCGTGGCCACAAGGTGCTGCCGTACTGCCCGCGCTGCGGCACCGCGCTCAGCTCCCACGAGCTGGCGCTGGGCTACGAAGAGGTGCAGACGAACTCGGTGTTCGTCACCTTCCCGCTCGCCACCGATCCCAAGCGCCAGCTCGTGGTATGGACGACGACGCCGTGGACGCTGCTGTCGAATGTCGCGGTCGCCGTGCACCCGGACCTCGAGTACGGCGAGTACGAGCTCGACGGCATCCGCTACATCGCCGCCGCGGCGCGCGCCGGCGACGTGCGGGTGCGCGGCCGCCCGCTCAGCGAGGGGTCGCGCGTGGCGGGATACCGCGGCCGCGATCTCGTGGGCCAGAAGTACGTGCCGCCGCTCGAGGTCGTGCCGCTGCCGCTCGAGGGCCAGCGCGGCGTCGTGATCGGCGGGGCGTTCGTGTCGGCCGAGGAAGGCACGGGGATCGTCCACCTGGCGCCCGCCTTCGGCGCCGACGACTACACCGCGGCGCAGCAGTACGGCCTCGCGTTCGTGAACGCCGTCGCCGCGGACGGCACCTTCCAGGGCACGCGCTGGCCGGAGATCGAGGGCAAGCTGGTCACCGACAAGGCCACCAACCAGCTGATCATCGAGCGGCTGAAGGCGGAGGGCCGCTGGCTCGAGACCCGGCCGCACACGCACACCTACCCCTTCTGCTGGCGCTGCGATTCGGCTCTGATCTACTACGCCCGCGACTCGTGGTTCGTGCGCACCACCGCGTTCAAGGCCCGCATGCTCGAAGTGAACGCGCATATCGGCTGGCACCCGCCCGAGGTGGGCAGCGGGCGGTTCGGCGAGTGGCTCGAGAACAACGTGGACTGGGCGCTGTCGCGCGACCGCTACTGGGGCACGCCGCTCAACATTTGGGAATGCGACGCCGAGCGCGAGCACCGCGAGGTGATCGGCGCCTACGCGGAGCTCGCCGAGCGGTGGGGGAAACGGCTGCCCCGGGACTTCGACCCCCACAAGCCGTTCATCGACGGCTACACCTGGTCGTGCCGCCACTGCGGCGGGACGATGCGACGCGTGCCGGAGGTCATCGACGCCTGGTTCGACTCGGGCGCGATGCCCTACGCCCAGTGGCACTACCCGTTCGAGCACCAGGCCGACTTCAAGGCGCACTTTCCGGCGGACTTCATCTGCGAGGGGGTGGACCAGACGCGCGGCTGGTTCTACTCGTTGCTCGCGATCGCCGTGGGCGCGTTCGACGCGCCGGCCTACAAGAACGTGATCGTGAACGAGCTGGTGCTCGACGCGCAGGGCCAGAAGATGTCGAAGAGCCGGGGCAACGTCGCGAACCCCTGGCAGGTGATCGAGGAGAACGGCGCGGACGCCGTGCGGGTCTACCTGCTGGGCCAGAGCCAGGTGTGGCTTCCCAAGCGGTTCGACCCGCGCCATATCGGCGAGGTGGCGGGCGGGCCGCTGAACACGGTGCGCAACACCTACAAGTTCTTCGCGGACTACGCCGTCGATTGGTCGCCGCCGGGCGACGGCGAGCCGCCGCCGTTCGCCGAGCGGCCCCTCGCGGATCGCTGGCTGCTGGCGCGGCTCGACGAGGTCGTCGCCACCGTGCGCGAGGCCTGGAACGGCTACGACGTCACGGCGGGCGTGCGCGCCAGTATCGACTTCATCGTGGACGACCTGTCCAACTGGTACGTGCGCACCAACCGGGCGCGGTTCTGGGCTCCCGACCGCGCGGCCGACGAGGCGGCACTCGCGACGCTGTACGAGGCGCTCGTCACTACGGCGCGCCTGCTCGCGCCCGCCGCCCCGTTCATCGCCGACTGGCTGCACCGCGCGCTCGCGGGAACCTCCGTCCACCTGGCGTCGTTTCCCGCCGACCGGGGGCGGCGCGAGCCGGCGCTGGTCGCCGCGATGGCCGCGGTGCGCCGCCTCGCGACCTTGGCGCGCGCCGCGCGGGAGTCGAAAGGGCTGCGCGTACGCCAACCGGTGGCGAAGCTCCAGGTCGCCGTCCCGGCCGCGGTGAAGGGGCCGCTGTTCGCGGACTTGCTGGATGGGATCCTGGCGGCCGAGGTGAACGCCAAGCACGTGGAGGTCGTGGCGTCGGACCACGAGCTGGTGACCCTCAGGGGGAAGGCCAACTTCCGCGCGCTGGGGAAGCGCTGCGGCAAGGAGACACCGCAGGCAGCGGCCGCCGTGTCCCAGCTCACGGCGGAGCAGCTGCTCTCCCTGGAACGTGGTGAGCCCGTCTGGGCGGGGCAGTGGGAGTTCCAGCCGGAGGACGTGACGGTCACGCGCGAGGTGACGACCGATTGGGTGGTGCAGAGCGACGGTCCCTACGTGGTCGCGCTCGACCCGCGGCTCACCGAGGACCTGGTGCAGGAAGGGCTCGCCCGCGAGGTGGTGAACCGCGTGCAGCGGCTCCGCAAAGATGCGGGGTATGATTATACGACCCGGATCGAGCTGAGCGTGACCGGCGCCGCGGACGTGGTCGCCGCCGCGGGCGCGTTCCAGCACTTCGTCGAAGGGGAGACGCTCGCACGCCGCACCGTGCTCGGGGGCGTGCTCGAGGAAGCGGATGTGACTCGGGAAGTGGACATCGAAGGGCGTCGCGTGACCATCGCGCTGCGGCGCCACGACGGACGAAAGGGTGGTACCCGATAAATGCCGACGAAATCCAAGACCAAGGGCCTGACCAAGAAGCAGCTGCAACACCTCGAGAAGCGGCTGCACGAGGAGCGCAACCGGGTAATGAAGGAGCTCGGCTATTACGGCGAATCCTTCAACGCCAGCCTCCAGGCCTCCGACGGCGACCTCTCGAGCTACTCGTTCCACATGGCCGACCAGGGCACCGACGCCATGGAGCAGGAGAAGGCGTTCCTGTTCGCGTCGCAGGAGGGCCGCTACTTCTGGCACGTGAACGAGGCGCTGCGCCGCCTGTACGCCACGCCGGAGAAGTACGGTAAGTGCGAGCAGTGCGGCGAGGACATCGGCTTCGACCGGCTGGACGCCCTCCCGCACGCCCGGCTGTGCATCCGCTGCAAGGCGAAAGAGGAAGATGGCAAACGGCGCTGACCGTCGCCTGTTCTGGGCCGCGGCGGCGGCGGTCCTCGTCGCAGACGTCGTCACCAAGGTGGTCGCCGAGACGCTGCTCGCCCGGCACCTGCCGGTGCCGGTGATCGGCGAGTACGTGCAGCTGCGCCTCGTGTACAATCAATGCGCCGCGTTCGGGCTCTGCCTCGGCAGTTACTCGCGCTGGATCTTCTTCGGGCTCGCGCTCGTGGCGCTCGTCGTGCTGCGCTCGATGGTGCTCGCCACGCGGCCGGGCGACCGGTTCCGCGTCGTCGCGCTCGCCCTGGTGTGTGCGGGGGCCGTCGGCAACGTCGTGGATCGCATCCGCAGCGCGCAGGGCGTGGTGGACTTCGTGGACGTGGGCATCGGGTCCGCCCGCTGGCCGACGTTCAACGTCGCCGATTCGGCCATCACCGTGGGCGCGATCGCGCTCGCGGTCTCCCTCTGGCTCGAAGGGCGGGCGCAGGAGCGGGCCAAGGAGGCGAGAGCCGTCGAGCAGCCGTGACGGCGGCCACCGTCACGTTCTGCGTCGTCGCCGCCCAGACCGAGCGCCTCGACCGCTTTCTCGCCGATCAGCTCGCCATGTCGCGCACGGTCGCGGCCCGCCTCGTCGCCGACAAGTGCGTCAGCGCGGGCGGCCGGCCACTGCGCGCCTCCGCACGGCTGGAGCGCGGCGCGGTCGTCACGGTCACGCTCCCGCCCGACGCGCCGCCCCCCAGGAGCTATGCCCCCGCTCACCACACGCTGACCTTCGTGTTCGAGGACGAGCACCTCGCCGTGCTCGACAAGCCGGCGGGCCTTGTGGTCCACCCGGGCCCGGGACACTGGGACGACACGCTGGTGAACGTGCTCGCGGGGCGGGGCACGCCGCTCGCGCCCGGGGCGGAGGGCCGGCCCGGCATCGTGCACCGGCTCGACCGCGACACGTCGGGCCTGCTCCTCGTCGCGAAGACGGAGGCGGCGCACCGCCGCCTCGCCACCATGATCGAGCAGCGGCGCGTCGAGCGCCTCTACGCCGCGCTCGCCTGGGGCCACTTCGCGAAGAGCCCGGTCACGATCGAGGCGCCGATCACCCGCCATCCCAAGGACCGCAAGCGCATGACCGTGCTCGCCGGCGGGCGGCACGCCGTGACCCACGCGGCCGTCGTCGCGCGCTTCGCGCAGGTCGATCTGCTGCGGGTCCGGCTCGGCACGGGGCGCACGCATCAGGTGCGCGTGCACCTCGCGCACGTGGGTCATCCGGTCGTGGGCGATCGCGAGTACGCGTTCGGGGGCAGCCGGCGCGTCACGCCCTCCGAGCGCCGCCCCGCCGAGCGCCTCGAGACGCTCGCTCCGCGGCAGCTGCTGCACGCGGCGGCACTCGCCTTCGACCATCCCCTGACGGGTGCGCGCCTCGCGCTGCGATCCGAATGGCCCGCCGATCTCGTGCCGGCGCTCGCGGAAGCGGCCGCCGATCCGAGTTTGCTTGCTCAACGCAACCCGTTGCAGTATCTTGGCTTCTTCGCATCGGATGAGTGACGCCGGGGTAGTGCGACTGCTCCTGTTCCGGGTAGGGCGCCTCACCTGCGCGGCCGAGGCGGAAACGGTGCGGGAGATCCTGCCGCGGCTCCAAGCCACGCGAATCCCCGGGGCGCCCCCGGTGGTGGCGGGGTTGGTGAATGTGCGCGGGACCCTGGTCACGGTCGTGGAAGGGTGGCGGGCGCTGGGCCAGCCGGAACCGCCCACGGGCTCGGACGGCGGCACGACGGTGCTGCTGGAGGTGGGCGGGGGCCGCAGGGTCCTCGGCTTCACCGTCGACGAAGTCGTCGACCTCCTCACGGTGGACGGGGGCGCGCTGGAGCGCCGGCAGGCGCTCCCCGGCATCGACCCGACCCTCGTGCGGGCCGTCGGTCGCCGCGCCGGCCACCTCTTCGTCGTCCTCGATACCGACGCGCTGTTAACCCCCGTGATGCCTTCATAGGGAGGGTGTGTGAGCCACACTGTCCTCGTCTGCGACGACGCCATCTTCATGCGGACGATGATCAGCGACATCCTGGCCCAGGCCGGCTTCGAAGTCGTGGGCGAAGCCGAAACCGGCGTGCAGGCGGTCGAGAGGTACAAGCAGCTCAAGCCCGACCTGGTGACGATGGACATCGTGATGCCGGACATGGGCGGCATCGACGCGGTGCGGGAGATCGTGAAGCATGATCCGGACGCCAAGATCCTCATGTGCAGCGCGATGGGGCAGCAGGCGCTGGTGGTGGAAGCGATCCAGGCGGGGGCGAAGGACTTTGTCGTGAAGCCGTTCCAACCGTCGCGCGTTCTCGAAGCCGTGCAGCGCGTGCTGGGCTAGCACATGGATCTGTCGCAGTACGCGGAGCTGTTCCTGGCGGAGAGCCGGGAGCACTTGAGCGCCTGCAACCAGCTGCTGCTCGCGTGGGAGCGCAAGCCGGCCTCGCTGGAGCCGGTGGGCGGCCTGTTCCGCGCCGTACACACCGTGAAGGGCATGGCCGCCACGATGGGCTACGCCGCCGTCACCGACCTCGCCCACCGCACCGAGAACCTCCTCGACCATCTGCGCCGCGGCGCACACCCCGCGACGGACGAGCTGCTGCAGCTCCTGTTCCGGGCCCGCGACGCCCTCGAGCAGGCGGTCGAGCTGTCGGTGCGAGGACGCGAGCGCGACCTCGACCTCTCCGCGATCACGGCCGAGCTGGACCGGGCGGCCGCGCGCGCCGGCGGTAAGGCGGGCCGCGCGGCGGCGGCGCGGGAGCCGCCTCCACCCCCCATCGAGGCGCTCGCCGCCCCCGGACGCCTGGTGCAGGTCGTGCTGCGCGCCGAGGCGCCGCTCAAAGGCGGGCGCGCGCTGCTGCTCCTCAAACGCGCGCAGGCCCTCGGCGCCGTGCATGCCGTCAGTCCGCCGCCCGCGGCGTTCGAGGCTGAGGACTTCGACGGGCGGCTGGCCTTCCGGCTCGAGTCCGCCGCGCCGGCCGACCAGATCCGCGAGCGGCTGCGAGCGACGGGGGATGTCGAGAGCGTCACGCTCCCTGAAGAGGAAGAGCGGCGCGCGGCGGCGCCGGCCGCCGCAGCGGGCGCCGCGGTCGAGCCCGCGCGCAGCCGTCACCTGCGCGTCGACCTCCGCCGGCTGGATGGGCTGATGGACCTGATCGGCGAGCTCGTCACGGCGCGGGGGCGGCTCAATGAGCTCGCGGCCGAGCGGCGTGACCCCGCGATCGACGACGTCACGATCCAGATCTCGCGCCTCACGGCGGACCTGCAGGCGGAGATCATCCAGGCGCGGATGACGCCCGTGTGGCAGGTGTTCGACCGGTTCCCGCGGCTGGTGCGGGACCTGGCGCGCCAGCTCGGCAAGCAGGTGGCATTCCGCGTGGAAGGGAAGGAGATCGAGCTCGACCGCGCCATCCTGGACGAGCTGGGCGACCCGCTCATGCATTTGTTGCGCAATGCGGTGGACCACGGAATCGAGCCGCCGGCGGAGCGGCGGCGCCGGGGCAAGAACCCCGAGGCGGAGATTGTGCTCACGGCGCTGCGCGAGCGCTCGAGCGTGGCGATCAGCGTGACGGACGACGGCCGCGGCATCGACCGCGCGACCATTCTCGAGCGCGCGCGGCGCGACGGGTTGGTGGACCCGCACGCGGAGGCGCTCACCGACGACCAGCTGCTGCGGGTGCTCGCGCGGCCCGGGTTTTCGACGGCGGACGCCGTGACGAACGTCTCGGGCCGGGGGGTCGGGATCGATGTGGCCGTGACGCGGCTGCGGGCACTGGGCGGCTCGATCGAGATTCGCTCGCAGCCGGGCAAGGGCACGACGTTCGTGCTGCGGCTGCCGGTCACGCTCGCGATCGTGCGGGCGCTGATCGCGAGCGTGGGGCGCGAGCGCTACGCCCTACCGCTCACCTACGTGGCGGAGACGGTGGAGCTCGGGGCGGCGCCGACGACGACCGTCGAGGGGCGCGAGGCGATCGTGCTGCGCGACCGCGTGGTGCCGCTCGTCTACCTGCGGCAGCTGCTCGGCGTCGCCGGCGACGCGCCGCCGCCGCGGCGGCCGATCATCGTGCTCGAGATGGGGGACCGGCGCTCGGGCGTCGTCGTGGATGGGATGCTGGGGCAGCAGGAGATCGTGGTGAAGGGCTTCGACGCACCGCAGGGGACGCTCCCCGTCTTCAGCGGGGCGACCATCATGGGAGACGGAGTCCCGGCGTTGATCCTCGACGCCGGCGGACTCGTGTAGGCGGGAGCGGGGATGGAAGACGTCCGGGATCTCAAGGCGCTGCAGCTCGACGCGCTCAAGGAAGTGGCGAACATCGGCGCCGGGCACGCCGCCACGGCGCTGTCCCAGCTCACCAACCGCCGCATCATGATCAGCGTGCCCGAGATCAACATCGCGCGGCTGGAAGAGGTGCCCGAGCTGCTGGGCAATGCCAGCGATGTGGTCGCCGCGGTGCTCATGCACATGCTCGGCGACCTGACCGGGCGCACCCTGCTGCTCTTCCCGGAGGCGGTGGGTCGCAAGGTGTGCGACATGCTGCTGCGCCGGCCGCTCGGCACCACGGCCACGTTCGACGTGCTGGAGCAATCGTGCCTCAAGGAGGCCGGCAACATCCTCTCGGGCGCCTACATGAACGCGCTGTCCGACTTCATGGGGATGCTCCTGCTCCCGTCCGTGCCGAGCCTGGTGGTGGACGTGTCGGCGGCGGTGCTCACCACGACGTACCTCAACTTCGGGCACGAGCGCGACTTCGTGTTCTGCGTCGAGACCGAGTTCCACATCGACTCGGCGGAGGGGCTCCGGGGACATTTCCTGCTGCTCCCGGATCTGGCGTCCCTCAAGGCCATCTTTGACGCCATCCGGCTGACCTGACCCGTGACGGCGCCGGCGCTTTCGGACCGCGACCTCGCCGTCCTCCGATCCTTCGCCCGCCGGATCGACCCTTCGGACGCCGGGGCGCACAGCAATCTGGGCGTCCTTTACTTCCAGAAGGGCCTGCTGGAAGACGCGATCGCGGAGTTCTCCCGCGCGCTCGAGCTCGACCCGAAGATGCAGGTCGCGCAGCGCAACCTCGAAATCGCCTACCACAATTCGGGTTACTACGACCGCCGCGTCGCCGAGCTGCGGGAGCGCCTGCGGCAGGCCCCGGACGACCGCGATGCGCGCTGGGAGCTGGGCCGCGCCTACGCGATCCTGGGGCAGCAGGCGGAGGCGGTGGCCGAGTTCGAACAGCTGCTGGGCCAGCGCCCCAAGGACGTGGCGGCGATCCTGCAGCTCGGGCTCGCCGAGAAAAACCGCGGGCGGCCGGAGGTGGCGACCGAGTGGTTCGTGCGGGCCCGGGAGCTCGATCCCGATTCGAGCGTCGTGTGGTTCTACCTCGGCGAGATCTACTACAACCGGGGCCTGAACGCCGAGGCGCTGCAGGCGCTCGAGAAGGCGGTCGAGCTGAACCCCGACAACGCGCACGCGCACTATCTGATGGCGTTCGTGCTCGGCGACATGGGACGCCACCAGGAGGCGCGCGCCGCTTCGAAGCGCGCCATCCAGCTCAACCCGCCGCTCGCTCGAGCGCAGACCAACCTCTCGCTCGAGCGCTACAACGCCGAGCGCCGGAGCCAGCAGCTGCGGGCGCGCGAAAGCCCGGAGCCCCAGGTGGTCGAGGGGAACGAGCTCGCGCACTACAACCTCGGGCTCGCGTTCCGCCAGAAGGGCTACTACAACGAGGCGCTGCGTGCCTATCGGATGGCGCTGGAGCGCGGCGAGGACCGCCGCCTCACGCTCCAGGCGATGGCGGAGGTCCACCTCCTCAAGCGCGACTTCGGGGCGGCGCTCGAGCTGTACGAGACGCTGATCCGCGAGGTCCCGGACTCGCCCAAGCTGTGGAACGAGCGGGGCGTGGTCCTCCACCAGGCGGGCCGCGCCGACGACGCGCTTGCCTCCTACCGCCAGGCGGTGGAGGTGGACCCCAAGTACGCGCTGGCGTGGAACAACCTGGGCGTGGTGGTCGCGCACGCGGGCGATACCGAGGAGGCGATCGAGGCATTGCGCACGGCGCTGCAGCTGCGGGGCGGCTTCTCGGCCGCCCGGCTCAACCTGGCGCTGTTGCTGTACCAGCTGCGGCGCTTCCAACTGTCGCTCGAGGCCTACCGCCAGGTTCTGGCGACCGAGCCGCGCTCCGCCGCGGCCTGGAACGGGATCGGCCTCGTGCTGGTGGAGCTGAAGCGCTTCACCGACGCGCGCAACGCGTTCGTGCGCGCGGTCGAGACGGACCCCGAGCACGCGGGCGCCCACTACAATCTGAGCTTCACCCTCTCGAACTTGGGCGACTTCGACGGCGCGCTCCGCGCCACCAAGCGGGCGCTCGAGCTCGACCCTTACTACGTGTCGCAGAAATTCCAGCTCACGATCGACCTGCAGTACGAGAAGGCGACCATCGGCATCGCACCGGAGATCTCCGCCGACGTCACGGCGGAGACGCTGGGTGAGAACTTCGCCTTCGACGAGCGCCTGCTCGACAACATCTTCCAGGAGCTGCAGCCCGCACCCGCCACCGAGCCCGCGCCTCCCCGGGTGGACGATCCGCTCGCGCTGGCACGGGACTACGTGAGCAAGGGCCTCATGGACGTCGCGGCGGCGGAGGCGGTGCGCGCGGTGCAGCGCGGCGCCGACCGCGCCGAAGCCGCCGTGCTGCTGGGCGACATCTTCGCGCGGCGGGGCCTGCACGGCGAGGCGTTGGAGCGCTATCACGAGGCGCGGGGGCTCGCCCCGGACCGCCCCAACGCACGGCTCGGCGAGGTGAAGGCGCTGTTCGCCCTGGGGCGCACCGCCGAGGCGGCGGCGCTCGCGGAGGAGCTGTTGCCGCTCGCCCCGGACGACGTCGAGGCCCTGGTCGTCGCGGCGCGGGGCCGCGCCGCGGCGGGGGATGCCGCCGGCGCCCTCACCGCCCTGAGGCAAGCGCAAACGCGCGCGCCCGACCGCGCCGATCTCCACAAGCTCCAGGGCGACGTCGCCCTCAAGGTAGGCGACAAGGGCGGCGCCCTCGCGGCCTACCGCGGCGCCCTCGAGCTCGACCCGGGCTACGTGCAGGTGTGGGTCGACCTCGGCCGCCTGCACGAGGAGCGCGAGGAGTGGCGGGAGGCGCAGGAGGCGTACGAGCGGGCGCTCGAGGTGCTGCCCACCCTCAGCGACGCGAACCTCGCCCTGGCGGACCTGTTGCGGCGCTCGGGGCAGGTGCCGCAGGCGATCCGGCGGCTCGCCGAGACGCTGGAGCAGGATCCCTATGACCTGCCGGCCCTGCTGCTTCTGGGACGCGCCCTGCTCGACGACAAGCGCCACGAGGCGGCACTGGAGGCGTTCCGCCGGGCGCTCAAGTTCGACCCCGACCAGGTGGAGGCCGTGTTTCAGCTGGGCGTCGCGCTGGCGCGGCTGCACCGCTACGCCGAGGCGGTCCAGGCGTGGGAGCGGGTCACGCGGCTCGACCCGAGCGGGCCGTTCGCGCAGCGCGCGCGCATGCATGCCCGCACGGCGCTCGACCTGCAACACATCTTCGCCTCCGACGCGGCGTAGCCATGGCGATCGAAGGCCCGCTGCGCGAGCTCGGGATCCATGACGTCTTCCAGCTGCTCGACCTGAGCCGGAAGACCGGCGTGCTGCGCGTCACCTCCGAGGTGCGGCACAACGCCGGGACGATCCACTTCGAGGACGGCACCGTCGTCTACGCCGAAATCCGCAGCAACCCGCACCCGCTCGGCAGCCTGCTGCTCCGCACGGGGAAGATCGCGGAGGCGGATCTCGAGCGCGCGCGCGACATGCAGCAGCGCCAGGGGGACAAGCGGCGACTGGGCGAGATCCTGGTGGCGCTCGGCGCCATCACGCCGCGCGAGCTGGAGCGCCAGCTTCGCTTCCAGGTCGAGGAAGTGATCTTCGAGGTGATGAGCTGGCGGGAGGGCTACTTCTCGTTCGTGGAGGGGCCGCTGCTCGACGTCCCCCCCGCGGCGACCGTGCGGATCCCGACGGAAGCGCTGCTGATGGAGGGGGCGCGCCGCATCGACGAGTGGTCGCGCATCGAGAGCCGCATCCCCCACCTCGGCGTGATCGCGGCGCTCGCACCGCCGCCGTCCGACGGCGGGGGCGAGCTCGACCTGCTGCCGCCCGAGTGGGAGGTGCTCGCGGCGGTGGACGGACAGCGCGACGTGCGCGCCATCGCGCGGGAGCTCGGGCGGTCGGAGTTCGACGTGGCGAAGACCCTGTTCGGGCTGGAGAGCGCCGGGGTCGTGGTGTTGGCGGACCCGGGCACACTGCGCCGCGAGCGCACCAGCGGCGCCGCGGACCTCGCCGCGCTCGTGGCCCAGGCCGAGGAGGCGCTCGCCCGCAAGGACCTGGAGGCGGCCCGCGCAGCGGCCGAGCAGGCGGGGAGCCTGTATCCGCACGACCCCGTCGTGCACCTGCTGTTGGGCCGGGCGCACCTCGCCGCAGGCCGTGCGGCCGAGGCCGTGGACGAGCTGCGCCGCGGGCTGACGCTCGACCCGCTGCTCGCGGCCGGGCACCGCTACCTCGGGTACGCCCTGGCCGCGATCGGGCGTTTTGCCGAAGCGGTCGAGCAGTGGAGCCGGTGGGAGCGCCTCGCCGCGCGGTCGGAGACGGAGCTCGCGCAGCAGGGCGAAGTGCGACGCGCCAAGACCGCGGCGCAAACGCTCGCGGACAGCAGAGCGGGGTTCCATGGCTGACGAGATCAAGACGCTCTCGGCCGAGCTGGCGCGCGATCCGCAGAGCCTCGTGTTCCTGCGGCTCGCCGATCTGCTGCGACAGCGGGGGCAGCTCGACGCCGCTCACCGGGTCGCGCTGAACGGGCTGGAGCGCCACCCGCACCTGGCCGATGCCCACGACCTGTACGCGCGCATCCTCGCCGACAAGCGCGACTACGAGCGCGCCTTCGACGAGTGGGACATGGCCCGGCGCATCGCGCCCGGCCACATGGGCGCGCTCAAGGGGCTCGCCTTCCTCTATTTCAAGGTCGGCGACGTGGCGCAGGCGGTCGCTCACCTGGAGGAGGCGGAGCGCGTGGCGCCGGACGACTTCACGATCCAGCAGGCGCTCGCGATGGTCCGGGGCCAGCCCATGGGCAGCGCGGCGGCCCGGCCGGCCGGGCACGCCGCGGCCCTGCGGCCGGACGCGCCCCCGTCCCCCCCCGTGCCCGAGGAGCCGATGGCGCCGCCCGCCGGGCCGCTCGAGGACCGTCGCGTGTTCGCCGGGCTCGAGGGCGCGCAGGAGGGGCTGCTGCTGCTCGACGCCGCGGGCCGCGTGCTGGGCGGGGCGCTGCGCGACTGGAACGGCGCCGACGTGACCGAGGCGGTCGCCGCCTACCTGGCCGGCGTCTCGCTGGAGGCGGGGCGCACGGCGAAGCTGCTCGGATTCGGCGCCTGGACCGGACTCGCGGCCGAGGGCCAGCTCGGGCACGTCCACCTCGCCCAACCCGGGCCCGACGCCCTCCTGCTGGTGGTGCGCGACCGGTCGGTCCCGATGGGGCGGCTGGCGATCATCGCGCAGCGGGCCGCCATGGCCGCGCGGCGCTGGCTGGAGCAGCAGGCGTGACCGCCACCGGCTACGCCCGCTCGCTCGACCTCGTCACCCGCGTGCGCGGGGTGCGCGGGGCGATGATCGTCTCGAGCGACGACGGGCTCGTCGTGGCGGAGCATCTGATGGAGGGGATCAAGGGGTCGGCCGTCGCCGCCCTCGCCGCCAGCCTGGCCAACCGGCTGCGCCGGGCGATGGCGGCCGCGGGCGTGGGCGCGAGCGTGTTCTGGCATCTGCAGGGCGAGCAGGGGGCCCTGCTGGTCGTGCCCGCGGCCTCGGGGATCGTCGTGGTGGCGGTGGCCGAGCCCGACGTCAACGTCGGTCTGGTGCGCCTGGAGCTGCTGCGCGCCGCGGAGGCCGTGCGATGACGACGCGCGCCGTCGAGGCCTGGACGCTCCAGCCCCTCGTCAAGTTCACGAAGGAGGCGGAGGCGCGCCTGGTCCTCGTGATGACGTCGGCGGGGCAGGTGATGGCCCAACACGGCTTCTCCCGGGCGGTGGAGGTGATGTCGGCCGCGGCGCTCGGAGCCGCCATCATTGCCTCCACGGCCGCGATGGCGAAGGAGCTGAAGCAGCCGCCGTTCGCCGCCCTGACTCACCAGGGCGAGCGGCACGGCATCTTCCTGGCGGGCTTCGGCACGGCGCGTGGGATGCTCGTGGTGCTCGTCGTCTACGACCTCGAAGTTTCGTCGGTCGGCTTGGTGCAGTTATTCTTCGAGCAGCTCGTCGCGGATCTCCAGGCGGCGTGTCCGAAGGAAGGCGTGCCCAAGCAGGTGCTCGCAGCGGACTTCGAGCGCGAGTTGAGCGACAGCCTCAACACGCTGTTCGGGAGGTAGGCCCTTGTCGCTGGTCAACTTCACGACGCGCGAGATCACCTGCAAGATCGTCTACTACGGGCCCGGACGCTCCGGCAAGACGACCAACCTGCACTACGTGTACGGGCGGGTCCCCGAGGCTCGCCGCGGGCGGCTGGTCTCGCTCGCCACCCAGACCGACCGCACGCTGTTCTTCGACTTCCTGCCGATCGACCTGGGCCAGATCTCCGGGTTCGCGACCCGGTTCCAGCTCTACACGGTCCCGGGCCAGGTCTATTACAACGCGACGCGCCGGCTCGTGCTGCAGGGCGCCGACGGGGTCGTGTTCGTCGCCGACAGCCAGGCGCGCCAGCTCGACGAGAACGTGGAGAGCCTCCAGAACCTGCAGAGCAACCTGCTGGAGCACGGTGTGGACGTCCGCGCCGTGCCGCTCGCCATGCAGTACAACAAGCAGGACTTGCCGCGGGAGCTGATCCTCTCGCCGGCGGACCTCGACGACGCCCTCAACTTCCGCGGCGTGCCGAGCTTCGCGGCCGACGCGCTGCACGGCACGGGCGTATTCGAGACGCTGAAGGGGATCTCCGAGCTGGTGCTGAAGCGGCTCGCCGCCGGGAGTACGGCGTGACGACCGCGCTCAATCCCAAATACGCGTTCGACACCTTCGTGGTGGGGGCGGCGAACCGCCTCGCCGTCACCGCCGGGCGCACCGTCGCCGAGACGCCCGGGTCGGCCTACAACCCGCTGTTCGTCTACAGCGGCTCGGGGCTCGGCAAGACGCATCTCCTCATGGCGATCGGCCAGGCCGCGAAGAAGCTCGCCCCGGGGCTCAACATCGAGTATCTGACGCTCGACGAATACGTGGAGGCGTTTCACGCCGCCATCGCGGCCGGCCAGGGCGACGCGTTCCGGCGTCGCTTCCAGGGAGTGGACGTGCTGCTGGTGGACGACGTGCAGTTCCTCGCGAAGCGCAAGGAGATGCAGTCCGAGCTGCTGCGGCTCACCGAGGCGCTGCAGGTGGCCGCGCACCAGATCGTGCTGACGAGCGACCGGCCACCGGGCGAGATCGCGGATCTGGACGAGCGCCTGATCTCGCGGTTCTCGGGCGGGCTGGTCGTCGATATCGGGCCGCCGGACTACGAGACGCGGGTCGCGATCCTGCGGCGGAAGGCGGAGGAGCGCGCCGCGCGGTTCGCGCCGGGCGTGCTCGAGACCGTGGCGGGGGCGGCGTTCGACAACGTGCGGGAGCTGATGGGCGCGCTGAACCGGCTGGTCGCCTACCAGGCCGTCAACGAGACGCAGATCAACGCGGCGACGGCGAAGCAGCTGCTCGGCTTGAAAGCGGAGGCCGCGGTACCGGCGGGCGCCGCCGCGGCGCGCGGCGCCGCGCCGGCCGGCGACGAGTTCGGGCAGTTCCTCGCCGACGTGACCGTGGGGCTCGGCAAGGCCGTCGAGGCGTGGCGGGCGCGGGTCGCGGAGGCGATCCTGCGGTGGGAGGGCGAAGGCTACCGCACGCGACGCCTCGAGGCGCTGCTCGAGCAGCAAGCGCCGGCCGCGGTGGATGACGCGATCGACGCCTACGAGAAGGACGTCGAGCGTCTGAAGGTGCTGGAGACCGAGGTGGCGCAGCTCGATCCGCAGGCCTCGGGACAGAGCCAGTTCCGCGATCCGGAGCGCCTCGCCGATGCGGAGGCGGCGGCGGCAGAAGTGCGCACGGGCGCGGCGCCGCCGCCGGGTCCCTCGGCGGCGTTCGCGCTCGCGACCTACGCCGTCGGCCCGTCGAACGACGTGGCGGTGAGCGCCGCGCGCGACGTGATCAAGCGGCCCGGGAAGAAGTACAATCCGCTCGTCCTGGTCGGGAAGAGCGGGCTCGGGAAAACCCATCTGCTGAACGCGATCGGCCTGGAGCTCGCCCGCGCCAGGGGAGCGGTGGTGGCATGCCTCTCGACTCAGGCGTTCATCGACGAGCTGATCGCCGCGATCGACGGCGACCGGGTGGACTGGTGGCGCGCGCGCTACCGGCGCGCGACGGCACTGCTGCTCGACGACGTTCACCTGCTCGCGGGGAAGGATCGCACCCAGGAAGAGTTGTTCAACCTCTTCAACCTGCTCCTCGACAAGGAGCGCCAGCTCGTCTTCACGGCGCCCGCGCCACCCGGCGCCCTCGAGGGACTGGAGGAGCGCATCGTCACCCGTCTGGGCGGCGGGCTCGTGGCCGAGATCTCCGAGCCGGACCGCGAACTGAAGCGACACTTCTTGGAGCAGGCGCTGGCCCAGCCGGGCACCCCGCCTGACGCGGCCCTGCTCGATTATCTGGCGGATCGCCCGGTCGACTCCGTGCGCAGCCTCATTCCCGTGCTGCAACGCGTGGTGAGCAGCGCCGCGGCGCAAGACGTGCCGCTCACCGCCGGGCTGGCGCGCGACGTGCTGGAGGGACAGCCGCGCGAGGCGCGGCGCTCCGGCGGGCTGCGCACCAGCGGGATCGTGGTCTCGAGCATGGGCGGGGTGAAGAGCCGCGAGAAGATGGTGTGGGATTGGCCGGACGTCGCCGACCGCCTGATCGAGGAATACCGCTAGCATGGCGATCAAAGGCTCGCTCAAGGAGGCTTCGCTCCCCGACGTGCTGCAGCTGTTGGCGCTGGGGCAGAAGACCGGGTGTCTCTCGATCGCGGATCGTTCCAACTTCGGCTACATCTACTTCGACAAGGGGCGCATCTGCTACGCCTCGATCGTCAACCGGCGCGACCGGCTCGGCGACATTCTGGTGAAGCACCAGAAGATCAGGTCGGACCAGCTCGACGCCGCCATCCACCGGCAATCGAAGGAGCGCGACAAGAAGCTGGGCGAAATCCTGGTCGGGATGGGAGTGATCAGCCAGGAGGACCTGGAGCGCTACATGCGGGTCCAGATCGAAGAATCGGTCTACTATCTCTTCACCTGGACCCAGGGGACCTTCAACTTCGAGAGCGAGGTGCGGCCGGAGCGCCAGGACTTCCTGGTCAACATCAACCCGGAGTCGCTGCTGCTCGAAGGCGCGCGCCGGGTGGACGAGTGGAGCCTGATCGAGAAGAAGATCCCCTCGTTCGACCTGATCTTCACCGTCGACAAGGACCGGCTCGCGATCAGCGAGGCCGCGCTCACCGAAACGCAGCAGCGCGTGCTGCCGTTGCTCGACGGCGCGCGCGACATGAACCAGGTGATCGAGGACTCCGGGCTCGGGGAATTCGAGATCGGCAAGGCCCTCTACGGCCTGATCACCGCCGGATTCGTGCATCGTGCGGGCCGCACCGCGTCGGCGGTGGACCGGCACATCACCGACGCCCGCGTCGAGGAGCACCGCAACCTGGGCATCGCCTTCTACAAGACCGGGATGCTGGACGAGGCGGCACGCGAGTTCCGGCGGGTGGCGGAGCTGCGGCCCGGCGAGGCGAACGCCCACTTCTTCATCGGGCTCGTCGCCCTGAAGCAGGCGCGCTGGCGTGAAGCAATGGAGGCCCTGCGGCTCGCGGCCGAGAAGGGGGGTGGTCGGCCCGCGGTGTTCCACAACCTCGCCTACGCCTACGAGCAGCTCGGCCGGCTGAAGGAGGCGGAGGCTGCCTACGCGGAGGCGGCGGCGCGTGCCCGCACGGACGTCCGCGTGTACCTGGGGTGGGGCATCGTCGCCCTGAAGCAGGGCGACTACGCGAGCGCCGCCGGCCGGCTCGACCGCGCGAAGGAGCTCGCGGGCGAGACGCCGCCCGCCGCGTGGTACTGGGCGCGCGCCCTGGCGGCCGCGGGGGCGGGGGACTTCGAGCTCGCCGAGCAGCTGGCCGGGGAGGCAGCCGCCGCCTACCCGACGCACGCCGTGCTGCTCAACAACCTGGCCGTGCTGAAGGAGCTGGCCGGCGACCTCGAGGCCGCGGAGGAGCTGGTGCGCACCGCCCGCAAGAACGAGCCGTCGCTGCCGCAGCTGTCCAAGAACCTGGCCGACCTCGCCTACCGCGGGTCGCGCTACGACGAGGCGTGGGACGCCTACAGCCGCGCCGTGGAGCTCGCCCCCGACCTCGGGGACGACGTGTACTTCAAGCTCGGCAACATCGCCTACAAGCGGAACGACCGGGAGCTGGCGGCCCAGCTGTGGCGCAAGGCGCTGGAGCTCAACCCCAAGCACGAGCTCGTCAAGGCCAATCTGGACACGCTGAGCGCGCTGTCGTGACGCCGGAGCAGGACGCGCGGGCCTTTCGGGCGCTCACCCGGAAGATCTCCGACGCGCGGGGCGTCGTCTGCGAGGCCTACAAGGAGAAGTGCCTGCGGCGCCGCATCGCGGTGCGCATGCGGGCGCGCGGCGTCCACACCTTCGAGGACTACGCGCGGCTGCTCGACGGCGACGCGGGCGAATACGACCTGCTGCTCGACGCTCTCACGATCAACGTGACGAAGTTCTTCCGCAACGCCGAGACGTGGCGCGCGCTCGCGCCCTACCTCGTCGAGCTGTGGGAGCGGCGCCGCGGCGAGGTGCGGGTCTGGTCGGCGGGGTGCGCGTCGGGCGAGGAGCCCTATACGATCGCGGTCGCGCTGGCCGAGACGGGGCGGCGACTCGACCAGGAGGGCCGGCTCGGCCGGGCGCGCGTGGATGCGACCGACGTGGACCGCACCAGCCTCGAGCGCACGCGCGCCGCGGCCTTCCCCGAGAGCGCCTTCAGCGAAACGCCGGCGGAGCTCGTGCGACGCTACTTCACCGCCGACGCGCCGCGCCGCCCGGGCCCGGCGCTGCAGCGCCTCGTGCGCGTGCTGAAACACGACCTCACGTGCGAGCCGCCGCCCGCGCCCCCGTACGACCTGATCGTGTGCCGCAACGTGGTGATCTACTTCGATCGACCGACGCAGGAGCGGCTCTTCCTGGCGTTCGCCGAGGCCCTCGCGCCGGGAGGCGTCCTGCTGCTCGGCAAGGTCGAGACGCTGTTCGGGGCGGCGCGGGAGCGCCTCGTGCTCGAGGAGCCGCGGGAGCGGATCTACCGCCGGCCGGCATGAGTCCCGCCCCGAAGGAGACCATCGTAAAGGTGGCGGAGTGGGCCGCGGAGCGCGGCGATGCGGTCATCGTCACGCTCGGGCTCGGGTCCTGCGTCGCCATCATGCTGCACGACGCGGCCGCCGGCGCCGGGGGGATGGCCCACATCCTGTTGCCGTCGCGCAGCCTCGCGCACGACGCCACCAATCCCGCGAAGTTTCCCGACACGGCGGTGCCGTTCCTCGTCGAGCGGCTGCGGGCGCTCGGGGCCGACCCCCGGCGCCTCGTCGCGAAGCTCGCGGGCGGGGCGAGCATGTTCGCCCAGCTGATGACGCCGGGCAGCGTGCAAATGGGCGAGCGCAACGTCGTCGCTGCGCGCGACGCCCTGCGCGCCGCCTCCATCCCGCTGGCGCGCCAGGCCGTGGGCGGCGGCGCGGGCCGCTCCGTCCGCTTCCACGTGGTCGACGGCCACGTCGAGATCCGGACCGTGGGGAGCGATGCCGTCGTCATCTGAGCGCCGCGGCTCCACCCCGCGCGTCCTCGTGGTGGACGACAGCGCCCTGATGCGGCGCGTGCTGAGCGACGTGCTGCGCGGGTTCGACGTGATCGCGACGGCACGGGACGGGTTCGACGCCGTGCGCAAGGTGCACCAGTTCGAGCCCGACGTGGTGACGATGGACCTCGAGATGCCCGAGCTCGACGGCCTCGGCGCGATCGGCTACATCATGTCGGAAGCGCCGCGGCCCATCGTGGTCGTGAGCGCCCACGCCGGCCCGGGGACCGACGCCGCGATCCGGGCGCTGGAGCTCGGCGCCGTGGAGATCGTGGCCAAGCCGCACGAGGCGGACCGGGCGGCGATGCTGCGCATGGGCCCGCAGCTCGTCGCCGCCGTGGAGCGCGCCCTCGCCGCCGACGTGTCGCGCGTCCCGATGCTCGCCCGGCCGCCGGTGGCGCCGCGCCGCGGGGACACCGCGCTGCGCGCGCGGGCGCGCTGCGTCGTCGCGCTCGCCGCGTCCACCGGTGGCCCGCGCGCGCTCGCGGACGTGGTGCCGCGGCTCTCCCCGGGGTGTGGCGCGGCCGTGCTCGTGGTGCAGCACATGCCGCCCAAGTTCACTCGCAGCCTCGCCGAGCGGCTGGACTCGATGAGCGCGCTGCGCGTCGTGGAAGCGGACGACGGCGCGCCGCTGGTCGCGGACACGGCGTACGTGGCGCCGGGCGATTATCATATGCGAGTGGTGCCCGCTCCCGACGGACCGATGATCGCCCTCGACCAGAGCGCGCCGGTGTGGGGCGTGCGCCCGGCCGCGGACCCGCTGTTCCGCTCGGTGGCGGCCGTGTTCGGGGCGCAGGGCGTCGGCGTCGTGCTGACCGGAATGGGGCGCGACGGCGCCGAGGGGCTGCGGGCGATCCGCGACGCCGGCGGTGGCGGCATCGCCCAGGACCGCGAGTCGTCCGTGATTCCCGGGATGCCCGCCGCCGCGGTGCAGGCCGGCGGCGTAGACGCGGTTCTGCCGCTGGGACAGATTGCCGAGCGGGTCATGATCGAATTGGTGCGGAGGCGCGTGACCAGCCGCGCAACGCGATGAGCCCGGGCTATCTCCTGGTCCGCGCCGAGGGTAAGCCGTACGGCCTGCCGCTGGGACGCGTGCTCGAGGTCGGCGACCTGGGCGAGGTGCTGGAGGTGCCGCGCGCCCTGCAGGCGATGCGCGGTCTCACCCCGCTGCGCGGCCGCCTCGTCCCGCTGGTCCACCTCGGAGCGCTCCTGGGCGAGCGTCCCCCTCCCGCCGAGCGCGGCCACACGGCCGTGCTCGTCGCGCTGGGCGAGCGGTCGGTGGCCTTCGAGGTCGACGACGCCGACGACGTGGTGCGCGAGGCCATGCTCCCCGTCCCCGGCGGAGAGTCGCTCCCCTGGGCCGCGGGCGTCGCACGGCGCATGGGGACGCTCGTCCCGATCCTCGACCTCGACGCCCTGGGAGACCGCATCGGATGAGCACCGGCGACGAGGTCCAACTCGTGACCTTCCGGATCGCCGGGCAGGACTTCGCCTTCAACATCTTCCAGGTGGAGCGGATCCTGCGCTACGACACGCCGGCGCCCCTGCCCAAGGCGCCCGACTTCCTGGAGGGGGTCCTGCAGTATCAGGGGACCGCGGTCCCGCTCATCGATCTGCGCAAACGGCTGGGCGTGCCGGCCCCGCTGCGCGAGGAGACCCGCATCGTCGTCCTCCAGTGGGACGGGGCGAAGCTTGGCATCGTCGTCGACGCGGTGACCGAGGTGCTGCAGCTGTTGGCCACCGAGGTCACGGCGCCGCCCACCATCGTGAAGGGCCTCGCCGCCGAGTACATCACCGGCCTCATCGTGAAGGATGGGCGCACCATCATCGTGCTCAACACGGGGCGGCTGCTGAATTCGCAGGAGAAGCTCGCGCTCGAGGCGGCGGTGCAGCCGACCGTCAAGGAGCAGACACAGGCGTGACCACCGAGAGCCCGATCCGCGCCCTGCGGGCCGACTACGACGCCATCGCGCGCAAGCTCGGCAGCGTCGCGGGGGCCGCCGAGCGCGAGGCGGTGAAGCGCGAGATCATCGCCTACTTCAAGCAGGTGGACGCCCTGATCGCCGAGCTGGGCGAGCTCAGGGAGGACATTCGCAAGCTGGTGGACCGCTACAAGCAGGTCGCCGCCTCCACGGCGGAAGCGTCGGCGCCCGAGTTCACCGGGTCGCGGCCCGCCCTGCACGCCGACCACATCGGCGCGTCGACGTTCATCGAGAAGGGGTGGAGCCTGATCTCGCTCGGCGACTACGCGGGCGCGATCCAATCGCTGCAGAAGGCGCTGCAGCTCGCCCCCGGTGAGACCCAGGGCGAATCCCTGCTCGGCTGGGCGCAGATGCTGCACGAGGACTACGACGAGGCGCTCCAGACCTTCCAGAAGGTCTTGATGAAGGAGCCGGCGAACTCGCTGGCGCGCATCAACGTCGGCTACATCTGCCTGAAGAAGCGCATCTTCGGGGAAGCGATCGAGCACCTCTCCAAGGCGATCCGCCTCGACAACGACAAGAAGGCCACGCTGTACGCGCATTTCTACCTCGGCCTGGTCTACCTGCAGCGCGAGATGTACGAGGACGCGCAGACTTTCTTCCAGAAGACGCTCAAGCTCGGGCCCAACCTGATCGAGGCCTACTACGAGCTGGGCCGCGCCTACTGGTTCGGGGGCGAAGCCGCCCAGGCGCAGCAGGTCTGGGAGGAGGGGTTCAAGGCGAACAAGTTCAACCCCTGGGGCAAGAAATGTCAGGACACCCTGCAGGTCGTGCTGCAGGGAGGGGAGCCGCCGCGCACCTAGCGCTCCTCGCCCTGCTCGTGCAGGGCCCCGAGGCCGTACAGGTCGGGCGCGTCACGGCGGTGGCGTGGCCCGCGCAGCTCACGCTTGCGGTCGCGCTCGCGGAGGCCGCCGACCGCGCCGCGCCGTTTCCGGGCATAGGCCCGCTCGCCGACCGCCCGATCCGCTTGCTGCTCGCCCCCGATCGCGCCCGCTTCGACTCGCTCACCAGGGGCCGTCTGCCGCGTTGGAGCGAAGGCGCGGCGTTCCCGGAGGCCAGGACCGTCGTCTTGCTGTCCGTCGGACCGGCCGACCACCTTGAAGCCGCGCTCCGGCACGAGCTCGCCCACCTCGCGCTGCGCTGGCGGGTTGGTCGCCGCCTGCCGCTGTGGTTCGAGGAAGGCTACGCCGCCGTCGCGGCCGCGGAGTGGGACCGTCTCGACGCGCTCCGCCTCAACTGGCAGGTGGCGCGCGGTGCACCGCTCGATCTGGACGAGGTGGACCGGGCCCTCCGCTCCGACGGCTCCGACGCGACCACCGCCTACGCGCTGGCCACGACGGCGGTGCTGTTGCTGGCGCGCTGGGGCGGCCCGCAAGGACTCGGGCCCCTGATCGACCGTCTCGCCCGGGATCCGAGCTTCGACGCGGCCCTGCGGGCGACCTACCAGGTGACGGAGGGAGACTTCGCGGAGCGGTGGCAGCGGGACGTCCGGTCCCGCTACGGCTGGCTGTCCTGGGCCGGGGCGGTGGGGCTGTTTTGGGCCGTCACGGGGTCGCTGATGGTGTGGCTCGTGGTGCTGCGGCGCCGCCGCGACCGGGTGCGGCGCGCGCTCTTGGACGAGGGCTGGACCGTGCCGGGCGAGGGAGGTCCAACTGCTTGACGAGGTTGGGATTGCCGGGTAAACTCTGGCGCGCTCATGCCCGACCAGAGTATCGCGCCGTCGCGCCTGCATTTCGGGCCCAAGAACTACATCTTCCTCGCTGCGGCGGTCGTCTCGCTCGCGGCCGGCTACTGGCTGTTGTCGCGTGGCTCGACCACCGCGGCCCCGATTCTGCTGGTGCTCGGCTACTGCGTCTTCTTCCCCGTAGGCCTGGCCCTGTAGCGACCCGCCGTGGGACGGGCGAATAGCTCAGCGGTTCAGAGCGCCTGCCTTACACGCAGGAAGTCGGGGGTTCGAATCCCTCTTCGCCCATTCGGGGTATCAGGCTGCAACGGAGGCCTGCGCGCGTGAGAAGCTTACGACTGGTGGCCGGCTTGCTGGCCGCCGCGGCTGGCAGCGCGTCGGCGCAGCTCACGACTCCACAGCCGACGACCAAGCTGCTGCTCCTGCCGCTGCAGGCGAAGACGCCCGCCGATTCCGCGGCGAGCATCGCGCTGATGGACGCCGTGCGGGAGAAGGTGGGGGCGTCGGCCCGCTATAAGGCCTACGTGGTGCCGAAAGCGAAGCTGTGCGAAGCGCTGAAGGCGTCCGACTTCACGTGCGACGTGCTGCTGGACCCGTCGCAAGCCTCGCTGCTCGCGCGCTTCCTCAACGTCAACGCGTACAACGCCGGCACGTTCGAGCGCGCGGGCGGCACGATGACGGCCCGCGTGCGCATCGTGGACATCGGCTCTTCCGGCTATGCCTTCCTCATCACAGCGTCGACGGCGAACCCGGGGACGACCACGGCGCTGGCCGAGCAGGTGGCGCAGCGGCTCAACGCCATCATCCGCGCGGGCGAGCTGGCGCGCGAGTGCAACGACCGGCGCCAGAAGGGCCAGCTGTCGCAGGCACTCGAGTCGGCGCGCAAGGCGCTCCAGATCGAGCCGAATCTCACGGCGGCGCATCTGTGCATCGGCACGATCTACGAGGCCCAACGGATGCCGATCGACAGCCAGTTGGCGGCGGCCGAGCGGGCCACGAAGGGTGATTCGCTGAACGCGACGGCTTGGGAGAACGTCGCCCATTTCTGGCAGATGAAGGGCGACACGCTGAAAGCGATCGACGCGTTCGTCCACGAGCTCGCGGGTGAGCCCCACAACACCAACCTGCGGCTCGGCATCGCGGAGCTGCTGCGGCAGCACAAGCAGTACCCGCGGGCCGTCCAGATCCTCGACGAAGGCCTGGCGCGCGCTCCCGGCGAGCAGCGGCTCAGCGACATGAAGAGTCGGGTGTGCATCGAAGGAGAGCTGTGGCGCTGCGTGCTCGATGGGTTCACCGCCAAGGTGCAGGCCGACAGCTCGGTGCTCGCCGACTCGAGCTTCCTCAAGGCCGCGATCGGGGCGGCGCAATCCCTGCCGGACACCGGGAGGCTGCTGTTCTTCAGTAGGGCTGCGGCCCGGCACTTCGCGAAATCGGGGGCCTTCTGGAAGGCGCTCGGCGCCGCGTACGCGATGGTCGGGAGGACCGACTCATCAGCATGGGCGTACAAGAACGTCATCGCCATCGATCCGAACGACCTGCCGAGCTACCTGGCGGTGGGGCAGGCGGCCCTGGCGGCAGCAGTGTACGATACCGCCAAAGCACGCCAACTCCAGACAGCGAAGGACACGGTCGGGCTGCTGGCGCTCCGTCGCGCGTTCGTCGAGCCTCTCGACACTGCGAGAGTCTACGTGACCCGCGCGCTCGCCCTGTCAGACTCCGCGCTCAAGAGGGACTCGCTGGCGATCGTCCGAGGTGGCGGCCGGGTGGACACGGCGCGGGCATACCAAGCGCGTGTCTCCGAGAACGGGACCCTCAAGTTGAACGCGGCGGTCATCCTGTTACAGGGTGGCTCGAAGGTAGCACAGGCGGGCGCCTACGACCGCGCCTATCCCTGGCTTGACCAGACGCTGCAGCTGGTGAGCCCCAGCACGCCGGCGGACACGCTCGGCCCGCGTCAACAGATCCGCGTGCAGGCGAGCTTCTGGTACGGTCTCGCGTCGGTCGCGACGCTCTCAACGCCGTACGGTGAGATGGTGAAATCGAAGAGCTGCGCGGACGCGAAGGCGGTGCACGACCGGATCGCCCGCACCAAGGAAGCGCTGATCCTGGGCTCCCGGGTCCACGCGCCGACGATGAACGCCATGTTGCAGAACCTGGGGCGGTTCGAGGACCAGATGCCGAAGGTGAAGCAGGCGTTCAAGTGCCGGAACTTCTAGGCGTTGAATTGGCTCCGGCGCGCCTCTATATTGCAGCGCTCCGTCGCAGGGGGCTGTAGCTCAGCTGGTTAGAGTGCCGGTCTGTCACACCGGAGGTCGCGGGTTCGAGCCCCGTCAGCCCCGCCTGGACCCGCGTCGCGGGATGACGCACCGAGCCCCGTCTGCCACGGCAGGCGGGGCTTTCGCTTTTTCCGGGAGCGTGGTGACGTCCACATATCACAAGTCCGTGCTCGCGGACGTCGTGCGGGCGTGGGCGGAGGGGAGCCGCCGGGCCGTGGACGCGACGCTGGGCGGTGGGGGCCACGCCGCGCTGCTCGTCGCGGCGGGCGCGCAGGTGCTCGCCGTGGACCGCGACACGGAGGCGATCGCCGCGGCCCGCGCGCGGCTTGGCGAGGACGGCATCCGCTACGCGAGCGGTGCCTTCGCGTCGGCCAAGGTGCTGGGCAGCATCGCGGCGTTCCGCCCGGATCGTATCCTGCTCGATCTCGGCGTGTCCTCGCACCAGCTGGACGCGCCGGAACGCGGGTTCACCTTCCGGCCGGGAGCGCCCCTCGACATGCGCATGACGCCGGGGCAGGGAGTGCCCGCCGCGGAGCTGCTCAACAGCTGGCCGGCCGACCGGCTGGCGCGCTGCTTCGCGGACTACGCCGACGCGCCGCCGCCCCGGGCGCGTCGTCTGGCGCGCGTGATCGTGAAGCGCCGGGCGCGCGCCCCCTTCGCCGTGAGCGACGACCTCGTGAACGCGATCCGCGAAACGCTGGGCCCGCGGTCCGGCCCGGCCGACTTCGCGCGCATCTTCCAGGCGCTGCGTATCGTGGTGAACCAGGAGCTGGAGCAGATCGAGCTGGCGCTCCCGGCGCTGCGCGCGGCGCTGCAGCCGGGCGGCCGGCTGGGCGTGATCAGCTATCATTCGGGCGAGGACCGCATCGTGAAGCACGCGTTCCGCGACTGGAGCAAGGCGTGCGTGTGCCCGCCGCGCCAGCCGGTGTGCACGTGCCGGGGGCGGGCGCTCGGCCGAGTGCTGACCAAGAAGGCGCAACGGCCGGCCGCGGACGAGCTGCGGGCGAACCCGCGGGCCCGCACGGCGCGGTTCCGGGCCTTCGAGGTGAGCGGTGAGGCTTAAGGGCCGGCACTGGCTGGCGGTGTGGCTGATCGCGTTCCTCGCGGTCGCCTGGATCGTGATCGCGCGCTACAACTCGTCGCTCGCCATGGCGCGCGAGCTCTCGGAGCTGCGGACCCGGCGCGCCAATCTCGAGGGCCACCGCGCCGACCTGGAGCGCCGCATGCGCGCAGCCGAGAGTCGCGCCGTGCTGGTGCCGCGCGCCCAGCGGCTCGGGCTCCGCCTGCCGTCGGACTCCGAGATTATCCTGCTGCCGCTCCCGCCCGGAGACCCGCGCTGATGGCGAAGCTCGCCGTGCGGCTGCGCGCGGTCGAAGTCGTGGTCGGCGGCGCGCTGGTGTGCATCGCCGGGCGTGCGGCGCAGCTGCAGCTGCTCGAGGGGCGCCGCTGGGCGGAGGAGGCGCGGGCGCAGCGCACCGAGCATGTCGCGCTCCCGGCGCGGCGGGGCGCCCTCACGGACCGCCACGGCACGCCGCTCGCCCTCACCCAGGAGACGTATCACGTCGGCGTCGCTGTCAACGAGCTGCGCGACCCCGCGAAGGATGTCCCCCGCATCGCGCGCCGGCTGCGGCTCGCCACGGCCGACGTGCAGCGCGCCCTGCGCCGGCGCTACGCCTACTTCGCTGGTCCCTACAGCGTCATCGACGTGCAGCCGCTCCGCGCAGTCCGCGGCGTACACCTCGAGCCCGTGCTCAACCGGTTCTATCCCGCGCCCGACCTCGCCCGCCCCGTCATCGGCCGGGTGGGTGACGACGGCCGCGGGGCGTCGGGGCTGGAGCGCGCGCTCGACAGCCTGCTCGCGGGTCGGCCCGGCGCGGCCGTCGTGCTGAAGGACCGCGCCGGCCGCGAGTACGAATCGCCGGCGCGCGTCATCGCGCAGCCGGTCGCCGGCGCGGACGTCGCGCTCACCCTCGACGCCGAGCTGCAAGAGATCGCGCAGCGCGCGCTCGACGACGCGATCCGGCGCATGGACGCGGACGGCGGGGACGTGGTGATGATGGACCCCGCGACGGGCGAGGTGCTGGCGGTCGCGTCGCGGCGGCGCGACGGCTCCGCGCGCCCCAGCGCCTTCACCGACACCTTCGAGCCCGGCTCCGTCGCGAAGATCTTCACGGCGGCGGCGCTGCTCGCCCTCCAGCGGGTGGCGCCGGCGGAGCGCGTGTCCGGGGAGGACGGCAAGTACCGCCTCGGGGGTCGCACCATCACCGACGAGGAGCCGCTCCCCGTGCTGACCCTGGCCGACGCGATCCGGTTCTCGAGCAACATCGCGCTGGTGAAGTTCGCGGCCCGGCTCGCGCCCGCTGAACAGTACGCCATGCTGCGCGACTTCGGGTTCGGCGCGTTCACGGGCATCGAGTTCCCCGCCGAGGCGACGGGGCGGCTGCGCCCCCCGGCCGAGTGGTCCGGCCTGAGCGCCGGGAGCCTCGCGATGGGCTACGAGGTCTCGGTCACGCCGCTCCAGCTCGCGGTCGCGTACGCCGCCCTCGCGAACGACGGCGTGCTGCTCTCGCCGACGCTGATCAGGGACGTGCGCGGCCCCGGCGGGGATGTGGCGTACCGCCACCGCCCCGAGCCGGTGCGCCGGGTCGTACGCCCCGAGGTCGCGGCGGCCCTGCGGACGCTGCTGCGCGGCGTGGTGGAGGGCGGCACGGGGGCGGAGGCCGCGCTGGTGAACTTCCCGGTAGCGGCCAAGACCGGCACGGCGCGTCGCGTGGTGGGCGGGCGCTACGCGCCGGGACAGTACACGGCGTCGTTCGCCGCGCTGTTCCCCGCGGATCGCCCGCAGCTGGTGCTGGTTGTGAAGATCGACGACCCGCGCAAGGGCAGCTACTTCGCGGCGCAGACCGCGGCCCCCGTGACCCGCTCGATGCTGGAGCAGGCGCTGGCGGCGCGCACCGTCGCCCTGGACCGCGCCCGGTTGTCCACCGCGGCGCCGCGAGCGGTCGCCCAGCCGCTCGACGACGATCCCGGGGTCGTGCCGTACGTCGTGAGCTGGCCGTTCCGTCCCGACAGTTCGCCCGCCCTGGCCGACGTCGCCCGGCGGGCCGTGCCCGACGTGACGGGTCGCCCGCTGCGGGAGGCGGTGCGGGCGCTGCACCGGCGCGGCTTCCGCGTCGCGCTGAAAGGCTGGGGCGTGGCGCACCACACCTGGCCCGCCGTGGGCGACTCGGCCGCGGCCGGGGCCACGGTGACTCTGTTCGCCGCCCCGCGCCCGTGAGCGGCCTCCCCGAGATCGTGGACGCGCTGCGGCGCGCCGGGCTCCTCGTGCGGGCGCCGGTCGACGGCGCCGTGCCGGCGATCGCGGGGCTCACGACCGACAGCCGCAAGGTCGAGCCGGGGATGCTGTACTGTGCCGTGCGCGGCTCGGTCCAGAACGGCCATCGCTTCGTCGCCGCGGCGGCCGCGCGCGGCGCGGTCGCGGCGCTGGTGGAGGAGGAGCAGGCCGTCGCCGTCCCCCAGGTGCTCGTGCAGGACGGTCGCCGCGCCGCGGCCGTCGCCGCCGAGACCTGGTACGGGCGGCCGGCCGCGAGGCTCGACCTCGTCGGCGTGACCGGGACGAGCGGCAAGACCACGTCGGTCGTCCTCGCGCGGCACGTGCTCTCGGCGCTCCAGCCGACCGGGTCGATCGGGACGCTCGGCGCCTTCGACCCCGCGGGCGAGCCAGTGCCGAGCGAGGCGGGGAATCTCACGACGCCCGGGCCGATCGACCTCCAGGCGACGCTCGCCGCGCTGGTCGCGCGTGGCGCGCGCGGCGCCACGATGGAGGTCTCGTCCCACAGCCTCGACCAGGGACGAGTGGACGGCCTGGTGTTTCGCGCCGCGGTCTTCACCAACCTGACGCGCGAGCACCTGGACTACCACAAGACGCCGGAGGAGTACTTCCGGGCCAAGGCGAAGCTCGCGGGCTACCTCGCCGAGGACGGCCTCGAGGTGGTCAACGCGGACGATGCCGCGTGGCAGCGGCTGCCCCGCCGGCACCGCCGCGTAACGTTCGGGGAGCGAGGCGGCGACGTCACGGCCAAACGCGTCGCCACGGACGCCAGCGGCAGCCGCTTCGATCTCATCACGCCGATGGGCAGCGCGCCGGTCAAGCTGCCGTTGCTCGGCCGCTTCAACGTCACCAACGCGTTGGGCGTGGCGGCCTGCGCCTGGGGCGTGGGCGTCCCCGCGGAGGCGATCGCCGAGCGGCTGTCCACCGCGCCGCAGGTGCCGGGCCGCATGGAGCGCATCGCCGAGCACCCCTGCACGATCCTGCGAGACTACTCCCACAAGCCCGACGCGCTGGAGCGCGCGCTCGAGAGCGTGCGGGCCCTGACCGCGGGACGCCTCATCCTCGTGTTCGGCGCGGGCGGCGACCGCGATCGTGGCAAGCGCGCCCCCATGGGCGAGATCGCCGCCCGGCTCGCCGACGTCGCCATCGTCACGTCCGACAACCCGCGCACCGAAGACCCCGAGCGGATCCTCGACGAGCTGGAAGCCGGCATGCAGGGGAAGCCTCACCACCGCCGCAGCGACCGTCGTGAGGCGATCGCGCTCGCGCTCGAGCTGGCGCGGCCGGGCGACACGATTCTGCTCGCCGGAAAGGGGCACGAGACCTATCAGATCGTCGGCGCCGCGAAGCAGCCGTTCGACGAGCGGGCGATCGTGCGCGAGCTCGGGGCGGAATGAAGGTGTTCGCCTGGGATTCGGCACAGGTCTCCCATGCGCTCGGCGTGCCGGGGCCCGAGGGGTTGCACTTCACCGGGGTGAGCACCGACACCCGCGGCCTCACCGGCGGCGAGCTGTTCGTGGCCTTGAAAGGCGAGCGCTTCGACGCGCACGACTTCCTCGCGCAAGCGAAGGCGCGGGGCGCGGCCGGCGCCGTGGTGCGGCGCGGCACGCCGCCCGTCGTCGGTCTGGCGCGCTTCGAGGTCGAGGACACGCTCGACGCGCTGGGCCGGCTCGCCCGCGCGCGGCGGCGGCTGCTCGCGCCGGGAAGCCCGGTCGTCGCGATCACGGGGTCGAGCGGGAAGACGACCACGAAGGAGATGATCCGCGCCGCGCTGGCGACCCGCTACCGGGTGCACGCCACCAGCGGCAATCTCAACAACCTCGTCGGCGTCCCCTTGACGATTCTCGCTGCGCCAGAGGACTGCAACGCGCTCGTCGTCGAGGCGGGAGCGAGCGTCCCAGGCGAGATCGCCCGCCTCCGGGCGATCGTCGAGCCGACGATCGCGGTGGTGACGAACGTCAGCCCGGCGCACCTCGAGGGCTTCGGATCGCTGGACGGCGTGCTACGGGAGAAGCTCGCGCTGGTCGAGGGCGTGCCGCTCGCCGTCGTGGGGACCGAGCCCGCCGTCCTGGCCGCCGAGGCCCGGCGGCGGACCCGCACCCTGGTGGCCGGCACGGACCCCGGTGCGGACGTGCGCCCCGAGGCCGCCGAGCTCGATGCGGACGGCCGTCCCCGGATTGCCTGGCGCGGGCATACGGTGACGCTGCCGGTGGTGGGATTCCACCAGATCGAGAACGCGATGGTCGCGCTCGCGGTCGCGCAGGAGGCCGGGACGGATACCGGCCGGGCCCTCGCCGCCCTCGCCGGGGTCAGCGTTCCGGGCGGGCGCGGCCGCGTGCTCGCGGCGGGCGGCCTCACCGTCATCGACGATACCTACAACGCGAACCCGGCCTCGCTCCGCTGGGCCCTCAAGTTCGCGCACTGGCTGGCGGGCCGCCGTGGCCGCCCGCTCGCGGTGGTGGTCGGCTCGATGTTGGAGTTGGGGGCGGAGAGTGCAAGATTGCATGCGACCGCGGCGGCGGACATCGTGGCGCTGCGCCCCGTGCTCGTGGCGGCAGTCGGGGCGTTCGTTCCCGCCTTCGAGGCGCATCGCGCTGCGTTGGGCGACCGCCTCGTCGTCGCGGCCGACGCCGAGCTGCTTGGGCCCGCGCTTCGAGCCGCGCTGCGGGGCGACGAGGTGGTGCTGCTCAAGGCGTCGCGCGGGGTCGCGCTGGAGCGCGTGCTGCGCTTCCTCAACTGAGAGGCGGAGAGACCGGACGTGCTCTATCACCTGCTCGTGCCGCTCGCCAGGCAGCACATCCTGTTCAACCTCTTCACCTACATCACGTTTCGCGCCGCCGGGGCGACTGTCACCGCGCTCCTGCTCGCGTTCGTGGTCGGCCCGTGGGTGATCCGGGCGCTGCGCGAGCGCCGCGTGGGGCAGGTGATCCGTGCCGAGGGGCCGGCGAGCCACCAGGAGAAGCGCGGCACGCCCACGATGGGCGGACTCATCATCCTCCTCGCGACGGTCGTCCCCACCCTGCTGTGGGCGCGGCTCGACAGCCGCTACGTGCTGGTCGCGGTGGGGGCGATCTTGTGGATGGGCGCGATCGGGTTCGTGGACGACTTCCTCAAGATCGTGCGCGGCAAGTCGCAGGGCCTCGTGGCCCGCTGGAAACTCGCGGGCCAGGTGACGTTCGGGCTGGCGCTGGGGCTGCTGCTCCTGCTCTGGCCGCTGGCGCCGAACATCCAACCGGTGGCGTCCACGCAGGTGCCTCTGTTCAAGTACTGGTTGCTGCCGTTCTGGCCACCTCTGTATGTGGTGTTCGTGACCGTGGTGGTCACGGGCAGCTCCAACGCGGTGAATCTCACGGACGGGCTGGACGGGCTCGCGACGGGGCTCACCGCAATCGCCGCGGGTGCCTTCGCGATCTTCGCCTACCTCTTCGGGCGGTTCGACGCGTCGCGCTACCTGGGCGTCTACTTCCTGCCGGGGGCGGGGGAGCTCACGATCTTCTGCGGCGCGCTGATGGGGGCGGCGCTCGGGTTCCTGTGGTTCAACGCGCACCCGGCGCAGGTGTTCATGGGGGACACCGGGGCGCTCGCGATCGGCGGCGCGCTGGGCACCGTGGCGATCCTCCTCAAGGCGGAGTTCCTGCTGCTGATCGCCGGCGGCGTGTTCGCGGCCGAGGCAGTATCGGTGCTGCTGCAGACGGGCGCGTATCGCTGGCACCGGCGCCGACGCGGCAAGGAGTACGCGGACGCCCATCGCGTGTTCCGGATGGCGCCGCTGCATCACCACTTCGAAAAGCTCGGCTGGCCGGAGCCGCAGGTTGTGATGCGCTTCTACATCCTGGGCGTGCTGTGCGCGGCGATCGCGCTGGCCACGCTGAAGGTGAGATGATTCCCGCGACCTGGCGCCGGAGCGTCGTGGCGGTCGTGGGGCTGGGGAAGAGCGGCGTCGCGGCCACGCGGTTGCTCGCGCGGGAAGGCGTGGCTGTGTACGCGAGCGACGCGGCCGACCGCCCGGACGGCGGCGACGCACTCGCCGAGCTGCGCGCGCTCCCGGGCGTAGAGCTGGAGCTGGGCCGCCACGACCTGGCGAAGATCCGCGCCGCCGCCGCCGTCGTGGTCTCGCCCGGCGTGCCGCCGGACGCACCGCCCGTCGCCGCCGCCCGTGAGGCGCGCGTGCCGGTCGTGTCGGAGATCGAGATCGGCTTCGCGGCGCTGGAGGGCGCGCGCTGCATCGCGATCACCGGGACGAACGGCAAGACGACCACGACGGCGCTCGTGGCGCACGTGCTCGAGGCCGCCGGCGTCCGCGCCACGGCCGCGGGCAACATCGGCCGGCCGCTCGCCGAGATCGCCGTCGGGGGCGACCGTTACGACTGGCTCGCCGTCGAGGTGTCCTCGTTCCAGCTGCACGACAGCCCGCACTTCGCGCCCGACGTCGGCGTGCTCACGAACCTCGCGCCCGACCACCTCGACCGCTATCCGTCGGTGACCGCCTACTACGACGACAAGCGGCTGCTGTTCCACAACGCCACCGCGCAGAGCGTGTGGGTCCTGAACGCCGATGATGCCGCCGTGCTGGCGCTCGCCGAGGGCGTGCCGGGGCGGCGCGTCGGGTTCTCCCTCACGCGCCGCGCCGACGGTTGGTACGACGGCACCGCGCAACTGCTGAAGTTGGGCGACGCACCGCTCCTGCCGCGGCTGGAGCTCAAGCTGCTCGGCGCCCACAACGTGGCGAACGCGCTGGCCGCCGCGCTCGCGGCGCGCGCGGCGGGCGTGGCGTCCGAGGCCGTCGCCCGGGGCCTGCGATCGTTTCGCGCGCTGCCGCACCGGCTCGAGCCCGTGCGGGAGGTGGGCGGCGTGCTGTGGATCAACGACTCGAAGGCGACCAACATCGCCTCGACCACCGTGGCCGTGGCGGCGATGGACCGGCCTTTCGTGCTGCTCCTGGGCGGGCGCCACAAGGGCGAACCGTACACCGGTCTCGCCCCGCGGCTGCGGGAGCGGTGCCGGCTGGTGATCGCGTTCGGAGAAGCGGGCCCGCTCGTGGAGCGGGACCTCGCCGGCACGGTCCCGCTCGAGCGCGGCACGACGTTCGAGGACGTGGTGGCGCGGGCGCGCCGCGCCGCCCGGCCGGGTGACGTGGTGCTGCTCTCGCCCGCGTGCTCGAGCTACGACATGTTCCGGAACTACGAGGAGCGGGGCGCGACCTTCAGAAGGCTCGTGGAGGCAATGTGACCGACCGCCAGTGGGAAACGCGCCTGCTGGCCGTGCTTGCGGCCGTGCTGGTCGTGTTCGGCCTCGTCGCGGTGTACGGCGCGTCGAGCCTCGTCGCTACGGGGGGCGGCGAAGTCGGCGCCGACTTCGCGCTGCGGCAGCTCGTGGGCGCCGTGGTCGGCGGCATCGTCGCGACCTGGCTCGCCCGCAGCGACTACCACGTCTGGCGCCGCGCCGCCTGGCCGCTGCTGGGCGTGACGGCGCTGCTGTTGCTCATCCCGCTGCTCCCGTTCACGCACCGCATCGCGCCCACCATCAACGGCGCGCGCCGCTGGGTGAACCTCGGCGTCGTGACGGTGCAGCCGTCGGAGCTCGCCAAGCTAGCCGCCGTCGTGTGGACGGCCATGCTCGCCGCGAAGAAGGGAGAGCAGATCCGGACGTTCCAGCGGGGCCTGCTGCCGTTTCTCGTGATTCTGGGACCGCTCGTCGGGCTGATCTTCCTCGAGCCGAACTTGTCGATGGCACTGCTCGTCGCGATCCTCGCGGGGACGGTGCTGTTCACGGCGGGCGCGCGCATCGGGCACTTCTTGCTCGTGGGCGTCGGCGCCGCGCCCCTCGCGTTCGGCGCGGTCGCGAGCGCGCAGTACCGCCTCGCCCGGGTGCTCACGTTCCTCAACCCGGGGAGCGCGCCCTCCGAGGCGACGTGGCAGGTGCATCAGTCCCTCGTCGGCCTCGGGTCCGGCCGGCTGTTCGGCGTCGGCCTTGGCCAGGGGCAGCAAAAACTCGGCTACCTGCCGTACGCCTACTCCGACTTCATCTTCTCGACGATCGGCGAGGAATGGGGCTTCCTCGGCGTGCTCGCGATCGTCGTGCTGTTCGGCACGTTCATGTGGGTCGGGTTCCGCATCGCCCGCTCGACAAGCGATGCGTTCGGCCAGCTGCTCGCCGTCGGGCTGACGGCGCTGATCGGGTTCGCGGCACTGCTCCACATCGCCGTGAGCCTCGGGCTCCTCCCCGCCACCGGCATCACGCTCCCCTTCATTTCGTACGGCCGCTCGAGCCTGTTCGTGGCACTGGTGGCGACGGGCGTCTTGGCGAGCATCGGGCGGGGGCGGAAAGTCACCTAATGCGGAGTGCGGAATGCGGAGTGCGGAGTTGAAGTGGGAGGTCGCGGCGCACGACACTTGTCGTGACACTCCGCATTCCGCATTCCGAATTCCGCATTTGGCGCGCCGATGAGGGTCTTGCTCGCAGGAGGTGGAACAGGCGGTCATCTCATGCCCGCGCTCGCCCTGGCGCAGGCGCTGCGTGAGGCGCGGCCGGAGGTCGAGCCGGTGCTGGTCGGCGCGCTGCGCGGTATCGAAGCAGCGGTGCTGCCGCACCATCCGTTCCGGTTTCACCTCGTGCCGATCGAGCCGATCCACCGGCGTGCCTGGTGGCTCAACCTGCGGTGGCCCCTCGTCGCGTGGCGGTCGTGGCGCGCCGTCGGCCGGATCCTCGCGGTGGAGCGGCCGGCGGTAGTGATCGGCACGGGCGGCTACGCGGCGGGGCCCGTGGTGCTGCGCGCGCAGCGCGCCGGCATCCCGACCGTGGTGCAGGAGCAGAACGCGTTTCCCGGGCTCACCTCGCGCTGGCTCGCCGGCGGGGCGCGGCAAGTGCACCTCGGCTTTCCGGAGGCGCGGGCGCGGCTGCGCCCGGGCGCGACCACCGAGGTATTCTGCTTCGGCAACCCGATCCGCCCACCGCCGCACCGAGAGCCAGGCGACCGGGCCGCCGCGCTGCGCGCCTTCGGGCTCGAAACGGGGCGGCCGACGCTGCTCGTGTTCGGCGGCAGTCAAGGCGCCCGCGCGATCAACTACGCCGTGGCGGCCGCGCTCGAGCGCCGGACGCTGAGCGACGTGAACGTGTTGTGGGGCACGGGCGCCGCGCACCAGCCCGCGCTCGCGTCATACGCCGTCCCGGGCCGCGTCGTGGTGCAGGGGTTCTTCGACCCCATGGCCGCCGCGTATCGCGCCGCCGATCTCGTCGTGTGCCGCGCGGGCGCGATGACGATCGCGGAGCTCTGCGCTTGGGGAAAACCGAGCGTGCTCGTGCCCCTGCCATCCGCCGCCGCCGCACATCAGGAGTTCAACGCGCGCGCACTCGCGGCCGCCGGCGCCGCAGTGCTGTTGCCGGAGGAGCAGCTCGGCGCTCAGCGGCTTGCCCAGCTGGTACGCGAGCTCGTCGGCGACCAGCCACGGCTCGCGTCGCTCGCCACCCGGGCTCGGGAGCGGGGGCACCCGGACGCCGCCCAGGAGATTGTGTCGAGGATTTTGACGCTCGTCGTTTGACCCGTGGTCTCTTTCGCAAGTTTCGTAGATTCGCTATATTAGCCCCCCACTAATGACCTTGTTTGAAAGTGGGGATCCCCGTCCGATCCACTTCATGGGCATAGCCGGGGCGGGGATGAGTGGCTTGGCCCTCCTGGCTAGGCACCAAGGTGCCGCGGTCACCGGATGCGATAAAGACCCCCAGGGAGCAGCCGATTTGGCAGCCTTGGGGGTGGAGATCTGGCGGGGACACGACCCGGGCCATGTGTCCGGGGCTCGGGCGGTTGTGGTCACCGCAGCTGTACCCCGGGAACACCCGGAGCTGGAGCAAGCAGGCGCCCTAGGGATCCCCGTGGTGCGGCGGGCCGACGCGCTCGGCCAGGCTGTCGCCAACGGGACCGTCGTGGGGGTTGCCGGAACGCACGGCAAGACGACCACGACGGCGATGGTCACGGAGGCGCTGGCGGCCGCCGGGCGGAATCCTACGGGACTCGCCGGCGGCCGTGTCGCTCCGTGGGGCGGGAACGCGCGCCTGGGCGGACGGGACCTGTTCGTGGTCGAAGCGGACGAGTTCGACCGCGCGTTCTTGTCGCTCGCGCCGACGGTGGCGGTCGTGAACAACGTGGAGGCCGACCACCTCGAGTGCTACGGCACGGTGCAGGCGCTCGAGGATGCGTTCGCGCAATTCGCGGGCGGCGCGCGGCGCGTGATCGCGGGCGCGGACGACGACGGCGCGGGCCGGGTCGCCAAGCGCGTATCCGGGCCGGTGTGGCGCGTGGGACTCGCGCGCGAAGCGGACGTGCGGATCGCGGATCCCGAGCTGGACGACGCCGGCTCGCGCGCGCGGGTGGTGCTGCCGGACGGGCGGGAGTTGCGGCTCGCGCTGCGGGTCCCGGGGCTGCACAACCTCCGCAACGCGGGCGCCGCGCTCGCCGTGGCGTGCGAGTTGGGCGCCGATCTCGAGGCGTGCGTCGCGGCGCTGGCGCGCTTCGCCGGCGTCGCGCGGCGGTTCGAGCGGGTGGGGGAGGCGCGCGGCGTGACGGTCGTGGACGACTACGCGCACCACCCGACGGAGGTGCGTGCCACGCTCGCCGCGGCGCGGCAAGCGTTCCCGCGCCGGCGCGTCGTGGCGGTGTTTCAGCCGCACCTGTATTCGCGCACGGCGCTGCACGGTGAGGCGCTGGGCCGCGAGTTGGCGGCGGCGGACGTCGTGGTGGTCGCGCCGGTGTATGCCGCGCGGGAGCAGCCGATCCCCGGCGTGACGGCGGACCTCGTGGCGCGCGGCGCGGCCTTGGCCGGGGCGACGACGGTGGCGGTGCGGGAGCGCACGGCGCTGACCGAGCGGGTGGCGCGCACCGTGCGGGCGGGCGACGTCGTCTTCACGCTGGGGGCGGGGGACATCACGGCGGTGGGGCCCGAGCTGCTCCGCAAGCTGGGGAATGGGGAAGTGGGAGAGAGAGAGGGGGGCTGATGGCGCGTCGGGCGCTCTCGCGGGGCGCCGTGCTGCTCGCGGCCGGCGGGGTCGCGGCGCTCGCGGCGTGGTTGGGCGCGCCGCCGCTGCTGTCTCGTGTACCGTACTTCCAGGTGCGGCAGGTCGAGCTCGTGGGGCTCAAGAACCTGCCGCCCGACGGCGTGATCGCGGCGCTGCGGCTGCCCCTCGTGGCGAGCGTGTTCACCGACACGCGGCTGCTCGCCGACCGGGTGAAGGGGCTCACGGGCGTCGCGGACGCGCAGGTGGTCCGCCGGCTGCCGGGCGCGCTGCAGGTGATCGTGCGGGAGGTGGCGCCGGTGGCACTGGTGCCGGGCCCGCGCGGCAGTCTCGTGGCGGTGGATGGCGAAGGCCGGACGCTCCCGTTCGATCCCACGCGCGCGGCGCTCGACCTGCCGATCGCGGCGAGCGGCGACGCCGGCGTGGCGGCGCAGCTGGCGCTGATCCAGTCGGTGGATCCGGCGCTGTTTCAGACGATCACTGCCGCGCGCGTCGTGGCGCGCGGCGACGTGCTCCTGGAATCGGGGGCCCGTCGTGTGCTGGTGCGGCGCGACGCCGGGCTGGAGGTCATTCGGGCGGTGGTAACCGTGGCGCAGGATCTCGCGGCGAAAGGGCGGCCCTACGCGGAGCTCGACGCGCGCTTCGCCGGGCAGGTGATCGTGCGGCGCAAGGGCGGAGCCGGGGGAGCCAAAGCCGGGTGACGCGGGACCGCCGGTTGGTCGCCGGGCTCGACCTGGGCAGCACCAAGACCTGCGCCGTGATCGCCGAAGTGGTGGGCGACCTGCCCCGCCTGCCGCTCGCGAAGGTGCTCGGCGTCGGCCTGGCGAAGAACAGCGGCGTCCGGCGCGGCATGGTCCGCGACATCGACGAGACGAAGCGCTCGGTGGTGGCCGCGCTCCGCGACGCCGAGCGGATGGCCGGGGTGGTGGTGAAGGACGTCACCTGCGGCATCGCGGGCGAGCACGTGTCGGCGCGCACCTCGACGGGCGTGGTGGCGCTGACGGGCGAGGAAGTGGCGCCCTCCGACGTCGGGCGCGTGAACGAAGTGGCGCGCGCCGTATCCCTGGGGCGCGACAACGAGTTGCTGCACGACATCCCGCAGGAGTACGTGGTCGACCAGCAGCGTGGCATCGTCGACCCGGTCGGGATGACGGGGACGCGGCTCGAGGTGGAGATGTATCTCGTCACCGTGCAGAGCACGGCGGCGCAGAACCTGCGCAAGGCGGTGCAGCGCGCGGGGTACCGGGTAGCGGACCTCGTGCTCGAGCCGCTCGCCGCGTCGTACGCGGTGCTGACCGAGGACGAGAAGGAGTTGGGCGTCGCCCTCGTGGAGGTGGGCGGCGGCTCGACCGGCGTGACGATCTTCCACGAGGGGAAGATCCGACACCTGGCGTCGCTGCGGTACGCGGGCAGCCACGTCACGCAGGATCTGGTGCAGGGCCTGGGCGTCACGCAGGCCGACGCCGAGCGGCTCAAGGAGCGGCACGGCGTGGCGTACGGGCCGCTGGTGGATGCGGAGGAGATGGTGAATCTGCCGTCCACGCCGAGCCAGGGGGCGCGGCAGGCGTCGCGCGAACTACTGTCGCACATCATTCACGAGCGGGTCGACGAGATCTTCCAGTTCGTGGCCCGGGAGTTCGAGCGTGCGGGGTACGGCGCGGGGCGGCTGCCGGCGGGCGTGGTGCTGACCGGCGGCACGGCGCACTTGCCGGGGATGGTGGAGTTGGCGCGCGAGGCGTTCGCGACCCCGGTGCGCGCCGGCGCGCCCGAGATGGGAATCTCGGGGCTCGTGGACAGCGTGCAGGCGCCGCGCTACGCGGTGCCGGTCGGGCTGGTGCTGTACGCGGCGCGCAAGCTGGCGCAGGGCGCCGCGCCCGGTGGCTCCCTCGTGCGGAGCGCCGGCATGGAGAAGCTGTTGGGACCCCTGAAACGGTGGCTACAGGACTTCTTCTGAACGGAGACGCGAGGGAGCCATGATCTTCGAGCTCGAAGAGACCGTCACGCAGAACGCGCGGATGAAGGTCGTCGGCATCGGCGGCGGCGGCGGCAACGCGCTCAACCGTATGGTCGACGAGGGGCTCAACGGCGTCGAGTTCGTCTCCGTCAACACCGACGCCCAGGCCCTGATGAACAACAAGGCCGACGTCAAGGTGCAGATCGGCAAGAAGCTCACGCGCGGGCTGGGCGCCGGCGCGCGGCCCGAGATCGGCCGTCAGGCGATCGAGGAGAATCGCGACGAGGTGCTCCACGCGCTCCAGGGCGCGGACCTCGTGTTCGTCACCTGCGGAATGGGCGGCGGCACCGGCACGGGCGCTTCTCCCATCATCGCCCAAGCGTCGCGCGACCTCGGTGCCCTGACCATCGGCATCGTGACGAAGCCGTTCCTGTTCGAGGGGCGGAAGCGAATGCGCCAGGCCGACATGGGCATCGCCGAAATGCGCAAGCATGTGGACACGATGGTCGTCGTCCCGAACGAGCGCCTGCTCGCGGTCGTAGGGAAGGGCATCCCGTTCCAGGACGCCCTCAAGAAAGCCGACGAAGTGCTGCTACACGCCACGCAGGGGATCTCCTCGCTCATCTCGGTGACCGGCATCGTGAACGTGGACTTCGCCGACGTGCGCACCGTGATGCAGAACGGCGGCGCGGCGATCATGGGCACGGGCACCGGGCGCGGCGAGAACCGCGCCATGGAAGCGGTGCAGCAGGCGATCTCGAGCCCGCTGCTCGACAACATCTCGATCGCGGGGGCGACGGGCGTCCTCATCAACATCACGGGCGGCGAGGACCTCACCCTGGGCGAGGTCACCCAGATCTCCGACGTGGTGAAGGACGCCGCGGGCGAAGACGCCGAGATCATCTTCGGCACGGTGAACGATCCCGCCATGCACGGCGAGATCCGGGTCACCGTGATCGCCACGGGCTTCGACCGCGGCAAGGAGCAGGCGGAGTCGTTCGCGGGCGCGCGCCCGGCGGCGGGCGTGCTGCCGTTCCGCGAGCGCGCAGGGCGGCCGACGCCGATGCCCCCGCCCGGATTCCCGAAGACGGGGGAGCCGTTGGTCCGCCGCGCGACGTCGCACGCACCTCCCCCACCTCCTCCGTCGGAGGTCAACGAGCTCGAGATCCCCACCTTCATCCGGAGACAGATGGACTGATGGCCTGGCGGGGCAGCCATTACGTCGCCGCCGGCCTGTTGGCCGGCGGCGCGCTGCTCTGGGCCAGCGCCGACGCCTGGCCGTGGCGCCGTCCCCTCATGGCGCCGCCGATCGTCGTGTCGCAGGCCTACGTGGACTTCGCCGACACGCTGGGCAAGCGCGAGACCCTCTCCGCCGTGCTCGCGCGCGGCGGCATCGTGGGTCGGGACTACACGGGGCTGCTGGCGGCCGCCCGCGGCCTCGACGTGCGCCGCCTCCGACCCGGGCTCGTGTTCCAGTTCCGCCGCCTCAAGACCGACAGCCTCGCCCACCAGGTCACGGTCCGCACCGGGCCCGAAACGCGCCTGCGGCTCGCGCGCGGAGACGGGGGCTGGTCGCAAACCGTCGAGGTGATCCCCTGGATCTTGGCGCGCGTGCGCGTGAGCGGCCTGATCGAGACGTCGTTGTACGACGCGCTCGACAAAGCGATGCCCGACAGCCTGCTCCCCGCGGTCGAGCGGCGCACGCTCGCGTGGGAGATCGCGGACGTGTACGACTGGGAAGTGGACTTCACACGTGACGTGCACCCGGGCGACCGGTTCGTGGTGCTGATGGAGCGGCTCGAGTCGGCCGAGGGGGAGCGCCGCTTCGGTCGCATCCTCGCCGCGCGCGTGAACACCGGCCGCACGCCGAACTACGCGTTCTACTTCGAGGCGGCGGACCGCACCGCCGGCTTCTTCGACGAGCAGGGGCGCTCGCTGAAGCGCGCCTTCCTGCGAGCGCCGCTGCAGTTCCGCCGCGTGTCCAGCCGCTTCGGCGGCCGCTACCACCCGGTGCTGCACCGGTGGCGCAGTCACGAGGGGATCGACTTCGCCGCGGCCTACGGCACCCCCGTGCGCGCCACGGCCGACGGCCTCGTGACGCGCGTGGGCCGGGAAGACGACGGCTACGGCAACCTGATCGAGCTGCGGCATGCCAACGGTATCCGCACGCGCTACGGCCACCTGTCGGGGTTCGCCCGCGGGCTGCGCGTGGGCGAGCGCGTGCAGCAAGGCGAGACCATCGGCTACGTCGGCTCCACCGGCCTCTCGACCGGCCCGCACCTCCACTACGAGTTTCTCGTGAACGGGCGGGCCACGAACCCGCAGCGCAAGGACATGGGCGCGGGCCAGCCGGTGCCCACGGCCGCCCGCGCCGCGTACGACTCGGCCCGCACGGCGTTGCTCGTCCAGCTGGAGCCGGCGCCGCACGCCGCGCCTGCAGCCGTCCCCGCACCCCCCGTCGCCGCGCGCGATTAGTTTCCTTCACATCCGTGGAGCTCTACCCCGCCGTTGACGTGCAGGGCGGGCGGGTCGTGCGGCTGCGCCAGGGCGAGGCCGCGCACGCCACCGCCTACGCCGACGATCCCGTCGCCGTCGCCGAGGCGTTCGCCGCAGCCGGCGCGCGCTGGCTGCACTTCGTCGATCTCGACCGCGCCTTCGGCACCGGCGACAACCGCGAGCTGGCGCGGCGCCTGCTCGCGGCGGCCAAGCCCAAAGTCCAGGTC